>Ga0179593_1415809_pt1 | contig 17766 bp, 17 predicted proteins | sample CZODoug2_1_08_16_FD_185931 | JGI IMG/M metagenome (GOLD analysis project Ga0179593, IMG submission 185931) | Vadose zone soil fungal communities from Angelo Coast Range Reserve, California, USA - CZODoug2_1_08_16fungal (PacBio error correction) | ecosystem: Environmental > Terrestrial > Soil >... | reverse complement strand
GCCCTCTTACCGTCTTTCCCCCCCCTTTCCTACACTCCCCCCCTCCGACTCCTGTTTTTTTTCTTATACTTTAATCGCCCTTTCTCGTCACCGCTAGCATATCGACCTCTCCGGTTGCTTATGCTACGACTCCTCCTCTTCCCGTAAGTTAAGGATTTCTTCCCCGTCCTCCTCCTCCCCCCTTTCTCAGCGATAATTCCAGGATTCGATGTCCCTTTTCTTTCCGGTGTTTCTTTCGATAAAGCCAAGCCCTGTCCCTTCCCTTCACGTCCGTTCTCCTGCCTTCCCTTAGTTTATCGGGCGTCTCTCTTTTCTTGACCCTCTTTCCCCCCCCAACTGATGAGTTCCCCCCTATGGCTCAAAGTGGCGCCCCCGTAAGCCCTTCAGCCCCTAAATATATTCCCGATTACTGTCCTCACCGATTTTTTACACGCTAGGCAGTCTTTTGCCGCCCGCAGATTCCTTTCGTTTGCGTCCTACCTCGTTCTTTGGTTTTACTGTATCCTAGTTCCGGCATCTTTCTTTCCCGATGGCAGGCGAGAAATGGCGTACGTATTCTGGTGGTGCCCCTCTGTCCTCCCCGTTGATCAAATTCCTTGACGTCTTCCTCCAGACCGTCTGAGTAGTTGCTTTCCCCGGGTCGCATCCCTGACCTGGCCCCCCCTCCTTCTGACTTTCTATCCCCCACGAAAAATCCCCGCCGCACCGTCGGCGCTCCCGTGTGATGAGGTAGACCTCCTCTCCTCGCCCTTTTCCTCTTCTGCCTCTTCAGTGATATTCTTCACCGCTCCCTTACAGGTATCGAGGGGTCAATAGTTTTCCGACCGAAAAGAGAACCAGCCACGTAGGCCCCCATTTATCAGGGCCTCGAGAGGTCCGAGCACAATAGCGAATTTTTTTTTTCCTCCTTTCCGACAGTATGCGCTGTTTTCCCCAAGCCCGTGAACTGTCCCACTGATCGCATCTCCGTCATACTCGTCTCTCCTGTTTTTGGTGCATGATTTTTTCCCTCCCCCGCCTCCCTCTAAGTCGACCCCCCCCTCTTTCCCTTAGACTCTGATGTCTCGCGCTTTGCGAGAAAAACGCGAATTTGGGAACTCCTAACTTAGCCTCTTTTTTTTCCTCCCTTCCAGATGAAGGAGGCAAAACCAATTCTTCATAGGGCATGTCCCCCATTGGAGTTTTTTTTTCCCTTCATTTTCTTATTCCCTTCCCCCCCGTGGTCATCAAACACTTCCTCCGCTTGTGTCCCCCTTGGATTTTCCTTTCGGACTTTTGTATTCCGATGGACGCTCCTTCCCCCTCCCGCTGGCCCCATTTTTTCCCCCGCCTCGCACTCTTGTTCCCTTCGACTGACGGGATCTTCCTCGCCTGCGTCTTTGTTCTTTTCGTACGCCATTATTGATGTTCTCCCCCCCCCCCCTAACTCCATCGATGCTGTTTTAGTCCCAATCCCCTCCCTTCCACACGTGGCTCAATCCTTATGAGGAGCATCTTTTCACATCCCCCCCGGTGGACGTCCCGTCTGTCAAGCTCTTTCTTTTCAACTCCGCATCCGCCTGTTCATCTCCTCAAAACTTAATGGTGTTCCCTTCGCTTTGGCTACTTTTCCCCCCCGGAATAGCTCACGAAAAAAGAAAAGACCGCCACGGGGCTCTTTTCCTTCATCTCCTCGTTTTGCGCATGCAGCGCGGTCCCTTTCTGGACCCCTGATTTAAAGAAAGTATCCCGCACCCGTTCCCCCCTTTTTATCCTTAGGACATATCGTTTGCCCTGGGTCTCTTCCCTCAAACATTTTCAGCATTCGCTTGTATAGTTTTCATTAATACACCCCCGTTCGGAAAAGATCGATGTCTTTCCTGAGCTTCTTCCTAGAGTTCCCTTAAGGCCTTTTTTCCTTTTTTTAGCGTCGAACATCTCGCCCCTTTCCCTCCTGAAGTCGATCCAACACCGGTTTTTTCCTCTCGCGGACCTTTTGAGTTAGAGTGGGGATTCGATCTGAGAGAAAGAGAGTGCTCTTTTTGTGGCGCCCTTTCTCTTCCTCGTTGCTCCCCGAGTTGGCTTCTCGCTTTTTACTTTTGCCCGGAGTCCACCCCTGTCCACTCCTGTGCTTTAGTTTGACCTTTTGCTAGATGCTTTCTCCCAGGTCATTTCAAAAATTTTCTCGGCCATTCCTCTTTCCTCCTCCGTGTTCTACCTGATTCTTATTCTCTCGCAGCATTCTCTGTCACGCGGATGGTGTTTTTGGTTCGTCCAGACGGCTTTTATTTTCCTTTCAAGAGCGTCCTGACTCGACGTCGCGTTTTTGGATCTCCTCTTTGGACTCTTGTTTAGCCTTGCGTGCATCTCGCTAGCTTCTTCAAGCTCTCCAACTCCATTTCTCTGGTCTCAAAAAGTTTGCGGATCGATTGCCGGTTACGGCGATAGGCTTTTTGAGCTTCTTTTCTTCTCTGACTCCTCTCCGCCCATTGGTCGTCTATGACTTTTTCCTGTTCTTCCTCTAGGCTTTGTCCAGAGCTCTTTATTGCTCGAGTTTGATTCCTTAACCGGAGGTTTCTCCCCCTGCCTCCCCCATTTTTGCACTAGACGCCTGTTCCCTCTATCTTCGGTGTTCAATGATACCCTGTGCTTCAGCCCCTTTTGCAAGCGTTCCTCCGTGGCCAGCTTTTTTCTTCAGTGGCGTTTCCTTCCCCCCCCCTCACCCACCGCTCCCACTTTGTTGGCGTGTTTGGCATGCCTGATCTGGTTGGCCTATTTGTCTCCCCTCTATGAACCTGGTTGTCATGATTGCCCCTCCCCGAGATGCCCAGCCTCCGCCCCCTTTTTTTGTGCACCGTCTTTTTTCCAGCATAGTCTCCATGATTGCTCTTTTTTCTCGCCTCATCCAGGGTTTTGAAGCTTTGTTTTGACTCTTTCCCCCATAAAACCTCGTTTTTCCTGTTTTTTCCTCTGCCGCGGAATGTCGCCTTCCCTAAAACATATGACCTTCTCTCCTAGCAAGTTAGGCACGGCTAAGTTTTTTTGGAGGAGTTTACACTTTTTTGGTGTGCCTCTTGCCCCTCCATCGACCTCCAGGATCACCGGTTTTTCAATCTCGGAGTTCACCGGTTGCGGAATTTTCATCCGTCAGTTGAGGAGACCTGACCCGTTTTCTTCCCTCTATTTGCAATTGAGTAGGTTTTCTTTTCTTGAAGATTTTTGGCTGATAGATGCTCTTTGCTTATTTTTTTTCTTCCCCCGATTTCCTTCTGAGTTTGCCAATGGCGTTTTTGTTTTTTCGCTGCACCTCGAGATTATTCAATCATGGATTGTTTTGGCTCGATACTTGTGCCACCACGTTTACTAACTATCCTCGTTCACAAACCTTACCCTAGTTGACCCCTGTCTTTTTCCCTCCTTGATTTTCCTTGCGGCATTGAAATCCATTTTCCGGGCTTGCCCCCCTCCTATTCTGGACTCTTCCGGTCTCCGATTCTTCCTTTTTGTTCGACTGACTTGGCGGAAGGTGCCTTTTGGTTTCTGGTCCTTGGTCAGCTTCCCCCCTTTTGCCCTCCCTCTTCTTTTACCTTTACGAGATCATGCTTCCTATGGATTCTTAGTTATTAGTCCTCCGATAGAGAGGATTATTTTACATCTCCCATCTTTTTCCGACGGTTTTTTTCCCTGGGTTAGGTGTTTGCCGTTTTTTTTTTCTTTTTCATGTTTTCCTTCATGTGTTTTTCCTTGCCCTCTCTAGGTAAGTAGATTTCGTTTAAATGACTCTCCTTTTAGAAAAATCCTGCAGGCCGAGGACTCTTTTTCCCCCAAACTCCTCTCTTTGTTTTGCTCTTGTTCACTCTTTCCCAGTTTGCCGGCCTTAGTTCTTTCTGGCACTCACACGAGCGACTGCCTTTTTCGCCGCTTTTTCTGCTGCGGCCCCCCTCTGCCTTCCGTCCGGGTCCTCTGTGAGGTTTTTCCTCGGATATGGTTGATTTTTTTCTGTGTGCTTCCTCGACCTGTGAGCCTTGATTTCCTCATTTTTTCCCACATCGTGTATTGGACTCCCCGCCTTCTTGATTCCAGAAATGGATCCTCAGGCTTCCTTTTCCTCCTTTCCCGTACGTTCCTTTACCTTACGGCATGGATGGTGATCTGCTTCGGACCTCTCTCCTCCGTATTTTTATGAGTTTTTTTCTGCTGCCGCTTTTCGTGCTGCGTGTATTCCGCCTCCGACGTCATGGTCGGCTGACCTGAGAGCGACTTTTTTTTCCTCCCTTCTCTCTGCTTTGTGTCTTATTTACAGGAGTGGTGTCGCTTATTCGTTCTGATACCCGTTACCCTTTTGGCCCGGTTGACGTTGCGTTCCCCCTCTGGCGCTTTCTCGGCCAAAGCTTTTTTTCTCCTCCTCTTTTTTTTTTTTGAGCGAGAGTCGGTTTGGCCGACCCTCCCCCTCTCTTCGGTTTTCCGGACGCTGAAGCGACACTCAGCCTTGTACTCTCAGAATGACGACAGTCCGCCCGCTCACCTTTCGTGCTTCTGCAGGGGTTCTCGTCTCCATTCCGGCGTCGGTTGCGTCCTGTCCACCCCTCACGTTCAAGCCTTCGCTTTTCTTTTCCCTTCGTTCCTTTTCGAGGTGAAGTCCCTTTTATCAGACTTCCCCTTTTCCCCCTTTTCCCCCTTTTCCCCGACCCCCGCCCGATCCGTTTCTGCATGTCTCCCTGGATTCAGTCGGTTGATTCGTCCTCTTTTCAAAAACCTGATGAGACCCTTTGGTCGTCTCGAAAGAGGCACATCCCCATCACCTTTTTCCAGCTTTTTGCCCATTTCCAACCCGTCGCTCCCCAAGGCCAGTTCGCTGCCTCCTTGATCGAAGTCCTCCGGCGTTGTTTTTTTTTCCCTCCTTTCTCGTGGTATTTACTTTTTTTTTTCTGACGCTCTTCTTTCCTGCACGACGATTTCCCTCTCTTAAGTCCGCACTTTTTTGCCCTGCTTTTTTTTTCCCAGATTCGGTCTCGTCTTGCTACATGAAGAAAGTCCCCCATTGCCCTTTTTCCGACCCTTTTCTTTTTCTTTGTCAGTTCAAGGAGAGCAGCATATTTACCCCCCTTTTTTCGTTTGACGCCAATTCCACCTGTCCCTCCTCCCCTTCTTCGACGATGTGTATCTTTCCTTGCTAATCGCCCTTTTTTTTTTCTCATCCTTCCTCTCCCCCCCCCCCTTGTTTTTGATGATCTCAGGTCTCCTATAAAGAGTGACATGGAACCCTGCCCGATACTTCAAGCCATTCCTTCCCGGCCCTTTAACTGCTAAAGGTCTTCGTCCTCCCATTTTCCCGAGTTACCCTCGCGATGACCGACAACTTGCCACCTTTAATTTTTTCAAATTTTTTTCACTCTTCACGATGAGGATATAGTTCTCCTGAGTTTCCTGCCTTTTTTTGTCTGCGATAGGGCTGCCCCGCCCGAGCCTCGCCACGTCTTCTAGTTTCCCCCCTTTGGTCCTCATTGCCCTCACCCAAAGTCGTATTGGGTTACTCACTCCCGCGGCGCGTAGACAACCTTTATGCACTCCAAATTCGAGACATGGTTTTTGTCCTTTCTTCCGACTCCCGGGCCCCAGTCTGACTTCTTCCCCCCCTCATCTGCGGCCTAAACTCTTCTTTATCTCCAACAAGGAAGCACGTTTCCTGCGATTCTTTTCCTTTAGGGTGTTTTTCGTAGTCCCTCTGTGGTTCCTTTACTTAGTCTGACCCTTGTCACTCCGTTTTGCATTTTTTTCACTTGCCTAGCAGGATCTTTCTCTCTTCGTCGTTCTTTTTTTTCTGTTTGTAGGATTTTGCACCTTTTTATTTCCGAGATCTTTGTTTGATGGCTACCTCCATCACCCTTATCACCCTCCCCCCTTCTAGGGGTCTACTTTCCCCTCACTGGGAGGACGTTGCTTTTTTTTTGAAAGTGTTCGCCCACTTTTTCGCCCCCATCGCTCTCTTTTCCGGAATATCCTCACCCTAGGTTTGTTCATCTGATTAAGTTTTGGCCAACCTTCTCCTCTCCAGACCCCCCCAGCCCGGACCCGCCCCACCTTGGTACGATTGGGCCTTTGAGCCCTGCTCTTTTTTTTTTTTGCAAGCTGCCGTGCACTGCTGTTTCCTCTCCAACCCTTCCCGTTTCTCCGTCCGCCTTTTTTCACGGCCCCAAGATCCTTTTTTCGTGGCTCTTCTTTTCTCCTCCCACAGTGTCATGATCTCGGCCCCCTTCTCTCGGTTTCCCCCTCCCTCGGCCTTTCCCCTGCCCTGTTTCGGTAGCCCCCCCCTTGACTGAGAAGATGAGACCTCGACTCAAGAAACGTCTCTTGTTTTTGTTACAATTACCCAGCTTCAACCATTCTTTTCTGCTCCCCCTGATCACCGAAACCCTTTTCGCTCGAGTCCGGAGCTTTTTTTTTCCTTGAGAGCTTGCTCGCCAGCATGCGATTTTCCGCCCTCCCTCCCCATTTTATTCCTGATTTCTGCTCGACCCCGTCTTCTCTGAGTCGGTCGTATCTTTTTTTACGTTGCCCCAAGACAAACGGTTGACTTCAATTTTTTTTGAGTTGTCTCTTCCTTTCATCCATCTTTTGATTTCTCTTGTTTTTTCGCGCTTGTTATGATGATTCCCTGTCTCCTCCTCTCTTACTTTACGGTCTTCTTTTCCAGTCTGGGGGAGGGAAAGATCTGGAAAGAAGCGCGGCCTCCCTTTTTTCCCTCTCCTTTTTATCTCCCCGCTTGGTATTTGCTTCCTTTTTTTTTCGTGTCCGCTCGGCTTATCTTCGCTCTAAAGATACCTCCCACCTAGATACTCCTGCTTTTTTAGCAAAACCCTTTTTTTTTCTCTGCCGTCAGCCCCCCTTCGCTCGGCTGTGTCTTGTAGCTTGTCCGCTCTTACGCCGCTCCCCTTGCCCTATTCGCCTATGATTCTGAGACTCCGGCATTCGATCTTTGTTCATCGCTTTCGGCTTTTCTTTCCGGTTTATTCCGGCCGCGAGACTTGGCTCGTCTTTCTGAGGTGACCATGTGAGGACCACTTTTCGGCGTCCCTAGACAGTCGCGTTTGCCCCATTATCCCGGTGTCCACTGCTGCTTTTTGCAGGCGTCGCGTGTCCCCGCAGCTTGCTATGCAGGTCTTTCCCTCTCGCAGCCCTTTTTGTCGGTTGCTTTTTTTCTTGGCTGCGATCCTTTTTTAGGTCTGTTCCACTCGATGACCCGGAGATGGTGGGGTTTCTGATCCCCTTTTCCTGTTGAGGTTTCGCAATCGCTTTTGTTTTGCCGCTTCCATAGCCTAGTCTCCCCGTTCGGAGGTAAATTCGTTCCGGCTTCCCGAAGGGTTTTTTTTTTTTCCCTTGGTGGATGGTTTTAGCCTTCCCCCTTTAACCAGGGTTCTCTGCGTTCTTTTTTGCATCTTAAGAGTTATTTTCCTTGATCCGTTCTCAATAGACCTTCCTTGCCCCCCCTTCCCCTATACCGGTGTTCCTAATCGACCTTCCGTCGGCACGCGTGAACAATTGTTTTTTAGGGTTTAATGAACTTTCTCCTCCACACTGAAAAGCCCTCCCTCAAATATGTTTTTACCTGAGTGTGATGACTGTTTTTTTTTCCCTTTCTGGTGATTTGCTCCTCCTTGAAGGTTCTTGCAGTGTTTCCGCCCCGAGTGATTCTCTCCCTTTTGGGTGGATGCTTAGCTTCCCTATGCCTGTTATAGCGTTTTCTTTAGGCCGAGGTCCTGCCTTTTTCCCTCGTGTCTTTGTTGCGCGCCCCCCCGTTGGACCTTCTGCCCACGAGGCCTGCCGTTTGTGATCTACTTGCGGAGGTTTTGGTGGGGTTTGGGGGGGGGGGGGTGGGTGGGGGGGGTTGTTTGGGTTCTTCCTTCTCTCCCTTCTCGCACAAATCCCCTGTAACCGTCGAGCCCGTGATTCCCCTCCTCTTACGAGGAGGCGATCGTTTCAGTACATTTTTCTGGTTACAGAGATACTGTTCGATCTTATTGTGTCTCCCCTTGGCGCTCGCCTTTTTTTTTCATTTCTTGGCTGCCTGGCGGGACAGATTCTTCCCTGATGTTGCTGATCGCTTCCCCTCCAATCCGAATGGACCTTTCCTTTTTGTCGATGTCTGGTTTTTCGCTTTCTCGATTGCCTTCTCCAGGCTTAGTAGTTTTCCCACGTTCTTCCTCGACGTGTTTTAATTTTTTTTCTTTTTTTTTCCATTTTTTCGGTCTCGAAGTGAAAGGTTCAGTTGCCTGGATTCCTTTTCACTCCCTGACTCTACGGGTCTTGTTCGAGAGCCAAATTGATAGTGATTTTCTTTTCTTTGCACATTTTTTAAGGCCGTCTCTTGGGCCACCCCCCCCTCCATAGCATTTTTTTTGAAGGCTTCTTTTTTTACCCTGTGAACTGGGTTTTTCATCTCGCGGCCCTTTGGCTAAAAAGGTCCTTGGATCCTCTGCATGATGGCTACTTCCCCCAGCGTCCTTTCCTTCCCCGAAAGTGTTAGCTAGCTTTGTTCCTTAAGCGATATTGACTCCTTTTTCCTGTTACGTCTGTGGCCTCCTTAGACCTTTCTCCATTTCTTTGGTTTTTCAGTTTTTTCCCCCCCCTCTTTCGTTTCCTCATAATGTTACCCTTCCCAGTACGGTCGGAGGACTGGACTCAGGATTCTTGTCCTTTCCTCTAGGTTAAGGTGCAGTGATCCCCCTTTTTTTTCCTTTTCCCCACCTCCTGCATTTCTTTTTCTCCTTTTTATGACGTTCGTCCGGTTCTGTGAGGGTAATCCTCCTTCCCCTCTCTGATCTTCTTGTTTTCTTTTCCCGTCTTCTTTGCTCCTCTCTAGATTTTCTTTTCCAGGCTTTTTCGTCGCTTCCCTCGTGAGACGCATATTAGTTTTTCTCTTTTTCCGTCCAAAAAGAAATCGGAGTCTTCCCCAACGATCTTCTTGTTTTAATACCTTTTTTTTTTTTTCTGAGATCGTTGTGATTTGCGCTTCGTTTGCCGCTTTCCCCATAGTTTCAATCAAGCCTTTTCTTTCGAATTTCAGCGACCCGCAGAAACTCGGCCCTTCCTTCTATCTTGTGAGGAGAGAAGGCTTTTCTTAGATCTCCCCCTCGTAGTATGAGTCTTTTGATCATTCAGGAAGAATCAAGACCCACTTTTTCAAGATTCAGCCATATCTCTTCGTCAGGTTGTTTCTATTTGAAAGAATCCTTTTTTTGTTTCCCCCCCACGAAACTTCCGCCTTTCTCGTCCCCGATCCTCTCCCCTTTTCTTCCCCGAGCATTAAGGAGATGGTTGCGCCCTTTCTCCGTCCAAGATGTTAAACCAACTTTGATCTCAACTTTTCGACTTCATAGGAAACAGTATCCCCCCTCCTTTGACTTCCTCTCGTTGTAAATCACCCCGAGTCGACCAATTTCGATGCCATTAGATGTCGTTTTTTGATAATCAGAATCATTAGTTTGTCCTCCTCTTCTCGTTTTGGTAGCACCTCCCTTTATCTTTTCCGCTGATTAATTCCCTTGCGATTTGCCCCCCTATAATCTTTCTTTTTTCCGCGGGTTCCTTCTGGCGGTGGACCAGAATCTTTCCGGGCTTAAGTCGCCTCTTAGGTGTACTCAGACCTCCCGCGATTCTGTGAATGTCATTCTTCCATGAAATGTCCAACTAATGTCTTCTCTCAACCTATACTATTCAGGTTCCTTCGCTCAAGAGTTTTGCATGGAGTTTCGAATAGAGAATGACGGCTTTCCTCTTTCCCTCCCAAGAACTTTCCCACTCTGATCTCGTTTTCTTTTCTTCGGACAGCCCTCGTTTTCTCTACTCTCCCAGCAACTTAAGAAATTCGTCCCAGCTTCCTTTGTCTACCTCTTGAGTCCTCCAGGTCGAGCCCCCCTCCGCGTCGACCCATGAGTTACCCCCCAGTTGCTCTTGTGTGCCCCACAAGCCCTTTCCTTTCCTTTGCCCTTTCTAGCATTAAGTCACGATGTTTTTTATCCTTTTCTTTGTTGCGGCTTTTTCGACGCATAAACTCATCCTTCTCCAATAGAATCTTTCCTCGTGCTCTTCCTCTGAGGCTTTCTCTTGGTCGCGTTTCCCCCCCGATATTGGCAACAGCCCCTCCTCTACCTCCTGACCCTCCACACTAATAGGCTGATGTGTATGTCACTTCCCCTCCCAGTCAATTATCCTCCTCAGGGCCCTTCCCCTTCGAGGCTCATACTGTTTGGGGCCCCTCCCTCACCGTTCCCCCCATTACCAATCCTCCGTCTGAACTTCCTCTTTTTTCCGTTGTCTTTTCTTTGGGTGGATGGTTGTCATTTTCCCCCCGACAGTCGACACATTGTCCCCCCAGACTCCCGCACAACGTCCTTCGCTAGTCTTCCGAAGATCACTTTGGCTCGGCGAGCAGTGCTTCATGGTCTTTCCAAGGGCCACATTCCTTTTTACTGCTTCCCAGAACTCAGAGTCAGTGGGTAAGGCCCCCTCTACAACCCTCCCACTCCCCCCCCCACTTATACCCCCTTTTTCCTTCCTTCTGCCTGAGCTGCATATGCAATCCTCTTTTGAGATGCTGGTCTCGCGTTGCACGCCACTCCGTGCTCACCCCCCATCTGTCCGAGTTTCTACTCCTCCCCCCTCATCTTTTTCACGATTGTCTCCTGAGTAAACAAGGATCATCCCTCCCCTCACTTCGTAAATCCCATCCTTGTTGCGGTGCCGCCATAGGGGTTTAGGACTGCCCCTTCTTCTCACTTGCAACTATTTTTGCCATGTGGCCGAATCCCTTTAATTTCGTTTCCGCCGTCCACCCCCTACTTTCCTTCATCATTGCTTTAAGGGAGGTGTCTCACCTTGCTTTCTTCATCTCCTGCCGTTTTACTTCACCCCCTCTCGCCCTTGAACAAGATCTCCACTTTTCTGCGGCGTGAAGAAGATCTGCGACCTCTCGTCGTCTTTTTTTCTGTACAAGCTCCCACCTGAGCACACTCCGAGCGCCTCTAAAGTGACGCCCTCTCCGACAACGGTTTCCAGCCTCTCTTTGGATGCGCCTTCTGTTTCTTCTTTGATCACTAGAAGCGCCCGCAAGACGCTTCCACTTCTTCGCAATGATTGCTGTGCTTCCAACTTTGGTCCCCTCCGCAGGGTTTCGCTTTTAAAGATCCGTCCGTATGGCACTCTGCCTCCTCCAGCGTCGTTGACTTCAAGATCTGCTGCGGCTGCTCGAGGTCATAATAAAGTCCTTTTGTTAGAGAATTTTCTCTATCCTCTCCGTGGTTGTGTTCTATCAGATGTCCTTATGATGACTGAGAGAAATGCTCTCTCCTCTCTTTCCTGTAATGGTTTTCGTTTGCCGTTCCCGACGGCTTCCCAGTATAGTGGCCTTTTTTCCTGGTTTCTCTTCCTTTTTGATCCCTCTTTTGCATCTGCCCCCCTTTTTTGCCCTTTTTTTTTCGTTGGTAAGTTTTATCTTAGATTTCGCCTCAAGTTCCTCCCCCCCAATTCGGCTCCATGAAGCGTTCCCCAGGTTTTTATGAAGGCACGGCTTTCTGCTTTGGGTTTTGGTTTTTTCCCCCGTTTCTCTGATTTTGCTTTCTCTACGCTTACGTCCCTTTGCTCCGCGTTATTCGATTTCCTTCGCTCCTGGATCGTCGAGAGTAGGAGTTTTGCCGGCCTCCTTTTGATTTCTTGATGACGTTCCCCATTCGGCGCGATAGCTTGCCCTCCCAGGTTGATTGCAATTTCCCAGTGCCCTCGACTTATTTGGTTTAATGATAAAATTTTTCAATTTGCCTCGATAGTGAGTTGTGCAATTGCGTCCCTCCTCAGCCTCTTTGTCCCTGCAGGTGCCTCTCCCTCCCCCTCACAGTGAGCCGATTTGGGGCTTCCTTTTTTTTATTGGCGAGAGTTTTGGTTTTCTCTTCTGCACTCGATGTCCAATTTTGTTCTTGATCGAGTACCCCTTCCCCTCGTATAGCGTCTTTTCTCACTGATTGTTTTTTCCCTGCTTTCCAATTGATAGTATCGTTGTGATTTTCCCCCATAGGTTCTTGCGCCCGACATAGACTTGGTCTTCGCTTTTTTTCTTTTCTTTTTCTATGTTGCCCTCCAACCTCTCTAATTTTCTGTTTCCTTGAATTGACCTGTTACCCTTTTTTCCTCGCCAAAATATCCAAGAAGAGGTATCTCCCTCTGACCCCGATATCGTTTCGTCCTCTCTCTAGCTTTTTACTCGGTTTGTCATGGTCTTTCCTGTTGTGGCGGTCGCCTGGCTCCACTCCCAAACCTCCTCCCCCCCCCTTCCCCTTCACTCTTCTTCTTTCCACTTTCGTTCTTTGTTCCTCATTAAGAAGTTAGGGCCCTATCCCTTACCGGCTTTTTTCCATTTGAGGCAGTCATTCTCTCCCTTTCTGGGGCTGTTAGATATATTGCCATTGCACTCTTGTAGTTGTATCTTATGACGGTGCCAATTGCCTTTTTTTCGTCTACTGCGGAGACCCCTTCGTTTCCTGATCACAGGCCGTCTTTTTCGTGTATTTTGCTGTGGGCGTTCCGTCTTTTTTTCCTCCCCACCTCGGAATTTGATCAGCCCTCTCTCTCCTCTCTCTTTTTTGCCATTGAGGCCAGCCAAGTTCGCTTTTCCCCTCTCCTACTTGATTTCCTCAGAGAGTCTGTCCTTCTGCGCTCTCATGGCTCCTTCTTCGCGATGGCCCTTTTTTGGGAGATGTTTATTTTGATTTGTTACTTACCGCTTGTCCTTCTGGACGATATTCTTCCGCTTGCCTTTTTTTTACGAGGATCTCTGCTCAGCACGCTCGGCTTCCCTTCTCCTATCCCCACGTATTCGATTTAATGGTTTTAGGGTTTTTTGGTCGGTCCGTCTCCCTTTTCCCTTGGCTTTTTGCTGCTTCCTCATTCCCTACTAGACTTGGTCCTGTCAGTATGCGATCTTCCTATCTGTTCCGGGTGGAGCAAATCTACGACCATCATTTTGGCAACCCGTCCCTTCTTCGTTGCCTTTCCCTTATTGTTTTTCCCCTCGGCTATTTTTTTCCTTCCTCATCTTCCCCGTCTTTGTCAGACCCCACTGTACAATTCGGTCCCGGACTAGGCTGCTTCTTCTTCACGTCCCCGACTTAGAATCGTTTGTTTGTCTTTCAGTCGAATCTTTTAATATTCCTTGGGTAGTTTCTGTGCCCCCTTTCCCGAACCTGTTTCGTCGTGGCTCAACTGAGGTCTTCTTCTGTTGCCATCCCCCCTTTATCCTTATTGGTAATTCTTCTTTATACGGACTCGTTCCCGGTCAGTGCCCACGCGGGAGGGATATTTGCATCCCCCACCGCTTCTGTTCCCCAACTATTTTAATATCTTGCCCTCTTTTTGCGATGTTTTCTTTTTAGGCTGTTGTGCCAATGATATTCGTACGCTATAAGCTTATTTTCGCTTCTATCCCTCGTCTGAGTCGTTCCCTCTTCAATGATATATGCGTGCGCTTAATTGATTTTTTCTCTGTTATTTACCTGAGGAAGCACTTTTGCCCTATTGTTTCCGCTTTCCCATTCCTTACCTAAATTTGCGGTTCGTCACACCTCTCTCCTCTTTTCCTGATTTTGTGTTTGCATATATCTTTTGCAGATGCCCGCGATCTTTTTTTTCTCTCCTCCAAGACCAAACTCGTCTCCTCCCCTTGTCTTTTCATTGCTCCATCTGCAAATCCTTTCCACTCCTCACGAAGATTTAGAGGACTCGCCGGTTTGTCGTGCTCTTATCTCCCCGACCATTTCCCCCCGTCTGGCGTTTTCTTATTGTCCGCTTTTATTTCCCCTCCCCCTCCCGTTCTCCCTTCCCCCTCAGGTCGGGCCTTGTGCAGTTAGATTTTTGTTTGCAAGATGTGAGATCACCCGACCGTTCCGTTTCACACCTTTCCCTCTTTCTTCAGTCTTCGTTGTTCCTTACTTGTTGGACCAATTTTCTGGATCAGTCGTATGATTCTTCTGGCGCCAGTTCCACCAGTTCGAGCCCCAATCCTTTTCACCGCGTAGCCGTCCATTCTGCCCCCTCATACCCTTTCACCCTTGATCAAGCTTTTTCCCCGAACCAGAGTAGCCCGCCACCGTCTTTCTAGGCAATTTCTGGCGTCTCAGCCTCATCCGTCACCAGTGCGTCCTCTCTGTCTGTTTGTTTCTTTTCCAGGACGGTATCCCTTCCTCTTCTTCGGCCCAACTGTACTTTGGCCACCTAGAAGGCCCCCAGGCGCGCGGCCGGATGTGTTTACCCTCTCTTTCCTGCGAGGATTTTCATGTACTCCCCCCTGCTCACCGGTAAGTGATTTCTACGACCCTCCCCTTCTCGTCAGTGCACTGAGTTGACTTATGGTCCTTTCCCTCCGCCCCTATTTGAAATTCCCCTTCCCTGCCGCCCCCGTCTGCTGGAAGCAGGTTCCTCTGAACTCTCGCGCATCGCGGCTTAGAGCTTAGGATGATCCTGCCAGGGCGCCCTTTCTTTGATGCCCCCCAGCTTGCATAGGACTCGCCCCTGATCCCTTTAAGCCATCTCTCAGCCTCGTACCCGCGCCAGTTAGATCCTGCAGTTTCTAGCCATCACCATAGTTAATTCGCCTTTTCCTGAAAGTCCCTTCATTGTGAACATTTTGTCCTTTTTGCTGTCCCATTATTAATTCATCTTCTCGCTGTGATGTATTTTTTGCTTCTTGGTTCCGGTCTTTCGATACCTTGGCTTCGCATCCGCCTCAAGTCCCCTCAATGTAGGTCGTGCTGGCCCTCCTTTTCCCTTCCGTCTTTTGCGCTTCCACCTCGATGTAACCTCCCATGACATTTGCTGCCTCACGGACACCCACTTAACGAGCTAGTAGGATGGCTCATAGAATCCCATATTCCTTGATCGCCTACTCTCGGGTAACTTTCCCATGATCCTTAGAATTATCTGCCTCCTTCAACAGTCATCGCCCAACCCGTTTTTTCCTTTTACAGAGTCACTCCGACCATTTCTTTCCTGTGTTTTTTATGGGGAGAGGCCGTCTGGATCTTTCCCTCTTCCCCACCCCCGACGAGACCCATTTTTAACAGACTTCCCTGCAACGTTCATCGCGCGCTAGCAGCCTCGAATGCGTCGGCTATGGTGGAGTCTCTCCGGTTGCTTTTTCACATTCCAATATGAATATTCACCCCGAACGGACGAGATCCTGAGGTTTTTATGTTTTTTTACCCCAGGTCCCCATCCCCGTCTAGGCCCTTCCTCCCTTACTGCCTATGCAACTAAGCGGTAATCCTGATGCTGGATGTTTGCACGCCCATGCCGTGCCGACCACTGTCAGCTACGATTTTTGGCGGACCATAAAGTCACCCCATCATAAGGTTGTTCTCGATTGCAGCTAGAGGCACCTCGACTGCCCGAAAACCCGCCCCCGGCCCGTCCCCCCTTTTTGGTTGAGCCCTGATGGTGATTCCGCTTGACTGCTAGCTTGCAGCTGCGGGCATCGGAATTCGCTTGAACATCCCCCCAACCTTTCCGTTCATTCCTTTCACCGTTTTCTCATTGCCCGCTCCTCTCCTTTTTCGAGTGGCTTTTTTCTATTCCCCTAAATTGGCGTATTCATATTCGACGAGGCCGTCTCGAGTCCCCCCCCTCCTCACGCCTCGCCGGCACCCTCCTCCCGTGCACGCTCTCGTTTCCTCTTGTTCTGATCAGATCGCCTCTTGACCTCGCTACAAGCCTTTGCGTGAGCGGACAGCCTACAAAGCGAGAAAGATCTCTCCTTACCCCCTTTGCTTTACCCCCAGACAAAAGGTTTCTCTTCGGCGGTTCTGCGTAGTGGGAGGTCTTTTTGCGCACTTTCGTCAGCCCGACCAGCGAGTTTTTCAACGCGCGAAATGCAGTAGTGTACCCCCCTGTTATGCGCGAAAGTCTTTTCTCTCTCCTTTCCACTATCTTAAGAAGTATTGAAATGCACTCCCCCTCCTCGTTCCAAGTTGAAAGAGATGCTTTGCATGCTCGAGGAGGTCCTTCATCCCGTGAGATCTCTCACTCTCTGTGTTTTAGGCTCGACCTCTTCCTTGAGACAATTAGATCCCTCTCTCCATTCTGTCACCGCGCTTGCTCGTGCTCGGGCATCGCGGTCATCTCTTTCCCGAGCGTCTCTGAAGGGACGGTTTCCCGTGACTCTTGGGAGATCCACGCTTGGAGATTCTTAGGTTTGCGCTCTGCTTCTTTTGATTCCTCTTTCTCATCAAACTTCTCCTCTTTCCCGGCCGGAGCGTCCCAACCGGTTGTCTGGCGTTTTTCACTTCTCTTCTCTCGGAGTTGCAGCTTTTGTCTCATCTTAGCGCCATTTTTTTTTTCGAGTTTCTCTCTTTCTTCTGTCTTTTCCTCCCCCCCGGAAGCGTGGACCTCGCTTTTGCTATATTTTCTTGATTCCATCCCTTTTGAGAAGGCTAGTATCTATTAATGAATCAATGTTGAGTCCCCCTCCCGAGGACCTCGACATTGTCCTGCCTTGGGTTTCAAGGATTCCCCCCGGTGGACCTTCTACGCGCTATTTGAGTTTTTCCCGATCTTAATGCGATTCCTCCTATGTTTTTGAAAGTATATGCCCCCTCCTTTCGCTGATTACTTTTCCCCCCCTTGCGCGACCCCCTTGCGAGTTTTCGTTTTTTTTTTTTTCCTCTGAGATACTGTTGTCTCCTCTTTTTTACCCAACGTGAACCCCTGCTGGATGGTGCGTGGACCTCTGAACACTCTTATCTCGGCATTGTCTCACCGATTCCTGCCCCCTCCAGGGTCATTCCCTTCGTGCCCTTCATATCTAGTCTCCCCCCCCGGATAGACTGTACTTGAGACGTTTTTTTATGGCTGTTTTGTTTTTCGCCTGTTTCCAACCACTTTCCTTTTCTTTCGGGTTAATTCTTCTGTACTTTTTTTATCCCTTTCTCTCAAAAAGATCCCATTTTTGCCTCCCGGCGATCCTATCGGTTTTATAGCGGACTCAAGTGAGGAACTTCCTTTGCCAAATGGTTCGTTGGTTGTTTTTTTGCCTTTCCCTAAAATTCGCCAGCCCCATTCCCCCTCCGACCGGAAACCATCGTCTTTTTAATTTTGCTGATTGTTGCGGATTCCGACCTATTTCTGATGCATCATCCTATTCATTTGGCATTGATCATTTTCCCTTGGACACCGTCTAGGTTTCCTAATTTGACTGAGGGCGTTTGATTATCTTCCTTCTTCCATGAAGATTGCTTTTCGGGAGGAAGTCCGATTTCGCGGCTGTTGGGCCTCTTGTTTCTCTCAAGCTGCCATCACTCTAGTCCCACCCCGTGGCCGTAATGTGTTCGATTGCGCCCTGGGTGAGGATGCTGTCCGCCCCCCCCCCTCTTCAACAAAGCCCTGACCCTTCTCTCCCGAGCCCCATCTCATTATGCCGACTTGGGCCTCAAAGTCACTTTCTTGGCCACAAAGTTCGCATCTTTCGTCCCTGTTTATCCCGCGATTTTGTCTCGAAATTTGGTTCGATCCTCTGGCCAGGTCGACTCTTCTTGTTTGACCTCTTTTCCCCCCCTTGACTTGTGCGGATTAATCGCTTTTTCCGTCGTCTTTCCAGTTTATTTATGAGCGTTTAGATTATCTTCTTCCTCAGTTCTTATTCAGTATCCCTTTCTTCACTTCTTGGCAGAAGGGGCTGCTGTCCACGTTGTCTTTTTAATCTTTGTTGAGGTCTAAATATTTTTGTTTTTTTTTTCTTTTTTTTCAGTT
>Ga0179593_1388746_pt1 | contig 17766 bp, 26 predicted proteins | sample CZODoug2_1_08_16_FD_185931 | JGI IMG/M metagenome (GOLD analysis project Ga0179593, IMG submission 185931) | Vadose zone soil fungal communities from Angelo Coast Range Reserve, California, USA - CZODoug2_1_08_16fungal (PacBio error correction) | ecosystem: Environmental > Terrestrial > Soil >... | reverse complement strand
GAATCTGTATTTGTCAGTTTTTTTCTTTTTTTTTTTTGGTCCCACAGCTGTTTGATGACCAAATTCGTTTCAGGCCCCCACGGTCGCCCCCCCCGGCATCCATTTCACCACGTAAGAACGCCCGCCCCCTTTTCGACCGTTTTCTTCTTCCCTGATTTGCTCTTTTTTTAGATACGTATTTTCTCGCCTCATACCTTCTTCCCCCCCCTCCCCCAGCCGAGCCACCAGGCACCAACAAAGGCCCTCGATGTTCAAAGGTCGTTTTTTCTCGTTTTTTTGGTTTTGGCCACGTCTTTTCATTCTAATTCGAGGGTTGTTTCCCAATAATTTCCGTCCTTCTTTTCCCAATCCCCCTTCTTGAGTTTTTTGGGCAGTATGTTATTCTCGGATGTTTTTTCCGCTTTTGCCCCCCCGATGGACCATAGTTTTTTCTCGGCCCTCCATTTTCGCAAACACCCTAACCCTTTTCGGCTTCGATTTTTTTTTTTTTTTTTTTGTCGAGAGTTTTCCACCCCTTCGATTTTCTTTTTTTAGGATGACCGAAACGGAATTTTTGATGTCCCCCCAATTGTTTCTCCCTTTTTCCAAACATTTGACGCGCTGGTTTTAGGCAAAATCTGTGTTTTCTTCTCAGGCTTCTTCCTCAGTGTCGTCCCTCTTCTAATTGGGCCTTTCTTTTGTAATCGATTGTAGAGGATCTTTTCATGCGGACCCCGAGCCGACGGTGTCCCCCGCCTTCCGTTTCAGTTGCAATTTTCCCGGCTTTAGTTCGCCCGTCTTTTCCCTCAGGTGCGTTTTGGCGTGTAGGCCTTCACCTTCTAGGGGGTTGTTTCCCCCCTGTTGGCGTGTCCTTCGTTGCCTTCGTACCCCCCCCTTCGGCGGGGAACAGGTTCGTTTTTTTTTGTCTTTTCAGTCCTTTCTCCCGGAGTTCGGTATTCACTACAGGCTTTTAACAGATTTCTTCCCTTTTTTTGTTCTCTTCCCGGAACCCTGTGTACGGGTATTTTCTTCTCCTTCTCCCCCCCTTTCTCTTTGAAAGTGTTTGAAGTCTCTGCGATGTCCCCCCTTGTTCCCGTTCGGCAGGTTCCAAAAAACCTGCATCATTTCTGTGTCCAAGAAATCATCCCTTGTTTTTTTTCATTATCCTAGTTGTTGTAGATTCAACTGCCTTTTCTCCCTTTAAGGATAGTTTCGATTGTTTGTCGTTTGCCTCTGGCCCAGCAGCCGGCTGCTCGTTCTTGGCCCCATCCCTCCCCCCACGGCGTTCAGGCCCTTCCGTCCACCTTTTCACCCATTCCCAAGATTCTTTCCGGGAGCTTCCCCAATGAGTTCCTTCCCCGCTTCGTAGGGCGGCACTCCCGGATTTTTTTCTTTAGAGTGTCTTCCACCCTTCCCTTCTTTTTCTTCTCGGGGGCGGCGGGCTGTTGTCCCGAAATTGTTTCCAAATGCCTTGCAACAACAATTCCTCCGCCATAAACTCTTTTCCGCTTTTTTTTTTTCCCAATACCCCCGACTTTTGAGAGGGCTGTCCAGTGGTTTCAATAACTTCCCCATGCTACTATTTCGTCGTTTTTGACATCCCGCCCCCCCCATTACGCTTCTCTCTTTTTGTTTTTGCATGGGTTGCAGTAATATGCGAGTAAAATAGTCGGTTTTGCCCCCCCCCAGTGCTTTTTTGTGTGACTTGTTGGATTGGCCCATCCCGTTTATAGGAGGAGCAGGACTAGGTTTGGCGGTTCCTCTTTTCTCCTGTCGCTTTCTTTCTTGGAGATTCGCCGCCCTAAATCACTCTGAGGCCATATGTCGCAGATAGAGATCTTCGTTTCCTTTCCCTTTTTTAGTTCTTTTTTTTTGGTCTTAGGGATACTTCAGCGTTCGGGTTTTTCTCCCCTCTTCCACGATTCATACGTTTAAGTTCCTTTTCCTTTCTTTTTGCTCCCCTTTCCCCCCAGTTTTTCCCCCCCCGGTGTTTTTTCAGGGCCCTGGGGTGGTCACAGCTGTAATGTATTTTCCTTTATTCACCTTGAACTTTTGGGTATGCTGTCTGTGTCCTTTGCGTGTTTTTCAAGCATTTTCCCCAACTATCCCTGGTTTTGTTCCGTTTTTTGATTGGAGTTTTAACAAGGGGCCCTCGCCTACCTTCCCTGTTCTCTTTTTTTTTTTTTTTTTTTTTTTTTTTGGTGCACGTCTTGGTTAGGCGGCCCGGTCGTTTTTTTGTTTTCCCCCCTCCGTTCGGGTGGAGTTTTTTAACTTCCTCCGCGACTTTTTGTGTTTTTTCCCCCCGGCCTTTTTTTTTCTCGGCATCCCGCCAGCTCTTTTTTGGCAGAAGCTCATTTTTAGAAAGGACGTGCTGCCATTCTTTTTCTCTGTTGTTCCTTTCTTTTCGTTGTACTTGAACCCGTTAGTCCAGGCGAAGTTTGTTTTTCGTCCCGTTGTCATGTTCTCTCTTGCAGGCGAAAGGCCTTTGACCCTGTTTTTTTGTTTTCCTGAAATCTTTCTTGGTTGATCCCTCGGTTCGGCCCGCTATCTTGCCTTTTTGTCTGGCGCTTTTCCCGGAATTTTTTTCCTTTTTCACGTCTATTTGCTCCCGTCGCTTTGCGCCGTTTGGTTGCCTTTCCTGTTTTTTTCCTTCTTGTACTTTTTTCACAGCCCTTTTCAGGCTCGTCCCCCCCCCTTGTGAGCTTTTGTTTTCCCTTGAGGCACCTCCATCTTTTTCACGGCGTTTCCTTGGGTGTTACAGAACCTTTCTTGTACACGGGTGGCTTTTCCCTTCTCCCCGCGATGACAATTTTTTTTCCTTTATTTATTAAAGTTTCGCCTGAGTTGCCCCATTCTTTGGGGGAGTCGTACCCCCTTGAGCGTCCTCTTCCCTTTTTGCCCTGCCCTTTTCTGATGTTTTCGATGACGTCTTTCCTAAATGTTTCCCCTTGCCCGTTCTTTGCACTGGGCTTATCTCTCTTTTTCTCCTTCGGGGTAAAGATATTTTTATGTTGGGCCCCAGGGGTTTTCTTCTTTTCGGTCCCCCCTTTTCTCCCTCCCCTATGTTTTGTCCCCCTCATGTTATCTCTCTATTTCCTACTCCTCCGTGTTTTTGTCTCTCTCTAACCCCATTCGTGGCGATTCGAAGTGGGTTTTCCAGCGGAGTTCCGACAGCCCCTCTTTGGATTTCCTCCCCTCCAGCTCCCCTCCCCTTGGGCACCCTTTTCAGTAGAAAGCTTGTGTGCCGATTCCAGCTTGGTTTTTAACTGCTGTCCAACATTTTTAGTTGCGCGTCAGGCGCCATATTAACCTGCGTGCTTTTTTTCTTCGCCGCCTCTCCCTTTTTCCCCCCCGTTTTAACGTTAACGGGGATTTGCCGGGGGCCTGTCCAGGTATGCGCCTTATGCTCCCACAGTCCTTAGTTTCGCCATTTTTCTCGCGAACCCCATCGGCTCCTTACCCTTTTTCCCCACGTGCCTCCCCCCCTTCCACCCCAGGCTCATTTCGTTGTTTTTTGTAAACAGGTAAACTTTCACTTCGGTTTCCCTCCGTCACACTTGCCCGGGCAGCCCCCCAACAGGTCCAACCTTTCTTTTCTCCCCCTCTGCCTCATGAACCGGGCGATTTCCCTTTTCCCCTGGGTCCCAGCCCGCCGTCATTTGACCCTTTGCTCATCTGTGTCGCGCCGACCGTCTCAAACGCTTTTTTTCCCCGAGCCTTCTGCCCGCTTTGCAGCGAGTTTTCGTAAACAGCTCTTTTTCGGTCTCCCATTCCCTTCTCCCTGTCTGCTCCCCATCCCGGCCGGCGACCCCGGGGCCACCCCGGTCCGGCAACATTCTCGGGCTCCCCCTTAGACAGGCGCGTCGGTTCGATAACACCCTCCCGCCTCCTCCCCAACAAAAACCGCTTGTGCGGGTTATCCACTTTTTCTTCGGTATGGTGAACCAACCCAGCGCTCCCGACCCGGCACCCCCATAGGTTTTCACTTCCCGTCCGGTCCTTTCTTACCGATAGAACCTATGCCCCCCATTTGCCCCCCCCTTTTGGTCTAGTTGTTTTGCGATTGTCACCTCGGCCCCAGACGGCCCCCAGCGTCGCAACTGGTGCCTCCTATAGGGAAATTTTTTTTTTTCCACCGGCTTCCTTTTTTTGCACTCGTCCATTTTCTCTCTCCCTGCTGGAGGGTGCGTTGATAATTTCGGAGGGTTTCTTCGGAGAACTCTTCCCACTCCTCTGCCGGATACGCCCTCACCCGACACCACGTGACTCTTCCTTTGATACCCCCCCCTTTTCAAGACCTCCTTGGTTCCCAGCTCGCATCTCCGATTTCCGTGTAGGTTGCTTCCTCCCACCTCTCCCAATCAACCGCGCGCGGAGACGGAAACGGAACCTCCCTCATTTCCTCCCCCCCCCCCCCTTTTCGTTGAAACCAGGATTTCTCCTTTCAGCCACACCGCCGGTGAGGGTCCTGCATGACGCTTTCTTCGGCCTTCTCCCGCCCTTGTCCCCCCAAACAAAAGGAGCACGGCGCGACTTGGGGCTTTTTTTTACCCTTTCACGTTCACGCCCTCTGTAACATTGGACCTTTGCTATCCATCCCCCCAGCCTCATAACCAGGTTTTGAGGGATTTATTACCCCCTTCCTCACTCCTCGTTCTTGTATTTATTATTTTTTTTTTCGGGAGTTCACTCCCCCCTTTTTGTCCCCCCCCATTTGGTAGTCCCGCTCAAAAATCCTTCGGTGTTTTTCCCTTTCCGGCTTCGCCAGTCGCGGAGTTGGGGCCTCCCGTTCGCGGGTCTTTGAATTGACCTTACCTCTTTTCCCCCCCCCCTTTTTTTTTTCCTTTTTTTCTTTTTGCTGAATGTTTTTCTTTCCTTGGACGAGGCCAGCCTGAAAGCGCACTGTCTTTTCGCTTGCCAGGCGCCCCTCCCCCCCCTCTTGGAGATGGCGTTGATCGTCCTTGACAACGTTCTGATCGAACAACTTGTTCGCTCCTGCTTTTTCCCCCCTCTGTCCACCTTCCTTTTTTTTGTTTTTTACGTCTATCGCAGTCGGTTGGGCCCTTACAAATCATAAAATTCTCCCTGTTTTTTCTCTTTCTCTCCTCCCGAAAACACAGTCCCAACGGCCTTTTCCCTTAGCATCTCTCTTTCCCGCCGACCCAACCCCCGCCCCGATGGGCCGACATTCGACCTGTCCGTTGCCCGTAATATATAATCGACGCTTGCACCCCTCTTCCGTGAGCGTTTTCTTCTCCCCTCCTCCATTTTTTCTTTTAATCGCGCCCCAGCTTGCCTGTGGTTTTTGTTGCACCTGGGGCTTCCTCCCCCCCCCCCCCCTTTTGTCCACCGGAAAACTTCGCGAATTTTTGGGTTATTCCCCTCTCCCTCCTCCCTTCTGGAGTTTCCCCTCCCCCCCCCTCACCGAGTCCGATGATACTATTGACCGGCCTTCGTTTGTTTTTCTACGCCCTCTCCCCCCGCCGATCCAAAGGAAGTTGCTCCCTCCCTTTTTCGTCTTCTTTTTTTTCCAAAGACTTCTGGCTTGGGCTTCATTTTACGTTTTTGCGGTCAATCAATACGCCTTTTGTCCGCAGATCGCAGCATTGAGCGCTTGGGCCTTTTGTTTTTTTGATTTTCTTTTTGGGCTCCCCCCCTTTGCTGGGTCCGCGGCACCTCGAGGCCTTCCAGCCGTTTTTCGCGTTTTTTCCCAGTTTCCCTTCTTCTGGTCCACACCCCGCAGGGGGATTAAATCCTTGGCTCCCCCCCTTTTTCCCAGCACTTTTCCATTGGCCAGTGGAAGGTTGTTTGGATGGGCACGGCTTGGAGGTTTCTTTTACTTCTCGCATAAAGGACGTCGGATTATTCCGTCAAGAGCACCTCCGCATTTTTTTTTGCTCCCCTCTTCTTTTTGATTTGGCTCCCTGTGCCCCGCTCGTCACAGCTGTGGGGAACCAGCACCGCACGCACTAGACAGACTTGCGATTCCCTCTCCCTTTTCTTTTCATCCTTATTTTGTTTGTTTCCGTGATGAAAGTTTCCTTTTTTGTTCGTGCTGGTGGCCGGTTACAATGTGTTCCACCCTTTCCATTAGGACACATATTTTCTTTCCCGTCTGGGGCCCCCATTTCTTGTCCCCTTTTCCTTAATGGAATTTTCGGATCAAACTTCGACCCGTCTTTTTTTCTAGAAAGTGTGCCTATCCCCCCCTTTTACCTTTTTTTTCCCCCTTCAGCAACCCACTTCAGACTTGCAAGCGTCTTTCTTTTTTTTTCCACCCCCCCCCCCCCAAGGGGGGATGTTTCTTTTCCCCCCTTCCCTTTTCCTCCTTTTCCCTTTTGTTGTTTTTTCATTTGACCCCTGCGATGAATGACCCGACTCTTGGATTCCCTTTTCCCTAGTTTTTTTGTGGCCCCATTGGTTGTTTGTGAGCCCTCCTTTCCTCACACCAATCCTGCAAGGCCCCTCCGTGGATGATCCGCGAGCGTCCGGGCCACGCGATATTTTCGCCTGGTTCACGAAACGGAGAGATCACCGCAGTCCCCTTTTTCCCCCATCCTGTCCCCTCCGCCTTTCCTTTTTTTTGGCCACCCGTTTCGGGCGTATTGAGAGGCCTGTGCCGTTGCCTGGTGCTTCCCCGTCCTTTTCCCTCGGTGCCGCCCTGATTTATTTCTGGGCAATCCCTGTCTTCCCCCTTTTAGATTTCTTGGTTCATGCGGCACAATTCGTGAGTTCTTCCCCGTTTCCGGGTTGACAAAAAACTTCCACACACTTCCTTTTTTTCCGATTTGTCCCCTAGCCTTGCTTCGTGTAGTACGAACCCACCCACAACAACCGGTAGGCTGCTTGTTTTTGTTTGGTGCCGTCGACTTCTTTATCTTTCCTGGTCTTCCCTGCCGGCGGTGGACCAGTTTCGACGGTCGTAGACCTCGAATATTATGGTTTGTTTCCCCCCCGAGCTTCTTATCAGATTCGGCCTTGCTTTATGCTCCGGAGGCCTTTTTTCGTTTTCCATCTCCCCCCCTTTGTTTTTTTTCTCCCTGTGTGTCGGATTTGCTACCGACGGCCAGTTCAGTCCCCACCACGGACCTTTTTCCCCCTCTTTGGGCACCGCCGTTCCCCCCTTGTGTTTTTTTGATGCTCCATGCTTTTTTGGCAAAATGGCGAACGTTCGTCCCTCGCCCATTCGGATTAGGTTGTTGTTTGGCCGTTTTTTTTGTCCGTCTGGCCTTTTTCTTTCCCACTTCCCGGCATTCGCCCAACCTCACCGACCAAACAAGACCTTTTTCTTTTTTTTTTTTTTTGCCATTTCGGACGTTTTGTTTTAGATCGGCGGTCCCCCCACTGCTCTTTCTTCTGTTCTCGATGACTTCCCCCCGAGTTGAGGCGGGTTTCCTTTTTGGGTCCTCCCCTGTGTTTTTCCTGCCCGCAACCCAAAATAAGAAGCAATTTTGCCTTAGGTGCCGATGTGTTTCCCCCCCCCCACCCCCAGTTTCCTTTTATTTGAGGGCGGATGATTTGCAAAACTGTTCTCTTCTTCCGTCATTGCACTCCGCCCCCTCGTCGTTTTTTTTATTTGTTTTCCTGGTCCCGTTTTTATGCGCGGCCTCGGCGTTGCCTTCCACTGTTTTTTGCGGCTATTGGCCCCCATTTTTTTTTCTCTTTTGGGCCCCCGTCATTTTTTTTGGGGTCTCTTCTTGGAATTGGGTGTCGCTCGCGATTGCCTTCTTTCTTTTGCTCGTTGCGCTTTTCCCGCGCCACGAACTGAGGGAATGGCTTTTTTATGACCGCCTCTTCTCGCCGGTTTATCGGACTCTCTTCGGTGGTTTTTCCGTTTGAGTTTGATACCCTTTTCACCCCCTTTGGTTTGGTTTCTTTTTTTTTTGCTTGCCGCAGCTCCGATTAGTTCTAATACGAGGCCTTGTTTCTCTGGACATCGTCCATTTACCCCCTCCTACCTTCCATTTTTGGTTTTATTGTCTTTCCCCGGGACCCCTTTTTCCAGAAGGCCTTGTTTTTATCCTTCCGTTTTTTTTTAGGCGGCGCATTGAGTGATGGTTTTTCCTTATCCCCCCCCCCCGTTTTCCCGTTATTAGCGGGATCCCAGTTCTGAAGCAGGGAACTGACTGTTACTCCTATTTTGTTGCCTGTTTTTTTCTTTTTGTGTCGGCTTGGGTTTTCATTCACCCCCCCGTTTCCCCTTTTGGAGGTAACGGAAAGTCCCCTTCATCGGTTTTTTTTTAGGAGATGTTTCTCTCCATTAGACCCCGTTTATCGCGCGCTGCTTGCCCCACTCCCCGGACGTGCTGAACGGTTTTTTGAAGGCATGGCTCTTTTTTTGCTTTGGGCGTTTTAGGACCGTCAACAGCTGGGCTAGGTTTCGGGCTCTTTTTTCGCGCTTTGCCTTCCCCTCGTTACCCCGAAATATGCTGTCGTTCGCTGTCCCTCTCGTATCAGTTTTTGTTTTTCGGTCTTTGGTTGCAAAGAGCTACGTGTTCCTCGGGGCTGGATGCTCCACCCCCTTTTTTTTTTTTCGGGTTTTTTTCCCCCCCTGGCCCGTCGGCTGATTTGTGCCTTGTTCAACACTGTACCTTTTTTTTTTTTTTTTCTTGAGGATTTTTTTTTTTTTCCGGGAAAAGTCTTCATGACGTGTACTCTTCGCGTTGTCGTCCCTTGTGCATGAACCCTTTTTTCCTAAAACTCCCGGCTGTCTTGTTTTCCCCTTTCATCCCTCCGCTTGACAGGGGGGTTGGCGGCGTTCGTTTCCCTTGTTCCTTAGTGCCTTTCGCGGTTAGCCGTCCAACCGGGGCGGTGTCCGTTGTTTGCCTTGGGGTGTTGCGATGATTTGCTAGGACGTCCCCTCCCCTTGTTTTAAAGGCCGTCAGTTTTGATTGGACCCTGCCGGGTGGCATGTTCGTTTGGCCCGCGGGCCATTGGGGTTGTAATTGAAATGATTTGCGTTCCCAGCTTCCTTTTTTTTTCCACGATTTTCTCCCCTCTTCTATGTACTCCTGGTTTTTTTCTCCGAGATACCCCTTTTCTTGCAAGTTTTTAGACGGGACCGGGCAGCATTCCCATTGACAGGGCTATGCCTGGCCCATCCAAGAACGTTCCCAAGCTGGGCCCCTTTTAAGGAAGCGGCAGATATCCCCAGGCTTCCTTTTTTTAACCCTGTCTTTCTTTCCCTTTCTCCCTCCTCCCGCCGTCAGTGGGACTCGGGCCTTTCGTTTGTGGAACCTGCTCGGCCCCTGCTTTCAGAATGAAATCGGTTTCCAACGCTTTCAGCGCCAGGTTCCCCCTTTATGGCTGACCTTTTTTCGTTTGCCCAGTCCCCGTTTTCGAATGTTCTCGCTTCCCCCCCACGCCGGGAGGGCGTCCGTTTTCCCTCTCCTTCAAACCCCCTATCTCCGTTGCTTCTCCGTACCGGCTTTAGGGGCAACCTTTTTGCAACGCGGTCCTCACGGCCGCCACCCCTTTTTCCGTTGTGTTTCCTTCGGCCGCTTGTCACCGCGTAGCTCTTCAAGGCCGGCGACCCCTGCTTTGATTCTTTCGTCGCCTACGTCTCACAGACTCTTTCTGTGTTTCTCTGCTTTTTTTCTTGATCATCCCTCTTCCCCCTGCGTAAAACCCTTAGCGGCTTCGGCCTTCACACGCCCCCAGGGCTTGGACAGATCTCTGCCCATTTTCCCGTCGGCGACCGGCTCGGTATTGGATAATGTCTCCCCTTTTGACCCCTTTTTTTTTTTAGGCGAGACCTTTGGGCGCGACGGACCCCCCCCCCTCTTCGCTGCTTTTTCCCTTTCCCCCTGCTCAAGTTGACCCAAAACGACTGTTTGTTCCCCCCCTCCGGCACCACCTAGGTACCAGGACTCTGTCCGGCGGAGCGCTTATCCGCCTTTAGGGACCTTCCACACTTTTGGTGATCTTGTTCAGATTTTGCACGACCTACCGCGGCTCCCCATTTCCCGATAGGTTCCATGACATTGGTCCACCGGGCTGCGCTTGCTTTTTACTGTCATTGTTCGGGCCTTCTGACCGTTCCTTCCGTGACGTAAGGGTATGTCGGATGCGAAAAACCGCCCCCTTTCACACCCCCTTTCTGCCGTTCCCCCTCCCCCCCCAGTTCCCCTTCCCCCACCCCGAAGAAACGCGCGGTTTAGATTCTTGCGAAGGACCTTGTCCTCTTTCCTGCCAGGTTTTAGATTTTTTTTTTTTTTTGCCCCCCTTTTTCCCGCGCAACTACCATGGACGCGGCGGCTTCCGCCACATTTGCCCCCCATCGATCCGTTTGCCTGCAGCTGGACGGTTGGTTGCCCCCTTTCACCTGCCCTCCCCCCTGGCCGGTGTCGGGGCCGCTCACGTGCATATCGCCGTACATTTCCCCCCCCCCAACCAACCTCTTTTCGGTCTTCCTGCGTCTTTTTTCACTTTTGGAAGGACCTCCCCTACTGGTTTTTTGTATCCCCTCCCCTTTTTTCCCCAACGCCTGAGGGGCCTTCGACCCAACCCACCATTGGCCCCGATCTTTCTTTTGCTTTTCTTTTTGCAGGTTTTCACTCACAATTTCCGTTCCAACTTTTTTTCTCCTGCTCCACCTTTTTTTTGGTTACGGTCCTCCCGGAAACACATCTCTCTGACAGTTTCCGCCGATTCGCTCTTTTTTTGTACGTTCCGGCCTGCCGATCACGTGTTTAAGTGATCTTTGATTTTTTCCCCTTGTTTTTTCCTTTACTTTTTTTTTTTTTTCTTACGTCTTTGCCAGACTTCCCATGAGCAAGCAGGCGCCCTGGCCAGCTGGCCCCCTACCCCTTCTGAAATTGGCGCCCTTGTTTTTTTTCGCATTCCAATGCGCTTCGTCACCAGGTTCTTTTTTTTCCCCCTCGCCGGTCCAAAAAATTCTCCCCCATGGGTGGGGGGGGACAAACTTTCCTTTTTTTTCCCTTTGGCCCTTCCCCCAATTCCCCCCACCTTCAACGGCTTCCTGGTTGAATGTTCGATCCGTCCCCTCCCGTTTCGCTACTTGGTCGAATCTGATTAAGAGCTTTTTCGTTTTTGGAGTTCCTAACGATGTCTTTCTTCGACCTTTCTCCCCCACTGGCACCCCTTCGGCATCAGGCTCTTCGATTCGAGCAACTGCACCCATGTTCCCTTCCCCTCGTTCGTCTCCCAAAAAGGGACGCCTGTTTTTTTGCCTATGTCCATTGACCAAGCGATTTTTATTTTTTTGACCGTTCGTCCCTTTTTTTCTTGGACCCCTTTGGCCCCGTGCATGGCCGTCAAGGATTTCCTTTCACAACTTTTTCTTTGACCAAGAACTCGGCGCCGAATTTGATTCGTTCGGCTTTTGCCCTACGCCGATTCCTGCTTGTTTTTCCCAGGCCCAGTCTCTTGGATTTGAAAACTCCCCGTTGTGGTGGTATTTTCTTTTCCCCCTTTCGTTCTTTCCTTTTTTTGATGACTTCAGTTTGCTAGAGTCCTCTGCGTTTCCGGCTTGCGCTGGGGGCGGCGGTCTCACGTCGGACCCTGGGCCGTCGTCCACCTCCCTCTAATGCGGATCTGGTTCTTTTTTGCCCTTTGCTGGCTGGGAACAACACCCGACCATTCCTTCTGGTCACCTGATGGCCTTACCCGTGAACTACTTTTTTTGGTTTCACGCGCCTCCTTAAGGTGATTTTGAGTGTGGCCCACTGGTCTTGGTCTGGATGGGTCTTATTTTTTTTGCGAAGAGACCGGATAGTCTGACATCTCGCTTTTTTTCATCCCTGCATTTTTCCCAAGCACATTTTTCCCATCTGTCCGCTTTTCAAATTTTTCCTCTTGGTGTCCTGCGTTTTCTCGAAGTTTGCACCAAGTGTTGTGACCCCAGAACCACCCGCCACGACCCTTTTTCCCCCTTTCTCCCCCCCTTTTTCCCTTCCTCTCCCCCCCTCCCTGTGTTGTTTTTTGAGTCTGAGCGAATTACAACTTCCTTCTGTTCGTTGGATTGTGGCTCCCTTGCGCCACCTTTCTTTTCTCAACCGTTACTCACTCCTTTTCCAGGTATTGGATTCCCCCCGCGTCTTTGTAACCTTTGCTTGATGCTGATGACTCGATCCTCCCCCTGGACGTCTCTTCCTTGGCCCGTTGTCCCCAACCTTGATCCTCCGAAATCTTCATTCCAGACCCAAACCCTTTAGGTCCCTTTTAGTCGTTGTGCCTTGGGCCCACGTCTTCATTAGAACTTTACTCGGGTTTTTTAGAATCCCTTAAGTTTTTTTTTTTTCACCTCCCTTCGATACCGGATGAATAATTAAAAGTTTAAGTTTTGTCCCTAGTAACTCTTTCCCAGAGTGCGTTGATCCTGCTTGGCCCCCCCCCCTCGGCCCCCCTGCACTGTTGTTTCGGTCGACGTGCTTTTTTTTCGCGGATTGGCTTCCCCCCCACGCGATTATTTTCGCCTGCAACCCTCCCCCCTGTAACTGCTGTCTCCGTTGGTTGTCGATTTCTTCACCACACGCGCTGCCTCTTTCGGGCCCCCACTTCCGTGTCGGGCCGTCTTAGTTGGCCGCCGGACCCGTCCCCGATAATCATTGGCTTTCTTTCTTGTCCTGCCAATAAGAATTGTTTCGAGTTTTTCCTTATTTCTGGTAAAATTTTTTCCCTCCGGTTTTTTTCTTCCCCGTCGGTCCTCCGTCCCCCAAGATACCCCAAACACAGGCTCGTTTTTCCGATTTTTTCCCTTTTCGGGCGGCGGTGGACGACCTCGCGTGCGCGTCTTGGCCACTTGTGGGTTCGAGTATAGTCCTCTGACCCAATTGACCTTTTTCTTTTTGACAGGTCTCCCGTCGTAGCAATGTTTTGTTTCGGTTCGGGCACTTAGAGCTTAATCATTTTTCGGTCCTCCCGTTTGTATCCACGGAATCCTTTTATTTTATGAGATCTTTTTTCCAATTTTTTTGGGACTTTTCCGTGGTATTTTTCGATTCGCTTCCCCATCCGCCCATTCTGAGTGCTTCACAAACCTTTTTGTCATCTGTTTTCATGCTGCGCGTTTCAATGCGTTTCCCCCCGAGAGCAAGTTTTCAATTGGCCTTGAAATTGGGATAACTTTTCCCCCCAAGTATTTACTTTTTGTTTTTCCAGGGTTCGCTTGGCCCAGCTGCGCAGATATTCCTTGCTTGTTCCCTCTCTTTTTTCCCCGCGTTAGTCCCTTTTCCAGACACTTCACCACCGGTTAGATTTTTTTTTTTTTTATGCTCGGCTTCAAGTCCGGGCTCTCGTCACTTCGTGCGACTCTGATGTTCGCCGATGTCCCCCCCAACCTGTTTTTAAGGTTGGGTGTGCCTTTTTTGTTCCCTTAAAACTTGTTTCGATGACCTGATCAAAACACCCCCCAATAAGAAGCAACTCCCGGATTCGTATCTTTTAATACACAAGCCCTCTTTTTGGAGGGATCTTGATATCAGTTAAGCCCACCCACAGGACCCAATTTCCACTCTTAAGTACTTTTTCTCCCCCCCCCTGAAACCACAGTTATTTAGACGGCATCTTCTTTTTGTTTGTAAATTGTTTTGGTATTCCTTTAGTTTTATTCTCTTGTCCTTAATACCCCCATGCCTTGTTGGATGATTTGCCCCCCCATTCCGGTTTTTTACTGGCCCTTTTTCAGGGATTTTCGTATTGGTTTTGTTGGGCAAGGTATGCGCATCCTCCTGGGCGCTTTAGGTGAGTGTTTTTGTTTTCTACAGAGGCCCCCTCTTTTGCCATCGATCCTTTTTGTATCAGGTTTTATGTCAGAAATTGATTATGAGTGGTTATTAGGTCGCTCCCGTTCTCGGTTCTGGTCTTTGATTTTTTTTTTGAATCTTGTCATCTGTGGGCTTAGGGAGGTTTTTTAGTCTCCCTTGCTCCGTCTCCTTCGGCTTAGCTCCTCGCGGTCTCTTGGGAATGGACTATCGCGGCATTTTCTTTGAAACCCCTTTGAAACTTCTGTTCACCTCTTTTTTCCGCCGCTTTGGTCAATCACGTTTTTTTTTTTGGCCGATCCCTTCCACCAATCGTGTTTTGCCAACTATCCCCCCTAAGTTGAGGCGTACCAGGCCTGTCGTTGTTTTTTTTTACTTCCCCCTGTTTTTCCCCCTTTACTATGTTTTGGGACTTTTATTAGCTCCCCTTGGTTTTTTCACCTTCCCCACCTTTTTCACGGGATCACCTTTTTCAGGTTTGGGGACGCGTCAATCGGTTTTTTTTTTTGAGTACTTCCCCCAGACTCCCTCTGTTTCGACGGCAGATCTGTGCCCAATTACCGCCCCAACTTTCCTGGTTCGCAGGCCGTGAATGCTGTTATTTCCTTATGGTTTGATCTGTTACTCCCTGCTCGTTTGTTTTTCACTGGCTCGCTGCCTTCGCGCTGCTCCTTCGCCTGACCCCCCCCTCTGTCTGTGCGCTCTCTCCTCCTTTTGTCTTTTTTTGGTCGGCTCCGACCCCTTAACAAAGAAGTTGCCCCCCTTTTCAGGGCTTGATATCACCGTCCCCCTGGTCCCTTTGGTTGTTTGCATGCCGTCGTTTGCCCTCTCCAGTTTCCCCCCCACCCGTTACCCTGTTTTAACGTGCCTTTCCTCCGAGATTTTTTCACGGTGTGGACTATTTCTAGGCCTGTGTTTCTGAGATCACCCTTTGACAACATACCGTTTTTTTTTTTTTCCTTTCAGGCTCTCTCGCTGAACCGGGCTGGCCCTGTGACCTGTTAGTTGACCCCGGAGGCCCCCTTGGATTGAGGCGCTTCCACATTTCCCCCTGGGCAGGTCGGGGATGTGGTGCTACGTTTAGCTACTCAATTTGTTTTTCAGTTCCTTTCAGCAGCTGGACGTCTTTCTTTTTCTTTGCTTTTTCCCTTTGGAAGGTTTTTCTCGTCTTTTTCTTCGTTCCTTGTGGGGGCGCTGGTTTTGCTCCAGGATGCTGTCATTTTGAAATGATTCCTTTTTCCCCTTTCGCGTTTTCCTTGCCCTTTTCCCCCCCACCGGTCTCTTTAAGACACTGAGCTGATTACTCCTCCTTTGCCCCTCATGTTTTTTGAAGGAGGGGGGAACGGTTGCAGTCGAACATGCATTTTGCTTTGCTTTGCCTTTATCCCCAGTTTTACTCCTGGTCCCCCCCCCGGCGTTGAGGAACTTAAACTCTTTTTGGATGTTTGACCCCATTGCAAGTCCTTTGCCCATTCATTGCACCATTGCACGTCAGGGCCGAGGTGGCACCCCGCTGCCGTCTCCCGACTGTGTCACTCCGGGGCACCCGACTGGGAAGCTCCCCCCCGGTCAGGGTCGTATTAATGTCTTCACCTCCCGTACTTTTTCGTCATTTGTTCTCAGCGCCAAGCTCTTGGTACCCCACTTGATTGTTTTTTTTTCCCCAGCCCATACTGTACCCCTCCCTTTTTCTCCATGGGCGAGCCGTCTTACTTGGATTTCCCAATCGTGCCTCGGCAGGACCAACTTTTTCCCCGGTTGCGTTGTTCTCGCCGCTAACGGCGTAGCTCTTTTTCCTCGTCTCTTTGCCCCTTCCCCCTCTGCGACCTCGGCTCTGCACGCAGATTACGTGGGAATGAGCGTGCTTTTTTCGGCAGCGTTCCTGGCCTAAAGCTCGCCTTGTTTTGTTTTTCCTTCCCCTTCCCCTCCTCCCTTTCCATACGAGAAAAAGAGTGAAACTCGCCCCCCCCCTACCCGACCCCCCCCCCGTTACTTTTCAACATGGGTTTGTTTGGAGTTTCTTCCAGTTAGCTTCGGTGAGAAACCCCCTTTCCCGCCATTTGCAAAACACTCGGCGGTGACGTTTTTTCCCTGTGCCTCTGAGGTAGTTTTCCCCCCCCCCGCCACGCGTCCTCCCCTGACTTCACCAATTCAGGTTCTCTCCCCCTTGTAAATTTCCTCCATTAGACGTGGCAAACATGTGTTTTGGTCCTAATTTTTTTTACGTAATCGTTGCCCCCCCCCTCCCCCCTTGACCCTCACACCCTAATTTGGATAGGGTTACTTGACCCATCTTTTCCCCCCTTTTTTGCTGAGAGGTTCGATGTTACCCTATCCCCCGGAGGTTTCCCCTCTGCACGTAAGTTTCTTTAGTTGCAGGTTGCTTACCCCTCCCTAATCCCACGCCGCATTTTATAACTCCCCACAACAACCGTCTTTGAACCGAGCGGGATTTCACCTTTCCTCCCTGACCCGTCTAAAGTATATTTCCTTTCCTCCGTTTCCTCTCCAAATCTCACCAGTCTCAATCACTGCTTGCGATTCCCCACCGCCCCTCTTTCCCCTATCGCGCCAGCTACACCCATCCCCCTCCCCTGGCACCCCCCACCGCAGGTGCTTCCCGATGCTCTGGTTGGGGGTTGGGGTTTTCCCCCCCCCACCCTCACCCTTTTTCCCCTCCCACACAACGACCGTGCGCTTCTTGTTGGCGTTGGAGAACATGGACGACTAATATTTACTGCCTTTATTATTAATCCCTGCCCTCCATTCCATGTTCCGTCTTTTTCTGAAACATCGAATTCGTTTTGAGGATGTTGAGAAATTTTCTGTTTCAACCCCCATTCCTCCCCCCGTCCCCCCCTTAAACATACGGGCGGGTGGTTCTTTCTGGGATACACCTTCCTTTCTCCTTCACCTTTTCCCCGCCCGTCTGTGTGACGTCACCTTTGTCGCTCCCCCCGAACGAGAACGTTCCTGGTTTTCTTTTCTTTGCTACCTCTTCTCTTTTACCTTCTGCAAGTAGTCCAATTTCGGGCTCCTCCCCCCCTTCACCACCTCCTTGAAATTTGTGCTGGTCACTAGCCCCCCCTTATTTAAATCCAACCCCTGGTGATGAGTTTTGATCCTCTCCCCCAATGATTTCCACCCTTTTCTTGTGTTTTTGACGCTAATTCCTGCCCGGTGTATCCTTATCATTTTTTTACCCTTTCCAAACCCCCCGGGACTTCAAGAACATTTCTTTTATACCCCTTCTTCCTGAATCTTATTCAGAGCCTGCTCGTAGGGGCCTTTTTACCGAACCGGCCTCTGTTCTGTGAACCTCTTTTTTTGACTGTCCCTCCCCTTCCCGGTCTGGGACTCCTGATCCTTTTTCTGCAAATCTTCTTCCCGCTTCTTCTAAAAGCGCCTTGCATGACAAAATGATGCCCCCCCTGGTTTGTACTTGTTTTCTGGCCGCGCCTTTGACTCCCCCGTTGTGGATCACGTTCCTTTCCTTGATCCCTCGAAATTTAGGATTGTCCCAAACTGCCCAGGGCCGGCCGTCTTTTTTCTTATCGGTTGCACGTACGTCTTCCATATCATTGTGGGCCCCTCCCCAGCTCGCGCTTCTGAAAAGTGGCATTTTTTTTCTGTTTGGGTATCCTTTTTCCTACTGTTCTCGAATATCTCTGCATCGTTTTTTCCCCCCCCTTTCTTGCGCGTATGCACTTGCTTGTCGCTGGGGAGGTTCTCCTGTGGGAAATTTTTTTGGCCGCCGTCCACCCCTTCTCACCTTTCCTCTTGCTGGTATTCACGGGGAACTTGAGTTTACGCAGGATTGATTCCCTCCCCCTTTGCTCACGCTCAGTAAGTTCGCCCCTTTCAGCTGATTGTATAGTTGCGAGGATCCGGTTCCCACCTCGGTGTCCAGGAAGGGATTTTCTAAGGTTATTCCTCCCCAGTTCGTTTTTTTCTTCCGGGTGTCCCCCCCCCCCCCTTTTCTCTTTTTTATTTCTTGTTTCCTGGAAACTCCCGTTGCTCCCCAGCGTGGCACACGAAAACTCCATCTTCCCAGATGTTCTTA
>Ga0179593_1514097_pt1 | contig 17767 bp, 23 predicted proteins | sample CZODoug2_1_08_16_FD_185931 | JGI IMG/M metagenome (GOLD analysis project Ga0179593, IMG submission 185931) | Vadose zone soil fungal communities from Angelo Coast Range Reserve, California, USA - CZODoug2_1_08_16fungal (PacBio error correction) | ecosystem: Environmental > Terrestrial > Soil >... | reverse complement strand
TCTCATTATGCTGAGTTTCAGCCCCGAGTTTCTTTTGAGTCGGAACGGCGTTGGAGGCTAGTCTTGCGCTGTCTACTGGAGATAATGCAAATTAGCCCGTGGGCGAAGATTTTGGTGCTGGGCGTGCTATTTTCGGGAGGTCTTGAGGAATGTGATTCTTTTGCTTTGTAGCCGGGATGGTGGGGACCATTGAAAAAACCTTTGTTATTGTTTCTATAGAGACAAGCCTTGGCCATGTGCATCGTTTGCACTTTGGCAAATCCCACCCCCCTTTTGCTTCTTGTCCCCTGCCGATTCTATTTCATCGAGATTTCGGAGAGGCCCTGGACGCGGACTGTTATTTGAAGTTATCTGCCCCTGGACGTTCCTACCTTGGATTTTTCTCGGTGGTTGTTGAGCTTGTAACCTTTTTTTGTCGTCTCCGTTAGTGTTTTTCTGGACCTTGTCGGGTCATGGTTCTGGAGCCGTGTGGACCTGATAGGTGAAATATCGTTCCCGCTTCTCCTTTCGAAGTGTTGATGTACCTTCCTGGCGCTTGCGATGGGCATGATTTTCTCCCTCTCCCCTCTTCAATGATCAGGAACCTCCGAACCTCCATGGCCGGGGGACCTACCTGCTCTATTGAGAAAAAACCCCTTTGGTTGTACCTTAACTCCGTATTGCTAGGAGGCAGAGGGTGAGATTCCATCCTGATTTCGTGTGGTCCCGTTGGGGCAGTCCCCTCCCACACCGCAAGTCTTCCCCCCCCGGTATGTTATGACGGAGATGGTGTTATTTTTGTTTTGAATCCGATCTGGTATTTTTGGAACCTCGGTACGCTGGTCCCCCGCCCAACCCTCGTGGCGGTACCTTCTGTAAAAGTTTAGTGGCCCCCAGTCAGCCGCCCCTTTGTCGGAACGAAGAACAGGAGTCTGGTCTACAGATGCTTTTTTTGCACAGATTCTCTTATAAATAGAGCTTTCCTTTTTTTCCTGCCCGTGTTGAGATTTCGGCGGAATGATCGTTGACCTGATTGCGGCGGGTTCAAACCCTGCGGCCGTTGTATTCATTTTCTCCTTCTTAGTCAGCATTTCGATGGTTCATGCGAGGGGGTAGCCATTTTCTTGAGCCCTGGGCGTCAGCACAAGTCAGCCTTTATCCGATCTTGACCAATAATCATGCAATTCCCTGTTGCCCAGAGTTTTTCAAAGTGACCTTTGGCTTTTTACTGGATATTTACTTGTCTCGACGTTTGCATGTTCGGGGCGGTGGGAAGTAAGTTTTGGATTCATTCCGCTGACGGTGGTGGTGCCTCCCCTCGACCACCGTAAGGATTGAGGAGTTGGTTCGTCGGTCTTATGATTTAGCCCACTTGATTCGGTTCCTCCTGCTTGGCTCTTAAACGTCTCTTCCGTCCCTTTGGGGGGTGGGCCGGAGGTGTCGGCCCTTTAGAGCTTTTATTTTGGCACCTCAAAAAGAATAACTCCTCGTGCCAGAGTGCTCGACCCCAACGGGAGTGCGTATTCATGCGTGTCTCCTCCTGCACCAACGAGTCGAGAGTAATTCCAAGAGACATTCCCCACACCTTTGGCAGGGGCTTTCTTCCCCCTTGTAAACCTTCAAAGATAGCAATTGGTTGTGAGTTGATGTCCTATTTCTGGAGGATACCCGCGATCAGATCAGGATGACTTTAGCGCAAAGAGGTGCGAGTTTTGGTCCCCCTCCGCCGAGCCCAACCCTTTGGTAGCCAGCTAGTGATCGGGCTGTGTTTTTGATTGATGGGTTTTTCCCCAACTGCGCGTTCTCCGCCAGCTGTTACGTCATTTGGCTTCGGCTCCCGGCCGAAAGCCTTTTGTGGAAGTCAGGCGCTGAAGATGACCGTGGCTTCCGAATGGAACGATTATCATCTCTCTTCCCTCAGGTTGTCCGCAGATTTCACTAGCCACTCACAGTTTCGATCTTCAACTTCTAGCCCCCCACCTCTTTCACCGTTGTTTGCCCAGCCATGTAACACGTTTCAGCTTCGTTTCGTCCATAACCAACTGGTATTTTCCCCTCACCCAAATTAATCAATCCTCCCGATTCCCCTATCATCTCTGTCATCCAGACCGTCCTCGCCCTCAGCGGGGGACCTACCACCCGCTCCCCACTCCTTAGGAATAACCTAGATCCTCTCCCCAATCGTTTATCCGCGATTTCTCTTTTTATCCGCAAACATTTCCCCCCCCCCTATCATCCCCCCCTTGCCGCCCTTTTGAATCCTTTTATTTCGTCTCCTTTCCCCCCTGACAAGGTGGTTTTTTCCAGGTGGTCCTTCGCATCCTTTTTTGGAGTGAGTTTCCCCGAATTATACACACTCACGTACGTACTTCTCATGCTCTTTCTTCTTCCCTTTTTTTTGAAACACGAAACAGCCTCTCCGCAGCCCGACATCACTTAGCCGGCCACTTCTTTGACCTCCCGCCGACTAACAATCAACAAGTTGAACCTCCAAGCTCCTTTTTCAACACCGCCACCAACGTCTCCTCGCCCCCCCCTTTTCCCCAAGGAAAAAACCCGTCTCCTGCTGTCAAGGTATTGCCCCGTCACCCTCCAGCCGAGCGGCTTTAGTTTTCACCGATTCACTCCAATGGTTCCCACGATCAGGTTTTGTGAAAGTCCAAAGTTCACTTGCAAAACACAAACACACAAACACAAACAACAAAAAAAAAAAATAAACAAAAAAACCAAAAACAAAAAAAAAACTAAACCAAAGCCATATTAACTGACGTGTGTGTATCTCGATAGGCCTCTCTTCCTTGGGACGCCCTCGGTCGAAAGTGCTGCTTCCTCCCTTTACACCGCTCAGAACCACGCCGGCCATGCGTTCGCGGTCTGAAATACAACTCCGGGTTCCCCCTGATCGCCGCCACCCACCCCGCCGTCATAACCACTTGACTCGGCATTCTTCGGACATCCCCCCGTCGCTCCCCCTGAAGTACCAGCCCTTGTCAAGGCGAACCTGTCTCCAAAACCGCCGATTCACTTCGTTTTAAGACAGAACGCCGTTTTCGCCCGTTTCCCCCCCCACGACTGGTCTCTCGTTACCTGCGTCTTTTTTTTAGCTAGGTAAGCCCTTTTTTTTGGAGGATTTAAGCCCTCCTCCGCTTTAGCCGTCCACCAACCCCCAATCTCGTCAGTTTGTCCCCTAGTCAGTCCCTCTTTGACGGCCCCCGCTTTGCTCGTTCGGACTGTGGCTTCCCCCCAATCCTGACCAACATCTCTCCTCCGCGATCCGCTCGATGCTAATGTTACCTTTATTCCCTTCCCCTCCACCCCCCATTGGATACTTTGGGGTAAATACGCTCTTTATTCCAATTACTTGGCCCATGTTCTTTGATCGATCTTGTCCCATTTTTTCCGGTTGCCAGCTCGAGCATTTTCGGGGTTGTTTTTGGGGGTTCCCCCTCTTGTCATGTCTTCCTCCTAGCTTCATCGATGTCACTCCCAGGGTCACCTATTCTCGTTTATGACCCAGGCTCCCCCCTGTCCTGACACATCGTTACATCCGGTTCCCAACGACAAGCTCAACACCACTGAGCTCCACCCCCCTCGTGCCCTTTCACGTACAGGATAAATTGGCCCTCGCCCCCTAACCATCCGGCTCCCTGACCTCGATTTTCACCCAGCCTGCAAAGCAATCAGCGGGGATGAAAACTCCTTTTGCTCATTGCCGCGCGATGTTTACATTCCCTCACACCAGGTTCCGTTATTCCCCCACAGCGTCCAAACGCCATCCTTCCGTCGCCCCACGACTATTCAACGGCTTTCTCTACTAACTGCCCCTACTACCCCCCAGTCTAGCTCCTAGTAAAGCTTGAGTTTGGTGTTTTTTTTTGGGTGGGGGGGGGGGGGGTTTTTTTTTGTTTGTTTTTGGGGGGGGTTGTGGGGTTTTTTGGGTTGGGGGTGGGGTGGGTTTTGGGTTTTTTTTGGTGTTGGGTTTTTGGGGTGTGTGTTGGTGGCACCTAAATCGCCTCCAACCGAGTTCTATCTCGTAATCAATCCCCGCACTTTACGCAAGCCGTTATACGATTAAGTCTCCCCACTATCCCCAACTTTTCTCTCTCGTCACTCCTATTTTTTGAGAGCTCTACTCTTTTGGTGATCTGTCCTTTTTCGACTGCTGATATTGATGGGAGTTAGCTGATTTGCCCTGTGTTGATTTTCGGTTTGATGTCATACTTGAGATATTTTGAAAAATTCGGAACTCTCTCGTATGATTGCTTCAGTGTAGAGGCCGTTGGCCCAAGGTTCGGAGGGCTTGGGACGGTTGGCTTTTTTGGCGACTGGCTGGTTTTTGCCATTTTCCGGAACCGTTTTGGGAGGGCGGATTCGTTTCCTCCATGCGAGGGGTGGGGGTTTTTTTTCCGTCAATGTCTTCAAGGTTCCTTTTCCATTCCACCCCCCCCCCGTGTTGATGGGGTTCTTGATAACTATTGGGAGAGGTTTAAATTTACTTTTTTTGGTGTGCCTTGATTTTAGTCTGAAGTGCACGGATGTTTCTCTATTTAGTGGTGTTTGGAGTTAATTTTCGGGGTTTTATGGAAATGTGTGATTCTCCGCCCTATGGTTTGGTATTTTTTCACCTCGATATTTTTTTCTGTTATATCGTTTTCTGGTTTTCTTCGGATCCCTCCGGCATTGGGCTCTTCCGGCATGTTGCGGCAAGCGAAAATGTTAACGGAGACCGAAGAGAATCCTACACGTGTTGGTACCTCCGACAATTAAGCATGTTTTTGGGGACAATTTGAAGCGGATTTCTTACAAGTACCGTTGGACTGAGTGGGCATTGGTGAGTAGATCAACGTTAGCAGCGTCGTTCCTGAGGCGAAAAGGGGATTTGAGGCTTCCATCGATTGTGGGGGTTGGTGGCCCGCTATCCACGCACCCCCTCCTGGGGCTCGGTAGGTAGACGAGGGAGCACTTAGTGATGCGGACTGCTTTGTTTTTATCGTGCGTTTCCCCTCCGGTATTTTGTTTTCTACGCACAAAATAAGATTTTTTTTTGCGTACCCTTAGGAATGCTCCGTTCCTTACAAGTTTGGTCAGTCCCGTTCTTTGGTCTATGGAACGGTTTAAGTGGTCTCTGGGTTGCTGCATTTAGATCGGTGGGACTCAGCGTCTCCGAGCTTCCCTTTTCCGTAACTGTTGACAAGGTATTGTTGCTGCCCGGCGTTTGGCGGTTTTCGATCGCCAGGCTCTTTGGTTTATACCCGTTTTCGCTTTTTCGCAGTGGCATCAGAGTTTCGCCGCGGGGGGTGGGTTTGGATTGTTCTTCGTTTGTAGCCTTTTGATCCTTCCCCGGTTTCTAGGGCCAGTTGAGTCAGGACGAATGTCGGCTCTTCTCCAGCGTCCACTCCCCTTACTTGCAGATTCCCAAGGTGGGGACTTTGTCTCCACGCTTGATGCTTGGATGTTTGATTTGCGGACGTTGGACTGGTGGCCGCCGGGACCGTCTGGCGGTACAGTGGTTCATCAGGGGCCCGTGACTTTGTGCCTGCTGCGTTCGTTTCTCCCAACTTCAGTTTTGATGTGAGACGTGGTGTGCGTTTTTTTTTGGTAAAGATTGCGGCCCTTGGTCCCGTATTTTAGTTCTTTTTCACGGTCTGATTTCTGGCGTTTACAGGGGCCGGTTGGGCGTTTGCTTTCGCGCAGAGGATGTGGCAATACGAGTGACCAAGCCCCTTCGGTATGAAGTGTTTTTGCTGTTTTAAAACGTTTTGGTGTGTGTGCGTTGTGTTCTCCGAAAAGTTCCCCCAACCAAACTCTTTGGCGTTTAATCCTTCTTTTTCGTTACTCATCAACGGCCGGCATTGGCTTTCCTTCTATAGCACCGATCCCTATACCCGTTGACCTTTGGGAAGTTTTTTTTTTGCAGATGATGCGCCTGTTTAATAGGTTTGGTTGGATTCCGCGAAGATCGCGTTAACAGGAGCGTTAGAGGTATTTTCGGATTTCGCATTGAGGGTTTCTTTCGTGTTTTTTTTCCTGTCCCTCCGCCCCAGCCACATAAGGCGTTGTCGTCGGTTATGACATTAGAGGCTGATCGGGAGGTTTTTCCTTGATATGGGGGTTGCTGGTCCCAGTGGAATCCTTTCTAATTGGGTTTAAGGACGCCCCCTGTAGCTGCTACTTTTTTCTTACATCGGGTCTTTTTTGAAGCCTGTTTTGAGCGGTTTTTTTTCCTGGAGATCGATACAAGTGAGGTGACGCTGGCGTCGTGATCTTTCCATCCTTGTTTTGTGTTTGAGTTCTTTTTTTCCTTACGATAGCTCCCCTCCTTTTACCGCATGCCCCCTTCCCCCACACTGCCGCCACATAAGCCTGACACGTCTGATATCCTTTTTTTACTCTCTTTTTTTTTTTTTTTTTAACCCAGCTTATCCGTTTTCTTTCCACTTGTGTTTCCCCCCCTGCAGACTGCCATTTAATAACCCCTCCCTCTACCTTTTGTGTCCGACCGGAGATTTACACGCCCGTGGCTCGGAGCGTACGCCGTTCCCACAAAACCTTTTAACCACAATCTTAATCCCACTCGCTCCTCCTCCTTTATGCCGATTATCCCCCCTCCTACCCTTCTCCCATCAAATTTTTTTCCCTCGTTGCTTTTTTCAATATATCGTATGGGATATATTCCTGACACCCGCCTATATATATCCTACGCCAAATCTCGGTGTTGTACGAATGAATCACCCGCACCTTTCTTTTGCATATTCATTCTTTCGCAGTTTTCTGTTCGTCGGTGTGTTAACCCGCTGACTTTCCCCCCCTCCGAAACGGCACCCCTGCTCAAAGCCCGCATTCCAGCCATGACCACCATACCCCTTTTGGCGAATCCGCAAGCTACTTTGGACCAACCTTTTCGCCCCCCCGTCTCCTCAGTCTTCCAGTTTTTTTTCAGTTCCCCACCGTACCCTTATCCACCATCCGTGTCCGCAGCTTCCGGCCCCTTGCAGCCCGAAATTATCTCCGCCCATCCCCGTCTTTGCCCCAGGCCCAAAGTCCACTTGAGTCCCTCACCCGGGGAAGTTTCGTTTTTTTTACGCTTACTTTATCTCGATATTTTGCACATTGTCTGACCTGCCCCTACAAAGAACGATGCCCTTTCACGGGCTTACCCCACGCGATTCACCCCGCGGCACGCGACGAACGCGGTTCTACTGAATACCCTCGTCATTCGCTCCGCGCAATCGAGCCATACCTTTCAACATCGTTTCCCCCTGCCGTATTCACCGTCAGGCTCGGCAAGGTTTGGACACCTTCCTGGGTTTTCAACTATCCTGGGCGCAACCGCCGCGGCTTTTAGCATATCTTCCACCCCTAACCCCCACGTTTTTTGACCGGGGTTGTCTTTACCCTGATCTTTGCGAAGGAGGTAGTGCCCCTCTTTTTTGGATGCCGGTAGCCAGATACCGTCTTCACGCGAATCCATGCCCCAAAATCTTTCCTGTCGCAAATTCACGCCTTCTCCAGCTCCTAATACTTTCAGAAGGCTTTGATTTTTTCGTGCGTAGTGGAGGTTTACTTGGACCAACGTTCCCCCCCAACTCGATGGAATCTAATTCCCTTATCCAGTTTTTACATGTTTCTCTTTATCTATCCCACTTGCCCCCCCCCAATCTGCCAGTAATTTTATCGTGGGGCTTCACCAGCTTTTATTAACCGGATACTGTCCTACCAATTGGGGTCCTCTTCTTCGTTAGGTGAATAGAATTCCGTGTTTACATTATTCTTTTTCTGGTCCGGTTAATTTTAGCGATTTTTAGGTTGCCCCCAAGACGCGGTCGGGGCCCGGCCGCGTAAGAGCTTTTCAACTGAGATTCCTCTCCTCCATTTTTTCCCCAACAAGTATAAAGTAAACCCGATTCATTTGACCCCTTAGGACCCCCTACAGCCACCCTCTGGAACGCGTAAAACAAGTCCCCCCCCCACACACCCCCCATCGTTACCCAAATCGTGCAGGAGTCCTTCTCCATCCAGTTCACGCATCTGTCACGTCCGCGGCCAGGTCTCTCCGACATTTAGGTAATAAATGCCGGCATATCAGCATTTTTTTTGCAACCCCCAGGGCAGGCCTCCTCTTCGTCTTTACTACGGGTGAAAGTATGCAAAGAACAATTTGCGGGGCACGTTTGAACCCCAATAACCCCTTGCTCCGACCACCCCCCTCCCGCGACGCCCTTGAATTTTGAAGAAGTCCGATAAAAGTATTAAAAGGATTCAGAGACACATAGCACATATTTATTCTGCCGTTCGAAATTGCAGTTTACTCTCAGAAGACTTACCTCTCCAACGCCCATTTTTTCTATCGGCGAAATTCCTTCCCCCTTCCCCCGATACTAAAGTCCACCAATAAATCTCTTTTTACCCTCCTCTCCCGTGTTGTTGCTTTTTCCTAGCCCCACTGGATTGTCCCTTACTTTCTCGTATTCGGTGACGTGTTATTTTTTTTTCCAGTTTTTTTCCTATCGGACGCGGCTTGGCTCGAGGTTTTTTGCAACGCTCAATCCCCGGTTCAGGACTTTAGCGTGTCCTCTGCATCTCGTTCTTTCCTCGGTGTTTATACAAGGTTTTTTTTTACGGGCCGGAGTTTAGTTGTTGTTTTTCTGGGTTTTTGGGTCGCACCGGCGGAAGGTTTTGCCCTGCCTGAGGGTTTTGGCGCCAGTGGCCATGGCTTGTTCCTTCTTCGGCGTTTGAAATCCACCACTGCTATTGTTCCTCCGAGCGTCCTGCATCGAGATTTTCATGGGTGGGGGGGGTGGTTGGCCTGGACCTTCATTTGTGTCGAGGTTTTCGGTTTCTGCCTGGACCGGCCTCGTTGGTTTCTGTTTTTTTTCGTTGTTAACCGTCCGAGGATGTTGTTTTTTTGTTTTTGAGTTTTATGACCTTGTGACTGGGTCCCCTTCTCCTTTCCTGCCTATCTCTTGTTTTGACACTGATTCAGCTTCCCCCTCCTCGAGCCGAAATGACCGTTGGGGACCAAGTTCTTTACTTACCCCGCTGGCAAACATTTCACGTGACTTTTCCCTTTTCCTTTTTTCCGAACACACTTCTTGTTCATCGAAAATTATCATGGGGGTATAAGGTAACCGACCGATTTGAGCAATATAATTGTCCGTCTTTTTTTTTGTGGCAACGGTTTCTTGCGTAAATTTAGTCAAGAGGTACCAGTTATAGCGCTGTTTGTGAGAAGATTTGTTTCTTTTACTCCCGAGTTGCTTTTGAACTGGTGGTGTTAACCTTTACCAAAAGCCCCTTTTCAAATCCCCATGATGGACTCCCTGTCGGGATGCTTTTTTGAACTTTTAGATTTTTTTTTTCGAAATTTCTTCTTGAGTTCCGTACTTTTGGTGAAGATTTGGTTGTGGCCTTGGGCCTCTACGGTATTCTTCCTACGCACTACCCCCCTGATGTTCGGTTGCTTACCCTCACGCGACACCTCGTCGTTTTTTACATGAGCCGCACCTTTTTTCGTTTGGCGAAGTTCAGAGCCTGAAGAAAGACCCTTTTTTGGTCTTGCATTACGTCAAGTCCGATTGATTTTTTGTATCAGGAGCAGTTGTTTGATCTGCTATTCGCCTCTTTCCTTGCCAACGACGCGTCCCGGTGGAGTGATTTCCGGCAGGCTCCGGCCGCTTGACAAGGTCTTGCTTTTTTCTTTTTGCTTACGCCACTTTTCCTCGTTGTTTCTCAGTGGGAGCCTCGTTAAGCAGTTGCCTTTATTTCCTAGCGAGTGGTATCCCTTTCTTCTTTTGACGGTCTTTTCGCTGGAGGCGCTTCGGCCTCCTATAGTTTCAAAGTATCGCGTTCCGGTTTTCTCTTCTCCCACTTGTTTGCTGTGCCCGCGAGCGGTTTGACAGTCCGGTGATGCTTTGGGTGGCACCCTGCATTGCCGCCGTGAGCGGATTCTCGTTTGTGGCCCAATCGTGCCTTGGTGTTCCCTTCTGCTAGTGACTGGCGCCACCCCCCCCGGCGATGGTTGCCGGTGTTGCTTTGGTGGTGGCAATATTTCTGCTTCCCCCTTGTTGATTTGTTTTTTGATCGTCTTTGTTCTGCCACTTTCGGGGCGACCCCAGGTTTTTCTTGGCCGGCGTGCGGTGGTCAGGCGGCCCTCGCTGTTTGTGGCAAACGACGACGAAACAGATCCGTTTTTGTTTTGAATATCTTTTCGGCCCGATCAAATTTTGTTTTGATTGTTTTTCTTATTCCTCAATGCCAACACCCCCGATTGGTCTTTTTCCTCCCCGTGACTTAGAATCATACCCCGTCCGGGGTTTTTCCTTTTCTTCCCATACGATACCCATATTGTTAGCACAGGCCTTTCTTAATTTTTTTCATGCTTGATGATCCCCTCTAATAGGTTGGCGGTGGTTTTCACCCCAGATGATCAGATAGCGTGTCTTTCAGTTGCGTTTTTTTTGGACTTTAGGTTTTGTGCATCGAATTGAGTTTGGGAGTTCTGCCGCTCATTCTCAACTTGCGTGGCCCTTCCGGTAGGATGAACGTTGGTCTCGGTGTTTTTCATGTTTGGTGGGGACCCAATTTGTCACTTTAAGCTTTTATTTCTCCCACACGTTAAGTGACTTATCAGGTTTTGCTGCCGATTATGTGGCAAAGGTGGAAGATGGTGCGCTTTACTTTTATGTTTCCCCTCCTGTGAAGCGTTAGCTCCTTCCCCTACGCTATCTTAATCCGTTTGTTGTTTCTTTGAACCCGACCCAAGCCCCAGCATGGATCGCTGATTCAACCCTGCTGCCGTTCCACCCCAGAAGAGAGAACTGATCCCACTCCCTTTTTGATCCAGGTGTTAATAACCACCTTGTTACTGATCACCTTTGTTTTCACACCTAACGTCTTCCCCACCTCCCCCGATCCCCTTCAAATATTAAATGTCTACAGACCGGTGTTTCCTCGTTTTCTCCTTTTTTGGCGTTTCCCCCCAGCTACTCATTCTTCTAAATTCCCTCGCCCTAATCGCTCGTTCCGACTGATTCTCCTCAACCACATACCCCCTAATCATAAACGAATCCCCTTAGTTTCCAAAGATTCTGGCGATATTTTCTTACGAGGGGTTTCCTTACAGTTTACATGAAACCGATTTTTTTGGTTAGTTTTTTCAATTTCAGTAATCCCAAGACCTCCTCTTGACAGAGTTCATTTTAAGTGATTATTGTTTTAGTAGTCCCAGTTTTCAAACCTCCCCCTTAATCATGAAGCCCTTTCTTAAGTCACCCAGTTCCCCCGTCCCCCACGTAGCCGCAACTTCACAGTGAGACTCTACCTGCCTATCTCCCAAACCCCAAAACGGGACCTTCACCCGCCCCTCTCACTTCCCCCCCCCTACCTCCCAAAAAGCTCCCCCGTACCATTTTGACGTCCCACTCCTAGGAAAACACCCCCCCCGTCTGAATGAGAACCCCCCCACCTTCTTCCGCAACGACAATGGCAGGACGGAGAACCCCCTTCCCCGAATCCACGTCACCCTGCCTATCGGTCGGTGAAACGCACGTTTCCCCTTCTCCTAACCTTGTGCCTTTTCCGCTGCAGGACTTCGATCTCGATTCGCAAAACCGAGCCTCACACTAACCGACATCCCCCCCTTTTAGCTAAGTCCCCCTCCTCAGGACACTTTAGAATGTTTTTTTCTCCCAAATAGAAACTTCTCCCATTCGTCTCTCCCCAATCGTCCCCCAAAAAGAATTCCCAGCCCTAAATTTTAAACCCCCTGGCATTCTCTTCACAATATCACCCACCGTAATATCGGTCCTTGAACAGCCCCTATTTGGAGCAAGTCCTTTCATCCCCCCAACCCCTCCCTCGAGCCGTTCGTAACCCCTCCGTTTTTTCGAAAGAAAGCATGGTTAACCTGACTTGCCTTTTTAACGCCTACTCTTTTTCTTTCCTTTGCCCAGCAACGCTTTTTGAGTCCCCCGCCACCAACATTCTAGGACGTCGTGCCACTACCTTCCACTCAGTCATCCCTACGGAAGGAAAGATTTTGTTTCCCCGTTGGAGGGTACTGTTGTACCCCCCCCGCCCCCCCCCCAATCAATTTTTTTCTCTAACCCCATAGTCCTCCCGTTCATAGCATACGCTGCTAACTGTTCACCCTCACTAATACTTGCCCCCCCACCCACAAATGACGTCCCTTTTCCCTGTTTTCTAAATACGCTATTTATCCAAATTTATACCCTGACAATGCTTACCTTTTCGGATTTAATTGTTATCAATTCTCTTCTCTCCGGTGAAATGTTGAGCGCAGTCGACTGGAATCCCCCCCCTGTCCCCCCCCCAAGCGGCCTCCTTTTTTCTCGAGAAATCATATATCTCCCACATCTCGTCATTCAATATTTTCCCCCCCACGATTCTCCAGAACCCCCGTGAACTGGTACACATGTAACAAGAACCCACCCATCGACCCCCTTCCTTTAGGTTTGAACGGTCACAAGCTCACCCCCCCCTTAGCTCACTCCCCCCCTCCCCCTTTAGCCCCATTCCACTTTCAGAAAGGCCTCGACCCCATTTCCAAGCAGTACAGCGGTTGCCCCCTTCACCCATTCGAGGATCAAAACTCCGGAAAATTCCCCCCCTCCTGCATTTTTTGATTGCAAAACTCCATGAATAGATGGACCCTCCGACACCAATTTTTTCCCTCACTGTACTCCACCGGTTACGTCAATGGTCCCCCCCCCCTACGCCCTCCCGCACCGTTTAGATCCTCCGGCCCAACTTGCGCCCATTCTATCCCTCCCCCCACCGGCCTGCTGCCCTCCCCTCATAGCGGCCCAAATAAGATGCTACCTTTCCCCCCGTAAATTCAGGTCTCAATCTTAACGCCCCCTCCTTCCCCTCCCCCCCCCCAGTCTCATCTCCGGCCCTCCCTCGCTTTTCCTCCCCCCGTCATTATATCATGAAACTCACTCATCCTCCAAGTAATCACCCCCTCCACAAAATTATCTCTCTCTTTCTCCAAGTTGGTGTTGAGTCTATCCATCTTGGGATATTTGTTAGGTACTTATTTCTTCTTCTGTTCCGGCGTGGCTCTTGCTGGGTGGTAACTCCGATGCGACGATCGAACGGGGTCTTTTCTCCTGCGGTCTTTGTACTTGTCACATCTTTTGCGCTTTCTCCCTCAAATTCGGAACAGGGGATCTTCGCTAGTGTATGTCCTCTCTTGCCTTTGACCCCAGGTATCTGATTTTGGGAGGATTCTCCGGTGCTTTCTGTCGGGGTCTTTTTTTGGTGCCCCCCAATTTAACGGGAACAGAGTTGGGTCGTTCTAGAGAGTGGTCCCCTTCTTCCCGTCAATGATTAGCAGGAGTTTTGCAATCCAACTTATCTTGTTTGCCGATTCGGATTGATTAATCCGTCTGATGTTTCTCGTCCCCTTTAATCGTGTCACATTTTCGAGACGAGTGCCGGAGTTAGAAGAGTAACGGATTTTTGTGAGTTCCTGAATTTTGGGGAGGTTCCCGTGCTCTCCTCTTCTTTTTTCTGTACATGACGGGTATCGGGTAGGTCATTTTGAACGTCGGTCTCTCGGTTCCATCTAGTTGACCTCTCCCCCTAATGCGTTCCCCTGAGCCTTTGACCTGATTTTCCCGCTTTTTATGCTTTGCTTCTCCGTCTCTGCCCACCCCCATGAAAAGGGTACAGAAATCCTACCCCGCCATTTCTCAGGACCTCAACAATTAATCAGGTTTGCGGGGGTCACTTTTCACAGATCATTGATCCCCCCTCTCCATCCAAGATGGTGTGTGTCACTTTTATTTCGGAGTTTGATACCCCCTGTTTTTTAGAAGGATTTCGCTTTCTTCTACTGATTTTTTCAGTTGTCTTCACTTCGCCTTTGAGGTTGAAGTTGTTGGCCCAAACCCTACTGCAGAAAAGCTGGGGGAAGCTGTTCTTTATGAGTAGTCTTTGAGCCCATCTGTTTTTCCGCTCCGGGGAATCTCCTTTGGTTTTCTGGTACCTTCCCTCACACCTTGTTTCTCTTTTCGTACCAAACAGAGTTCGTTTTAACTTTTCCCCCTCCCCAAGCGCGCAGAGCCTCCCCCTTGTCTTTGCAGGACCCTTCCTTTCTTTCAGTCAAGAAAGTTTGGAAGATGCGTTTTTTTTTCTCCCTCAGGCTCGTTTTTTAATCCCGGGAACATTTTAATGGGCCGACTATGCCCCTTTGTTAGTTGCCGGAATCATTCCGAGGTTTACCAGGTATTTCTGACTTCGTGGAATATAGAAGCCCTTTCTTCAGTGGGAAGAGTTTGTAGCCTTTCCTTCCCCTTTTTTGCAGCTAATGTTTTAAGGGAACCAGAACCTTTCTCTGTTTTAACGCGGGTCCAGGTATCCTGTAGCCGCGTCCCGAGTCTACTCCCTTCCCTGAAGTTTTCTTTCAACGTGTTACCTTGGTTTTAAAAGACGAATCTTGGACATGTAAGGGATGACTTTCCTGTTGCCTGACCGCCGGGTTCCCCCTCTTTTTTGTCCTTTTCCTCTTGGGTGGATTCCTGCAGGCTCCTGTTTTGAAAAGGTGTGAACGTTTCCCCTCAATCCCCCCTGATTCTCTTGTTTTCGTCGTTTTGTTCCATTCCTCTTCTTATTAGAATGTTGATTGTGTTTTCCTGACCCTATCCTTCTGAGTCTTAAGGTAGGTGTTTCCATTTGCCTTTTCCTGATTCTGCTTCTTCTTCCGCGTGTTTTCTTTTTTCCCCCCGACTACTAAGGAGACGGAGGAAGCTGGAGCTCTCACTTGTCGCTTTTTTTTCAAAATTTGAGTGAGGGATTCATTCGTGTCCCAGACCCCAAAAATCAGATTTGCTCTCGTACTCGTGATGACTTCCCCCCCCCAAATCTTGCAGTTTTTCCTTTCATATATTAAGACTTTGTCAACCCAGGGGGACAGGCCCGTTATTGATGAGAGATGGCTTCCATTTTGGGGGGTCTCCACAGCCTCTAAGATTCTCCTTTTTAACTCTCTCTAGGTTTGTTATCCCTCCCTCCTTTTTTTTTTTATATTTGTTTCCCCCTTAAATAACCCCCGCTCCCCCCCCTTTTCCTTTTTGATCGTTTCCCTTTGCGAGAAGAGCTGGGAGATTTTTTTGCACTTTATTTCTTCTTTCTTCCTTGTTCTTTTTAACCTTTTCCTTTCACTGTCTCTAATGTGTATGACATAAGTACTCTTATCCTTCTTCCCTACTTGGTGAATCCCCTTTTTGCCGGTCCCTCCAGTTTGGATTTTCTACTCTCTTGTACTCTCCCTTCTTTAAGCTTCGTCGAATGAAAATTCCCTCTCTTTTCTAATAATCCGTTTTTTTGTTTGCATATATCTTTTCTTTCACTAACCTGTCACTCATGTCTCACCTTCCCCCAGACTTTCAGGAATCGCCTTCACCCCCGAATTAATCCTATACTTCCAGTTTGTCGTAAACCCAAATCTCTCCTATTTATTCTTTTTCCCCCCACCCAATACCCCATCATCCACCCCCCTCCCTTTATATCTTTCCCCCTCCCTGAGAGAAAAGATTTTTCTCTTTTAGGGTGAAAGTTTTCCACAAACCGTCTAACCCCCTTTATTCCAACGATTGCCCCCCATAGCTCCTCGCCTCCCTGTATCCTCTCATTCGAAGAAACCCACACCTCTAAGTGCCCTCCTCCCTACCTGCAATGAAAATTCCCCCCCTCTTTCTTATGTCTTGCTCTTCTTTCCTTACCTGTTCCATCTTTTTTTTTCTAATAAGGGGTTCGATCGCCCCTCCCCCCCTCTTTTTGCTATTATTACACTAATGAATCCAACTCACTCCCCGTTTGGGTAGTCGCCTCTCATCTCCCTCTTCACTCTTCTGGTCTTTCCGTTGCCAAGACACCGCCTCTTCCGTCCGCCTCCGGCCCGTCCCCCTTAGAAGAAATCTAAAGGAGAATCTACTAAGGCACCCCACCTCCCCAAAAAGGGAGCTCCTCCCCTCTACTTCCCACCCCCATCCCCAACGTCCCCTAGACTGAATTGGCGTGCGTAAAAGAAGGGGACTAACCGTCACGCCTGCTCACCCTTTTCTCCCCTTCAACCGCAGACTTCCGTCCCTCCCCGCCAACTGTCCGCATCCGTCCGTCCCGCCCGGTCGTTGAAAGAAAAAGGTCCACCGAACAGAGGAACCGGGAAGTGCGTGAGCGACCTTCGATTTTCTCTCTTTTCAATGCCTAAATCTCCTTAATCCCGCTGAAACCTCCTAGCTTCCTTTTTTTCCCTTTATCATCTCTCCTTTCCCCTCGAAGGACCCTGCTCCCTCGTACCATCCTTCCCCCTTGACAAATTCTCTTTTCCCCTCAGCGAAACTCCTTTCAAGACCAACCCATTGTCACCTAGTTCTTCCTTTCCTTACATCTAAAAAAAGTCCCCTCCCTTACCCTCCCCGCATTGTCTCAACCTCCCGAGGTTTCCTCCAAAACCTAGATAGTTCTTACATGAAAATAAAATCCTTTTCTTTATTCAGCCCCGCCTTGGCTTCTCATTTACCCTTGAGCTCTTTTCTATCATGAGTCATCCCCTCTGTGTATTCTTTAGCCCATCTAACCTTTAAGAATTTCCCCTGACAACAATATTACTTTCAAGTAGAGCACAACTTTCACTATGATTCTCTCCGTTACCTACTAATTCACTCCTTTTTTGTGCCTTATTTTCATGATTTCCACAACACTTTTCCAAATCAACTCGATTGAATTCCCTTCTCCATATTCCTCTATCTCTCTCTTAAGTTATATTACTTTCCCCCCAATTTTCCCAAAAATGACCACCACCCAACCTTCCCATTGTTTAACTTTTTCTCAATCCTCTCCCTTATTTCCCATGTCCCTTGTCCCCTCTCCTTTCTCTTTCCTTCTTCATTCTTTAGTAACTTTTCCAGGTCCATTTTTACCCGATACTTCTCCTGAAGAACCTTCCCCCCCAATCCTTTTTCCTTGGGGGGGGGTTTCCCAACCCCCCCTTAGATCTTCCTAATCGATCTTCCCTCGGTCTCCCTTCCAAAGATCTCCATCCAGATGCAGAGGTCCCTGCAAGCACCCCAACTTCTACCATCCCTTCCCGTTAAACCCGCTAACCACACAAAATATCTACTCCAAAAATCGATTCCTTAGCCTTCCTTAACAAGTCGAACATGTCCAACGAGGCCAGGGCAGAATGATCCAAGAATAGAGGAAATTCAAGCTGGCAAAGTCAGAAGGGGACGTGCAAAATTCTGCAGCGCCCAGAGAGAGACTCCAAGGGCGCGCCCTACTGGGCAGACCCACCGGTTCAAGGTTCCATGAGGACCACACCCACGAACGGGCCGACAACCGCCAGCTCCCCTCTTCCCGGGCGCCCTCGTCGTCCCTTTAGGAAAACGCCTCGCGAAATCCCTTAGCCCGCAAATCCGATCCTCGGTTCCGCCGGAAGGACTATCTAATTATTAAGCGACCCGACCTCGCTCCAAAGAATGTTCTCTGCAGGGGAAATTCTGCTTACTCCACAGAGCAGCAAGTCCCCTTCCCGAATACTATCACTAAACACCCCCCAAAAAGTTTCCTCGAGTTACTCTTCCTCCGTGGGGGGTTTTTTTAGAGATATCTTTGGTGGGAGTCACTTTCTGAGTAGTGCCTTGATGATATTCTATGGGCTTCCTCCGATTTCGCCGGATTCTCAAGGGCGTTTTTCCAGAGGTCTTGTGCTCTTTAATCCTTGATGATATTTAAAAATTAGGAAAGTTTTCTATACCTTACT
>Ga0179593_1591613_pt1 | contig 17769 bp, 17 predicted proteins | sample CZODoug2_1_08_16_FD_185931 | JGI IMG/M metagenome (GOLD analysis project Ga0179593, IMG submission 185931) | Vadose zone soil fungal communities from Angelo Coast Range Reserve, California, USA - CZODoug2_1_08_16fungal (PacBio error correction) | ecosystem: Environmental > Terrestrial > Soil >... | reverse complement strand
CCTGAAATTCCTCGCCCAGCCGTTTTGCAACCTCCCCGTGCCGGTTCCCGGTTAAGCTCTTTCGGTCCCTGCCCCCACGGCTGCGACTCTGGTACTGTGTCCTCTTTTTCGACCTTCTCCTCGGAGCGTGCGCCGTGAGGGGGGACTTTCGGTCGCCTTGACGCACGGAAACGTCTGCTTTTTCGCTATCCCCCTGGCGCCCGGTAAAGAGTCCGGTCACTCCTTTCTTCATTAAGGACCCTTTCGGAATTTTTTTAGCAGACCTTCTGGAATTTTTGGCTGGAGAAAGGTGTCCTCCCCCTTTGTCGTGCAGCCCTTTCTTTGCAGGAGAGGACTTTCAGGTAATAGAGGCCTTTGTTGTCTTCCCGGATGGGGATAAGCTTCTCCTTCGAGTGGACCCTTTTCCCTCTTCAAGGTTTTGATGGTCTTGTGACTTTCCTTTTTCTGGCATTAGGGAATGGAAGGTATATAATGTTTAGGTTTTTTCTCAAATCCTTCCTACAATCCTCCCGGCGAAGTCCTCGACATTTCTATCCCCCCCGTGGCGGGCTTCCGCCGTGGTCATTTCCCTGGAGGCGTCTTGGCCTCTTTTGATAGGCAGGTTTTCCTTCGGCTCGCGCCTGACGGCGAGCGGGCTACTTTTCGGGCGGGACGCCCCCTCTTGGCCGGCCGGGTCATCGAGCTCCTCTCTTCCAGGGTTTTTCGGCCAGGCCTGGGTTCTGGCGTGGCGCTGGGCACGGGTCCTTTCCGGCCCTTTATGCACGTTCTTGGCCGCCCCCCCATTACCTTGCCGCCTTAATGAGTCTTCCCCCCCCCCTCCTTCCGCGAATAAGGCTCTCTCTCCCGTTTGAAGTTTCTCTCTCTTTTCCTCCTCCCCCCCCTTGTTTTGATCTCTCTTAATGCCCCTTTTAGGACTGCCTAGTCCCAAGGCTATTCTAATCCCCAGTAAGTCTTAATTTGTCCAGGACTTTTACTTCAATTTTTACGAACGTCCCCTTTTCGGTAAGGCCCTTCCCCGGGAGGGAAGGCGGCGATTCCCCCCCGCCACCCGGCCCAAACATGCCCCGGACGGCCCCTCTGAGCGTGCGGTTCCTTCGGTGCTCCCTAGAAAAGGACTTCCCACCCTTTTTTAAAACGAACTTCCCCCCGTAGCCGTATAGCTTGAGAGTAGGGGCTCCCTCCCAGGATACGCACCGGCTTGTTGCTCCGCCTCTGTATAGATCAACAAGCCCCAGGTAAAAGACCTCCTTGGGATACGGCCTGATCGCGCCCATCGCCGGCCTTATTTGGGGCACTTGGCCCCCTCCTGCCGGTGAATACGCTCTTTTTCCCGCCGTTCATCCCTTCAACTCTTACCGACTTCCCAGCCCGCCTCGGAAAGGGCTCTTCCCTTCGGTTTTGTCGATCGCGCCTCGGGAACCCTTCAGGGAAACGCACACCCTCTTAAATCGATGCCCAGTTTTTTTAATGACGTCTCCCTCCTCCCAAAGCTCCTCAGGAAAAGGACTTCCTTTTTGGAAGCAAGCCGGAACCATCAGGAGGAGCTTCGCCTTTTCGGAAAAAGAGCACCCTTCCTCTTGTCCGGAAGTCCTTTTTTTTCACTCATTTTACCCTATGCGGCAGTCCCTTGTCCCTCCGAGCTTCCAGAGCCGCCCTCCTTTTTTAAGTCAGAGCGACAGACCTTTTTTCTCTCCGCCTGCAGAAAGGCCTTCCGAGCCCCTTTTTGTTTTTTTTTCCCCCGAAACCTGTAGCAGCCGTTTTCGAGGGCTCCCCTTCCCCGCCTCTCCCCACGGTCGTCACCGGCAGTCTCAAGCGATTGTGCTTCCCCTTGAATTTTTCGGCGCGCCTTTTCCCTCCTTTTTCCCATTTAGGCGTTCCCCCAGTCACCTCCTCGCAGCCGGATAGCCTCCTCCTTTTCCGGTGGTGGCCGTCTTTCGTGACGATGAGGGCGCCTACGAGTTTACCGATTCCGGCCGCCTTTCTTTGGGCATGAGCACAACCCCTGGCTTCTTACGAGTACCTTTTCCTTGCCTCGAGCTTTTACATTCGGCGGGCTCTTTTTTACCAGGCTTTTCCTTGCGGTACCCCCGGAACCTTTATCCTAGAGTCCCCCTTGGCACGGAACCCGACCTCCGAGATTTCGGGAATGGATGCCTCCCACGCCCATGACTCGAGTTGTTCCCCCCGCCATCCGTCTTTAGCGGAGGTACACCCTCCCCTCGCCCCGCTGCCGTTTTTTCCGACGTCCTTTTTCCTTTTCCTGCTGCACTTCGGCGGTTGGTTGCGCTTCTCTGCAGGGAGTCGTCGAAGCTTTTCCCCTTTCTTCGCTCCCTTTTCGCCTTCCTTTACTACACAACCGTCCCGGCTTTGCCGGCCGCCATGGTTCCCCGACGGCTCGATTGTTTCTTGGGCTCTTCCCCGCTCCTCGCCTAAAATGGATCGCGGGGTAGAGAATCGCTCTTGATCCCGATTTTTGCTCTTCCGATTTCGCTCGATGCGAAGTGATTCTCTGCCCCACCGCGCAGGATTTTCTTTCGGCAGGCTTACGCGTCAACCTACTTGTCTTTCCCTTATGAAATGGTGTCTTTACTGAAAAGAAAGGTCCAGGCCGGTCTCCTTGCGCTGTTTGGAATGATGGCGCATTCTTCTCTCATTGCCGATGAGCTGGTTTTTTTGTGACGATTTTTTTCCGTTTTCCCACCGCGCCGGCATTGATGCTTCATACTTGTTGGTCGTCTGCCCTTGAACTCCAGGGACAAGCTTTTCGCGAGACTTCTCTTTTTTTTTCACCGCGGACGCGCTGCTCGAGACTTCAGCGGGGGTGGCTTTGTTTTATTTTCATGCCGTCGGTGGGTTGCTGGATGCGCTTTACGGCCCTTCCCTCCCGGAAGGGAACTGGCTGTTTCTCTTATTCCGCCCGGTTAGGTTACGGTCTCCAAGCGACTTCTCTTGTTCTTGCTTCGGAATCCTTCATGACAGCTGGCAATTTGTGCTTTCGTCGATGACCCCCCGACATACATCGCTACTTGGCTTCTTTCGTACAGCATCCCTGGCTGCACGCACCGGATATGCTCCCCTTCGGCAATTTTCAGGTGGATTTTTGCATGCCGCTTCAGCTCCAAGCAAGTTCCCTGTCGTAGCCTTTCCCTACGCGGCTCTACTAGTAGCAGAAGAGTGGCCTGTTTTCCTTGCCAGTTTTGGGTGCCGGTAGGACGGCTGCTTTTTGTGCGGAACGTTTTGTCTCGTGCTGTTGTTTTTCGGCTGGACGTGTTCAGAGTTGGCCCCCTCCCTGGTGATCAGGAGGTAAGGTCCCCTTTGCTCTACTCTTTTCGAAGCGATTACCTTTTCCCCCCTTTCTTACCTTGACGCCCTGGTTTTTTTCTTTTTCCTTCCAGCAGCTGCTGGTTCTCGTTTTTCTGGCTGGAAAGAGCAAGCCTTCTCCCCCTGCTGCAGTCTTTTTTTGGGTCGCTCGGTTGAGCTTCCCCCGTAGTCGACCCCCTTGTCCTCGTATACGGACTCGTGTTCTTCGACTAACTGGCGAAGTGCGGTCCTTTTTGCTGCTGCGCGGCTTTTTCAGCCCTCCTTTTCGATGACCTCTGTATGTCTTGTTGACCTGTTTTTTTGTGATCTTCGCCTTGGACCTTGACGACCGTAGCTTCTTTTCCCCCTCATTCACTTTGTCCGGCCCACGTTCAGCAGCCCAGCTCAGCAGGCCCTTTCTTTTCCTCCTAATCAGTATTCTTTTTGTTGTTTTCTTGCTGCGCGCGGCTTTTTCTTCTCCCGGGGCGGCATTAGATGGGACGTGTATCGGGTGAAGCCAGAAGACCTCCCTTTCTCCCCCCCCCCCCCTTTTTCGAAGATCAACATTCAATTTTTTTCCCAGACTCCCTACAAGGTTGTCTCGGATGAAGTCCCGAAGCTAAAGCCTTTCCGTCCGCAGGCATCTTCCTTTCGGCCTCCTCCTCCTGATCAGGATTCGCCGCTTCTCTTGAGGACAACCTTTTGACTCGATCGCCGTTTCATTCCTCTCTGCCCCCTCCTTTTTTCTCGGCGCTGCTTTCCAGGCAGAGGTTCCCCCCTCTCCCCCATTTAACAGACCAGGGTCGCCTTTATTTTTCGCCCCATTGCCGGTCTCTGTTCTCAGAACCCTGCTTTCCCCAAGACTCCTGAAACTCCTTCCCCCTTTTTTAGCAGTCTTTTTTTTCACGTCAGCATCTCAAGTGGTTACCAGCACCCGATCGGCCTAAGTTTCTGTCTTACGTGTCCGCCCCTCCCTCCCGCCCCCCTTTTTTGCCACCCAGGCGGTCGCCTAAAGTCCAGCTCGGCTCTACTAAGTCTCCCCTTTGCCCGGCTCCCTCCCTGCTACGATCTCCTTTTTTTTTTCCTTCTTCTGGGAGTCCTTTTCTCCCCCGTGACAGTCCCTTCCCTTTTTTTGCGCACTCCCCGATGTCCTCGTAATACAACGGCCCCTTCCTTAGCGATTTTTTTCCTGGTTTATCATAGACGACCCCCTTTCCTTCCAGCTTTTCGGTCTCTCACGATGAAAAGCTCCCTTCAAGACCTCGACCTTCCCCTTTGACCGAACGGCCCCTTCCTTCACCGGTTCTTCTCCGCCTTTGTTCGGACTCCCTCGCTTTTCCATCGCAGCCAGCCCGCTTTTACTCCACCTTTCGTCCCCCCGAGGAATGCGAGAGCGTCTCCCCCTCCCGCGTTCCTCCGGCCCTTCGCCGCTTTTCGCCCATGACCGCCCCCTTCCCCCGACCCCCTTCGTATTTCCCCATCTGGCCGCTGTTTTTTCTTGTGAATTTCTTCTAAAAGATAGACTTCTCCCCCGTGACCGCCCCCCTTCGAAAGCCTGCCTGCGCTTCTTCTTCGCTTGACTGTGTGCCAGTCCTCTCTAAGGATGCATTTCTTTTTGAACGATCTTTTCCTGTGTCTTTTGCAGACCAGGGCCCTCTTCTTGGGAGTCCCGATCAAAGTTTTCGAGCCTTCCTAGAAAAAGAGGATCTCCCTCCCCCTTTCCTCTGTCTGGCGGCCAGGTCGCGATCTTTTTTAGGATCCGGCCCGCGATCAGTATCGCCTTTCTCGGGAAGCAATGGCTTTTTCTCCTTTCCCCCTTCTGGATTTTTTTTCCCCGGCCGCCCCTACGGCGCCCACCTTTTTGGTGTTGGGTACAAGCGGAGCGCTCTCGACGACCTCCGTTCCTTTTTTGCGCACCGTTTTTTTTTTTTTTTTTTTTAACCCCCTTTCCCTCTGAAAGAATTTTTTTTTGTAGGGATAGGCGAGCACTTCTTTCGACCCCCTGGGGAGTTTTTATGATAAGAGGATAGCGTTTTTTCTAAATATTTTTAGGAGTGGTAATCCGCAAGTCCCGATCCTGTCGTGATCTGATAGAGCCTGTCGTCCGTTTTACGCGACTGGTTAAAGCCCCCCTCTCCTTTTTAGGTATAAAGTGCCTCCTTTTTCCCGGTTTCTCAGAGGAAAGCAGTCTTTTGCTTGTTCCCCATGCCGCCCCTCTACTTTTTCCGCCTCCCCTGATATTCCCACGGTGCGAACGGACCTCCGAACTACATTACAGACAACCGCCGGTATCCCTTTCCCCAAGAGCTGTCTTCTTTCTGATTTCGTACTCGACCCTCCTGTTCCTGTTCCGAGAATTAGGACCAGCAGCCAAGCTTTCCCGGTGGTCACCCCTCGCTGTTTTGGTCTCCAGTGTCCCTTTCTCGGGCGGTTTGCAGAACACGGTCCTGCGACTCATTCCGGTGCACTCTTCGCTCTTCTGATCAAGCTTTTTGCGGGCGTGACCTTGGTAGAGCTGACCCCTTGCAGATTTACTGGGCGGCGCTGCCCCCCCCTGCACTGCTTTCAGCATAGGTACACTTCCCCCACAGTCACCCTGAGAGTACACTTAAGGACTTTTTTCCCCGGCTTCTCAGGATGGTCCGGTTTCTCTTGACCGTTCGGCCTTACGGCCCGCTCTTGGCGGCGCGTTTCCTTTATGGGCATCCTTTTTCTAGTTGGGTGAGTGTTCCCGGATGCGTTCTGCTTACGCTTTTCCTGCTTGGCCCATCGCCTCGCTTTTTTCTTTGGCGTTTCTGCTGTGTTCGTTTCTTATCGTTCGGCTTTTTGAAACTTTTTCAGGTTTCGGTAACTGTCTTTTTTTTGCCGCCTCAGAATACTACCTTTTCTGTTCTCTATGCGTGCCGGGTCCCCCTTCGAGGGCTTGGCTCTACCGGGAGGCGTTCTGCTTTTCCCCCCTCCCCTTGTTCTAGCGGGCGGCTCCCAGGAAAGCTCTCCCTTAGACGTCGACTTGGTTGCCGGGCGACGCCCTTGTGGACGGACGTTTTCTGAGCTCCTTCCGGCCCGGGCCAGCCTCTATTTTGGGTCAGGCCGGTTTTTCAAGGAGTTTCCCGGGAACTCGAGCCGGGCTTCCCTCCTTCCCTTTCGCTTTCCCTTGGCGCCTTTACTGCCTTCCGCCTTAACGTCTCTCTAGCGTTTTCCCTCCCTTCTTGCGACTAGGCGTCCTTTTTTTTCTTCGGGCCTTTTTTCCTGTGGTTGTTTGATCTCTCCTCTAGACGTGGCCTCCCTTCTTCGCGCCCGGCTAAGGCCCTTTTTCCTGTCAGTCCCGTTAACTTTTTTCTTCCCCCTGGCGCCAAGAAAGGCAAGGCGGTCCTCTCCTTGGTCAATGCGACCGGCTTCCTCTCCAACTCCCGGTCCCCCCATTCTTTCCACCCCATCCAGCGTGCCTGTCCGTATAGGTTCTTTTCCCCCGGCCGTCCACTGGAGTCCCCGCCCGGCCCCGTTCGCAGTCTCCCTTTTTCCGGGGCTCCGCCGGTCTTCCCGCATCCCCCCGTCGCCCGCCTTTCTGATGCCATCCTTTCCTCCTCCCCCCGCAACGGAGGGTCTCCTTCCTCTCCGAAACCGTCTCCCCTTTTTTTTTTTCCTTTTGAAGTTCCGTCTTCGGCACCGCACGGGGACCCCACCGAGACCCGGCTTCTGTTAAAGACTAGAAACGCCCTTTCCCCCGCCAGCTTCTTCCGGAACTGCGGCGCGGACTCTTCCCACGCTTCTAGCAGCGTCTACTGGACCTCATCCGGACATTTTTTTTCACGAAGGCAGGCCATCGATCCGCCCGGGATTTCCGAGCCGCCCGGACTCCTTTCAACGTCGATTTTTCGCCAGACTTTGTCCGGCCCGGTCCGAAGGACAGCAGGGGTCTTCCTTCCCGCCAGTTCCTTTTTTTCATAGGTACCGCTTCTTTTTCGTGTCGATCTGGCCGCGCTTTTTGTACGTGCGTCCCCAGCCGCAATGGGTAACGCCCGTCCCTCTTCCTAAGGCCGAGCGGTCTCTGCCTTTACTCAAGGCCCCCCAGAGCGCCTTAAGGGGTTTGGGGTTTCTTCTTTCGAACCTCTCTCAAAAGGGAGGACCTCAGCATCTGAGGTGGTTCATGGGGCCCGAGGGAGGAGCTTCTTTTTTTCGAGTATTGCGCGTGACCTGCCGGCCGTTTCTTCTCGACCGCGCGTGCACTCCCCTCGCAATGCTTTTCCCTTTCCTGTCCGGCTAGTGAAGATTTTTTTTTTTCACCGGACGAGTTTTTTCCCGCAAGAAAGTAGCTTTGCTGTTTCGTCCTTGACCCCTACCTTTCCGTAACGGTTTCCTCTTTTTTTTCGTTTTCTGGTTATCTAGGAGAGAGGATAGGTTCCCCTTCGCTGCGTTTCAGCGGAGCTTTGCTCCTTTTCCGTCAGTCACTTTTCCGTTCGGGAATGGCTGGCTACGCTTTCCTGCTCCCCTCCCCCTAAGAAACATTCCTCCCTGTTTCTTCGGTACCCCTTCCTCGAACCGCGCCTTTCTTCGCCGATCCCCCTGCTCTTACATGTTCACTGAGGCGGTACGGGGAGCGCCTCTCCTTCTTTTGTCGAGTCCCTCCGCCTCCGCTGCCTTTTGAGGGTCGTCCGGACTTTCAACCGGTTTTTTTGGACCGGCTCTTCCACAGTGGTGAGCGATAGACGGCCTTTTTTTCCTCCGGGAACGACAAGCGCGGATCGCCGCCTTTCTGCTTCTTTGTCGATCGCTGATTAGGCGGAGTATCCTCTTTTCCTAGTCGTAAATCGATGCGGACTTTTTGTAGACATCTTCCCGGAGAACTCCCCCTGGCCTGGCCTCCTCTCAAGTAAAGCAGAAGTCTTCCCCCCCGAAAGTTCTTCGGACCTGGTTCCTATCCTTACTTTCCCTACATGTTCGGGCGTGATACCCCTCTCAGTGGTGGCGCAGGCTGTTATCCTCCTTTCGTCGCGATGATCCTTAGTTTGCGCCTCTTCCGATGAGTTTTTCTAAGAGTGGAAGCTTTTTCCTTTTTCCCCCGCTTTGCTGGTCTCCCCCGGACGGTTTCTGCGCCCCCTTTTTCTGAGGAACGCCTTTTCTTTTGATAGCTCCCTTGGGGTTCGGCTTTGTTTCCCTTTCTTGAAGCGTTTCTGATACGGCTATTTCTAACCGGCGGTCAACCTTTCCCGCTCGTTTCCCTTACGTGCCTGTGTCCGGTTTCCCCGCCCTAGGCTGCGCGTATTTTTTTTGGAGCCCTCTTTTTCGATGGAAAGGGACTTCCCTCGACTTTCCTTTCCGCCGGACTTCGGCTAGTGCTGATGCTTTCTTTTTTCTGACCTGCTGCATCCCATAGGGATATGAGGCAGTCCTTCCCCCCCCTGTCTGTAAGTCTTGTCCGGAGGCCCCCTTCCCTACTTCACCGCCCCGGATCTTCCGATCCTCTGGGAAGTTTCGGACTCCCCTAGTAGCCTTGTTCTGTTTTCTTCCTCAAGCGCCTTTCCGCGAATGGGTGCCTTTTTTTGGGGCTTTTGAGGACCCTGCCCCTGCCCGCACTGTTGCTTTTTGCGAGGCGGCATGTCTTTTCTGCTCTTTCTAACGTGGATCATTTTTTTCTGCCTGAGTCGCGCGCGTTCTTTTCCGATACCGTCCCCTCTTCGCGCATTTCCGCCCTGGTCTGCAGCACAGCTGTTTGTGTCTTGGATGGCATTCTCAAGCAGAAGCTGATTCCTTCCCCCGGAGGGGTTCCCGCTCCTAAAGAAAGCGACCTTTTTCACACGTTCGTACTCTTCGGCGATTTCTCTCCCTTTCGCGGTTTTTATAAATGGCCGCATCCCTCCCGGTACTGGACGTGTCTTCTTTTTTTCCTTCTGCGAGGCTCCACTGGTAGATTCTCCTTCTGGTCTTTGTTGAACTGTTTAGAAGTTTTCTCTCGAATGTTCTTCTTCCCAGTAGGCTTTTTTCCTTTCTCTTCACGTCACGCTTCCTGCCCCCCCCGTTTCTCCTCCCCCTTTTCGAACGATATGCATGGCGTCCTTTTTTATAATACTCTCTTTTTGATTTATTCTGAGGCCCGGCTTCCGCTGTTTGCTTCCGTGGGCTCTCCCGTGTCCTGTGACGAGAAGAAGCAGACTTGTCGCCCCTTTCCCCTGTCAGACCACCTGCATCCTCCTCTACGACCCTCTTTTCCCCGGTTTGATTTCAGCGGTGAAGTAGTCAGAACCTGCGTACCTTCCACAACGCAGGCCCCCTTCACGCGGAGCAGGACTCTTTCTGTCTCCTCTCGAGTCACTCCCCCCTCTGATTGTAGACCTCTCGCGCCGTTCTACATCTCTCCAACTAAGTCCCCTTCTCGATGTGCTGAGACTTCCTCGGGTTTCCCTAGACCAAGCAGTTCTAACAGCTCCCTTGAGTAAAGGATCTTTGCTGCCTCTCCCCGGAAGGTATAGGTTCCCTGCTCACCCACTCGGATCGCACTTCTTGAAACGCACTGTTTCCCCAGTGGAGAAGGCCCTTCACACTCCCAGCAAGCTACGAAGGCCACCCCTCTCCAGGTCCCTTTGGCTTCCCCCGTGTCCTACGAAATGCCCCACTCCACTTGCCTTTTCGCCTACAGCCCTTGATACCTTCTATGCCTCCCCCCGGCAAGTGCGCGATCGGATGCTTTGAAGTCTCTTAGAGTCCTGTTCCATCCCCCTTGACCACGTAAAGCCCTTTCGGCCGCATTTCTCCCTCTTTCTCAGCCAGGCGACTGCTTCCCTCCCACCCGGCATAAGCCCTCGGCCTCTAATCCCCCTCTCGGCCACGGTTCTTTTCGTCGTGCGCAAGATGAACCTTCCTTTTTCCTCGAAGACCCTCCGCCCGTAACCAGTCCCTCCTTTTTTTCTGGAAGGCCTATCGCGCCTCCCGGCTTTTTTCTTAGCATTTTATTTTCCCGCTTCGACCTGTAATTCCCCCTCCCCCTCGAAATACTTCGCTCTTGCGCCGAGGAAGCAGTTTCCCGGTGTCGGGTCGTAACCCCTTCTTTGACTTCCCTCCAAAGCTCCCCCGCTCTTTAGCAAATAATAGGCGATTCCGTTTCCTATTCTAAAGTGCTTTTTTCCCGACATGTCCTCCGCCTCCTGGAGCATTTCGACGACTTCTCTTGATTTTTTTACCCTGTTATTCCCCTACTTTCCAAAGAATCCTCCCGGACAGGTCTTTCTTTCGCGGCCTTTTGACCCCGGCCCCTCGCATTGAGGAGCTTCTGCTGTTCCGCTCCGTTCCTCCTGTAGAGCAGTCGATTCCCAGCGGTCTCCTCCCATTCGCCCCCTCTCCTGACCCAGCCGGCTTGTCGGCGATCCGTCTTTTGAGGATAGGAAACGCCCCTCGAGGTCTCGATCGCGTTCTCCGTCGGCCATTGCCCCTTTCCAGGACACTCCGTCCGCCCCTCGTCGCGCCCCGCGGAGGAGGAGAGCGCCGTGCTTCCTTTTTCCAAGCCCCGGAATCCAGCGCGCTGCCCTTCCAGTTGCTCAACGCATTTTTTATCAGTCGTAGGTGATCTCCCATCACTCGTGCGAGGCTTGTACAGCTGCTCCCCCCTCTTATCGGCGGAATCTCTGAGCAGCCCTTGCGGAGATGGTGATACTTCGCACGTTACCCCTCGGCCGGTCCTTCCAGCCATGACTCCGCGGTTGTCCGAAGTTTACAGCCCTCTCCCCTCTTTCTCCCGTGAAAAGCTCTTCCTTTCCCCCTTCGGTGTCGCTTCCCCCGCTCCAGTTCCGTCCTTTGCTCATGTTCCGGCCAAGCTCCTTCCGCCTGCTTTCCCACTCGTGCAGGTGCGCGGACCCCCCCCTCACGACGGCAGGGCCCCGTTTTGTCACTCGTGGAGCTCCTGCCTGCCCTTCTACGGTGACGCGTCCTCCTCTCAAATCCTACGCGCACTCCCGCCAGTTCCCGGTTCCCGTCCCTAATAGCTGTTTCGCAGGTTTTCGGTGGACCTCGGGTTCCCTTCCGTATCGCCCGCGAAAAATTCTCCTCTGTTTACATTTTCTTGACCTCCAGATCGGCCACGCCCCCCGGCCCCTCCGTGCGGGTTGGTTTTTTCCCTTGGAGTCGCGCTGTCCCTCCCACCGATGCGGGCTTGTGCGGCCGTTCTCAGCTGCTTCTCCCTTTCCCCATAGGTTACTCTTTTTGACACGGTCTCGGCGAGTCTTTGCAGGGTCTGTCGCCGGCCCTTTCTGTTCCCTTTTTGCAAGGTTTTTCAGTTGTTTGGCGCGGGCCGTTATCGTCTTTTCGTTTTATGGGCATCTCTTCCTTGGTAGTGGTTGTGCGCCCTTATGGTTCCGCCGCACTTTACCTGCTCTCCTTGGCCATTTTCCGGAGGCTTCTGCTGCTGGTCGGGGACGTTCCCTCTTCTTGAACCTGTATCGGTGCCTCTTTCTTCTCGTGGTCCGAAGCCGGATCTGACTCCTTTTTTACGTGTCGCTGCCGACCGCTTTTTTTTCTTTTTCCGTCTCTGGGCTGCTTCTTTCTCCCTGGATCTTTCCCTGCCTTTTCTTTAGGCGGTCTCGGAGCACCGGAAGAGATACTTTTTTTTTACGGGTCCTTGGAAGCCACAGCTTGCCCGTTTCCCCCCCTTTTATCAACGATCGCTCTCTTTTTCGTCAGGACTGCAGGGTTTTCCTGGAGTTTTTCCTTTTCGCCGGGCGCCTGCCGCCTTTTTTCCCGCCTTTACTTTTTTCTTATTCCTTAAAGTCCTTATTGCTTCTGCCATCCTTTTTTGCGAGAATCTAAGGCGTCTTTTTCCCGCGGGATTCTCACTAATCAATAAGTTTTTTTTTTCTCTCCGCCGCCTCTCCGGCTCTAGGAAGCCATTCCTCTTCGGTCCTCCGCATCCTCTTCCCTCTGGAAGTTAAGGACTTCCCCCTTCGCACTTCGTCAGGAGAGCAGGGCGGCCCCTTCTTCCCCCAGGAGCCTTTCCTTTCTCTCCCGGTAAAAACAGTTCCCCATCCTCCTCTTGCCCTTTTTTTTTTGGATAGGTGATTCTTCCCCTGACCTTTTTTCCCCCGAACGGCACACACGTCTCTCGTAGAGCCGTCCGGGGTCTCCGAAGGTTCTCCCAGGCCGTCCCTCCCTTCTCAGGTAGACAGATGCAAAGCCTCCCTCCTGGAGGGTTAAAACGTCGCCTTCCTTTGTCGGCGTTAGTCCGTTTCACCCCGACGGTGCCCCTCGGTCCCCTTTTAAAGGAGGAACGAAGTTCTCTTCCCCTTACGGCTCGTCCAAGCAGCCGCCCCTGACTGGTTTTCTCTTCCGATTGGGCACGCGTCTTTCTCCTTGGCCCCCCCTTTAACCCTCAGGCAAGTTTTTTTTCCCTCGATTCTCTGAAGTACGCGCCCCCGGCGGATCTGCCACGTAGGTTTTCCTGCCAGCCGCGTCCTGCTCGCGGGCTTTTCTCCTCGCCCGTGCCCCTTCTAAGTCTCGCCGTCTTTTGCGGCAACATCTTTCCCTTCTTGTCGGGCAGCAGTTGGCAGCGCCTCTCCTCGGGTCACTTTCTTCTCACGCCCCTCCTGCGCAGCGCCGGCGTTCCTTTTTCTCTTCGGCGCTTCCCCCCCTGCACCGCCTTGGGGCTCGTTGTCGCGGAGATATCTTTTCCCCCCTGCCAAGGCGTTCTTTTGTCGGGTGCGGCCCAAAGGTAACGGGTGGGCCCTGGGTCTCCGTCCCCATTTCTTTTTTTTGACCGTCAACGTCCAGGCCTTCTTCCCTCGACCATCCTCCCCGCTGGATTACGCCCCCGGCCTTTCCCTTCCCGTTCGTGGCCGTTCTTTCCTTCCCCGGACGAGTGCCGGCCCGCCCATTCTATGAGAAAAGAGGACTTTTTTTTCCCGGCTTTCCGCGCCCCCTTTTACGAGATGATTTCCTTCTAATGAGCGTTCCTGTATTTTCCGACGCGGTCACTGCTCAAGACGGAGTAAGATTTCTTTTCCTCCCTCTGAACATCTCATCGTTTCCTTTCCTGTTGTCCACCACGAAGAAGCGAATAGAGTGTCTCCCAAATTAAGAGAGAATTTTTTTCTTTGGTAAACTTAAAGCAGCTCCCCCCCTTTTCATAAGATCCCTCTGAAGTGATCCTTTCAGCTCCTTCTGATTCTTTTGGGCCTTCCTAATGCGTTCTGCACCCCCCCCTGATGACTTGTGTTGGAGGGGAGGCAGGCCCTTGCCGGGCTTTTCTCGGACGCCGTTTTCTCGAATTTTACGGCGCGGCTGGGGTCTGATCGCGACTGGCCTGCGTTCGGTCCGCGATGGCGTTTATCCGTCTGTTGCGCTTTCTGTAGACCTCGTGCGGAAGTGATAGCCGCTTTTTTTCTCCGCAGCCGAGAAGGCCTGCGGTTCCTGGCTCACGCCCCTCATTCCTGCGTAAAGCCTTCCTCCTCCTATGACCTTCATATCGAAGGACTTCCCCTTCAGGTTCTTGATGCGCTGCGCTCGAGTGCATGTTTGAGGACAGGTCTTTTTCCCGAGGACATTAGTCCTCTTGATATGGTATCCCCTTACTTAAATCGGGACTCTGCCGATGAGGTGCCCAGAGGTCTCGTGGATAGTCGACCGTTTTAGAAAAGGACGTGCGCTGCTTTCCGTTGTGCCTTCCCGAGTTTGAGATAGACTGTTAAGAGGGGTTTTCTGTGGTCTTCCCATGAAGGTACGCCCGTCTGTTTTCTCTGAGAAGGCCTTCAGGTTTCACCGGGAGCTCCAGGCCCTGGTCCCTTTTAATGGTTGGCAGCGCCGTCTGTTCTCCGGCGCTTGTCGCTTCCGACACGTTTGTAACTCGTAGATGATATTTTGCGCCGCCTCCTGCTATTTTCAGGTATTACAAGGCAGGTTTTTGAGACCCTTCTCCTGACTAGATCTTCTGGAGGTAAGTTTCCCTGTTTGGTCTTTTTCTGAATAGAAGACCTTTCCACCCTCCGGGCAGTCGTATCCTCACGGGCCGGCCTTTTCCTTCCTCTTCTTTTCTGCCCGCCGATTTTAGGCGTCAAGGCCAACGGCTCTTTTGCGTAGTGTCCCCTTGAGGTTCTTCAACTTGAAATGCCCCCCCCTTCCGATTTTCTTGGTGAACTGCTTTTCTTTCCCCGGTGAGGTTCTGAACATCTCAAATTGAGATTTCAGTTTTTCCTCCTCCGATCTTTTTCCAGATACCTGCCTCTTTATCTCTCGTATTTGAGCGGTTTCATCCTCTTTTTGTCTAGGAATCCTTTTCTTGGAAGCTCCTTGAGAGCCCTTTTCACCTGATTCTAAGGTGAGACACTGCGCGATAGCTTTTTCCTGGTGTATTTCGATATGAGCCATCGTTCTGCCCTCTTTACATGGCCTTTAATGGAATTGACCTTCGAGCTGTTTTTCGCGTCTCCTAACCTTGTCTTGAGGTCCTGTTTTCACTGCCTCTTCTTCGCATGGACCTTTCTCCCTTTCGGCGCGGAAAACGACCTGGTCACGATCGCTCTCAGGCAGAACAGCCCCCTTCCCGATACCTCCTGCGGCGCAGGCCTCTTTTCCCATCCTCTTGTTGTTGTTGAGATTTTCTTGTCCTGGATCCTGCGTATCGGTGTCCTCCCCTTGTGCTTCACGTTGGTCTTTGCGATTTACGTGAATGAAGGAGGTTTTTTGCGACTCGGTCGCACAGTCCAGGCTTCCCACTGCACACGCAGTTCACCCCCCGAGCCTTGAGACCAGTTTTTCCTTTTCAGTTCCCTCAGCGGCTACTCATCCTTTTCAGAGTACGTGGGCCCCCCCTTTTTCCTCTCGGCGACAGAGTATTTGGAGATCTCCTTTCCCCCGGAGACTCTTTTCGGGTACGACCGCGATTGGGATGACGAACTTCGAAAAAGCCCGCAGAAGGGTCTCCTCTGCTGCTTGTTTCCAGCCCTGGAGTTTTCTACCCCTTTTGGCTGCTCCCCCAGCTCCCGGTCGTCAAGGATGAGTCTCGAGGCCTTCATCGGGGCTGCTTTTTCAGAACTCCTGCTCGCACAAGTCATCCCTGAAACGCCTACGTGGATTTTCAGGAAAAGCTTTCCGTCCACCGAAGAAGGTCACAGTTCCCCCCGATCGCCTTCGGGCCTTCTCCCTTTTTCCCCTTTTTTTTCTCCCAGCATTCCCTAGCACCCGTCGGTCAGTTGAATTCGCCTCCCAAATTTTTACTAAGTTTCTTCCTGTGAAGGACCGTTCCCCGATCTTTCTCGACTGCTAAGAGCAGGCGGCATGGGAGTCCTTTTTTTCTTCAATAACAAGCCCGTGGGCCGCGCTGACGCCTTTTTTCCTTTCCAGACATTTCACCTTCTGTACCTGATCAGGCCAAGAGAGGGAGGGAGGATGATACATCTCCTCGAAGCGGTCCAGGTCCAGCGTGTCCTTGCGAACATGGGCAGCCGTGACCAGCGATTTTGTTTTCCGGAACCAGGCCCGTAACTCTGGGAGGGACCAACCCGGCTCGACAAGTTTGAACTTCTAGTCCTTAGGCATTTGGAGAAAGCCCTCCATTTCTTCTCGGAGACCTTCTCCAGCCCCCTTTTTCGATTGACTGCTGAAATCTTTTTTGATTTTCAGAACAGCTGCTTTTTAGCGATCCCCGGGGAGCCCAGGAAAGTTTTCCCTGAAGTCTTTCAACGCGTCTTTTTCCCCGTCCCCTGCCCGAGGACTTTAACTCCTTACCAGCCTTTTCCCCCCGATCCTCTGCTTTATGCCGCGCTTTTTTCCGGCCGGGCCTTTTTCAGTCCTTCGAAGACTTCCCCATGTTCACTCCGTCCGGGTTTTGGCGGCCGGTTTTCACGTGAGCCCCCCTGTGGTGTGCCCGCGGCGTTGGCGCGACGATACGTCCGCAATCCTCTTGTTTTTTCCTCCCCGTCGACCGCGCGCCGAGGACTTCTGCTCACCGCCGAAGGACAGGTAGTTCCTCTGGGAGCTGCAGACCGAGCGTCTCCTTCTCTCGCGTCAGCCACTGGCTGCGAGCCGGGCCCTTCCCCTGTTATTCATTTTCCCTCCGGCCGCCCAAGGCCCTCTCGTGTAGCGCCCCCCTCCTGGCACGCTTCTCCGACCTCCTTTCGCGCCCCGTCCCTCCCCTGCCGCTGAACGCCGGGTTTCGAGCAAGGTCTTTTTTCCTTTCGCACGGCATCTTGGGCCGGTCAGCCTTTCCTCGCTCCAGAGATCTTGGAAGGGTCGTCGACCTTTCTTTCTTGCTTCTTTGCTACAGCCATCAGTCCCCGCCTCCGGTCTTGCCGGGCCTTTTTCTTCCGCTGACGCTTTTCCGCCGGAAAGCAGTTTTACAGCCCTTTCTTTTTTTATTACCTTCCTTCTGATTCCCCTTCGGGAAAGCCTTTCCTCTTTCGATCCCGACTTGCTCATTTACCTGGCGTTTCCCCTGATCGGGTACCCTCGCGCTGCCCCCTCGTCCCGAATCAGGGAGGTATCAGTCTTTTACGGCTGGACGATCATTTCGGCCTTTTTTTTTTTACGGTATACGCGCCTAATTTCGAATCTCCCGCCCAGCCGTCCCTTTTTACAACTCAATAGATGAGGAGGTTTTTCGGTGTTTTTTTTCCGGAGATATAGCACTCGAATTGATACTCGTTACTGTTCTTTCAAGAGAAGTCTTCATTCCCTCGGAGATTCTCAGTTAGGGGCGTGACAGAGGCACGGCTCTCTTTTTTCGCCCTTTCAAGTAGGGTCGGGCATGTGGGCGGCGCTTCGGCGGAGCACGCTTTTTCTCATCGGTACCTTCTTGGTGGCCCACCCCCCTTTCACCTACTCGTCTCTTCTGGCCCTGGCTGCTGCTGATTTCGAGCCTTCCCCTGCTGGCGCCCGTTTTTTTTGGCGTCTTCCTTTGCCGGGCTTAAGTCAGAGGCCCTGGGACTCGAGTTTTTCTTTCGTGGTTTTTTTTTTTTTTTTCCGGCGCAAGTTTGCCGTTTCCGCTGGCCCCTCGTCCTAGCCCTTGGCGTTTTGTTTTTTCCCCGGTGACGGTCCGTATCGCCCTTGGCCGCCTGTTCGGGGCCTCGGTACTGGTAAAAGGTTTTTTTTTTAGCCGGACTTCCCTTTTCCCCTACGCTCCTCGATGCGGCGGACCGCGTTTCAGGGATGGATCTTTTCTTGGAATAGTCTACCTGGCTGTTTCGGGCCCGCCGGTGATCTTTTTTTTTTTTTTTTCTCTCCGGCGGTTTGAGAGAGCCTGGTCCCCTGTACGTGTTTTCCGGGCTTTCCCCCCAACATCGTGGCGGCGTCATCGAGCTGCTAAACGTCTTGGACAGGTCCTCTATGGGGGATGGGAGTTCCGGCTGCTGGTGTACCGGTCTTTTTTTCTGCGCAGAAGGGCGACTTTCCGTGTCGCATGAACGTCTTTCTTTTTCTCCTCTTCTTCAAATCCCTTAAAGTATTAGCGTCCCCTAGCGTTTTGTTCTCCCCTCATTGGTCCTATTTACTTCATGA
>Ga0179593_1588556_pt1 | contig 17769 bp, 16 predicted proteins | sample CZODoug2_1_08_16_FD_185931 | JGI IMG/M metagenome (GOLD analysis project Ga0179593, IMG submission 185931) | Vadose zone soil fungal communities from Angelo Coast Range Reserve, California, USA - CZODoug2_1_08_16fungal (PacBio error correction) | ecosystem: Environmental > Terrestrial > Soil >... | reverse complement strand
GTTTCCAGTTCGGCCTTTCGTCTTTCACGCCCCAGTAACCCAAGAGCAGGTTCCAAAGAGGACGGCGGCCTCCCCCGATGCTCTTTTAAACCCCTCCCGAGGTAACGCCTGAGACGATTTCGTTTTATTCCCGGTGAAGTCTTTCCCGTTTTTAAGGTTTACCTTAAATGTCCCTTCGAAGCAAGATCCCACCGCTGCCCTCTCCCCATGTTCTCCACCTACGCGCTATAGCCTCCTCAGATATATCGCACAGAGAATTCTAATGGTATATGGGATTATTGGCCGTCCGATCTCTCCTCCATTCTTCAAACTTTTTCGGAGCCCTACAGACGGTATCGCCGTGATAGCTTTTACAGTCCCTCGACAATTTAGACCCCCAGTATTCTCAGAGTCGACTACTCCTTCAGAGGCGGCTCGGTTTCCTTTTATGGATCCCCTAACTCAGCATCTTGAGAGGAACGGAACGAAGCTGATTCCGTCCCCTTGGGCCCACTGATTTCCTCGAGCTTCTTCCCCCCCCCCCTCACGGCCCGAAGCAACTCGAGAGGACCTTCTTCTCCATCCCCATTTTCCTTTTTCCCCCCTACACCTTCTTCGGCCCCTAGGCCTTCCTTTCAAGGAAATGGGCAGTTTCTGACTTTATTGGCGGCTTCTCCTTCCCTTTCTCTATGGTTTTCTCTCCAAGGTTTCCCTTCGAAGCAGGAAAGTTTCCTTTTGAAGTTGGGTTTCTCGCCTTCTCATTCCCGAGGCGGCTGTTCCCTTTCCACTGTGCTCCAATTAATGAAGATTTCGGATCCCGTTCCTCTGTCCCTCTTTCTTCATTTTTCCCTTAAGCTCTTTCTTTCCACCTGCAGATTCCCGGTAGATCCCTTCCGATTTATTTCCCATCCTGTCATTTTGGAGTCCCATCTCTTCCCCTGCGCCCCGAGCAAGTCTGTAAGCCCTGACTCCCCAGAGCCATCAGTTTCCCCACCATCACCACTCCCCCCCAGTTTCTTATAGTCTGCCCTTCTTAGGCGAAGATTCTGATTTTTAAATATCCGGAGTTCTCCTTCATCCCCTCCCTCTCCCTGATGTTTTTCCAGACATAAAGTTATCCGCCTCGGGCCCTGCCGCTCTTCCGATGGCTCCTTTAGTTCTGTCGAACCACGTCGTCCCGTTCTAGCGCGTTACCTTCTACGTTCCTATCCTCTATATCGCCAAGCGCTCAGCCTTTTTCTTCTTCCCCCCTTTTTTTCCTTCAAGTTTTCTTAACTCTCATATCGCAGACGGACTTCCATTACGGGTGCGCTCCCCCGGCGTTTCTGTTAGACCCCAGGTCCTCGATACAGTTACTTAGATCGTTTCTTTTTCCCCCCTCCCTGGGTTTTTAATCGCTATCCCACTCCTAATTATGAGCGACGTTCCTCTTATGATTTGAAAAAGAGTCAAGGATACGCCTCTAATTGACTATCTTTTTAGTCCGACCCTCTTTGGCGCTCCCTTTTAAACTCTTAAATGTCCTTCTTTAGAAAACTCTCTAGTGGTACTGGATCGGATTGCTAGGATTGCAGAGTAAGATTATTCCTTTCCACGTCTAGTCCCTAAAGGTTGAACAGTCCTAGACCTCCTGCTCTCCATTCCCCCTTCTCTACCACTAATCTTATCCAGCAGAAGTGTGACGTGAAGCGCGTTTAGTGGATCAGGCCCTCCTCTCTCAGCCCCCTCCTATAGCATCAAAGAACGGTAGTCGTTTTCTTTTTCAGTCAGATCTTTTTCGAGCGAATTTCTATTGTCTGTGCGTGTCAGTATAAAGCCCTCCCTTCCTTTAGAAATTTTTATGCATTTTCCTCAGCAGAAGTCAGATCGGCTGCCCCCTTCCCCTTCCTAGTTTCTCAGCTTAATGTCCCCGGGTTAGAAGAGCCTGTACTCCGGGCCGTTTCTCCATCTTTACCTGGAGCCCGGGCTATCTGCATTCCGAATTCTTCCCTCCGGAACGTTCCTGGACATAAGAAAGATCTTGAGAATTCTCCGATTCCTGCCTTACCTCTCCCCCTGCGCGGTCTGCCCCCTTGACGCCTTCCTTCGATCTTCCCAGAGACTCCCTTTTAAGAGGAAGGCTCTTCTTCTGATTTCTGCAGGTTTTTTTTTTCCCCTCTGGCCAAGGATTAGCCGGAGAAAGGCTAGCCGAGTTCCAATCTTCAAAGCTCTCAGCCGAGTCCTCCCCCAATCTCACGGTGCCGCTATCGTTCTCTATTGTAGGTCCAATCCTTCTGCACGGCCCGGTAGTGCCCAAGGCCTCCCGCCGGCAGGCCATCAGGCCGTCCCACCCCCCTTCGGCTCCTCCTGCGGCTTCCTATTCCGGTAAGCGCCGGCTCGCCTGCCCGTTTCTTCCTTTTTCCATCCCTGCCTCAGATCGGTCTCGTGGGAATGTCCCAGCAGATCTTTAGTTTTTTTCTTTTAAGTCCTCTCATCCTAACCATCCAGGAGAAATTAATTCGGTCTGGCGCTTACTCTCCGGCTCCTCCCGAGTTTTACTCGGTAAGTCTTTGTTCCAGGATAAACAGGCTACTTGGGCGAACGCGTTTTTTCATGGCCTGGACCCCCTTCTTCTAGGTCCCGGTCAGATGCTTTTTTCCCATGTGTCTCTTTTAAAAAGGACAGCCTGGCCCCCCCCTTTCCTCCTGAAACCGTCAGGAGGTCCTTGTAGGCGTCTCCCCCTATGCCGTCTTGAGCCCAGCCTCTGAAGCTTCTGCTGAACTTTTCTTCTTCATTGTAAGGTGGTCCCCAAGGAGCTGACAACTTCTGACTCCCTTCTCCTCCCTTTCAGCATCTCTCTTTCCCTCCCTTTCGAGTCTTCCTCCCCTTCGGTTCCCTCTAAGCCTTGAACTTCCGATTCCAGAGACTTCGTTCTCGATTTCCTAGCGCTCCCCTCCGACTTTTTTGAAAGCTTTTTCCCGCGGCGATGGGTCCCCCCCTTTTTTTACTTGCCGGTGCTTTTCCCTTTCTTTTTCATCGGTCTGCTTTCTCTCCTTCCCCCTTTATCCAGGCCGGCTCAAATTAGTATTGTCTTCACCATGTCGACCCCCCCCAACAACCCCCCCCTGCCAATTTTCCCTTACCGCCTTCTTAAGGCTCCCACAAGCAACACGCACCTCAGACTCCCCTCCTCCCCTTTAGCTCAACTTCCGACTCTCCTACCTACCTTCGTATCCTTTTCCGTCGCCCCAGACGGTCTTCTCTTGCATCGCCTCCCTCTTTATTTAGAGCCCGTCACCCACAGGAGCCTCTTTGTCGCTCTTTTTTTTTCCTTAACCTGTCCCTTTCTGATTCTGTCGCTTTTACTTCCAGCACTGGATCGTGGATCTTTCTTACGGACTTTTTCTTTTCCCTTCTGGCCTTCCCGATCTTGATTCTAGATCGCTTGACTGATTTGTATGGAAACTCCTATTTCCTTATCGACTCCCAGCTTTTTGAGATGTCTCTGGGACGTCAGTTCTCCTTTTGCCTGGGCTTCTAAGCCAAGCTCAGATCCCTTCATTTTTTTCCGTCACTTTCTTATGAGTCCTCCCCGGGCATAATCTAGAGATATCCGCTTCTAAGACCTGACTTCATTTTTTGGCCTTTTTAAGTCTTCTCCTGCGGATCTCTGCCCCCCGATCTTTTGAAGCGAGATGGAGGAGTTGCGTCCTGCCTTCTCGTTTTTCGCCCCAGGTGCCGGGATTAGCGCCGAGCCATCCTTCCCTCAGGGCGCGTCTCCACACCAAAACCACCCAACCCCCACTTACCCAACCCCTCACCCAAAACCTCCCCCCCCCCCGACCCCCCACCCTGATCGCTCCCCTTTAGAGGTCGGGAAGGGTCTTTCCCCTAGACAGTCCTCCCTTGGAGCTTCATAGTCTCCCCATTGTCCCGCGAAGGAGATTAGTCATGCTCCACCCGTCCTGGACCAATCTTCCAGTTTTTCCAGATTTTCCAAGAGTTTTCCTCCCCCGCCGTTTCTTTCTTCTTTATGCAAAGAGATTAGTAGCTGGCGATTGAACTCCCCGTAGTTCGCCTTTTTCCAAGACCCTGATTCTTAATCCTGTTCGGATTAATGCGCAGAGGAAACTGTTTATGTGCCATTAGTAGGACGGTTCGATCCAAGTTTTTTAGAGTTCCCAACGAATCATGAGAGATCCTCTTCCGGGCCTCACCGATCCGTCACCTTTTTTTTCGCTTATGGCCTCCCAAAACGAAGTAACCGTAACCCGGTTTTTTACCAGATCACCTTTTTCAGGCGACGATCGGGATTGCTTCTTCCGAAGGAAGGCTCAATTTCCTTCGTTCTCTCCAGATCCCCCCCCCTTATCAGTTTTTATTTATAGAGAGATTTTCCCCTCAGGGTTGTTGTTGGCGATATTTTTTACCTTCCCGAAGGTTGAGGATTTGAAATCCGGTTTCTTTAGAGATCCGTCTTCTCTGTAGTCCACCCTGGGTTTCCTGCTTTCTGTAAAGAGTGATAGGACTCCGGCCTTTGGGGTGAGTTTTTTTTGTCTTTGTGATAATTTTTTGAACAGCCTTGTGTTTAAAGACCCTATTCATCGCCTTGGTCCTCTGCGAATCGGTCCTTCAGCGTGCCCCTATTTGCCACGGCGCTCCGCTTCCCCCCTCTGCCCCTTTGCCCCTCGACGCATCCATCATTTCCGCTGTCCCGGCCTTCCAGCTCCTTTTGATTCATCCTTTGAAGTGGGCGCGGTCGAACTTTTTTTTGCGGTCCCTTTCGGATTCCTTTGCAGCTCCCCTTTCTTATTGGAGTTGAGAAGGTTTTTTTCGACTCGTTGATGTTCCTCGTAAACTCCCTTCGAGATTCGGTGAGCCGAAAAGTCATCTAGGACCTGCTTTGTCCGTTCTCTTTTCCTCGAGCCTAAGAAGCCTAAGGAACTCAGAGTGCGAAGATAAGCGAAATGCCCCTCCCTATAGAAATTTGGACCACTCCTTGCGGCCGAGCTGAGACCCACCCCCCATTGGTATCCCCTGAGCCCCATAAGCTTCCTCTCAGGAAGGTCCGGATGTTTTTTCCTGCGCCATTACGTTCTGCCCCTTTTGACACATCTGCCAACTCTTTCTCCGTTACCTCCTTGAACGCATGTCCGTCGTTCCTTCTTCTGAGCTTCCCTCCAACACCCAGCCTGTCTGTCAACGGTCCGGATTTTCCCGATAGCTCTCGCGTCTTGGGCTCTGGCCTCTCTCTTTCCTTCCCTAGTTCCTTCGGTTCCAGGACCTCTTTTAGGGAAAAAACTCTTGCCCGTTTTGATTCGGTCGCAGTCTTCCCGCTTTCCCTTTTGATGGCGTCTTCCCCCTAGGTTCCCTTTCTTTTGAGGTTTTTTTCCAGATTTCTTGATGTAGGCTTGCCATCCTTGTTTTTGCAATCGCCGGCGCTTTGTTGATCCAGGCTTTGATTTGACTTGGCCCTCTCAGAGAACCTATTTCCGTGGAAGAGAGGAGGCTTCGTCCTGACACTCCCCTCTAGTTTCCTTTTCCCGCCGTCTCTAGAGACGCAGAAGACCCGTGAAATTTTGCCTCCCCCGCAGGATCAGTTTTTTTGGGTTGGATAAATTCTCATTTCTCCGTCCAGAAAATTCGGTGTCTTTCCAACTTTTTCCTTGAGGAGCTCATTTTGGCCTTCCCTGCGTTTTTTCTTCCCCGAGACCTTCTACTCTCCGGCGAGATACGGACTTTATTTCCCGGCGCTTTTCGATCGCTTTTCGGTCAAATGGCCTGGACCATTTCCTGATTCCCTCGGGCTTTTTTTTTGAGCCCCTGCCGAAACCTTTCCAGAAAAGAAGTGCAAGCATTCCCTACCAAAGTCTTCCAATCAGGGACATCGTTCCACTTTCCTGTCCCTCTCCCCTCTTTGATTCCTTTACGTTCCCAAAACACGGCTCTTTTCCTCCTCCTTTATGCATGAAAAGGTCACTGAGATTTTGCTTCTTACTTCCAGTCTCCAATCCTCCTCGTTTTTGAGATCCGTTTCGAGGTTTTTTTCGTCTTCCCCCCAGATTCTTTCCCATCCCTCTAGGGTTGGGTTCGAAGCGTTTTGTATAACGACCCTACCCGACTTTTTCAGCGGAAGACTCTCTCCGAACGTTCTTTCCCTCTCTTTACCTTCTCCAGTGTTCCTCGGAGCTCTTTTCCTTCCGAGGCTGCCATGTTGTACCCTTCTCTGAAAGCATCGCCTCTTTAGAAACCGTCGCCTTGGCCTTGTTTCCAGCCTTACTTCCTAGCCGACTCTTCCCATTACCGCCTTAGGCCCGACGCCGGTGTTCGGGTGCCTGCCCCTGCGTCTTACCTTTTCATTCCTAGCTTCCCTCCAAAGGCCTGAAGTACCGGCCCCCTTCCGATATTGCTGGCTTTTCCCCCCCACCTTACGTTATCGCGATGTTTTTTCGATCGTTTTTTTTCAGAGCCGGGTTTTCTTTTCGAGGCGTCGGAGCCCTTTTAGATCGTGGCGATTAGACGGTGACTCCCCTCTTCCGCGATGTCTGTCCCCCCGCCCTCTCTAGTGCTCTTCTTCCAAAAGAAAACCTATTTTCCTCCTCTTTTGAGCGCCGGGATCTTCAAGATACCGCCCGTTGCCTTGCTTTTTCCTATACTTTCTTTCAGAACCTCAGGCAGGGACTGGGTTTCCAGATACCTGTCTTTCTCTTCCCAGGCTTCTCCTTCATTCGAGCTGCGTCGCTCTCCACAGATCTCCCTGGCTTCCTCATAGAAGCCCTTGAAGGCTCAGGGAATCAGGAGAATTCGACGAGTGCGGTCTCGTTTAATCCGACAGTATCTGAAGGCTGCGATTCCTTGGCTTTTCTTTGTTTAGCGATATCTTGCTGCTCTTAGGTCTTTTCCCCAGAGATTTCGTAAAGGCTCGCCTCTTTTTTACGCGTCGATGCCTAAGCTTCCTTCACCTTATTCCCGAGATCCTTTTTAAGATGCGGTTCGGAGTCCTCTCCCCCAATTGCCATCCGGTCTTTCTTTCAGGCATCAGTGTGACGCGTCCTGACCTCTTTCCTGAGTTATTCAAGAGTCTCCCTATGGTTTATAGGGCGTCATTCGTCTCTTTTGAAGTTTCCCGCCCTTTTTTTTCGTCCGGATCCACGCTATGTGCAAGTTTTTGACCCGACAAAACGATATTTTTTTTTTATGTTCAAAGACCCATTTATCTATGATATTCCAGGTAGAGATGTCAGTGTGACGAGCTACTGTTCTTTCCAGTCCATGTTTTTCTTTGAGCCGCCCAGGGGGTGATAGACTGTCGAATTTTCCTCTAATGCCTCCTCTTTGAGACCATCGCTTTTCTTTGCTTTTGATGCTCAACCTGCTTCCGTAACCCTCCGGAAAGATAAAATCCTGAAGGGAAGCATTAGTTTTTCTCTGGCGGGCCCTTTTCTTACGGGTGAGCAGTTTCCTTCTAGGGCATCGCACTTCCTGAGTCTCCTAGGCTATAGCTGGAATCTATCTTACCTCTCCGTTGTTGTTGTTTTTTTTCTGATGAACAGCGATTTCACATTGGTCCGCCCTTATATCTCCCCCGTATTACGCTCCTAAGATTACCCTTTTTTTTGTAGCGTTCTCGGCCCAAGAATTCCGTCTAGACTAGAACTCATTTTGGAATCCTTCCGTTTTGCCCCTGTCCTGACTTCTTTTCCAGCATTCTTTTCAATGCTCTTGACGCTTTTCAGGGACTCTGCCAATAGGAGGTCCTTTAGGACGCTTGTTCGAACGAATTTGCCCTTGGTCTTTTTCCCAGTTTTTCCACTAAGAGTCAGATTTGAGCCGGTTCCCCTGGGAAGCGATCCGCCGTCTAGGATGTAGTTGCAAGTTTCAGTTTTCTCTTGAGCGTGCAGGACACTCCTGCTTGGGGTATCGAGAGAGTCCCCCCTCTCTGTTGCCCCCTTACTCATCCCCCTCCCTTCTCAGGCGGTCTCAAGCCGGGAGTTTTTAGACCTATCGACTTTCGCGATTTTTAGTCTCGCCCTCTCCACATGCTTATTTGCCAAGTTCATTCTCTCGTTCTTCTCATTCTTTCCCAGGCCAGGAGATCCCCTTTTGTGACTCGACGTCTTCGTTTCTTTACGGCGTGCGAGCCTGTCTTCCGTGCCCAGGAGTCAGGGACCGCATGTGAAGAGCAGGTTTGTAGGCAGTCCCTAAGACATTTCGTCGCTTCCCTGGAGGTCCGAATCATCGCAGCTCGGTCGCCAACGTGACCTACGCAAAACTTTCCTTGTCACGGTCTGCATGTCCTTGATGACTTCTTTGTGAGCCTTTCCCCCTATATGCCTCTTTGAAGATCGACTCCCCCCTGTGATCTTTAAAGTTCCCTCCCGGAAAAACCTCGGCTTCTCCGGTTTCCCTTCCAGGGGCCGAGAGTTCTTCTGAGATTTCTTTTTCTGAAACTCCTTTCCCGTGGGGAGGCTTAGCAGACGTTTCCAGAGCTTCTGCCCTTTTTTTTTTCTTTCCCCCCTATTTTTTGCCCTAAAGAGAGAATGAATTCGTGGCCGGTTCCCTTTTGACGGCCGCTCCTAGACCGGGCCTGAGCCCCCCCCATCGAATCCCTGTGGACTTTCCAGTAAAGGAGTCTCCGCCCCATTCAGAGATAAGACTTTTGTTTGAACTTTCCCTTGTCCCTGACTCCTCACGTTTCTTCTTTCCCTCAGACAGCTCTAGAAGCTTTTGGTGAGAAGAAGCAGTATTTTTTCTCTTTTCTTGAGCGCGGCCCCCTAAAAGAACCTTTAAGAGAACATTTCGGAAATCTTGAGAGCACCCTCCCAAGATTCTGTAGCAGTTGATACCAGTGGTTCCCAGGAAAGTTTTGGCGAGGGGTTTGGGGGGGGGGGTCTCGTGGTTTTGGGATTGTTGGAGTTGGAAAAACCAAAAAAAACCCCTCAAACCCCAAACCAAAAAAAAAAAACAAACAACACAAAACAAAAAAAAAAACGGTGGGGGGGGGGTGGCAGGGTTTGGGGTGGTGGTTTTCGAGGTGGGGGGGGGTTGTTGCGGGGGGGTTGGGGGGGGGGGGGGGGGTTTTTGGGTGGGTTTGATTTTTTGGGGGGGTGTTTGGCGGGTTTTTTTTGGGGGGGGGGTTTGGGGGGGGTGTTTTGGGGGGGTGTTGGTGGGGTTGGGGTTTTTTTTCGGATTTCCTCTTTTGCGATCTTTTTGCTGTCCCCCTTTTCCCCGGCAACGAAATGTGGTATTTTTTAAAAGAGTGCCCTAAACTTCGGTCGTGAAGCTTTTACTTCCCCCCTCAGCTGCCTCCTGTTGCCCTCCTCTTGATGAACCCTGGAAGATCCTGGGCCCCAACCCGGCTTGAGAAGTTGCCCAAGTGCTTCCTCCTATTGAGAAGTTGTCAATCTCCTCTTAATTTGTTTCTTTGTGAGAGATGAAACGCCGCGGACGCCAGGAAGTTCCATCATTTTTCCCTCCCTTGGTGTTTTCCTATCTTCTTTCATCGCGGCGAGCTAACACACGGTTCCCTCCTTTGCAAGAAGCTTTAGTCTATCTTTGCTTTGACTTTTGCTTTCTGCGCCTCTTCGTGGAAAGAGTTTTTCCTGTTCGAAGCACGGAGCCCCCCTCCGCCTCTACCGAGACCCTTCGCTTTTCCATGGTTTTTTTAGCCCTCTCTAGTTCCCCTAGATGGGTAGCTCGACTTACGCAATCTGCCCGACTCCTTGTCTGCTTGAGCTCCTTACTCTTCCTGATTACCAAGGGACTTCTTTTAGCAGAAGACTTCAGCCTGCTAAGGTTACCTTACTCACACCCTCACACAGATCAGCATTTTCCTTCCAAAGGTACCTACCAAGTTATCCGATGTGATTGATGACCCCTAGTTCTGACTCGATTTTTTAGAGAAGAATTTTGCTAAGCCCCTTTTTTCCCGTGGCGAGCTTGCAGGGATAGCTCCCTAGGTCCTTTCGGGCTTTTCTTAGAAGCTTCCCAAGATTTTTTAATTGTATGGTCTCAATCTCGAGCCTTCTATTGATTCAGCCCTAACGCCTTTCCCAAGCTTTTTTTTCTCGTAGGTTTTCTACTTAACTCTCGGCATTTTCACCCGAAATGAACCCTTTAAAGAGTTTGTTCCGATACCTTTTACCGCCTCAGGCGGCCCCCCTTTTAATTTTTTTTCTTAGTATGCCTTTCTCGCAAGGGTTTCACGAAGAAAGCTGAAGATTTCTACTTCTGTGATATCCCAGTAGAGAATTTCGACCTTGTTTCTTGGATTTTTCAACTTCTTGTTCTTTTTCGGCTCGGCGGCGTCGAAGATATGCCAGCAGATACTTTTCCTTCCCGGCTCTCTTTCTTACCCCCCCGTGCACTCCGTCCGAGAAAGGCTCGCCGAGACCGAGAGTCTTTTCCTCCCCCTAGACCCTCACCCTCAGAGGCAGCCCTGCCCTCCCGCCCCTCTCTTCTTTATAGTTCCCCCTTGCATCCCGGGAGGCGCTTTTGCCTTTCGACCTTCTTTTTCCCCTGCCCCTTCGAGCCAAAGTTCTCTCTCCGCTCGGCTCCCACCCGCCAAGCCGGTGTTTTTTCGGCCTCGATCTGCCTCCTTTCTATATTTTCTCTACATTCGACCCTTTCCCTGCACCTGGTCCGATCCTTCACTTCCTCCTCGAGATCGAGCCTGGTGCTCTTTGATGTTTATCCAGAGTCCCTTTAGTTTGATGAGAGCGAGAAAGCTACGGTTTCTCTAGCTAGATAAACCTCCCCCCATTCCTCCCTAATTTCTGAGGTTCCACTCCCCAAGAAGTCATTTTTACCCCGTTTTCCCTTCCAGGCCCACAAGCTGCAGCCGCTTTTTCGATGTTCCAGTTTTTTTCTAAATAGTACCCTCGCCATTCTTACCCAAGGAGTCGATCAGCAGTTACTTTTTCATTTAACTTTTTTGTCGATCCTTTTTTTTTCCTTTTCCCTCCCCTGGAAGAATTGCCTTTCAGCATGGGAAAGCTTTTTTTTTTTCTCTGCGAGTTGTGTCGCCCAGGACTGGAAAGTTCCTTGAGCGTCCGACGCAGCGTGACCCTTTTGGCACGGTGTTTTTTGAACTTGACGGAGGAATCCGTTGAGAAGAACTTAGCGCGCTTTCGGACGGCCGGTCCTTCTCTTCTCCATAGCCTTATCCTTCATTCCTTTTAAGCCCCGCCTCGAGCACTCTATCGGAAAGGTTTAAAAGTTTACTCATCCTACTTCTTCCCTAACTAGATTTTTTCTAGCGACAAGATGGAGTTTCGGTGATATCCTCTCAGTTGTTTATTTCTTTGAAGGTAGAGGTCTAACTTCGCAGGTTCTCTGCCTTTTGAAACCCTTAATCACCCTTGGAGATCAATCGACCCCACGAAATCCCGGTAGTCTTTGGCTAGTGAGAAGAAGAGTTTCTATTTATTTCCGAGGCCGGTCCACTAATTGGCTTCTTCTTGCGATCTTTATTCTCGTTGCAAGAAAAGATCTGGAGAGTCCCTAGTGCCGTTTTCTTTCAGACTTTTTCAGTTTCCGAGATTTCCAATCCCTCCGTGGAAGGGTTCTTTTCCCCTGATCGGCACCCTTGGAGTTTGTTTTGCCGTGTCGGCGAAGCTTCCCCCGTAGCCCCGAACCCTCCCCTCGGGTCGAAGGCCTTGCCGCTATGCTAAGCCTTTTTTTTTCCTAGTCCCCTCTTCCCCTACCTGCAGATTTTACAGGCTTCGCAGCGACTACTTCTCCGTCCTGAAGTTCCTTTTCCCCCGTTTGTCTTTTTTTCGGGAGATATGGCGAGTCCAGAAGAGATTTTTCCAGAAAGCCGTCAGAGTTCCTGAGTTCTTAAGGCTTTGTCTCTTAAACATCTTGCCTTTTGTTAGCATTTTTGGGAATGCCGTAGAACGCTAAAGAGGCCTGGGGACCCCCGTAGCAGGATCCTAAGGGTCTCGTCCTTAAGTCACCCCTTTCAGTGTCCCTAGCAGGTTGTGAGACCCAGAAGTTGTCTTCTTGGGCCGGCCTGCCGGCCCCTTTCCGGATTTTCTGCAGACCTTTTATCGAAGCCCGTCTCATAGAAATGTTTCTTTTTAGGAGGACCTTCCCCCGACCGTCGGATTTCCCCACCTCAGGTGAGCATTTTGTTTTCCCCGAGCGAAAGTCCCTAGGTCCTTCTTTTCGTCGATTCCAACTTTCCTCCCTCCCCCCCGAGACGAATTCTGGTGACCCCTCTTAGGATACTTCCGACTACGAACGTTGTACAGCAGCCTTGCTTTAGGTTTTTTCGCTACCCCTTATCTGCCCGCGCCGAGTCTTTGTCCGGGTTTTTTCCAGTCCAGGTCGATTTCTCGGCTTTTTAGGTCTTTGTCGAACCCTTCCTTCCAGGCCTTTTTCTTTTTTTTCGACCTTTACGAAACAGCTGCAAGCAACGGGCTCCGCGAAAAGAGGCACCATTTCGGAGGCTTGACTTTGACTTTTTGGGTGATCGCCTTCCTCTCCCGGCGCTTGCATGGGCCCCCACCCCCACCCCAAAAACCTTGTGGGACCGTTGGTCGTGTGCTTCTCCCTTGAACACGTTTGCCCGGATTTCCGCGCCGCCCCGGGTTTCTCTCTTCCTTGGTTTTCCTAGCTTCGTCCTTCTTTGCTGAGGCTCTGGGTCGTTTTGCTTCCGTTGTCAAATCGATTTAACACGTACAATGTTTGTGGGTGGACCCGAGTCCTTTTTTCATCTTGAGATCAACCCTCTGACTTCATCAAGCTCGCCTAAACGCTTGCTTTTGCCTCGGGGGACGGTTTGATTGGAATCATGTTATGCTTCGTCGTGCCTTTTATAAGTCTTCGCCAGCCGCTCTAAACTCAGGAAATGTTCAACAAGCCCAAACGTCTAAGAGAGTCATTCTTGGGTAGAGCTGACTCCCGAACCCCCCCCTATTCCTGCCTTTGGAGGAGGAACAGATACTTAGTAGAAGATCCCTTTTTTCCAATTAGGTGCTTGAATTAGTCTTTATTACCAGAACCCCCTTTTTTTCCCGTGTAGCCCCCAGGGAACCCGCCCTCCCCCTTATATTCTTGGAGATCTACCCCGCCCCCTAGGCCCTTTTTGCCTCCTCGAGATAGACTTCATTTTTTCTAGGCCAACCCGCCTGGCGTGATCACGGAGAATTTCAAGCCTAGCCCTTCCCCCGTCTTCCGGCGGGATTTTTGGCACCTCTGGGTCCCTGAGCTGATGTTTCACACGTTCTAGCTCCATTTGCACGAAGACTTCCCCCCGCCCCTCGGTCCTTAGACCTCTCCTCTGAACTCCCTCTATACCCCCTGGATGGACTTTTGGAGGGCCCCGCCCTCCGTCTTGGACCTTCTTTCGATTCTATGCAATAGGTTGTTATCCGAGGAATTTTTGGTCTTCCTTCCTCTTAGGATTGGCTGTCGCTTCTCGGCTCTCTTTTTCTCCGCTATCGCCCAGTTCGGCAAAGGAACATTGCCCTCAGGCTTTTTCTTGGCATCGGCTTAATCGCGAGCTGTTTCGCCCCTTCCTATGTGAATGCTTTTTTTTTAGTGATGAGGTTCGTCCTTTTTGAGCTCTCCGATCTTGAGTCAAGGCGAGTTCTGGAGACTCCCCCCCTCTATCTCGGTCCTGAGATCCTGAGAGTACCCGCACTTGCTATCCCGTCCTAGATTCCCCCATGCCTTCCATTTCCCTTCCCAGCTTTTCATAACGGCTGTCGGATTTGTCCCTCGTGAGTGCCATAACCTGGCGCACATCATCTCCGTTTTGTCTTCCTTCCCAGGCTACATAGCCCCCCCCCTCGCGCCCGTCGTACCCCCCCCCAACCCTCAACTTAAGATCACCTCGTTGTTTTTATTGGAAGTGCTTGTCAAAGTCTGTTAGGTCCTTCTTAAACTTTCCCGATTTTCGAACCCCGCAAAGGCATTGCCCCCCGATGGAGTTTTCCACTCCCTACCTCTCCCGGTTCTTGATTCGCAGGCCCTCTCTTCGTGATTTTCTTTTTTATGTTAGTTGAAGAGATTAGTATCTCGACCTCTTCTGCCGAGAAGGACTTTTTGAGACTCCTCGCTCCTTCATTTCCCTCCTTCACGTATTCGACTTCCCGACATTTCCTGCTGCTTACCTGATGTAACCCATTAAAGTTCCGGCCTCTGCAAGACGACGATTCCCTGACGCTCGGTTCTGAGGGTATTGCCATTGGGTAGAGAAAAATGCAGAGGCCAGAACGTGATTCCCAGGTCTTGAGCCTTGTATTGAGATCTCCCTCTACCCCTCTCTCTCTCTAAGGAATTTTTTGATGAAAGGAGGTCTGAGACTTCCCTTTAGAGAGATTTTGTTTGGAGTTTTTGCCCCCCCCCCCCGTCTTCTCTTCACTTTTTTTTTTTAAAATTCTTCGGCCGCCCCTACGGAGAGATATTCTTTTGAGAGTGCCTCGCCGCTTTGGTTTTTTTTAACGTTTTTTTTTCGGTGTCACCCCGGGTGCTTTGTCCTTCCCCTAGCGCTTTTCGACTCCCAGATTCCAGGGATCCGCATCTGAGGCCGTTGGTTTCGCCCTTAGAGACCTGCTGTACAGTTACCCTTCCATGCTTCATACGCTGAGCCGGCCGGCATCTCGCCCCATTCTGTAGTTTTCTAGCCCCACAAGGGGAAGGAATTTTTCCCCCTTGTTCTTTTCTAATTGTCTCACTTCTGACCTTCCTCTCAAATAATAGAGGGGAAATAAATTACGCTGCATCCCAAAGTCCTTCTCTGTCGTTCTATAGTGGATCCTTTTCTCCGGAACGTATTTTTCTTGATCTTAATGGCTCTGTATTCTCCGAGACATTCTCTCATTTTTCCCTTGCAACCGGTCATTAGCTTGTCGGATTTCCAGACCTCCTCAATGTTTTTTTTTTAGTTCCTGCAGTCTTTACTGCCGACTGCATTGTGCCTACGATAGGAATCCCAGATCTGTTCACGCCTTCGTTTCCCCCCTGCCCGGATAATTTCCGAAGTGCCCGGTTAAGAAATTCCGAAGGAGATCTTGTGAGAGGAAGTTCCTACCAGCCTCCGGAATCTTTCCCCCTCCTGTAAAGGAGATCCCGACCTCCCTCGACTTTTCCCCGAGTTTTGCCGACCCCCCGCCGAAACTTTGAAGCTCCCTTATAGATATCGTTTTTTTTTTTGAGGGACCTCCGAGCACGAATCTGAGACTCCATAAGAGGTCCGTCCTCTCCTCCTATTGTTCTCTTACACCCATTGCAAGGATCTAAGGCACTTTGAGAATTCCTTCCTTTCTCCCCTCCAACCCGGCGTTCAGCTCTTTGGAGAGGCCGCAAGGAAGAGTTGAGCTTTAGGTTGTGGGACTACCAATTCTATTTAAGAACGTGTCTAAACCGAAAGATCTCCCTTGAAAGAGTTTCCCGCTTTTGAATCACGAGCCTCTCAATGGGTGATACCTCTATCATTAGATTCCCCTACAGGACGGGTCTTCGGTCGCTTCCAATTTTCGTAAGCGAATAGACCTCCTCTAAGATTTCTTTAACTCTCCACTTTCTTTTTTCTTTTTTAGTTCCGGCCCTTCCTTCATAAACCTTCTCTTCATCGAAGTTCCGAAGGCGCCGGGGGACTTTTCTCTAACGTTGCGGAAGCGGTCTACCTTTCGCCCCTCCCCCCCCCTGACTCCTGGCGTGGTACTGACGTCAGGTTGATGTTAATGTCTCAGCTTACCCCTTTTATATGTGACCTCTTTGATCTCTTTTCCGGTTTTACTGCCCTTTCCGGGATCGGAGGTCTCTCGGTAATGACTAAGTTGATCTTCAGAAAGGTCCCTCATGGGCCTCCTAACAGCATTGACCTTCCCTATCCAAACTATTACCATGGAACTCTCTCTAGCCTTTGAGATGAAGTCTTCTTCTTTCTCTTAGAGAGTCCCCCCTTATTTCTGACGGACGAAGGCTAGGTTTCCCAACCCGTCTATCCCAGGATCCCCTCGCGGCATTCCTCTTCCTCCATCTCCCCCGCGAATATATATTTTTATTATCCTTACGGTGTTTTTTCTTGATTCTTCCGAAGGGCGCCTGGCCCCTTCCCTTTGTACCTCTCCACCTACGTACAGAGCCTTGTTGGCCTTCCTCCTTTTCATACCTCTTTGGTCCGAGATCCCCAGCCGAAGACCTAGGGAGCCAACACTGTACTGACTACCCGATGCGTGTCTTTGCACGGTGCCTTCTTTGTCATGTTAGTAGGCAGAACTTCGTTGGGAATGTGACCTTTTTTCCAGAACTTCGCAACTTTTCGCCTCCCCCTCCCAGACCTCCCAATGGCCGCATTTTTCCCTCCACCGAATAAGGATATACGTCCCTCTTTGGAATATCTCCTTGGGATAGACTACCTTCCCCCTCTGACTCCCTCCTATTCTTCTTCCTTCTGGTGATTCTCAGCCATCATTCAGTCTTCAAACCGGCATCCTTTAGTAGACTCCCCCCCTTACAAATAAGTCCAAGGATCGATCTTCCCCCACTAGATTTTTTTTTGTAAACAGTCGGAGATATCGAGTGAGAGTACCACTCCACTCGTCGCCCCCACGTCCACCCGCGTCACGGCGATGAAGCTGTACGAAGACTGAGAGCCGTTTGCGTCCTTCGCAAGGCTGTCACCTCCCCTTTGGCGATCTTTTGGTTAACCCTTCGCCTCTCAGATTCCTTACGCCTTGATTTCCCCCCTAAAATACTTTCCCTATTGCTGCTCCTCTCCTTAAGATACCGCCCGTTCTTTTCCTCCCTCGATTTCTCTCTCGGCACGCTGGTTTTCAGACCGTAGACGATTCCCGATTTTTTTCTAATCCCCTGAGCGCAGGGATTTCATTCCTCTCCTCTTGCAGAGGCTCCTTCTTTATCAACGGTTCCTCTTTTTTCTACTGCAAGCGCCTGCTTTAATTACCGTTTACCCTTCCTTTGAGAGGGACTCGTCTCCTTTATACCTCTCTTGTTTTTCGACTGGGACAGACCTATTTGCTCAGGTGCAGGCTTTCCTCGAATTTCTTCTCAAGCTCGCCGATCTTGATCTCACGGCTTCCCTCTGCTACCGCGTCCCCTTAGCCGCCCAGAATCTTTTCGACCTTCTTTTTTTCCAGCCTCACCCTCAGTCCCCCCCCTCCTCCTCTCTAGACTTCCTTGGGCAGGTTCGCCGGATAGATAACCCATGAAGTCTTGCATTATTCTTGCTGTCTCTCACATAAAATGCTCTCCCGAGTTCCTCTGATCCTTCCGACGACGTAGGCCCCAAATATCCAAATGTAGTCCTCTCCCCATACAGCCCGTTTTCTCCCCGATTCCTTTTTCTGGGATTATAGAATTGTCTGAAAAGAGCTGTTCCTGCGCTCCTTCGGCCCTGCCCTACAATTTTTGGGTCCTTTTCCCCTGAGCCCCCGACAGCTGCCCTCAAAACTTGCTTTCTCGTAGAATAAAGTACTACTCGATCTGTCTGACCGGAGTCCCCCTTGGCTCTCCACCTCTTTTTCTAGTTTTCTTTTTCGGACCCCCAATGAAGCGCTTGAGAGAGAGATTCCTCAAGCTAAGGGCCATAGCGGCCGATTTCAACGCCGTACTCTCCTCTTTATCTCCTAACATTTCGTGGTTTAAGAAGGTTTTTTTTCTGAAACTTCCCCCCCACGAGTCAATTTTCCCCTGCCCCTTCCTTCGAATCCTCTTATCCTCTTTGATTGGATTTTTGCGTCCCGAACCTTTCCTTGTTCTTTCTTAACAGTTCCTTGCATCGCGCCCTCCTTGACCCTTCTCTGATCCATTCACCCCCCACGGTAGATAGTCTCTGTT
>Ga0179593_1431141_pt1 | contig 17769 bp, 31 predicted proteins | sample CZODoug2_1_08_16_FD_185931 | JGI IMG/M metagenome (GOLD analysis project Ga0179593, IMG submission 185931) | Vadose zone soil fungal communities from Angelo Coast Range Reserve, California, USA - CZODoug2_1_08_16fungal (PacBio error correction) | ecosystem: Environmental > Terrestrial > Soil >... | reverse complement strand
CCTCCTTTTTTTTGTTTTTTCCCACCCCCTTGCGGAGGCCCGACACGGTCACGGAGTTCTCTCCCTGCCTCCCCAAACCACCTGGCTGAGGGTACTTCATCGGATCGTCCCCCTTCCCCCCGTAGCTCCTACCCCCCTCTTACCGGTCCCCCCCAAAGTTTGGATGTCCGCTTCCCTTTTCCCCCCACCCACCGGGTCAACCAGCCCCCGGTCCCCAACGGTATCCCCGGCTTTCTTTTCCCCCACCACTTCTCGACACACCCATTTGCCGCTGGTTGTTTAGTGCTCTCAACCCCCCCACCCCCCCACCTCCAGCAACAACACACTTTTAATGTTCTTTTCACCAGCGCTCTTTACCACCCCCCCACCGGCCAGAGCCCCCCCCGGGCCCCCCACACCGTTTCCATTCGCTTCTCTTAACACACCACCCCCCGTTTTCCTAGCGGCAACCACGGCGTTTCTTAAGGAGCTTCCCCTTTTCACCATCCCACACACTGTCCTCGCCACACGTTTCAACTGGTTTAGGCGCTTTCCTATCGCAAACTACTACGGTTCAACGGACCCCCCCCGGCCCAATGGTAGTCTCGCTGTTCCCCTCTCTCCATCAAAGATTTTTTCCCCACTCCCCCCCCCAACCACGGCCCCCCCACCAGTTCACATGATCCGGCACGCCGGAAGGCTTTCCACTTCGGTGGCTTTGGGATTCCCCCTGGCCCCCGTTGGTCATTTCTCTCCGTGGCCTTTTTCCTATCGTCCCATTATCTTGCACCCGTTTTTTGGTTTCTGCGAGGCCCCGGCATTTCCGGAATTTTTTGTAAAGTCCCCTCCGGCGACCTTTATTCCTCCCCGGGATGCGGGTAACTTGTGACCCTTGGACGGGTCCTTGTTTGTAACCCCAGTAGCCCTTTCCCAACTTTTAGTGCCGCCCGTTTTTGTTTGATGCGTTCCCCAGTCCGATTCCAAATGGATGGGCACCCCAAAAAAAGGCTGACTCTTCACAAGCTTTTATCTTCGCCCCGCCTTCCCCCCCCCGGTCCGGCACTTCCCCAAAAGGCAATGTCTCTGTTCGCCGACTGGTCCTTCCGAAACTTTGGCTTTTGGCACTTGAGCACTTTGGAACTTTTTTCCCCCCCCCCGATTCCTGGTTTGGGTTTGATTCCCCTAATTTAACACGAAAAATTTCCACCTACGAAGCGTTTGAACCCCGCCCCAAGTATGTTGGATAATTTCCCTCCCCAACCTTTTTTCCACCGTCACCATTGTCTAGTGAAATGCTACTTCCCCCCCTTCCAAGTCACAAGGTCCTGGGATCGCCTCAGCAGCCCTTTCAGACGTCACTTCCCCCCTTCGTATTTGCCGTTGACATTTTACTGGCCCTAGTGTCGGTTGCTGTGCCCTTGGCTTTGCCCTAGGGTTTTCTTCTTTTCCCTTCCTTGAGATAAATCACATGCTGCGCCCAAAGCCGTCACTCAACACCTTTCCCCTTCGTAAAGCAGCGCCGAGTTGAAAACCCCCCCATCGTTTTATTTCCTTTCCTTCCCCCCATTTCCTAGGGTTGTATCTTTGGACTTCAGACGTTCAACCCCCCACAACTATCCGTTTACTTTTCTTTTGTCGCTGACTGTCTCGGAATGGTTTGACATCGGACCCCCACCGGACCTTTTCACCCCGGATTCCCTGTCCCACTCCTAATCTGCTGAACGCCAACAACCACCACTGCTTTTTTTCCCCTCTTTTGACCTCCTTCCCATCCCTTCTCCATATAAACTTCCTTCGTTCCAGCCCCACTGTTGTCCACAACGCCCATGACCCCTTAACCCCTTGATTGGTCGATGCTGCACAATCTTCCTGGTTTACTTTCTTAGTTTTTAGAGCATTATCGATTTTTGGGTCACCACGTTTGATCTCGCGGCCGTGTTCGCGTAATTACACCTATCTTTGACGGTTTTTCGCTCAGTCGTAGGCCATGGATTCTGTTTGGCTCCATTTTTCCCTGAACTGTGAGTTGCCCGTCCCGTTTTTCTTTTGTTTTTTTTCCTGTTACAAATTCTGTCCTTCCCCGTATTTAAGATTACCGGCAACCCCCTCTTGAAAAACCCAATTCACGTTCGTTATGTGTCGCGGAGCGTCTGGATTCTTTTTTCCTTCCCTCATGGTTTTTTTTCCGATTGACCTTCCCCCCCTTTTTCTGGCTTTGTTTTGAGGGTTTTTTGTTTGCGTTAGTTTCTTGGAATTGGTTGTCGGTTTTTTTTTCCCCCAACGTTTATTTTTCCTTTCCCATTTTCCTAGATTTACATTAATCAGGCCTGCCCAATTGCCTTCCGGTTCGACTTCTACAGTGCGGCAGCCCCCTTTTATTCTTTTCCATTTTCCTTTTCCCTCCTTTTCCCCAACGTGTCGTGTGGCGGTTAGATTTGTTCGGCAGGCCCCCCAAACCGACTCATAGTGTCAGTGCCTTGCCTGTGATGACCACGGCCCCCGCTTCTCGATTTTTCCCTCCCCCCCCTTCACTTTTTCGTCCACCCCCGTGTTGGCTTTTCCTCTTTAATCGTGACTTGGAAGGCTTTCATCTTTCTGGTTCAACTTCGTTCCAGGTGGCTGGTCTTCCGAGGAGAAGTTCAATTCTAACCCTGGTCCCCAAATTTTTTGGACTTTTCTGTTTTGTGACCCCTTTTCTATCTCGGTCATGTTTTTCCACCTGTCTCTTTGCTTCGTTTTCTTTGCACTTGGAACTCACCCGGCATTTTTCCTTTTTTTTACCCCCCCTGTTCCTCCTTTCACCCTTGTTCATTGCTTGGCTTACGCATTTTTGTGCATTAGGGGGTTCTCATTGCGTATTTTCTTAGGTTGTGGTTCTTGAACCCCTCTAACCCTATTGGACAGTCAGTCTGCATTCCCTGTCCAACCCAGTGAGCCTTCCTCCTTTTTTTCTAGATCCGTCCCCCGCCAGAGTCCACCTTTTGAGAGTTTCGGATGGGCTTGCTGAAACCATTCCATCCAGTGCTCCCATTCTCTTTTATGACCCTTTGCACCTTTGCCTCCGAGATGTCGATCTTTGAAAGTTCCTTTTACTTAAACCCCCCCCGGTTTTCTCCCTTTACTGCCACAGGGAACCTATCTTGTCGAAGTTTTGAGTCCGGGGTCCATACCCCCCCGTCTTTATTCGCCGATATTGTTTGCTTTTTGAAAATGCCTCCTCCGCCCTGCCCCCCCCCTTTTCGAAGTTCCCCACAACCCCTTCCTGCGTTGCCCATTCGATTTCTTGACCGCGTCCTCCCCCCCCATTGTTTTCTCCCCTTCTGTTTCTTCCCTTATCTTGGTTTGCGTTCCATCCGAGCCGTTTGGCCTTTCTGCCTTTTTTTTTTTTCCATCCATTCAACCTCCGACTCGGTCATCCTAGACCTCCAGTTTCGCCGTGACCTGTTTTCCCAGGGTACCCCTCGTTCCCCCCCAAACAAATCCAGCCTCAGCCCACTCCGTTCGGCCCGCCCCCCTTCCTTTGTCCCTCCGCATGGATTTTTTGGTCCCCTCCCGGCGTTTTTACCCCCCCTCCCCCACCCCCAGGGCTGGGAACGTGTGGTTGTTGAGATTTTCTTCTGCAAAAATTCCGCGTCTTTCGTAAAACATTTTCTGCCTTTTTTTGTCGCCTCCGGGGGGGGATTAGGCCACCGTGCGTCAGAGCCGTTCTAGTCTGTCTTGTAGCGTTGACTTTCTGTGCTTTTGCCTCCCCAGATCTGTGCAGTCCCCCTTTTCTCTTTTTTGCTGCTTCCCCCCCTTTGTTTGCTGCGGTTTGAGTCTGTCGCAGCACCCACGCACCTTGGTTTGACCATCTCGATTCGAGGTTCTTTTTCCCCCAGCGCAACTTTCCTCATTTTGGCTTTCCCCCCTTTTCTCCTGGCACCTAAATTGCGATCCAAAAGTCCCCCATCGTTTCGATCCTTTGATGTCCTTTTGCCGTTCCGTTGTCTTATGTTTGACCAAACTTGGTTTCGTATTCAGGCTCCCTTCTTTTTCTTGATTCCTCGCGCGTTTCGATCCTGAGAAATATTTCTAGACCCTTGCCCCCTTTCTTTTTTTTACAACCCTTGCAGGCGCACGCGGCCCTCTTTTCCGTCCTCCGTGTTGGTTGTTTTTTTTTTTTCGGATCACCCCCTCTTTTTCTTTCAAGGTCCGTTGAATAACTCTCTCGCCACTCTTTCTCGAATCGTCCGCTTTTTATCTCGCATGACTCGCGTCATCCCCCCCCGGACCACCATTTTTTCCCTTTCCCTTTTTACTTCCCCGTTGGGTTTTGACTCATCCTTTTTTGATGAGGGCCCGATGGTCTTGGGATCGGTTTTGGTCCGCTTTTTTTCTTGGTTTGCCAGCCAACGGTTTTTGATACGCAAAGGACTTTTCCATTGATAGTTTGCTTAATGCTTGGCCACTGTTATCGGGAGTGATTTTTTTCGCTTGTGTGCGTTTTGTTCACTTCCGCTCGTCCTTGTTGCGCTTCCCCCCTCCGTCCCTACCGGGGCTGCCGATTGTTCGGCAAATTACCCCCACAGTAATTCCGGGCCCGCGATTCAACTCTGTCCCAGTCCTCGTCTATTTTTATTCCCCCCTTGACTCGCGTCCTTGGACCGTTGCTGCTTTTTCACCCCAAGGCTAGGATTTTACTGACTGACGGCGCGGGTTCCCTCATGGTCACCAAGACCCCACCTGGCGGTTTTGCGAACTTTTATTTCCCCCCCTTTGCCTTTGCGTGTTATTATACGGCCGCGTCGAATTCCCCTTCCTTCCTTCTTGCAATGATTTGTTTTGGCTGGGACGGTAGGGGGGATTTTTATGTGCTGCCGGGGCCTGGAGCACTTCTTGTTTCAAGCTTTACCCCCTTTTCGAAACCAACTGTCACTTTCTTACGGTTCTTTGCATCTTCCTCTATTTTTTTTTTTGGGAAAATTTTCATCTGCTTTGTATCCGGTCGCTTTCCTAAGTTGTCTACACCCTCGCTTTTCCCCCTTTGTTCCGCCTCTTCCTCTATATTTTGAAGTCGGTCCACCTAGGCCAGGGAAGGAGTGGTTTGGAACTTCGTATTTTGTCATTGTTGGGTTCGGGCGGCTGGCCTTTTTTTCGCAACACAAACGTCCAACCTGTTGACCTTTGCATTTTGGAGGTTTTGCCGTATACTCTCCAAGACTTTTAGAGTTCCTTTTGCAGCCTTTTTAAACTCGCCTTTTTTTTTTTGAGCTTCCCTTCCTGAAAATCGCTTTTTTCGGATCTGACGGTGCCTTTCCTGATGCTGTGCCCTCTGGCCACTTGTGTTGGAAAGTCCCCCCCCCTTCCTCCCTTCAAAAACCCCCTGGCTTGTTTTTCCCCTCCGACCGTTCTCCTATTCATGATCAGCGGTTTTTCTCACTTTGAGGGGTTTTTCAAGGTGATGCTGAATCAACTGCGGTCGTCCTCAAGTCTCTGTTGGCAAAGTATTTAGAGTTGTTTCTTTGGTCAGACCACGAACACCTCACCGCTTAAAGTCAAATTCACGCAATTCGTCCCCCCGCATTTCACCAACTGTCCCCTTGTTAACCTCTTTTTTGCCCCGTTTGCCATTCTTATGGGTTTTTTTTCCCAAAGTTTTCCCCCGTGGGCCGGGGTCTTTGTGACTCGACCCAATCCGACTTTTGGATCGGTATGCACTCCGTGAATAGTTCTGGGGCTCCCTTTATTCCATTTTCCCATTTGTTGTGCTTGTTGTTTTTCACATTGGACCTTGCCGGCCCTCAGCCCCCTTTTTTTTTTTTTTCTGCCTGGGATTGCCGTTACTCGGAACTCTTCCCAGGTTTTTCACCTTTTTGGCCGGGCTTTGCGCAAAAAACGGTTACGTTTGGCCTCACAAATCTTTTTCCCCCCGGCGAAAAAGATCTCCCCTGGAGTTGTCTCGCCCATTCCCCACCATGGCTCACGACGATGCCCCCGTCGGTTTCTGACCCCTTTCCCTTCGTCTGTCTCGATTTCGTCCCCCTGAGTCTGCCCATGTTTTCAAGATTCTGCCTGCACTTCCTTTCATTGCCTTTGTGAGTTGTGCAACAATTTTTTTGCATTTCGGCGGTGATGAACTTCCTCCCCCCAATTGATAGGAGAGAGTTCGCGCCGACGGCGGCCCCAACCTCCCTGCTTGGTCAACTCCCCCGCGGGCCCCCCGCCAGCTCCAATCAGTCTTCCCTTCAGAACCCGTTTGATTTTCCATCGTTTTTCCCACAAAACACCATTCTGAGTCTTCATGCAGCCCAAGACGCTCCTTTTCCCACCCCCCTCCCCTGCACGGCCTTGATTTTCCCCCCCGGCTTTACGTTCTTGCTATTTTTTTTGACGGGAAACCCATTGTACTGTCCTTTTTCCTTCGTTTTTAGTCAACATTCCCCCCCCCCCCTCCTCCCCGGCCTTTTCCCAGTCGGCCGCGAGAAGGATGGTTTTAATTGAATCGCCACTGCCCGTTATCTCTGTGGTCCACAACCAAGCTTCCGCCCCCACCTTTTTTCTTTTGCTGGAACCCCCCAAGAAGATCCCCGTGGTGGTGACGTCCTTTGAGCCCATAGCACCCCCCCCCCCCCTTTTAGCTTGAGAATCGTGTTTTTTTTGGGCGGGTTTGTCCGTGGGCGACTCGGATATGATTTCATGTTAGGCCTTCTTTTTTGCTGGTTGTGGCCCTTCTCCGGACAACAACTCCATTGTGTTTGTTTTTCGTTTTCCGCACTCTTTCTGCTTGTTTCCCTCCCCTTTTTTTGGTAAAAACACTTCTTTTCCGTCTCCCGTCAGCGACCTTCCCCTGCATGCGGCCAATCATAGGATCTGGTTTTTTTTTTCTGTACTCTTTTCCCCCCGCCCCCCCTAGGGCCCTTTCGGGGGGACCCAGTCAATAAACCCTTGATTGGCTCCTCTTTCCTTCCTTATGTTAGGACGCTTTTTCCCTGGTCCGTTGAGCCCTTTCGGTTATCTCGACGCCACCCTTCCCCCCTCTTGTTTGAAAAGCACTCCGTGACGACACCCTTTCCCCTTCTTTTGCCCCTTTGCCCCTTCCCCAGGATTTTTTGGCTTTCTTTTTTTCTTTGGCTGGCAGACACCCCTTGTACTTTAGGTGTGTTTTATTGTGTGTTTCTTGTTTTCCTCCCTTTTGCTGTGTGCTTCCTTGTTTTCTTTTTGCGCAACCATCGCGTCACCCTCTTTTCTCTAAGGTTGAACCACTTTTATGCTCCTGCGCACACAACGTCTGGGGGTTAAACCTTTCCCTTTTCTCGGCACACCCCGACTCTTGCGACCGTCGGCGTTTTATTTTTTCTCGTTTCCGTTTTTGTAATCTGTGACTTCTCGTGACCGGTTGTATGACCGGTTTCTCCGGGTTTTTCGTTCCCTTTTTTTTTCCCCCATGTTTCTTCTTCGTCCCCCCTTTGACCTATGAGGGACGGCTCCACGACCCGTGGACCGGTTTCTTTTTTTTTTTTTTTCCCAACACCTTTGCTCTTTCCCCCTTTTCCCGTTTTTTGTTCTAGGAGATACCCGGTCGCCGTTTTTGATTTTCCCTACTGTGGAAATGGGATTTCTGCAGGGCCCTCGACAGAACCCCCCCCCAGGTTTTCCCTCCGAGATGGTCCCTTTACCTCTGGACATTTGTTGACACCCCCCTTTTAACTTCCCAAATCCTCCTTTTTGAAGTTTTTTTGTGCCCCAACAGACGGTCCCTTCTTTGCGCTAACCGTGGTTGTTGTCGGCGACATCTGTTTCTTTTGGTGCGTCACTTCCCCTTGTCCCTTTTTGTCGTTACGTTGATTTTTTGCTTCTCCATTCACCAAAGTTTTGGTGTCCGTTTTTTTTTCGATGCTTTTTTTTTGAACCAACCTTGAGCGTTTCCACAGCCACCCTTTTGCGCAGGGGGTGCGCTTTTGTGCTGTTTTTTTTTTTGTGTTTTTGAAACCGAGTTCCCTTATGAAACCTTTGGCCGTTTTTTTTCTTCGGGGCCCCCCTTTGGGTTGTTTGTTACCCTTTTTCAGGTTTTTGATAACCCCGTTTTTTTTTGCTGGTGTGGTGTGTTTTTGAAAGAGTCTCCCCCAAACCCCCCATCAGGGCGTTTGGTCAGATGTTGCTTTTTTTTTTGAAAAAAAGAGGGCCTTTTTGGATGAAAGTTGGACCCGTTGCTTTTGTCTTGCAGTGGGTTTTTTGGTGAACAATAACAGAGCCTCCATCAACCCCCCCCCTTTGGTCGTGTCATTTTTTAAGCTGATTGCGTAGTGCCTTTGCGCCTCATTTGTCCATCCATCGGTTTGTTTTCAGACGGATAGCTCAGTTCGTGGCTGTGTCCCCCCCACTTTTCTCTTTTGTTTTTTTTTCAACCCCCCCAAGCTCCAAGCCTTTTTTTTCGTTTTTTTTCTTTTTTCTCCTCATTTCCCCTTTTGTTGGGTAGTGTGATATGCTTTTTTGGATCCTCCCCCCCCCACCCAGAGACCCGGCGGTTTACACCCATGCCCACCCCCCTTGAGGCCCTATCACTTTGGCACAACCCCGCTTCTTTTTTTTGTACTTAAGCGTTTCAACCTTCCCACAAACCCCGGAAGCTTTCCTTTTTATCCCACGGTTTGCTGAGGGTTCACAACCCCCCCCCCACCCTTGTCCACCTCACCCACCCGGCAGCGTCTCCCCCCTTTGCGTTTTTTTCAACCCACCCCCCCCATGACCCCATCGCACCTTCCGATTGTTTTTTTTAAGCGTTAACCCACACCCCACCAGCCCCGAAAAAACATACAATGCGTTTCTACGTCTTGAACCCACCCCCCCACCCCTTTTCTTGTCCCCCTTGACGGACCCGCACCCCCAAAGGGGTCAGGCTCCTTTCACAACAACCAGGAACTTTCCCCCCCTTCCCCCCCTGTTATGCGCAGCTTTCCCCAAACGTTACATCAGGACCAACAGTGACCCACTTTTTTTTTTCGTATGGATTTTCCTGACCCATTGTAGTCCGGCCATTTTCCAAAACGGCCCCCTGGTTGTTTTTTGCGGTGATTCACCCCCACTATTTTCCCCGTGCAATGACAAACCCTTTTTTTGTTTCCACCCCCGGTTCTCAACTCCTTCTGGCAACGACCCTTGCAACCAGGCATTGCTACGTCAGGGTTTTCCCAACTCTCTACCTGCCTTGGTTCGCACAATCCTCTTCTCCCTGCCACGTGTGTTTCTGGAAGGCTTCCATTCCCCCATTTTGGCACCCGTTTTTTTTTTTTTGACTCTCCCCCGTCCGACCTTATCGTTTTTTGGGGGTCTCCTGGCCTGTGGCCCCAAAATGTGCTTTGCCCGTCAGTTGTGTAAACAGAGCTTTCCCCCCCAGGGCGTTTTGCGCGTCTCTTTTGATCCGCTTTGCAATGGCCACGCTGTGATGAAAAAACTCTTGGTGACCAATGCTCTCCGAAGAGCTTTTTTCCCCTCTTACTTTTCCCACCCTTTTTCCTTTTACGCCTCAATCACCAGCTCTTCTTCCCAACACGGACCTCACCTCCCCACCCTTCCTTCTTGTGGCCCCGATTTTTTTTTTTTCCAATGTGTTACCCCCGATTTTTTTTTTTTTGGGTTCTGACGGGTCCTTGGTCAGGCTTTCACCGGTCTGTCTACTGCACATTTTTTCCCCGTTTTTTTTTCTTTGCCCACCCGAGTTCCCCCCCCCCCTCTGCACCGTTTGAGTTGCTTTCCCCCCAACTCCCGACTTTCCTCCCCCCTAACGTCCCCACTTTGTTGTCTTTTCTTTTTAGTTTACTTTTTTTTTTTTTCCCCTCGAAACTTGCCGTGCCTGAGCCCTGAGCAACCCTTTTTTTTTACTGAAGTCCTCTTTACTCTTTGCTGGTCTGGGGTTTCTTTCTGCCCCCTTCGGATCTTTTCCGCCGCACCGGGACGTGCCCCAGAGCTCCTACCACCCCCCCCCCCCCCATCACTCAACCGGCATCGCGCTTCAACCCCCTTCTGTTGTCAGCCTTTTCCCTCAGTCTCTCCGGTGCTTATGGCCCTTTTTCTTTCCACCACAAAACCCTCCCTCTCCATTTTTCCCCCGTTGGCGGGACTTTTTCGCACCGGTTTCTTGGGCTGACTGCCAAAGGTGCCCTGGTTTCCCCAAAGTGATTCCCGCCTCCTAATTTCTGCCAGTAATTCCCCACGTTTTCCACCCCCCCCACTGCCTTTTTTGAGCGCCCTGGGCTGTGCAAATCCCTCTCCAGATCCCTCCCCCCCCTCTTTTTTACGCCCATCCCCCATCCCCACTCAAAAGGTTTTCCCTCTGGAAATTGGGGTCCGCGCTGAAAGGCGCCCGGTTCTATATTTTGTATTTTCTGTTCCGGGGCTGCCCCCGCGATCTTTTTTTGAACGTAAAATTGGCTGATGGATTGTCCCCTTTTCTCTCCCCAAGAACTCTATTGAGCCCTCTTGCCCGTCCCCTCTCTGCGGCTTGTTGCGGCTTTGCCCTCCTTTTTGAGTCCATATGTGTTTGCGCTGTTGAAGGTCAAAATTCTCCGACCCTTTCTTTAACCGCAAACCCCTGTTCCCACCCCCCTGGTTCTTTTTTGCTTTTTTTTTTTGAGTTTCTTGGGGTTCTGTCCTTCATAAGCAAGTTTTTTTGTGGCTGACCTTAAAATACTTGTTCTGGCTTTTTGTTTCTTTACTGTTTAGATTTTTGGATTTTCCTGGCCTTTTTTTTTCGGTCCCCCGTGGAGTAGTTAGTTCTGTGTTTGGGCCGGATCTTCTATCTTTTCCCCCATCGCCCGCATTTTACCCCTTTCGACCTTTTCTCCATTCGTTTTCCTCTTTTCCCGGTCCCCCCCACGACTTTACTTGACCATTTTGCCTTCCGGAAACTGCGTTGGAGTCTCCGAGCTCGTGGACTTTTTTTAAGAAGATGACTTCGGGGCGTGGATTGAATGTTTTCATTTTCCCCCTTTGCTAGATTTTTTTCCCCTTTTTTATTGCCGTTTTTCCACCCTTTTTTTTGTGGGCTGGACCAAACCCTATTTTGCCTGGTGGTAACATCCATTCCTATTGCTTTCCCCATCTTTCTTCCCGGGAGGATTTTCCCCTGGTCTGACTTAGATTTACCCCCAGGTTCGACAAATTTTTTCCTGTTGGACCACCCTTATTCTCGTCATTTTTTCCCTCTATACCTGACAGTTTTTTTCGATTCCCCCCCCCTTTCCTATTGCTTCGCTTCACAGGAATCCACGCCATTTTTACCCCCCTTTGGTACCATTAAAAGGGCTTGCCTGGCTTTACCCCTCCCCCATTTTCTTTTTGCCCAACAAGTTTGGCGGGGGCTACTTGGTCATTTGAGGATTTTTGCTGTTGGATTGGTTTTTCTTGTCCCTTTTTCCCCCTTTCCTCTACCTCCTCTTTCGTGACCCTCCCCGGCTGTCCTGCCTTGAATGAAACCTCCCTTCTTTGGTCCCCCTCCGCTTCCTCGCTCTGCTACGTGCCCCAGTTTCCTTTTAGGCTGGCTTTTCTGCTGGCCCCACATCAAAGTTGTCCCATCCTTTTCTTTTTTGCCCTTCATTTTTTGCCCTCGCTGGCCGTCTCTTTTTCGTCTTTTTTGGGCCTTTACCTAGTGCCTCCTTTTTTTTTCCCCGGCCCTGTCTATCTCCCCTTTCTCTGCTTTAACCTCCCGCCCTGCTTTTTTCGCTCCTTTTGGTGACCTTTTCCTGGTTTTTTTGTTTGTGGACCGCCCTCCCAATTCCCACTCTGGCTCCCCCGCTTGCCCCCCCCCCTCCCTTAAGTGCCCCCCCCCACTTTCCTGATGGCCTCTTCGCAGAGTTCCTTTCACCATGTTTCTTCCTGCCCTTTCTTTTTCGCTTTTCTTTTGCGTATAACGTTGAAGTAGTATGCTTTCTTTGTTTTCCCTGGTTTTGAAAATTCGAAATCTTTCACTTTGTTCATACCTTTCCTCCCCTCCCCCCCCCCGTTCTTTTGTCTTACGTTTGGTTTATTGCACAACCCCCTTCCCCGCAGCCTACTGCCCTAGGATTATCCTTTCCTCCCCCTCACCCTCTTTTTCTTATAGCGGTTCGACTCGACCTCCCTCCGATACCCCGCCAAATGTGCCTTTTGTGAAAATGGGTGCGTCTTTCCGTGCTTTCTGCGTGTCCCCCTTAAATCGCGTCTAGGAAAACCATCCTCGCTTGTTCCCCCCCCCCCTCCCCCCCAACGGGTTCCAACCCTTTATCAGGCCTCCGGGGTTATTCTATTTCTGCCTTTTTCGGTGTGACTGCCCCCCCTTTTCATTGCCTTTAACCATGAAGTTGTAGGACCGTTTCGTTTTTGTTTGTGCTTCCTCCCCTCCTCCCCTTTTGGCTCTCTTTTCTTTCGTGGTGGAGAATGGTAAACGGCACCGTCTTTCCACCAATTCGCAGTCCCCGGAGTTTTCTTATTTGTTTGCATTTTTTGTAAAGTGGTAGTTTCCGTGGTCGAAACGTATCTTTTGTCACCGCTTCCCAAGGACGTATCACCCCCTACAATCTGATTTTCTATCACCTTTTAACCTCTTTTTTTTGTCCTCCTCTTGGTTTCGAGTCCCCAGACCCCCTGGTTAGGATTCATCACTGCAGGAAATTATTTTTCGTCTCTTCCTTGGACGTCTCTTTTTTTCCCTCTTTTTTTAGCACGGATTTTTCTTCCCCCCGGGTTCAAACTTGAAAGGCTTTCCGTCGCTCCCTTCTCTTTTCCTCCCTCCTTTTTTTGTTCTAGATCTTTACCCCGCCCCTGTTGCCTTTTTCCGGTTCCGGCGATTAAGCATATAACATCCCAGCCGCGTCAAACCTCCTGCCCCCTCGATCTTTTCCCGGTAGCAGTGAGTTTGTTTGTACTGAGATGGACTTCCTGCTTCCTTTTAATACCCCAGTTTCGCTTCCGACACTTTCTTTTCCCCCTTGAGGGGAGTAACTTTCACCACTTGTTCGAGCGATGGGGGTGGTGTCTTTGGGCCTTCTTTGGTTTTCCCCTTTTATTTGATTTACGGTTTTATTTCCCTTAACCTCCCTTTTTACATTGCTCGTTTTCTACGCGACGATTGTTTCAGAGACGGTGAGTTTCTGCGCAGGACTCCTCCTTGCTATTTTTCTTGTTTTTTTGACTCCACCCCCCGGACGACGGGCTGTTCGTGTCAAAATTTTTACAAGGGCGACAGTTTCCCTCCTCCCCGGTTGTTTTTTTTTCCTTACCGTTATGCCTCGGCGGTGTCCACAGAGTGGTGAAACTCTGTTTTACATGGTTCGTTTTTTTGACGTTCCACATCCGAGTTTTTTTTTTTTTTTTCTTTTGAAAGACAGACAACATCTGCCTGGCGTAAGCATCCCCCCCCCCCCCTGTTCTCTAGTTTTGACCTTTTCTTTAGAAGTTCTCTCGACAGGAGGAAAGCTTTTTAGTTTCCGCCCAACGGATTGATTTTTCCATTATGCTTTTTTCCACCCCTTCTTGTTTTTGACAAGTTTGTAACCCTTTCTCAACCCCGGTTTTCCCCCGGCGCTCGTCGTAGGACGGATTCAGATTGTGTTTTTTTGTGGAACCCAGTGCAATTTTTTTTCCCCCTGATGAGAAGGCATCCTTCTCAGATCGCAAGATTTCAAGGGGCGAACGAACTCTTCTACCCCTTTTTGGTTTTCATCGCTCTTTTCCTATCGACGCCCGAGGACTTTGGGTTGTTGGCCCCTCTTTGCTTGGGTGGCCTGTTTTGTTTTGGTATCTTCTCCTTTTTCTGGTTCCCACTCCCAATTATCCCGAGTTCAAAACGACCCCTTTTTTTTCTTTGCCGCTCCTAAATTTCAAATAGATTTTTCCCTTTTGTATTTTTCCAAGTAGCCTTTTTTTCCAAGGAGTTCCTTTTCCCCCCAAATTCCTTAGGAACCTCCCGATCGGGGTACCTGTTTTTTTTTTCTATGCCGTTTCCATTTGGGCTGATTTTGTCTTTTTTTCTTGTTAGAAGTTTCTTCCCTCCCCCCCAATGGATTGGTTAGCACGTTCGTCGAAGGGGCATTGTGTTTCCCAAGTGTTTTTTCCTTTCCAGTCCTTTCCTCCCAAGCACTGGAGGTTGGAAGAAGGAAGTACTTTTGGTCTTTCTTTGAGGTCCATTTCCCTTCCCCTTCGCAACTCCCTCAACACGCCATTTTTTTTCTGACCAAGCAACTGAAACCTGGTAACTTCCTTTGCTGACTTTTTTTGTTGGACGATCCCCTGTTTTTAACCCCCCCCCCCCAAAACACACCCGTGGTGTCCTTCCCATTTTAATTTCCGTCCCATCCAATAACTTATTGTTTTCTATGGCCTTAACTATTGATAGATTCGCTTTGCCTCCCAGTTCAACCCTGAAAATTTTTTGTTGTGAGCCCTGTTTTTTTTGGGTTTCCCCTTGCCCCTTTCCTGGGCCAGTTTTAAAGTCCTGTAATGCCCCCACATTATCCTTCCTCCCCACCCCCTTCTTTTTTTTTGGAGACTCGCAAGGTAAAGTTTTGGACGTCCCCCCCAGCTTTTTCATGGAGTCAATCAGAGGTTGCAGTTGCACATCCTGCAATCCGACTTGCCCCATTTTCGGTTGGCCCAGATACCAAAATCAACATTTTTTTCCATGATTCCTGCTCACTGACAATTCCTCCTGTGATCGTTTCCATGTCCCCCGAATACCCCCTCTTTTTTTTTTTTCCTTTAGACGCGTATAAGCCCCTTTCTCCATTTTCATTTTTTTTTTTTTCGCTTCCCGCTCCGTACCCAGCTCGTGGATCTTTTTCCTCGTTGACCCCAGCCCTCCCTTTGGACACTAAACCGCCGGCCCTAATTCCCCCCCCCCCGGTCCCCTTCACCGTCCGTCATCAGCCAGAGAACATTTTTCTCCCCCTCCTGTTCACCCCCCCCACCATTTGTGTTTGGGGGATTTTGTTTTTTCGGAGAAGGTTCCCTCCATCCCATTTTTGTCCAGCCCACAGGTTCCCCCTCCCCCCTTGTGGGATTTACCCTGTTGATGTTAACTTTACACTTTTTTTTTTCCCAAGCACCCCCCATCTTTACCCCCCGGGAATTTGCCCTCCCCTGTGCTTCTTTTTCACATCCGGCAACCTATTTTCTTCTTTATTGATTCTTCTTTGATATTTTTCCCTTTTTCTTTTTCCCCCCTCCCCCCCTCCCGCTTCTCTTTTCCCCAACCTCTTCGGGCGCCCAGAATCCCACCCTCCTAAGTTCGTTGACGCTTTTCAGCATAGCCCCCTTTTTTCTCCCCTGCCGTTTTTTTTGGTTAGGTTTGTTTTTACGGTGGGCTACACTAGGATGGATGATATTGACTCATTTTTTCTTTGCTTTTTACTGTTTCAGCGGTTCCAATTCAGTTTGTTTTTAGTTTCCTCAGTGAGTCCTTCGGCGTCTTTTTCAGACCCTTTTGCGTCTTGCATGCTTCCCAGTTTTTTTTTTCACCCTGGATCTTCCAAATTCCTCGTGATCTGGTGTTTTTACGGCTTCCCCCATTGAAGTATGTTACCTTCCCGGAAATACTCTTTTTTTTCTTCTGAGAGTTGCTTTCCTTATTTGGTTTGGGCAGCCTTTCCTGGAGAATTTTTGAGTCTGGTTTCAGAACTTTTTACGGTTCCCATTTTTGACACCTAAAGATCGTGCTTTTCAATGTCTAGGTTTTTTGGCACTTCCCCTTCCCCTCTTGAAGTCCTTTCTTTCTTCTGACTTGTGTACCCTTAGTGTTTTTTTTGACGTTTAGCTTTCCCCCTTGGGTTCTTCTTGGCACCCACTCTTTTTTTTATCTTGATGAAAAACCATCCCTCGTTTCCCCACGTCTAGAGCCTCCCCCTGTTTATTTAACTTTCTTCCCCCATACTTCTCCCCCCCCCTTATATGGGGCTTTTAATAGGTCCCCCCCCCCCCCGCCAATTGCGTTATGTGCTTATGGGATCTTTCTCTTTCTTTTCTTTTTCTCTTGAATTTCGCAGTTTGTGAGTGCGAGCCCCTTCTTTTCGCTTTTTCAAATGTTCCTTTTTTCCTCTCTTATTTCCCGGCGCACTTCCCCCTTTTTTCCCGCTGATTTTTTACCAATGTCTTCTGTCACCCCGTTGACGGTCCCGCTGTTTTTCCGTTCCTTCAACCTTCTTCCTTTCCCAACTTGCCGATTCCTGATGATGGCGCACCTTCCAGCAAAACCCCCCCCACTGTTTGGCCGTATCTCTCCCAATTTCCTTGACCCCGAGTGACCCCCCCCCTGCTTCCCTCCCCCCCTCCCCCTCTTTGTGAATGCAGGTCGTGCCAAAAATGTGAGCCGCTTTGATCCCCAGTTGGCCCGTTGTGTTGTTTCTGCCTTCATCTTGCCCGTTTTCCTGGTTTTTGCACTCCATTGCTTTTTTCTCAGTATCTTTTCCTATCTTTTCGATTGATCCCCAACCTTGGTCTTTCTTCTTGACGTTGCGTGTGAACCTTTTTTCTGCTTTTTTTTCAGAAAACCTGTTGTTGGTTTCCCGATGTTGGTGTGTTTTTTTGAAAGTCTGCGGCCCTCCAGTTTCCTCCCCCCCGTTTTTTTTTCCCCCCCTGTCTTTTCTTTTCCTGTTTGGTGTTTTTCACCAAGGTTTCTTGATACATTTTGTTTTTCTTTCGGTTGGGTTTTTCCCATCTCCTCCTCCCAAAACACTCGGATGGTTGTCTCTTTACCCCCACCTTCGCGCGGGCCCTTTTGGGTTGCAAACCAGGGCCTCTACACCACCGGGACCTGATGTTTGGGCCGTGTGTAGTTGTGGGTGGTTTTTTAAATGGGACGAAGACCCCCCCACCCATTTTGACCCCATTTTTTTAAACTGTTTTTAAATATCCTTCTTTTTTTTTTGTTGATGTGAATTCTGCCATTAGTCATAATTGTGTTTTTCTTAGGGGCGTGGATCGTCTCTTTCCTGTTGGGTTAAAATGATTCGCCAACCCCGGCGCCTGCCCCATTTTTTCTTCTCTCTTCTCTGGGTTTGTTTTTTTATATCTTTCTTTTGCCTTTGCCCTTTTTTTTCAAGCGCTTGCTGTAACCCCCTGTGTTATTGTAAGGTTTTATTTTTGCGCCACACCCACCCCCTCTGGGCCTTTCCTTTCCCCTCTCTTCAAACCTAAAAACCCCTTTTTCCGCTTAACCACGGCCCCACGGTTTTTGTTTCTTTTTTTTTGATTTCTTTTTTTCGGGCTCTCCCCACCTTTCCCCCCCTCACCAACGGCCCCCCCCCCCCCCCACTGTCTCCTTTCGCTCTTTTTTCCCCTTCCTTTCCAACCCCACGGCCTCTGTTTTGGGAGCGCTTTTTTTTTTACAAAACAACCACTCCCCCCCCCCCCCCACCCCCCCACGGACAAAATGGCAAGGCCCCCCCCAACACCCACCGTTTGCCCCTAGAACCACTTTCCCCCCAAGGTACTTCCCTCTCCCCTTCCCCCAACACCCCCTTAGCCGGGCAACTTCCCCAGGTTTTCTGAAGGCTCCTTTTCAATCACCGGCTGAAAACCCCCCCTTCCCCCCCCTTTTTTCAGTCTCTTATAGCAACCCCCTTCTTCCGCTGTAGGACCCCCAACACGTTTCCCCATTCTTCCGTTGATGATCTCCCTTTTTCACCAAGATTCTTGCATAAACCCCCACGGCCCAAACACGGTTTTCTCCAATGCTGCTCTTTTGGACCTCACCTGGCCTCTTTTTCCCCCCTTCTTATGGTTTTATTTTTCCACGGTTTTTTTTCACCACTTTCCCTTTTTTGCGTGGGTCCACTTTTTCCT
>Ga0179593_1728600_pt1 | contig 17770 bp, 33 predicted proteins | sample CZODoug2_1_08_16_FD_185931 | JGI IMG/M metagenome (GOLD analysis project Ga0179593, IMG submission 185931) | Vadose zone soil fungal communities from Angelo Coast Range Reserve, California, USA - CZODoug2_1_08_16fungal (PacBio error correction) | ecosystem: Environmental > Terrestrial > Soil >... | reverse complement strand
CCTTCCCCCAAGGTTTCTAGCAACACCCCTTCCCCCGCGGCCATAAATCTTTTTCCCCCCGACCCCTGGTTCCTCGCATCTATGCAGATGGTCTCCCAAGTAACAGAATTCTTCTCACGGGGCGAAGTCAGGTGGTCACCCGGTTATTGTTTCGGTTCCCCCTTTCGGGTCAATTTTTTTTCTAAGTTTTTTGCCTCTCCCTTTTTTTTCTTAGGACGATTACCTATTTTGAAAAGACTTGTTGTCAAGGTTGATACAACCCCCCCCCCCCTGAATAACCCATTTTCGGCCGCGATGTTTAACTTTTCCCCCTGTCCCCCTTGGTGTTATTTTTTTTTTTCGGAAAGCCGTTTTTTTGCCATGATGGTGACTTCCAACGGGCTGCGTACAGGAACAATCTCTCCCCGTTTTTGCCTTTCCTTTTTTGAGAAGTTTCCTTCAGCAGTCCCTTCTGGGATTTTCACCTGGCGCATTTTTCCTCGGGGGTAATGATCCTGAAGGCTGCCCGCTCCCCCCCAACCCTTCCCCTTATGTTGCCCCCCCCCCTTTCTCGTGTTTTTTGTTTTGTTCTCGTGATTTGGAAATTTAAAAGTCCCCTGTCTTAATTATATCATGGCTCCTCCCATTCCACCCGTTCCCTCCCCTTTTTCAACGGGGCTGGCTTTTCCTTTCCCCTTTATTTCTTTTTTCTTTTGCCATCCCCTTTTTTATTCCTGCGATAACTTTTTTTTTGCGGCGGCTATCACCCCCATTTTCACGGGGTTACGCGGCGGCTTTCTTTGCCGTTTCCCTGTTGTTTCCTGGTGGTAGACACTTCTGATTTTTTTCATTACGTGTTTTCGGCGCGCTTCTTTTGAGTAGCGAGCCGCGTTTGGGCAAAGGGGCGTGCTCTTTTGCTGCCGCGTGCCTTCCTTTTACCCCGGACATCTTTTTTTTTTTATGTTCCTGGGAACCTCTTCCCCCCGAGGACCTTTTTTTTCGATTAAATCTCCTTTCGCCAAGGGGGGGGGGTCTCTTCCATGGTTTTGTCTGACCCCGATCGTTTAGACGGTTTCCCTTTTTTTTTTTTTTTTTTCACACCCCCTCCCTTTTTGCAAAACTTTTACGGGTTGATGCGAGTACCTTTTTTTGGCGGCAGATTCCTTGACGTTTTGTCCCTTTTGGTACGTTCTTTTTTTACCGTCGCTCCCTCCGGCTTTTTTTTTTTTTTTTTTCAGGTTTCTCACTGGGACCATCGAACTTCAAGGCGCACTTTCTTTTTCCAAGGGTGCGCGTCTTGTTCTTTTTACGGACTAACCGTTAACAGAAATCTCCCCACGATTTTAAAATTTTCTTTTCCTCCGGATGTGTTTGTATGGGGACCCCTTTTCAAAACCACGGGTTTTTCCGCCGTGGGCTTATTGGGTCTCAAAAAACCTTCTTCCCCCTTCCCCTTCGGACCTTCTCCCAGTTGACTCTTTTCCGTCGCCACCCGCGGCTACTTAAAGACTTTTCCGGTGATTGCCTCCTTTCTCCAAGTTTCGCCTGGTCCCCCCTTTTCTCCCTGCTCGCTACCTTTGCAATCACCACCTCCCCCCTTTTTTTTGGGAAAAACCTCATACACAAAACGGATGTCGCTTGCGGTTGTGGTTTCCCGTTTGTTCCTGAATAACCCCAACCGGACCCACCTGCGTCACCCCTTTCGGGTTCTTCCGTTCTTTTTTTGCCAAACCGGCTGGGGCCTTCTCAACGGGCCACCTTTTTGCACCTTCTGGGTTAGGCGCAACTACCCCGCTTTCTCACACATTCGGTTCCAAACTCCCCTTTTGCCTTGGTTGTCCCCTTTTTTTCGAGTTCCACCTTTTTCGGTGCGACAGGTTTTTTCCGACCGGAATCGTCCTCTCCCCCCCGTTCCCCAACCCAGGGGGTCCCTGCTTTCCTTCTCCCGAATTTTTCCCTTCTCTTGAACCTTCTTTTTTACAGCAAACTATCTTTACAGAAACTCTTTCGTCAACGGTTTTCTTTTCTTTCTCCTCCTTTTTTTCTGTTTTTTTACGATTCGTCCCCCTCTTTTTTCCAACCCCGATTGTTCCCCCCCCAAGGGATTTTTCTCACTTGTTCTTTTGATCCCTGGCGGGAAAACGCCCCCTCAAAACGGTCGTGACCCTTTTTTTCCCCCCCGGTCTTTCGGTCTTTTTGTACCCCGGTTCCCTTTTTGAACTTCCCACAACCAGTTCCCCCCCCTGGCTGGTATTTCCAACTCCCTTCGTGTTGCTTTGATTTTTTCAGTGTTGTAGAGGTAGATTCACGGTGGCGTGTTTTTTGTCCCCCCAGGAATCTTTTTGTGGCCGTGGAACCTTTGGACCCTGGGGGGGTTGTTTTTTTGTTGACCGTTGGCTTTTGAACGGTTTTTCAGAACACCCTTGGTTTTTTTTTGAATTTTTTTCTTTTTCTGTGTTTTCCCCGTCCAAATTTCCCCCCCCTCCAAGGACCGCAACTCGTTTACTCTTCATTCTTGTTTTTTCCTTCTGTTTCTGTGCCTGAAAAAGCCCACGGGTTTCCAGATTTTCTTTTTTTCTGCTTTCGCAGGGACCCTGTGGCCCTCCTCCTTTTTTTTCGGCACCCTCTCTTAAGGTCTCCTGGTGCGAAGGATGTCCAAACTTTTTTTTTACCGTTCAAAACTGTTTTTTTCTTTCCCTTTTTCTTTTGTTCCCAGTTTTTTTAGCTTTCCCTCTGCTGACAAAAACCTTTTTTTCGCGAAGTGAGTCCATCCCCTGTAGTTCCCCATAAAATTTCCCCTTCTTGGAACTTCGGCGATCTGTTTCCGGTAGTTTTTCCCCCTTTCTCCCTCACCAACAACTTTTCTTCGGCCACATCTCTTTTGATCCTCCTCTTCACGCTCGACCATATAATGCATCTTATCGATCCATTTTCCCTTTTTGCTGGTTTTTTTTTTTCCTCCACTCGGGAAAGTGGTCCGTTCTTTCTTCCTTTTCCCCACGAAAATTCATATCCCCTCTCGACAAAGAAATTTTTGCCAAATGCATTTGCTTTTTTTTTTGTGAACGAAACTGTCTCCTTGGCCCCGTTTTTTAGACTTTTCGTTTGGAACACCCCTCCTTGTCCTTCACCAGGATTTTTTTTCCTACAGAAGGTCCTCCTTTTATAGAACTCCGGCTTCATTCCGGGCGTCAGCCACCACCACTTTTTGCGTTTTGTTGTCCGATTCTTTTTGCTTCTGAAGGGCCTAACATAGCCCCCGCGGCTAGCCTTTCCACGGCGAGTTCCGCCCCGTGGCTCCGGGACCCCCCCCGTTTTTTTTTTTTTTTCGCCCCCTTCCCAAGGGATGTCCGCCTCAGGACGAGGCCAAAGCCGCGGTCCCTTTTCTTTTCAATGTTTTTCTTTAGCGCTTTTCTGCCCTTTTCTCTCTTCACTTTTTTTGAGGGGCCCATCGATAGTCCCCTTACCTTCCACATGGCGGGCAATTTTTCTCCCCCCAGCCACGTTGCTTTGCTGGGTTCCTTTTCCCTTCCTTTTTCTTGGACAGTTTTTTTTTTTTTTACCTTAACATTGAAGAAGTTCCATTCTTCTCCCCTCAACCCTTGCGGCTCACCACTCTCCCCCACCCCTTCCTCACTGTTTTGGGTTTTTGGGTTGCACTCCTCCTCTTCCCCTTCTTCGGTCCCCGTTCCCCGCCACCCCTCACTTCTTCCTCAACGAAATTGTCTGGGACCCCCGCTTTACCTTTTCATTTTTGCCCTCGGGCCCCTTTTTCCCCTTCTAATTTGTACCTTTTTTGGGAAAGGCACCAGAGAATTTTGCCGCTGCTTTTCCGACCCATTCCAGGAATTCTCAACCCCTCTACCCGGTTTTGTTTTCCTTCGGCGCTCCCTTTGGGTGGTCTTTCTTTTTTCAAGCTGGACCGCTTGTTCGTTCACCTGGCGCTTTTCCGTTGTTTCCTACCTGTTTTTTTCTTACTGCCCATTTCTTTTATGTCAACGGGCACGAGCCCGTATGTTGACTCTTTTCAATACACCGGATGTCCCCCCCCTTGACCCTTTCCCCCCTTTTTTTTTTTTTTTCCCTTTTCTTTTGATTGGGACCATCGGCCTTTGTTTCGAACCTCGATATTCGCGCCTTTTTTTCCCGGTTCTCGGAACTTTACTGCCGCGCTGTTTTTTTTTTTTTTTTCTTCCCTTTTTCCTTTTTTTCTCTCTCTGTCCTCTCCTTGTTGTGTGCTTTAGATTCCAACCGGGCCAGTATCCCCCCCCAGTCGGCCTAACCAACTTGTCTTGGCCAACCGGAGCCCCTCTCGTCGTTTTTTCTTCCCCCTTTCTCATATCATTGTGCCCGGGGCCGAAAAAGTCTGACATCGGTTGTATTGGCGCCCCCCTCACGGCTGGGTTTAACTTTTGCTTTGACATAGTCTTTGGTCCCCTGTTTTCTTCTTTTTTCTCTTTACGCGCTTGATGTAATGGGAGCGGTACCCCCTGCGGATACAGAAAGCCCCCACCCCACTACGCCCGATTGAACTGTTCTTACCCCCCCCCCTTTATGAACCCCCCCCGCTGAAGATGCGTTTTGGAAGGAACGGAGCCTTTGGGTTGCCTTCCAATTTCCCCTGGCTGTTTACCCGGTCCCCACCCCCGTATTTCTTCAACTTTTCCCTCTGGTCTTTTTTTTTTTTTTTGCAATTCACCGCGTCCCTTCGCGAATTTCGTTCTGATTTTAACTGTTGAGTGTTTTTCAATCTCTTGGTCTTGCCCTTCAGCTGGCGCTTTTTGCCAAAAAAGGTCTTTTGGCTCGGGTGGACCCGCCGTTGTGGTTTTTTTCCCTTTGGATCAGATTTTTTTTTTTTTTCCCGCTGTCTTGTCATTGTTCCGAAAAATTAACCCGCACGAAGTTGGCCCCAACCACCGTTTTTTTTTTGTTAACATTGCCCTTTCTTAGGGTTGGATTGTCTCCCCTTCATCATATTGCGCTCCTTTGCGGCGCTCTCAACCCCGGTTAGGACGGGTTAACGTCCTTTCTTTGTGTTTGCGCGGCTGTGCGTTTTTTGCGGGGATTTTTCCCCCCTTTGTTCTTCTCCTCCTGTCATTTCCTCCGGGAACCTTGGGCGCTCCCGGTGATTAGCGAGCCGGCGGGCGTTTCTCCTTGCAACTTTTTCGCCGGTGTTTTTCTTCCCCCACGTGACATTTTTTGGACTCCTGCGATGTGATCCGAGTCTCTGCGATTTACTGACCTTTTTCGCAAGCAGGCGTTGACATTTTTTTTCCCCACCTCCCCCCTTTTTTTCAACGGAGGCTTTTGGGTTCACACAAAACAGCCCTCATTGGGCAAGGGCTCCCCCCCCCTTCCTACGGGCTTATGCCTCTTTCTGGGGCGCTCCCTTTTCGTCTCTTTTCCTTTTTTCGGTTTTTTTTTTTTTTTGTCTATACGACCTTCGGCTGGTTTTTTTTTCCATCGAAATGCAGTCTTCCCCAACTTTTCTCATTCGGCGCAGTGTTGCGCTTTGATCCCGTTGTACCCCTCCGGGAACTCAATCGGCCGGCCCCAAGATTTCCTTCTTTTGCGCTTTTCAGGGACCTGGACCTCGCTGTCCCCACACGGGTTGTTTCAGCATGTTTGATGTTTGTTTCTAAAAAACCCTTTCTCCTTTTTCTGGACATTTCCCCCCCTTTGACTTCATTCCGTCGCACTGCAAGCGTTTAAAAGAGGGCGTTAAGGTTCTTCTCTCAGGAAGGAACAGTGTCCCTTTTCCCCAGTCCCCTTCCCTCTCTTTTTTTTTTTTTTTACAACCGTGCTCCCAGTGCTTTTCCCCCCCCCCCATTCTTTTTGTTTTTCCCCCGAAGAGGAGTAATCCATTTTCCCTTGGGGGTCTGACATTGCTGTTTTCCCTGTTGGACTTCTCTTTTCCCTCTACCCGCCGACCCTTTGTCAACCTCCTTTGGCCTTTCCCCCCTCTCGTCAATTTGGGCCTCGTTTTCCACCCCTTTGGCACAAGCCCCTTGGTGAGCGACAACGCCCCTTTTTTTCTACCTCGCCCTCTTTTTTCATGTTTTCTCTCTTTGTGGCCCTTTTTTCACTGGTGACCGTTTGGCCTGGGGGGAAACGACTTATCGTTCCGGCCGGTCCCCCCCCCCAGTTTCACTTTTGCTTTCGTTTTTTCCTCATCCTATTCCCCCTTTTTCAGGCAAGTCTCTTCTCCCTTTAATCTTTTTTTTCCGCCCAGGAATTTTTCTCTCCCCCCGGGGTGATCTTCTCTCTTCCCTCCGTTGTTTTTTTGTTTGTCCTTTTGTCCCGTGATCGTCCCCTGTGCTGGAAAAAAACCCCCAAGTTGAAAAATTGTGTGTTGAGCTTTGCCCCTTTTCCGGTCTTTTTTTTCCTTTCTTTCCCAAAACGCGCGACCTTTTGCCCCCTTGGGGGTTTTTTCGCGACGATGGTCAGTTTCTGTTGTCCCCCCCCCTCCTTTTCCTGTCACTTTTTTTCAAGGGCTTTCCAACGCCAAGGCGTTGTGGGGTCGTTCATGAAGGTTTGGTCGCAAAGACTGGGAGGGGGTTCTTTGTCCAACCCAAAGTTTTTGTTCTCTTTGTGCCTGGGAACCCTCGGGCCTTTCTCGAATTGGGTTCATGAACGGTGGCCCCCCCCTTTCCCTCCCCCTCGTTCCGTTGGTGTCCCCTCCGGTGCGGTTTCTTTTTTGCGCGAATCCCCCAGGGAACACAACGCCCTGGGACGTCCCCCATCGTTCCTTTTATACTTCTCCCTCTTTTTATTTTTTTTTTTTCTTCCCCCTGAGGGCTTTGCGGTCTGGGGGAAAGTTTCTGGACATTGGCCGTCCTTTTCTTCATTTGCCTTTTTTAACGCCTCTTTTTACCTAGTGCTCCTTTTTCACACTTGTCCGCCCCTGTTAGAATTTCCCTGTCGGGAGGGAGCCTTTTTTTTTTTGAGTCCTTCCCCAGGTTTTTCCCACACCCCTTTTCCTTTTTCCATTCCCCCCCCCTCCTTGTGCTTCTTTTTAAAACCTTCCCCACAAATTCCCCTTTCCACCCTCTTGGACTCGCCTCCTCTTTTTCTGTCGGTTGGGTTTTTGATCTCAAGAAACTTTTTTTCCCCTTGTGATCTTTCTTTTTTTTTTGAGGCCGAATTCCTCCGGAATAAGCAGGGTTCCGGCGCCTGCGTTCTGGATCACTTGAACCCGTTTTTTTTTTTTCCGTCTCTCCCCCCCCCTGCAACTTACCAATTCGATCCCCCCCCGTCGCCCCCCCTTTTTCCCACTGTTTCTTTTTTTGTGAACCCCCTCGTGGCCTTCCCTCTCCCACCTCTTCCTGGGCGCCGGATTTTAAAATTCGCAGCATTTTCCTCTGGATTCATCCTCCCCTCGGCGTCCCCCCCCCCTTTTCCGTTTCTGATTTTTTTCTTTGATCCCAGCTATTTTCTTGAAACTTTTCCCGCCGAGGCCGATAACCCTGGATGCGCGTTGCTCCGGTCCCCTTTTTGGCCGGTCCCTGGCCTGTTTTCAGGATGTCCGCAGCCTGGCCGAGGATCCCCACGCCGCGGCTTAAACCGTTTTTTCCCATGGGTGATTTGTTTTTTCTCACCTAATTTTTTTTTTCTTTTTTTATTGCAATGGGTTCTTGCATCCCTCCCCCCTCTTTCAAACTCCTCCCCCTTTTCCCATGTCCAGAATTTTTTTCCACACGTTTTCCCTCTGATTGCGTTTGTGTTTTCCAGTTCTATTCCTTTTGTTTATATCCAATGACTCCCGTTTTCCCCCTTCCAGAGATTTTTCCACCAGGGCGGAGAACCCTTTGCCAATAAGACTTTTTGGGGACGCGTCAGCTCGCTTCTTTCTTGGACCTTCGTTCTTCGTCATTCCCCACCTTATTTTTTTTTCCCCCCCCCCCCCCCCTCTCTTTTTTCTCTCGGCAGGGAGAAGATCTTCCCTACCTGTCGTGTTATATCGTTTTTTGGTTTCCTTTTCCGTTTCCCCTTTCTTGGCCCCCTTTTCGCCGCTGCTTTCCGGCCCTGTCCCTTCTTCATCCAACAAAGTTTGTTGGTTTTTTCAGGACATTTCCGCGGCGACCGTGGTTTTTTCTTTTCACGTTCTTTTTCCCCTCTTTGCCTTTCCCCCCTTTTAGTAATAGGTATCCCCAAAACAGTGGATATTCGGCCCCTTGGGTTTTACTATACGGGCCCAGCTTATTCCCTGTGCATCCTCCTTCCCTCCCGGTTGGCGTTGTCAAGGGATAAAGGGTCCTTCTGGGAGACCATAGCATACATTTTTTTTTCGAATTTTCGCGCCTTTTTTTTTTGGGTCTTTTCTTATTTTTTTTTTTTTTTTTTTTTCTCGAGCTCTTTCTCCTCGTTGGGTGTGGGTGAGCTCGAAATTCCCACGGGCCAGTAATCAAAACACCCAGCGTGTTTCCACTCAACTGGGGCTTTTCCTCCCCAAAAACCTCCTCTTTTCAATGTCTTCTCTCACGAAGTCATTTTCAACCCCTCCATGTTGGTCCCTGTGCCCTCGGTGTATTGTTCCTTCGGGAAAACCTTTCCTCACCCTTCTCTTCTTTCTTTTTTAGCCCGTGGCGACCTTTCGCCGGGTAGTGATGACCGCGCTGATTTCCTCTTGGTCGCTTGTTCCCTGGGATACCGACGACCACCCCTTCCTGATGTCCTTTTCCTTTCCCCCCCACCGTTCCCCCAAACTTGTTGAGAACCTTGTTTACTGGGTCGTGAATTTTCAGCGGCGCCCTGGCTTTTTGTTTTTCCCCTTCCACGGGCCTCCCAGTTGAACGATCTTTTCCGAAGTCCCGCTTTTTTTTTTGATTGGCGCTTAGGTACAACGAGTCCATCCCCAGAATTTCGTTGCGGAGTCCCCAAGGTGCTTTTTTTTTTTGCCCCTTTAACTTTCCTTAGGTCCTTCTGCCACAAACTTTTTCGGGTGAGCCGCACGTGGTTGAGGGATTCGATATACGTTTCCCCCTGTTTGTACATTCCAGCTGGTTCTTTTTCCTATCATGCTCCCCCCCCAGCCCTACCGTGGCTTGTTTTTTTCTTCCGGGCATTGTTCGTTTCTCTCGCTTTGCCCTCCCCCCTCCTTCATTCATTCCTGCGCTAAATTTTGTGTCAAGCGTTCGATCTTTCCCATGTTTACCTTGGTTACGGTTTTTTGTTCCTTTCCCTTCTTCATCCTTTTTTTTCCCCACACGGTTCGGTGGGCTCTCAGGGCAGGACTTGGACGGACTCCGGCGCGGTTTTGTTTAGGCGTTTCCTTTTATGTCTTTTCCTTCCCTTGCCCTGTTGTTTCCGGGCTCTCGGGCCAACCCCACATAAGTGGTGTTTACGGGGCCGATGGACTTCTTCTCGGACTTTTTTGCGACCCTGGACTCCGGTTTTCCCTTTTCCACAAATTTCCCTGAACTTTTTTTTTTTGGGTCCCAGGGGCGTTCACACCCCCCCTGCCAAAAGCATTGGCTGCTGTTCGACGGGTCTTTTCCTGAGTATTTTCTTGGGCCGATCTCCCCCTTCCGTCTTCTTTCGCTCTTTTTGTGAGCGGCTTGCGGTTTGAAGGATCACGACCTTGGAACATCGACTTTGCATTTCCCAAGTTTTTTCCTTTTCCTTGCAGGGTTTGTTCTCTTCTTCCCCCCCAATCCCCCCCCTTCCCCTTCCCCTGGGCGAGGTCCAAGTTTTTTTTCTTTCGGGGAAATTTTCTGTAGTGTGCGAGCCGTTTCAATTTTTATGGACTTCTCGTTTTGTACTCTTTTCCCAAAAACCACCCGTTCCTCACGTGGGACCGGTTTCATCTAAAGCAGTTGACTTCCTTTTTCCATGCTTGCCCCTTCTCCCTTTTTTCTTAAAGAGGGATCGGTCTCCCCCTTCTTCCTGGTTCTCCCCCCTCTTTTGGATAAACCGCACCTTTCTGCACACCCGGTTTTTCACAAAGAAACATGCGATTCTGAAACCAAAATTTTCCCATTTCCCCAAACGCTTTTCCCTTGGGTTTTCCCCCTCGCTCCCCCCACTTTCCCAACCGGACACCTTTCACAAACTCCGGGTGGCGGGCGGCCACCGTTCCTTTCTCCCCTCTTTCCATTCCTGGTTTTTTTCCAACTTTCAAACCTTTGGTCCCCTTGTTGAGCGACAAACTTTCGGGATGTCTAAATCTACGCCATCATGCACCCTTCCTTTGAGTTTTAGCCCCCCTTTCATTTTGTTGGCTTTTCTTTTTGGGTTTTTTGTTTTTTTTTTTCCTTTTTTTTTTTTTTCAAAGGGGACACCTCGAATCGTTCCGGCGCCGGAACCCCCAAAGGTGTCAGTTTCTTGTTCTTTTTCCTTGGACTTCCCCTTTCCCTGTCTCCGCCCCTCCCCAGTTTCATCTTTTTTTCCCCAAAGATGGGACTCCACGGGGATCTCTCTCTTTTTCCCCCCCTCCCCCCCCTTTTAAGACCTTCTCCTCCTTGTCCTTTTTTTTACATGGAAAAGGGAGTGTGGTAATTTGGAGTGCCGGTAGTCGATTGGATCGGGGAAAATCTTACCCCTTTTTGTTTTTTTCCGTTGGACGATTCGGGTTCCCCCCCTTGTCCAACGGATCCCCCCCTGTTGACTCCCCAACCATTCCCAAAAACTTTTTCAACTTTTCCCCCCACTTTTTTGATGGCGTCCAGTGTGAGGCAGCCCGGTTGGTGTTTTCTCTTTCAATTACTTTTTGTCTCTTTTTTCCTTGGGAAACGGGCGGTGCCCCGCGTTGACTCATGCTTGGGGATCATTTTGCGTCCCTTGGGTTTTTTTTTTTTTTTTTTTTTTGGGTTGGACAGTTTGTTTGGCGTTGGCTTTCCGCGAAGGTGTTTTTTCCCCACACACCTCCCCTTCCCCCTTTTTTTCCACAGCGTATTTGATGTTCTTGTTTTTCATAGACGTCTCTTTGTGCCGAAGCCACTTTTTTTGAAGATTTTGTGGGTTTGGCGAGTCAGGGGTCTTTTCCTTTTTTTTTTTGAAACTTTTCTTCCTGACGGGCCCCAACCGTAAACGACTATTTTGGTCTTCGGGCTTTTCTTTGAAGGATTTTCTTTGCTGTTCTCTTTCCCTTTCCCCCGGTTCTGCGGACAGTTTTTTTTGCTAACGCCAGTTTGACACAACCCGTGTTTCCTCCCCCCCCCGACGGTCATTAAAATTTTCCCAACACTCCCAATACCCCCTTCCAGAAAATCTTGGCCTGCAGGCCCTCCCTGTTCCGGTAGTTTTCGGTTGTCTCCCTACTTTCCAAACTTGATCTCCTTTTGCCTTTTTTGGTCCTCTCCAGCCCGGTTCGTATCCTGAATCCGGTAGCCGCTCCAAGGCGCCTTGCGATTGACACACTCTTTCTCCCTTTTTCTTCGACCCCTTCTAATTCTTCTCTTCAAACAAAAAGTACTCTCACCCCCCGTCGCCAGCCCTCAAATGCTTTGCTGGTTTTTGACTGCCTTTTTTCTGTTTACTTTCGGGCCCCCTGCACCTTTCCGGACTTACCTTGTGGCGAACCCCGTAGTCCCACACCCTTTTGGAGTTTCTAATCGCAGAAGGGTCCCGGGGATAATCCGGCCCCCTTTCGGACTCCCCCCACCTTTTGTCTCTTTTTTTGCGGCCTCCCAGCGTGTTTTTTTTTGGCAACGCTTCTTTTTTGCCCAAGACCCGCCGGGCTCCGTTCTCCTTTTTCCCTTTTTTCTTTCGTTCTGCCTGTTTTTCGGCGCGAACCGTCTGTCTACCACCCCGGCTTTTCCCCGCGCGCCCACCTTTTTTTTTGTTCATCCAAAAGTCCCCCCCCGTCAAGAGCGCGCTTTTTCCTCTAGAGGCAGGAGTTTTGATGAAAGGCACTGTTGTTGACGCACGCTCGTTTGCATCCTTAAAGGGCCTTTTTTCGGATTTTTCCAATTTTTGTGTGATGTTTCGCGTTATCAGATATTCACTTTTCAGACAGCTGAAATCCCCCCCCAGATTCCTTCCTCCCAAACACCTTTTTTTTTTTTCCTGAGGGGCCCATAAGATGTGGCAGGCGGCCATGTTACTTCTTTTTTTACCTTCGTCCTTTTTCTCCCTTGGTGACCTCCCCCTCTTTTTTCCGAAATTCATTCTGGACGATTGGGCCCTCATCGCATTCCGTTCCTTGGATTTATCGGTTTTTTATCATCGTGTTCTCCCCAAGCGTGTAAAATTTTCGCCCTTTTTCATGTTTTTTCGCCGCTGCTTTCCGACCCCAACGCATTATCAACCCCCCCTTTTGTTTACCCGTTTGAATTTCTTCACTCTCTGGGGCGGGTTTTCTTTTTTTTTTTTCTGGGACCGCTTCACCTTAGTTAATTCCTTTTGGCGCGTCAGCGGTCGGATCCCCCGAACACCCTGATATTAGCTTTTTTTGATTTCCCTCTTTTTCCTCCTTTCTTTCCTTTGGAAGTATGTGGTTCCCTTTTGACACTGATGCACTGACTCCCCCCGGGTGCGATGTCCCCAGATCTCCTTTTATGGGGGTTTCTCCCCCCCCTCAGTTTCGACACGTTTCGCGCGTTTTTTGGGTTTTTTTTTTTCGCCAGTTTACTTTCTTTCCCGCCCTGTTTTTTTTTTCCCTTTCCCCCGTGTGGCTTCTCAGTTTTCTTCGCTCCCCACGGGCCTTCATTTTTTCAAAAACAGCGCGTGCCCCAAAACTGGGGCTGTCAACAAAAAAACGGGGCTCCTTCTTTTCGAAGATTAGCTTCCTCCCATTCCCAGGAAGTACCTATTTAATTTTTCCTCCCCTTCCTTCACGTCCCCTTTCCCTTTTTGCCGGCGGGCCAATCCTTTTCGGGAATAAGCTGCACCGTTTGTAGAGCAGGCCGTGGCGGACCTCCCCCTGTTTTCGCCCTTGGTCTGACGGAGCCCTTGAGCTCTTAACCAGTCTTTTTCCCCCCCCACGTTCGCCGCTTTGAATGGTAGGTCAAACTAAACAAACTTTGATGGGAATTGTCTGTTTCGGAAAATTCAGCCCCTTTTTCCACTTTTTTCTGGGCTGTGGTTACCGTTCACCCCCCCCAGCTGCTAACGAGCGCCCGTCCGAGGCGATTTTTGAGCGTTGCAGGTCCTCCTCCGACGCTCCCGGTCCTTCTTCTTTTCTTGGCCTGCGAAGCTGAAGGGTCACTTGAGTTCGAAGGCTTGCCGCTGTCCCCCAAAGTTCATGGGGGCCTTTGTGAGGCCTCTTTTTGGGCGGGCTCCCCTTTTCGTTTCCCCCTTTTTTTTCCCAGATGTCTTCAATTTTCTTGCGCCCAAAATCCCAGCCAACACGCAATTGCAAAACTGGCTGGCTCGACTGGCCCTTTTTTTTTTTTTTTTCTTGTCCTTTAGGCTTTTTCATTCCCTTTCATCCTTCCCCTTTTTTTTTTTTTTTTCTGAGGGTACAGTAGATCATCAACCATGTAGAACGGGGTTCCCTCTGCTTTTTTGATTGCCCCCTCGCCCGGCTGGCGGTCTTTTCGGCCCCCCCCCTTTTTTTTGCGTCTCCTTTCTTGACGTGGCCCCTGAAGCCCCCCGGCGCTTTCGTGATAGCTTTTTGCGTAGGCCAGCTTTGTTCCTTTCTTTTTAGCCCTCTTCTTGACAAAACACGTTTAGTGGTGTTCTGTCCCTGCCGATGGAACTTCGATGTCCCCGAGGTTTTTTTGCCGTAGATACTTTCCCTCCTGTCCCCGTGAACTTCTCTTTTTTTTTCCGTTTTTTCCCCGCGGGCACGTAGGTTTCAAGGTGGTCAACCACCCCTCCCCCCCTCATTTGTGCCTGTCTGCTTTTTCGATTCCTCGCGTCATTCTTTTCCTAGGGAAGTTTCCGTGTGGGAGAAAGTGCAAGGAAGCGGGAGCGGCGGCGAGGCCTTAGGAGTTCTTTTTTTTTTACCCGGAAACCTCGCCTTACTCCCTCCCTTTCGGCCGTTTTTTTTTTCTGCTCCTTGGAACTACTAGAATCGGCCGGCGCCAAGGATGTTTTCTGTTCCCTTTTTTCTGGGTTTGGTCGTTTTTTTGGATGTGTTTCTTGGACCCCCCAACCCCCCTGTTTTTTCTCCACGGGCGATGCTTCAAAAAAATGTCTTTTTGGACGGACGGTCCCCCCCCATCCAGTTGACTCGTGTTTCACTGCAAGCGGCCTAACTTTCTTTGGATTTTCAAATTTCCTTCTTTCGGCACTTCCCTGCCTTTGCAAACCGCAACTACCCTGAAACCAGTGCCTTCCCCCAAAGAACGCTTTGTTGGTCTTTCCCACACAAGAATGAGAGTTCCCCCCCCGGCTTTTTTTCCCTTTTTCTTGGCGGTTTTTTACCCGCAATGATACCCGCCCCCTGGTCACAACCTTTTCGGGCGGGCTTCCCCACTTTATGGTACATCTAGTCTTTTTGCGTTTTCCTTCCCCTGGCCCCTTCTTTTGTTTTCTTCGACAACGGCAGGGATTTCTACACCGCCATCAGCAAAAACCTCCTTTCTTTTTTACACCCCACTCCTTGGGTTGTGCTCACTGTTTTTCCCAGTTTTTCCCCCCCCTCATAGTCGCGCTTACACCCAACTTGGTACGCTTTAGTCGTTTCCCTCCCTTGAGAATCCCTACCCGGGATTTTCCCACGCCTTTTTTTCTTCTCCTCCAAGGATGGTTCTCCCCGCGGATCTTTCTTTCCTCAATCCTTTCTGTTGAGCTTCCCCCCCCCTCCCCCCTTTTTACAAAAAAAAAAAAGATTTAGGGGAGAGTTTGCGTCCATGCCCGTTAGCTCTTGACTCACCATTCCCAGGGCCGTGACTTGGGTTTACCCCCGTCCTATTTCGGTCGGTCTTCCCCCTTCCCAGTGTCCCCCAAACACCCGTGTTCCCAACCAAGGCTTTGGCTTGAGGAAAACTCCCCTCGTGGTTTGATGATGCGTAGTCCCTTCCTCTTTTCCTCCCGTTGTCGCTCCCCCAGTGGGGATTTCCCCCACCGAAAAATCCTGTCTTCCAGGACAGCGTTGACGATTGGGATTAATTGTTTTGCCGGGCCCGCGGATTTCCCTTTTCTCTTGGTAATACTTTCTCTTTTTCAAAAACAGGTCAAAACCGGGCCTTGGGCAAAAAGGACCCGCCCTTCTTTTGAATGGGATTCTCCCTTCCCGATGTTTTCCCAGCACTGGTTTTCTTTTTTCGTTTTTTTTTTAGCGAGGCCGTTTTTTCATGGACAAGGGTTGCCGAACTTTCTTCCTCGGCCCCATCAACCGTACACCTCCCCTCTTTTCAATTCCCCTTTCGCCTTCTTGTCACACTTTTTGGTTAACTGGATGTTCATTCCCTTTTCTTTTTTTTCCCGTCACTTTTTCTGTCTCTGTTTTTTTAGCTAATCCCCCAACACTGCGTTTCGGCGACGGTTCCCTTAAAATCTTTCCCCCCCCCCCCCCCCCCGGGAGTTCCTGGCCCCCCCCCCACCCCCCAAACTTCCCCCTTTTTGACTCTCCTTTCATTCTGTTCCGCGTAATGTTTCCCTTAGATACAAGCGCGCACCATTGTCGCGATTGCCCTTGTTTGTCTGCTTTTGGTACATCATTCTGACCCTCTCCCTCTCCAGCGCTTTTTCCGGATAACTCTAAGGAAGATTTTCCGGTTTTTTAAGCGCCCCACCTGTAACAGTCGTCAATTCCCCGACATTCCCCTGATTGCTGGCTGAACGCCCAAATGAAGCTTTCCGCGATTGCTTGTGTACAACCCAAGCGTTACTTCCTCTCAAAATTTCTCCTAATCGCAGAAGTTAATAGGGATCTTCCATTTCTTCCTGAAACACAACACTGTCACTTTTTTGCTGTAGCGCGGCGATTTTTCCGCGAGGCAACGGCTTGCCCATAGGCCCGCTTGGTTCCGCTTTTTTTTGAGCGGCCTGTTGTCTGGCCCTTTTTTGGGCAGTGCGCTCGGGCGCGACCTGTGGTTACCACCAGGGTCTCCGCCCCCTCACCGTTTTTTTTTTTTTGCAAACCGCCTCTCCCGTTTTCTCCCTTTGGATTGGGCAGATTTTCTTTAGCGCAGGGTCATTCGTGGAAGTTTCTTTTCCATCGCTCCCCAGACAATGCCGTTCCCGAGCCAGGCCCACGTTTCGTTGCTGTGTGATTTTCGCGGTTGTCTATAAATGGAGCCCTTTCCCCCCAAACTTCTGTATCCCGTGGTGAACCCGAGGGCCCTTTTTCCTCACTTTTGGCTTGCGGCCGCTTTTCCCTTCCCCCTGGTTTTTCTTTTCGCCGTGGTCTCCCACTAACCTTTTCCTGTCCAATGTTCTTATGGAAAGCGCTTGACCTGATTCCCTTCGTTCTGGACATCTTTGTTTCCCCCCCTTTCCCTTTTTCCTCCCAGCACAAGCATTTTCCCATGGCGCCAGATCTTTGACCAGGTTTTCAAACAAGCATCCTCACACCCCCCTTTTTCAAGGTTTTTTTCTTTGACTCCACCTTAGGCGGTTTTTGTTATGTGGTTATCCCCTCGCCCGCCTCCAAGTCGTTCCTCAATTATCCCCTGTGTCTACCCTCCCCAGTGGATCTCCCTTCTATGGTAAACTTTTGGTTCGCTTATTCACGAAGGCTTTGGCGCCGAAATACCCCGATGTGGACTTGTTCCCATTCTTTTGGATTTTCTCCCCCCTTTATTCGAACGATTTTCCGCTGTGTTGTTTGGCCGGTTGTGCCACCCCAGGTTTATTTATTGGCCGTTAGTGTTTCTTTTTGTGGAAATCCTGGTGTTTTTTTTTTGGGTTTTTCTGAGGATTCCACGGGCCCAGTAAGCAACCAACTCCTTTCCATAACCCCCTGTAACGGCCCCCCCCCTGCGAACTTTCCTGGTTTTCTGGTCTCCATCCCTCTTCAACTAATTTTTTTTTCTTTTGGGAACTTCTCACGGGCCCCGAACAGTGTCTTCTGCGGGCCGTTTCTTCCCTCCCTTTCCCCCATAGCTCTTTGTTATCTACACTGTTTCGCGGTTTTTTTTTTTTTTTTTTGAACCGATTGACTGATGGAACGGACCTGGAGCGGTCCGGATACCCCCCCCATCCTGACTTTTCCCCTTTTCCTTCAAACCCCTTTTGATTGAAGATGCGTTTGGTGAGGAAAAGCATGGCGGGCCCATGCTGGGCCTTCACTTCAGTTTGTGTTTCCAGGATTTCTTTACTAGCGTGCAGTCCCCTTGGCGATTTTTTTCCGGGTACAACGGCGTCGACGCGAATTTCGCGTGCTGCTGTATTTGTCTTTCTTTGTCATGTTTTTTTTTTCCTGGTTTTCCGATTCCCCCCCCAAAACCCTATTATGGGCCTCGTGAGCCGGTCCCGTGGGGGGAGGGATTTTTCTTTTTTTGTCCATTTACCTCCTTTTTTTTCTTTTAATTGTCCCCCACCACCCCATCTCCTTGCAACGTGGTCGGAACATTTGTTTCTTGTCTTTTAGGAATTCGGCGATGCACTCCCATTTGCCCTTCTCCCTTTTCTGCGTGATAATCCCTCTTTGCCGCTCTTTTCTTTCTTTACGTCTTTGTCTTTTTTCCTAGGCCTGTGCTTTGACCATCCTGGTGGTTCCCCCCCCGGTTTCGGCGACGCCGGCAGAGTGCCCCTCCCCCGGGTTTTCATTATCTCCTTTTGCGTCGTTGCACTTTCCTCGCGGGGAAAAAACTTTTCAGCGAGCTACGTGTCCCCACATGCCAGTTGGTGCCGCACGATGTTTTTTTGATTCCCCTTTTTGTGTCCTCCTCCGGTTCGGCCCATTTTTGGCGGACATTGGGCTTGTTTTTTTCCCCTTTGAACGATCGTCCCGTGTGGC
>Ga0179593_1700701_pt1 | contig 17771 bp, 33 predicted proteins | sample CZODoug2_1_08_16_FD_185931 | JGI IMG/M metagenome (GOLD analysis project Ga0179593, IMG submission 185931) | Vadose zone soil fungal communities from Angelo Coast Range Reserve, California, USA - CZODoug2_1_08_16fungal (PacBio error correction) | ecosystem: Environmental > Terrestrial > Soil >... | reverse complement strand
TCTTTTTTTCTTTTTTTTTCTGCTGAGGCATTTCCCCTTTTTTGCGACATGGTTTCCTGCTTATGGAGGATGTTCACGCCAGGATTTGTAACCCCCCCCCCTGCCCGTTTCCCCTGTGCCCGTTTTTTCCACGGTGACCGTGTTTTCCGGATTCTCACACCACTTTTTTCGGTGTCTTTCTCATGTGGGCTCATCCGGTTCCTTTCCCTTCCCCTTTTTCGCAAAGGTCACCCTTTTCTTTTTTGTGGCGGTTGAAGAACCCAAAGTCCTTTTCTGCCGGGGAGTTTTTCCTGTACGACCCTTCCGTCTAGCTCGCCTTCTTTTGCAAGCACTTCGCCGGAGGTCTGGCCGCAGTCCATGCTTCCCTTTTCTCGGCAATTTTCTTTTTAAGCCCGCTTCTAGAGGGACCCAACGATCTCTTTGCTTTTTTTCCCCTTTCCGGCCCCCCTCCTCCCTTGAGCCCGACTTAAGTTTTCTGCGCCAAACCCCCCCCACTGAACTCCCCCCCCCCATTTCTTTTTTCCGAGTGAGACAGCTTTTTTTTTTTTTTCCCCATTCAGCACGACATGTGTCAAGATGTCCCTTCGTCCTTTCCCACGTGCCGGTACCTTTTCTCTAGACATAAGGTCTATTCGACACGAGGAGGACCAGTTCTCCCTTCGCCTTTGTCTTCTCCCTTTTGGTTTTTTTCCCCTGACAATTTTCTTTCCCCGCGGCCAAGGTTTTTTATTTGAGATACCACGTACTCCTCTTTCCCTGTCCGTCAAAACTGTGTTTCTGGGGTGATAGCAATATTTTTTCCCTTTCCCTTTATTGGGCTTTCCCTGCGTTAAGGTGCCAGCGTCTTAATGGGTTCGCCGCATTTGAGCTTTTCCTCTTTTTTCCCGGCGTCTCCCCTTTTTTTCTTCGCCCGAATCCTTTTCCCAGCGATTCCGGGTCTTCCACCTGCCAACAAACCTCCTTTTCCCTGTGATGAGCCCCCCCCCCCAAGGGGCGGCTCCCTTCGTCGCGCTTAGTTTCCATTGGCCAGGTTTACACAGTTCGGTCTGCCCCGTTGTTGTCCTGCGACATTTCTTTCAGCTGTGAACCGCTTCTTTTTTTTTCCCTGACTTATGAGGTCTACCCCCAACTCTTTGTTTTCTGGAATGCCAACCCCTCTTCGGCGCAATTTTTTCCTTTGGCCTAAACTGTGAACTGGGGAATTTCCCTTTGCTGTTTGCGGACTTACCACTTCCCTAGGACCCCTTCTCGTCGCAAGCCGTTCACCCCCACTGACCGAATTATTTCTTTTCTATATGGCCGCGGATGCCCCCGAGGGTTTTTTTCCAGCGGAATCCCATTCCACGGCCTCTCCGGGCGACAACCTCTCCCTTTCCCCCCCAAAACACCTTCTTTTTCTGCTGCGTATGTGCCTTTTTTTTCTAACGTTGAAGTTTACTTACGTCTGAGGTGTCGCCGTCTTCCCCGCATTTCTTCGGATTTTTCGTCATCGATTGAGATGCGTCCTTCTATCCCGGACATGGCTTCCCCGGCCCTATGTCTTTTCAAACAGGTCCGCTATCTTTTCCCTTTTCCCCCTTTTTCCCTGGCACGCCAAGAGCACACTCCAATCACGTGCTAAAGAGGCCTTTGACTTTTTTTCTCCTGGTATCCGATTCCTTTCTCCCCTTCGACAACTGGGGACCCCCTTTTTTCCCCGTTGCTCGAATTCCCCTCGGTTTTTTTGAAACCCTTTTTTTTTTTTAGTTTGGGCGCGCTCACCCCTTCCCTTCCGAGTACCGGGAGTTCATACGCAATTTCTTCTCGGGGCCTACTTGTTTTTGGGTTTCTTTGGAGAGGATCTTTTTTATCTGAGATGGACCCCGGCCACTCGCTTCCTGGTTTTGCGAAACCCCCCCCCTTTTTCAAGGGATTGACCCCCCCGGACAGGGTTTTCGGAAATCATTTTTTTTTCCACTGTGATTCTTTTTTCCCCGGTTTTTTCCCTCCCTTTTCCGAAACCCCCCTCCGTAAAATATTTTCTTTCCATTTAAGGGATATTTGAGCGTGATGGTCCCCCAATTTTCTTCTTTTTTCTGGGAGCTTCCTCTTTCAATTTTTTTCTTTTTTTCTTTACCCTTGTTTTTTTGAGTTTCTGTATGGGCCCTTTGTTGCCCCCTTTCCTTTTGATAGAAGGGTCCATCTCATTCGATCTGTGACCGCCGCTTCCCCTTTGCTTCCTCGGCGAAGGGAGAAACGCATAGTAGTACCTCTCCCTTCGGGTGTCCCTTTACCCGGACAGTTTCTTTTTGCGCATCCAGGTTTTTTTTTTTTTTTGCTCACGAAACCTTGTTCCGGCCGCTCCCCCTGAGAAATGCGCTACTCGTGTCGTTTGATAAGGCGGCCTTGTCCCCATGGGTCCCCTCCTCCCTGGAACCTTCTCTAACTAAATATTCTTTTTTGTTTGAAACGGTAGTTGGGCGACGCTCTGGTCATGGCCTTTCTTTTTTTGTTGAAGGTAACCCCTCCCCCCCCGGCACTTGCTTCGCGTTCCCCAGTGTTCCCTCCGCTAATTGGGCCCTCTTATCGGTTTTTTTTCCGTATTAACCAAAGGTTTTTTCTAACCTCATAGTAAGGGCCACTCCATAAAAGGCCTGGTCTCGTGGCGGGTCCCCCTTTCGCATTATGGGATCCTTTAAGCAGGTCGAACAAGGGTCCCATCCTGTGCCACTGGCTTTTTTTTTCCACTAAAGCGCGCCCTTTGCGCTTTTTTTGAGAAAGCGTCCTATTCACGTGCGACTTCCCCCCTTTTGTTTTTTAAGCTTTGCTTTTTCCGTCCTTTTTTTTTTTTTTTTCCCTCCTTTTTTTTTCTTTTCGGCGATCAGCTTTTTTCGGGCCAACCCAACGCCCCTGCTTCAACCCCCCCCTTCCTTCCTTTCCCACATGAAACGCCTGGGCCCACCCCCTGATTTTCCGTCCTTGGCGTTTTTTTTCTGCGCGATATTCCCTGATTCCCCCCCCCCACTCTACGAACAACTGTGGGACGGCCTTCCCCCACCCTTAGCCTATTGGAAAAGGGTTCCTTGTCCCGTGGATCTCCCCCCCTTGTCACCGTGGGCCCCGCATCGGGCTTGTTCTTTCCCCCCCCGATTTTTGAGCAGGCAACCCCTTTTTCGGAACGTACGGGTCCGTTCGTGGTTGTTGGCCAAAGTATCTCCTGGTGTTTTCCCTTTCTGTCCAGTCTTTTTACCGGCGCGTCATGTTTTTCCAAGACGAAGGTTCCCTTCTCCCCCCCACCTATTTGGTGGCTTTGGCACATCTTTGGGCGGGCGCGGTCTTCCCCCTCTTTTTCCCTTGAAAAAAAAACCGAGAGGCAAGGTTTTGGAAGCTTTGCCCTTTCTTTCGGCCTCGCCCTTTTAAAAGTACGTTAGTGTGGGGTGCGCTTCCGGATATCAGGAGGGCTAGTTTGGCTCTCTGGGGGACCTATTTCCCGCCCCCGCAGACTTTTTCCCCGATCTTTTTCGGCAAGCTATCAGGCGAGTGCTTGCCCCCGTCCGAACCTTTTTCCGTTTGCTAGTACGCCTTCCGAGGCCGGGAAGCCGAAGGTATGGCCAGTGCTTGGGGGTTTTCCCCCCCGCCAAAAAGATTGCAACGCAAGTGACAGGTGGAGACCCCCCGGTAAGAGACTCTTCCGCAATCGAGTTTCACCGAAGGTTCTTTGCGGCGGGACTGGTTTTTCCACACCCCTTCCAAACAGTTTTTTTTTATTAACCCACCTTTTGCGCACGGGTTGGTTTTTTTGAATTTTTTTTCCTCCATAGCCCATTCGCACCCTCTGCCCTGAACCCCGAGTTTTTTTGATTAGGACCTCCGTGTCTCAAATGCCCCCTCCTTTTCCTGTGATCTTGGGCCCAAAACCGGGGCTTCTTTTCATTTTTCGTTTTTCCCCCAATCGCGGTGTCCCCCTTCCTTGTGGAAAGGGCACTTTGTTCCCAACGGCAATCCTCCCCCCCCTTTTTTTTTTGATTTTTCGCATCCTTTGGGACCGCCAAACGCATTTTTCTCCGCGCAACCCCCCCTTTGTATTTCTCTGCCCCGCCCCCGAAAAAGCTTTTTCCATCCCTTTGATATTCCCTTAACCGACCCAGTTACCGGGTCCCTGACCCCCCGATTGCGGACGGTTTTCACTCGGGGCGCCGTGGGAAGACGGTTTTCCTTGCATTTCTCCGGGCCCCCCCCCTGCTCGGGGGAACCTTTTTTCTCCGTCGGAGGGAGGGGTAGATTGACGCCCAGGGCGACTATTTCCGTGGCACTTTGCCAAAGAGTGAGATTCTTTAGGCGTTTTTTTTCCCTGCAACGGATTTCTCCCGGGGAGAGTTTTTTTTTTTTCCAAGGGTCTCCCAAAGTTGTTCTTTTATCCTGACCCCTTCCTTCCCTTGACCGGATTTTTTTGCGTGCCCTTACACTTCGCCTGACAGGGGGGCCCCCAGGTGCGACTATTACTTTTGGTGCTCCCTCTTTCCAGTGGGCTGATCCAGCAGCGAAGCGGTCCCTTAGGCATTCTTTTGCGAGCCTGGGTTTTTCCAAGATCTGCAAAAGCGCGACTTCCCTCTCCCAAAGCACTGCAGGCGGGCCAATTATCTCGGTTTGCCTTCATGTGGGGGCCTACAGAAGACCCTTTTTGTCCGGACCCCTCTTAAGGGATGTTCCTTTCGAGTTCCCTTTTTCCGGCCCCGTAAAGTATGTAAACAGTTTTTCTTTTTTTTTTACCTTGCGGATTTTGCTGATCGTTGGTTCTCTTTTTTTTTGGCTTTTTAACGGACATCCCACGAGAATTTTTGGTGTTCCCCTCCCGTCATTTAGCGTCTCCCTTCTTATCTGGCAGGTACTTTTTTTTCTATTTTCTGGGTTCCCGCGTCCCCCCGCGGGGCCTCTTTTGTTGCTACGGGGATTTTTTCTTTTTTGCCACGATGCCCGCCGGCCTCCTTGTTCCGCCTTCTTCCGGCTCTTTTGATCGCCACCCCCATCCTTTCCCGTGATAGCTTCCCTGTTCCCCTTCTGTTGCCATCTCCTTTCCTTTGCAGCCTCCCCCCCCCCTTTTTTTTCCCTGCAACACCTTTTTTTCTCCCTCGGAAAACAATTTCCCTATTTTGGCTTTTCGCGAGAACCTTTTTTTTTTTTTTCTTTCCTACTTCCCACCCTTTCCCCTGTTGTTGTGAGATCTCTTTTTTTCCTTTTTTCCTGCGCAGGCATGCTGAAACTTCGTGGGTTGCTACCGTGGTTGCGTCTTTTCCCTGCAGCACGCATTTTTCTTTCTTTCCAGAAGGCGATTTTTCCCTTTTGATGAGTTATGGGTGGTCCGGTCCCCTCCGCCCCAGGGCCTTATCTTCCCGATTGAAGTGGCCTCTCGTGCAAGGTTTTTTTTTCCCCCCGCAATCCCACCCCCGTTATCTCAATAAGGCGTGGTGTTCCTCGTCCCCTTGCCAGAGAGTGCCTTTTTCTTTTCCTGCAATGACATTTTTTCATTTCGTGATGGCCGTCTGGAACAGGCTGCTACGCCCACTTTTTGGTTCCCAACGGATCGTTCAAATCTCAAAAGGGTAATCCTCTCCTCCTGTTACAAGCCGTCTCTCCTCCGGACGGACGTTCCGGCATTGGAAGTCCCTTCGAAGAATTTTTTTCTTCGGTGAGCTCCCGCCGCTTTGAAGCCCCTCCTGCTAGAAGAGTATGCCTGTTTTTCCTATCTGGATTTTCCGGTCCTCCCACTAATAGCCCCCCCCCTTGCAGTAATTAATCTGGTGGCCGTAGGGCCTGAAGGTTTTAGTGTCCAAGACACCCTTTTTTGTCACATCCGCCTTTTTTTATCAGGCGTATGCCCCCTGAGGTACCTGAGAAGACATCTTGCTTTCCTTTTGCCGTTTAAACCCCTGCCATTAGCGACGCCTTTTTCCCCCGAAATAGATTCGGCCAGGCCCCGGACTTTCCCTCCGCGGCTTCCCTTTCTTCTAGGTTTTTTTTTCTCTTTTCAAGGCCCTCTCATGCACGGTATTCTGCGACACTGTGCCTATTCCCGTCCCTTCCTTCCACGGTGTTTTTTTTCCGGGTGAACCCTTCCCATAAATAGAACCCCCGTCCTTTTTTCGCTTTCGTTCCCCCTCGTGGACCCCGGTGGCGCCCCTTCTTTAACTAGTATCTCCCCTGCGGAATCCATGTTGTTTGCCGTTCCGTTCCAGGTCCCCACCGGTCCCGCCGAGCTGGTCCCTTTTTCCCCATGATGAATAGTGCCCTTTTTTTCCCACTTCTCCCTTTGGCCTCCTGCATTTTATGATTTTCTTTTTCCCCCCCCTCGTTTGAGTTGAGGCATGGTGTTCATGCTCGGAGGGATTGTCCCTTTCTGCAAACCAAATTTTTTCGGACCTTCTTTTTTACGGTGGACAGTTTTGCCCCTTTTTTTTTTTTTTTTGGAACTCCTCTTCAACTTCGGTTGCTCCTTCCCCTTTTTTTCTTCGAGGCCGGCTTTTGGAGGCAACTTTTCCCTTCACAACTCGTTGGGCGTTTTTTTTCCCCTCAGGCCATTCATGGAATGATTTTCCCGTTTTTACTTTCCTCGGCTCGACACTCCCTTGTGCACTGAGCCCCCTTTAGTGCCGGGGCAAGACAAGATCTTCGTCCCCCGGGTTCGGCGGTTCTTCGTGGCCCAGACCCATGAGTTTTCCCCCCACCCCGAGCAATCGATGTGACTTCTTTCGCCACCCCTCCCCTTTTTGGCCCGCATCCCCCCTTTTTTTTTTTCCTGACAGCCCCTGAAAGATGAAACACCCTTGCATCTCGATTTTCTCTCCGGACGCGGCTATCCTGCCCCTCCCCCTACAATAGGTTTTTCTCCCTTTATTCATGAAAAGCGCTCCGGAACGTGTTTTTTCCGTTCGACAGCATTCCCCCTTTCCCGATTTTGGGCCCCTGTCCTTAAAAAAACAAGAATTCTTCCCCTGTCCGTCGATTGAATTCTCCCCCCAAAAATGTTCCCCTCTGTCAAAATCCATATGCCCCCGTCGGCCCTTTGACGTCCGGTATTAGCTCCCCCCTTCCCCCTTTCATTGCGGATTTTTCCCCTTCCGTAGAGTTCAGGGGATGCCTATTTTCGCTTTTTCGCCCCCAAGTTCACCCCCGAGTCCTTTTTTCCCCCTTTCAAATGTTTCTCCATTTGAGCGGTTTCTCTTTTTTTCCCGGGGCGCAGCCCGGTATGTTCCATCGCTGAACCCTTCCGCGATCCCCTTTTTGCCCCCCCCCTGCCAACAAACTTTCCCCCCCCCCCCTTTTCACGTGAGGGCGCATTTTTCCCCCCACAAGGCGCTCCCCCAAGTCTGTGCCCTTTTTCTTTGCTCCAGTGGAACCGTTTTCTCTTTTTTTTGGTGTTTCGTTGCGCGCCTTCAAATGCTACTTTCCCAGTCTGGGCTCCCCTCGTCCTTTATGGCCCTTGAATATGTCTTTCCCCCCCTCTGGTACGGAATGTTCACCGATACTTTTTCCTTTTTTTCCAAATTGCTGGAGGGTTAAACTGTGAAAGCTAGTGCTGGCTTTTTTTACTTCAAGGACTTTCATACCACGCGCGTCGCCCACGGTTTTTTTTTTCCCCCCCCCCATTTGTTCCCCTCTTTCTTTTCGAAGATATTGACCAGTATGGCTTATGCTTTTATTTTCTGGCGGTAGCGCATTCTCAAATTCCCTCCTCTGAGAACCCCTCTTCTTCCAAACCAACTCCCCTGGCCCCCCTGCTTGCTGTATGTTCTCCCCTCCACGGTGAATTACTGACGTTGGTTTCTTGTTCTAGGCATTTTTTTTTCACGGCGGGATTCCTTTCAGGCAATCGTTTCATTTCTCCTCCAAGGCCTTCGCTGGAAACAGCCCACCAGGTCCTCTATCCTGGGCCCTTTTCCTTTCCCCCCCAATTCTCCCCTTTTGCCAGCACGTCTTGCGTTTTCTTTTCGCAGTATCCCCCCTTTTGGTCGACCCCTTTTTCGACACCGGGTGAACGCCCGTCCGTTTCCCCCTTCTTCCCCCCCCCCCTTCTGTTCCCCCCCCCGTGCAGGTGGTCTCCTCTGAAAGGCCGAGTCGGATTCGCCTCCCCTTTTCTTTCAGAAGCTCCCCGGTTGTTGGAGAATGTTTTTTGCCTGCTGATTTCCTCGACTTTTCCATTTCGGCGGAGCCCCCCCCCAAACTTCACCGGATTGAAACCAGCTCGGGGTGCTGCGAACTTTTTCCTTTTCCCCGGAACTTTCCCCTTTTTTCCCCGGTGTCCGCCGTGCCCTCCCCCGTTACAAACGCTTTTAAATTCTTCCCATTTTTTTCTTGAATTCCTGCTTTTCCCAGTGGTTTTTGTCGCTTTTTTCCCCTTTTGCACGAGACTAAGAGCAGACATTCCATGTTTGGGTTTTCCCTCGGACGTTCCCCTTTTTCTTCCGGCATTGACTCCTTCTCCCTCTCTTGAAACGATTATCATCGATTTGCAGCCCCGGGGCGTCCCTTCCATGCAGTAATCCCTCCCTCGGCGAAAACGTCCCATCGTATTACGTCCTCCAAGTTCGGTGTTTTGCAGTTCCCCTCCTTCCGGCAGTCCCGGAGTTCGGCTTGTTTTTTTTCCCGTCTTTCCCTCTGTTCGACGATCTCCCCATACCGGCTCACGCGTTTGGATTTGCAGTCCAATCGTCCCATTTCCATCGCGGCCCCCTTTTTCTCTAAAATATTTTTCTGTGAACTGTTCGTTTATGTTTCTTTCCACTGGGAAGTTCTCTTTTCCTCCCCTACCCCCCTTCCCTTCACTAGACTTCCCCCTTTTTTAGGCCCTTTCGCCTCAGCGCCGACCGACTCGTATAGTGTTTTTTCTACCAGAGTTTTTTTTTTTTTTTTTGAGACCCTAATAGTCGTTCCCCTAAGCCTCCCACCACCCCCATAACGGCGTCCTCCCGGCCCCCCCCCCTTCCGTTCTTCGTAGCGTTTCCACACTTTTTTCTCCTTATCCCTTGTTTTCGCCTGTCTCTGGAAACCACTTGAGGCCCCCTCTCCACTGTGCACTGGACTTTCCCTCTAAGCCGCGATTTGCCGTTTTTTTCCTGCTTGAGCATCCACCCTTTCTAAATTTCCTTTGTTTTTCAGTGTTCCCCCTCTCTTTTTAGCGGGAATGCTGTCCTCTTTATTTCGGCTTTTTTTCCCGATCAGTTCCCTGCTGCGGTCTTTCCCCCTCCGACTGCTCAATTGTGCCCCCACATGGCCCCTGTCGGGCACCCCGGGATCTTCGTACATGCGCTAGTTCTTTTTTACCCCTGAACCCTTTCTACCTCCCTGGTGACGGGGCCTCCTCAAAAAGGAGTCTCCCCTTTTTTTCCAATTTTTTTTCTGGCCGGGCTCCCCAGGGTTTTTTTTCCTTTTGCCAACACCAACCTCTTTGGGAGAAGGCAACTTTAAACAAATAAGACCGGACGTACCTGACAGTTTTTTTCCTGAAGGGCCCCTTCGATCCGGGGACGATGCCTGCACACGTTCCCCCGTGCGTTTTCCCGGAGGCCTTCTCGAGTTTCCCCTTTTTTCCCCGAAAAGGTGCTATGGCCCTTCTGTCGTTGCTGGGCCCTTCTTTTCGTCCTTGCCGTCTCACTAGAAGCCCGAGAATATCTTGAGGTACAAAATGAAAACAAGGGGTTTTGTTTGGCAGAGGGCGTGTTGTCAAGGCTTCTCCGGAGTCGGGTGATCCGATTTGTGTTTTTTCCTTGCCGGATGATCAAGCCATATCTTTTTCTTTCTAGTTTTTTTTTTGTGCTCTTTCGGGATAACCTCCTCCCTCCGAAATGGCAGAATTCCTTCGGTCCCGGCTCTCCGGGTCCTTCTTTCCTTTTTCCCCCCAAACCTCCTAAGTGGGGCGTTAGGCTTGATCGTCCCGTTTCCCTGAGGAACCTATGAAGGGAACCTCCTTTCCCCCGGCAGGATTTGGCAGTGGAGGTTCTCCCCCCCCCCCCCCCCCGCCCACCACCCTCGTTTCCAAATTTTTTTCCCCAGTGTGAAACCCCCTTGGTTTTCCCCCGGTAAGGCTCTAGCATCGAATGGACCTATTTTGTGCGCCCGGTCCTGGGAACCTCCCTTTTCTTTGGTGCGGTCTTCCGAACGGGGCGGGGGTTTTGCACTTCCCTTCTTCCCCCTTAATCCATAGTGCACCCCGCCATCCAGCCCCCCCGCCCAAGAGACACTCTTTGGTTATATGCCTCTTCCTAGAAAACCCCAGCCACTTTCTCACACCCCTGCCAATCCCCTGGATTTCGTGTTTTTCTTTTTTTCCCAAAACCGGCTTTCTCATTTTTCACCTCCTTCCCCGCCAGGGCTCCTCCCGTTTATGTTGCCGGCACCTGACCTATTAGTTTTCCCCACCTTTCTTTTCTTTTTTCAGGCGTCTTTGACGCATTTCCCTTCCTCCCACCCTGTTTCCTGCGGCAAAGCGACAGTCGCAAATCCTGTGTATATTAATTACACATTTCCAACCGGCTACTTTTGATTTCGGGGAACCTTTACCCCTCGGACGGCCCTTTGCCGAAACTTTTTTCATTTCGAGGGAATTGCGGGCTTTCAACCGAGATCTCCCTCCCGAGTGGAGAGTTCTTTTTCCTCGTTTGCTTCGGTCTGACTATTTTGCCGGAAAAACTACGGGTGTTCTTTCCGGCGTTTTTTCTCTTCCCCCCCGGGATTTTCCCCTGATTATGTTTCCCCACCCCCCTCCAACATTAAATTGGGAATTTTTCCTCCCTTGAAAGTCTTCTATTATTTAACGAAGCGTGGTTCCTCCCTACCCCCCTCGCCGACGGCACACCAGGAGGTTTTCCTAGTAATTGGCCGTTTGCTTTTTTCCTGGGATTTCTTTTGCGGATTTTTTCTCGAAGCGCAATCATGTTCTCCCTTAGCTGCTACTCCTTTCCATTGGGCCTCTTGCCAAAGTCTTGCGCGCCGCCTCGCGGGGAAACTCTTGGGCCTCCCACTGGAAAAGAGTTTCTCTTTTGAAGCCCCTTCTGGGCTGTCGGAAACCAGCTCGTTTCCCACCCTCCGACCGTACAACAACTGTTTCCGTAAGTACCCTTCAAAGTCTTCTTCCAGGGGCGCTTCTCCCTTTCCCCTGATTGGCCTCCTTTTGGTTCTCTTTCTCGAGGCTATTGTTCCGACCTGTATGAGAAATTCCCAAACTTACACTTTGGGAGCCTCATCGCGTTTAATGCAATGAAACCCATTTTTTGGGTTTCCCGGGTGTGTCCTTTTTCCCCCCATCCTCACCCCTTTCGCTCCGGGGATTTTTTACCGCTTGCAGTTCTTCCTCCCCCGGGAATCCTGTCGTCCCTTTTTGGTGCTGCTCGCCCCAAAAAACCTCCTTTTCATCTCGGATCACGTGGTTTTCCTTTTGAATTTCGAATTCCTTTCTTTTTTTCTCCTGCCGAGGGCGCCCTCCCTTTTTCACACCCCGCGTGTGCCCCTTTGCCTTTGGGCGCGAGGAAAAACATTCATTCTTTTCTCCTTTTTCCTCATCCTCTCCGTTTTTTCTTTTTTTGTGTTTCTCCTTTTCTATTGCATGGTTCCTCGCGCCTTCTTGCTTCTTTTCCCTGAGGGTTTGCTCCCCTTTTTTTTTTTTTTTCCTTCGGGCCTGATGCCCCGGCTTTCTGTCTCCTCCTTTTTTCCATTGAAGCGATTTCCTTTCCTTTGAGGATGGAGTATGGGTGGTTAAGCCCGTGCGACTTATAGAACACTTTTTTTCGGGCATTTTCCTGTTCCCCAAGGATCGGTCCTTCTTTTCCCCCCGTATCCGACAATCAATTCGCTGGTCGGGGCTTTTTTCCCCATGACACTTCTGCATTGCCTTGCAAGAGACTTTTTCCTTTGCTCCACAAATTCTCGTGTTTTGGATTCTTCCCTCCCGTCTCGAACTGACCCCCTTTCCCCTTCCCTACAGACAAGTGTTTCCCCTCTGCCCTCCGATACCTTTCCCTCCCCCCTTCCTCCTCCTCGGACGCATTTCAGGTAGTTTCTTACGAGGAGAACCTCTCCCTTTTGGCCGGCCGGCTCTCCCCTTTCAGATATTAAATGGTTCTTTCTTCCCCCTTATGGCCTGGATGCGATTCGATGTGCTATTTCCCCCTCCCATAATCGATTTTTTCCTTAATAGTTTCTCGGTGGGCCAGTAGTCTCCCTGTTGTAGTTGAAAAAGCCCCCTTTGTCAATCCCCTCTGGTCAGGATTCATCCCTTTTTTTTTCCCCCTTTGAGGCACTGAGCCCCTCCTGATTAGTTGCCTTTTAACACCAACGCACCTCATTAGCAGAAGACTTCTTCCTGCTTCCTTAGACCGGTTCTTTTTTTCAATCGACCCTCTAGGAGATTCTTCTTCTGCGGTGGGGCAGCCACCTAGATTTTCAATTCCTTCTTCGGACGGCTTTTCCTCGTTTCAATTCTCTTTCCCCCCCTGGTAGTTTCCCTAACTTCTTGAATGAATATCCCCACTTTCTTTCGCTTCCTTGCGTTTTTTTTTTTTTTTTTCCCTCGGTCGACCCCAGGATGCGCGCTTTTTACTGAGTCGGATATCCCCCCTTTTCAATCCCTTTTTTATCTGGAAGTTTTTCCTTTTCCTTTTAATTACGGTACTGAAGAGATGTCTGTCCCCCACATGATGATTTTTTTTTTTTCTGCCCCCAAGATTTCAGTGTTTTTCTTGTCATTTTTATGAGGGTCTTTTCATCCCCTCGTTGAGTTGAAAAATTTTCCCCTTTGATGATATGGAGGGATTACTTTTGCACCCACCCCCTAACTTTCTTTGAAGGACCCGTTTCATATGTGCCCGTACCGAGCCCCCCCCTTCGGTGGCCTAGATGCTCCTTCTTCCTTCCCGGGGAAAGGGTGGGTCTCCCTTTGTTCAAATGCGTTTCCTCTTTTTTCTGGGTTGCCCCTCCCCAAGGGCCATCCTGACGGGAATTTCCTATTTCCCCTGTACAGGACGTCTTTCTTTTTTCCACTTAGTGGCGTTGCAAATCAATACTTTTTTTCTTTGCCGCCGTGAAGCTATCCCCCTTCGGGCGGGCATGCTTTCCCCCAGGAGCTCCCCTCAGCCCTCGCTTTCCTATTGTAATGACCCCCCCCCTCGCACACTTTTTTCCGACTCCTTCTTCTTCCTGGAAGAACCCCCCCCTTTCCCAAAGAGCACACATTTTTTTGACCATTGTTCTCGAGTTTTCCTCCTCCTCTCGACGAATTTCATGCTTTTCCCAATAGGTTCCCCCATTCCCTTTCTTTTCATGAACCCCGGACGGTAACGTGTCACTCATGGCAATCCGTTCCCCCCTCCTTTCTTGTCCTTGCGACCCCTCCTCTTTGCAACCTGTCCCTCGATTGGCCTTCTCCCCCATCCCCTGCCCCCTGACAATCCTTTTTTTTTTGGGCCCCTTGCTTTCTTTTCCTCCACCGGTCCTCCCCCCTGCGTCCGGCCGTTCACACGTTGTCCCCGGATTCGCCTCCTTTTTTTTTTCCTTGGGGTGTACTGCCCCCCTCCCCTTTTTCAGTGCACCTTTCCTTTTATTTTGCCGATGCATTGAGATGTTTTTGTGTTGGCCCGTCCTCCCGCTGAATTCTCCTCTTCCTCTTAAACACTCCTCCGGCCGCACAGACCCCCAAACAGCCGGCGAACGTGCTTTTCGTTTCTTCAAAAACCTCGTTGCAGAGTTATGCTTTTTTTTATCCCAGGGGACATTTTTTTCGCCGGGCCTTTTTTTCTTTGGACATACTGCTACCCGCCCCCGCTAACGGCCGTTCTGCCCCCTTGCGGGGTCTCCAAACATTTACCGGATGGCCAAAACCTATTTTTTTTTCTTGCGCCAAGTGTGTTCCTGGTGGCCTCACTTCCCGCGAGTGTCCCCTTGTTTGAGGGACGTCCAGACTTCCGACACTCTTTCGTCTGCCCGACGTTTCCCCCTCCGAATATTTCTTTTCTTCCGCGATGACCCCCCCCCCCCTTTTTCTGCGACTCGCAGCTTTTTTTTCGCCTTTTTTTCTCGGGGGCGAACCCTTTTTCTCCTTCCCCCCAAACAAAGCCCTCTTTCTTCCTTCGTCTGTAAGGGCAACACCTCCCTTTCTTCACTACGATGCGTTACGCCCCCTTTTTTTCTTTCTTGAAGGGCCGTTTTTCCCCCCCCTCTGAGGAGGCTTCTTTTTTCCTCTTTCTTGGCGTCCCCCCCCCCACTTTTTTTCCCCGCGGCACGCAAACAGGTACTCTATGGGTTCGGCAAGCGCCAAGCGCCCCCCTCACGCTCCCCCCCTCTCTTCTTTTTTTCATTATCCGATTTTTTGTTTTTTTTCGACGGCCCCCTTGGAACCGCCCGTTTTTTCTCGAGTTCCCTCCGGGTCTGTGTCAATCCGGATTTTTTTTTCCCGTTTTTTAAGGGGAAATTCGAGACGGGGATTTCTGCGCAATTAGAGCGTGGTTTCCCTAAGTTTTTGGTGTTGCCGAGAGGGGCTGTTTTTTGCTGGGGCCCGTAATAGCCCCTTCTTGCGAACAACTTTTTTTTCCCCCCTTGATATTCCTCCCTCGGGGTCTTTTCTGCAAGGATCGTTCCCACGGTGGTCTCCCCATTTCCCCCCCAGACCCCTCAATTCGGGATTAACTGCTCCTCCTTTTGACTTTCGTTCTGTTTTGCCCAAGGTTTCCTCTTTTTCGCTGCCTGACCGGGTCGTATTTCAAGATACTCCGAAGATTTTCTTCTGTTTTTCCCTCCTCTCGGCCATTGGTCAATTTTTTCCCTTCTCAAGGAACCCTTCATCTTTTACCCTGCCCTTCATGGCAAGTTTTAGGCCCCCCTCGGAGAACTCCTCGTAGTAACTTCCTTCGGTTTGCCGTCCATCCTTTCCCAGTTGCAGAAGGCGCGGTTTTGTTTGGCTACGCTCGGTTCTGGATATGCCTTTCTCTTTCTGCTGACAGAGGCGTTTAGTCTATACTGGCCAGGGCGTGCTTTCGGTTTGCAGATCTCTAAAATCTTTTTTTTTTACGGGTTGCCCCGTGTTTTTCGTGAAGAGTTCTGTTCTCATTTTTTTATTGAAGTTTCTTTCCCCACAGCATGCCCTCACAACTTCCGATTTTCACAGTTAGCCCCCCTTGACCGGGCCCCCAAGTATTTTTGTTTTTGATTTGTAAAAGACCGTTTCCACCTAATAGTAGTTTTGGTCCCCCCTTCACCTTAGAGGTTTCACACTTTTTAGCAGTCTTCGGAGAAACACGTTTTACCTGCGAACCCCCTGGAACCCTGCAGTAATTCCTAAGGTCCGGTCCCGGTTTTTTCCGAGGCGGCCCCTTTTTTTGCGACTTTTGGTTTGTGGGGTTTTGTTTTTTTTTTTCAGTTTTTCCGAGAACGGCTCGGCTTAAGTTTCCATCGATTTTTTTTTTATCAGGCGGCTTCTTGGGACAAAGAGACCTGACTTTGACCCCAGCAACCCCCCCGGTCAAGGCAACTTGGGGGAAGTGGCTCCTCGGGGCGCTCTGGATCACACTGAAACTCCCTTTTTCACGGGCAGTTCTCACGGGGTTGGTCCCGTTTTCCTCCCTCCCGGTCACCTGTGGCCCATAGGGTGCACACCGTCTTGTTTTTTTTTTTTTGCGAGGCTTTTCACATCACGGACCGTCCGTGTTTTTTCTTTTTCCCTTAAATCCTTTTTCCGGAGTTGTCCCGGTCACAAGCGTTGTACCTTCTTTTTCATGGAATCCGCAGGGCATCTGCACCCTGTCCCTTGTGCTTCTGATTTTTCTCACTCGCGGAACCCTCCCCTTTTTTTCAAACAAGGAACATGTTCAAAAGAGATTTCTCGCGAGGGTCCCCATTGTAAAACCTCTGTGGCAGCTTTCCTTTTTTTTTTTCCGGACTCCTAAAGTCGGGGCTTTTGGGGGAGAGCCCCCCGGAACCAATGTCTCATCAGAACAAGGAGCTTTTCGGACATGGCCGGGGACCTCAGAAGAAGTCCAGCGGGACCCCAAGAGGCGGTTTGCCAGGGCTTTGCTGGGGCTTCCCCCCTCCCGATTGAGCCTTTTCCTCCGGTTCGCCCTCAGGGAGCAGTTCCCCCCTGGGGATGGTTTTTTCCCCTTGATTGCTTTTTCAAACCGCCACCCCCCTCTTTTAAACGTTCTAGTTTTAAACCCAAGTGAAAGGTTGCGGTCCCGGAAGACATTTCCTTCGGAGGACACCCTTTTGTGGTGGTCCAACTCGGCACTTTTTTGGCGGGTCCCATCATCGTCCATAGGCATCGTTTTTTTTTCGCATCTCCAACTGGTTGGTCCTCCGAGAACAACTCCCAGCGGCTGTCCAACATTGCTTTTTTTTTTTGTTCATGTTTTCGGCGGACTTTCCCCTTTTCCCCGGGAGAACAACCTCTGACTAAGCTACATCCCCTCCGACCTTTTGAGGCGGACTGAATTAGCGTTCCCCATGGTACTTTTGTCTTTTTTTTTCCAACCGTCCTTTCCTAAATTTTTTTGTGTCCCTTTTTAAGTTCAGACCACCTTTCCGGTCCCCTTCCGGACGTCCCTCGGTCTTTATTGCATCGAGGGCCTTTTTTACCGAGACCGAGTTTTTGAGGTAGAGGGACCCTCGGTATTTAAGTTCCCTTTTACCACTTCGGCGATATTTTTTATTTTTGCAAAGGGTTCCTCTCTTCTGCTTTTCTGGGACCCCTCTAGACGTCTTTACCGGCGGCCCCTGACCCTCCCTGGGTTGCTTTCCCACCATTCGCCCCCCCCAGGTTCCTCTTACTGCCGTTTTTTTTTTTTCCTTTTTTTCTCCAGCTTTTTTCCAGGCAAAATCGCTGCCTCCCCTTTAAGCTTTCTTCCCATTTTCTTTTCTTTTTTTCCCCTGGGCCGACTTTTTCAATTCTCGCGTTTATGCCCTGTGCCAATTTTTTTCATGGAAAGCTTTTCTCTTTCGGCCTCTACAAGAAAGTTTTTCGGGTCTTTGTAAATTCTTAAAAGTACGGGATGCTTTTGGTCTTTTTCTTCGTTGGGTTCTTTCCCGAGCGGGCTGTCTTTTTTTATTCACGCTTCCCCTCTTTGTGCAGCATGTCATTTTTTCCTCCAATGCAATTCTCCCCCCCGGGGGACCCTCTTTGTCTTTCCGGATTTGATGGGGATTGGAGGCTTGAACTCGCCCGGGAAATCTTCCTGGCTTTCGCTGCCCTTTCTCCCCTCCTCAAGCTAGATTCTCGTCGGGATTTTTGTGAATTAGTCACTTTATTCCGTCCTCCCTTTCCCCAAAAACCTTGGAAAAGCCCACCCCCCGGAAAATTCCCTTTTGTTGCTGACTTTTTTTTCTATCTCTTTTCTCTTTTTTTTGAGAGGATTTTTTTTTTTTTCTTGCCCAGGAATGCTTTTCTTGTTTTTTTTGCCTGTCCTCTTTTTTCGCCTTCCTGGAAGAGATCCCGCTCTGAGATGGTAGGGGGGGCCTCCCTTCTCGCCTTAGCGAAACAGATTTTTTTTCTTTTGTGTCTAACATCCCCTTTCTTTCTCCAATTTCGCGGTTTTTTTTTTCAAAATGAAAGATTATTTTTTTCCATCTAGTCATTACATTCTTCTCCCCCCCACCTCCTTTTCTGCCGTCGGGACAAGGCCCTTCCCCCCTAGAACCAAAATCTTTTTTCTTTCCGCACAAGGGTCATACGCGTCTCCTTTTTTTCACCGAGATTCTTGACTCTTTTTTCTGGAAGGGAAGAGTATCCCTCCTCTTCTCTTTCTGGATGTCTTCCTCTT
>Ga0179593_1394953_pt1 | contig 17771 bp, 23 predicted proteins | sample CZODoug2_1_08_16_FD_185931 | JGI IMG/M metagenome (GOLD analysis project Ga0179593, IMG submission 185931) | Vadose zone soil fungal communities from Angelo Coast Range Reserve, California, USA - CZODoug2_1_08_16fungal (PacBio error correction) | ecosystem: Environmental > Terrestrial > Soil >... | reverse complement strand
CTCCTCAAGACAATGGCATTCACGGTGAGCCTTATGGAGAGTTCCCCCTTTTTTTTTTCCCGGATCCCACTTTTTTTTGTTTCGACCTGATTTTCTTTTTTGGGAACCCGTGCTGTTATTCCGGCCGGCAGAGTTTCGACGGCTCTGTCGGATGGCGGCCGCCCGACCTGCGTTCCTTTGTATTTTTTCGAGTTTTCCTTCGTTTTGGTCAGGCCTCTCCCCTTACCAGGCTAAATGTTGATTCTTTTTTTTTTTTCTTCCTTTGCGATTTCCGTGTTTGAGAATGATCGACTCACCTCCCATGTCTTTATGCCCCCCCCTGCCCCTTTTTTAGGATTAATGTCCTCCTGGTGGTCCTGACCCGTTGCTGACTCTCCCCAGGTCCTCTGTTTCGCAGTCCCTCCACTCACTTCTCTCAAACTCCCGCCCTATATGAGGGGGTTCTTGATGAGAACTTCCCTCTGGGGTTTGTTACCCTTTCTTTTGGAAGGAATGTAAGTCCCGATCCCCTCCTTCCAGACGTGTCCCTTCATTCTTCTTCATCCACTTGGCTCCTCTCAAATGACCGATATTGCAAAGTTCCTTCCGATCAAAACGTTGGACCTTGACCTACGCGGTGGAAAGAGTCACGCCTTTTTCTCCCTCCCATTGACCCCTTTCTTTTTTCCTCAGATGATGAGACCTCGGCCCTTCCCGGGAATTGTTCTTCTTCCCGATTCGATGCAGTATGTTTTTTAACCTCGATCAGCAGCCTTTCCCTGATCACCGTGAAAGTCGACTTTTTCCCGAGTTTTTTTGTTGTGCCTTCCCCTTCCCCCCAGGGATGTTCCTATTCCATTTTTTTTTGGAATTGCGCCTCCGACGGCCCCTGCTGAACCTTCTCTTCCTTTACCTCTGTCTTTCAGCCTATTTTATTCGCTATCCCTTTCGCGGGGGACAGGTTTCCCATCAAGCCCACTTATGCCGCCGCCTGCCGAGCTCGATAAGGAGTGGTAGGGCCAATCATTCTTTTCTTTTGCCAAGCGCCCCCCTGCGCCTGCGCGCTCGAATTAAAAAAAAACCCCCACAAAAAAAAACACCCCAAAAATCCACCAACGCAAAAACAGCAACCCCCCACCCACCATCCCCCCCCCCCCCCCCCCACCCCCCCCCACCCCCCCAACACCCCCCCCCCCCCCCCCCACCCCCCCCCCCCCCCCCTGAAGTGAAGCTTGTCGCCTTCTAGCTCCATTTCTTGATCCTCTTTCTTCCCCCCCCCTTTAAACAGATCCTTTTTCCTTAACGATGTACGCAGAGGAAAGCTCCTGGTTCAGGTTGACTACGGGTGTTCCGTGCAGATTTCCTTGCATATCCCTCTCTTGTGTAAATTTCCAAACGGTAAACCCGTCTCCCGACTATTCCGAAAACTTTTATCTTGACCGGAAACCGACAAAGTTCGGTCTTCCTTTTTTTGCCAGGGATAGTTTTTTAGTCTCTTCCGGAACTTCCTTGGTTAGGGCGGGAACTGCCCCGATGCGCGGCAAACCTCACGTTACCTCCCTCTTGTTCTGTCGACTTCCTCTTGTCATTTGTCTACTTGATTAAGTTCTGAAGTCTCTTCCTTTGGTATCGACTCCGATCCTGCCCCGAGTCTTGTACTTTTCCTCTGTTGGTTTTCCCCTCCTCAGACAATCATTTCCCCAGCTTATCGATCCCTTCACGTCGTCGATATTACCCCCCTGTGCTCAATTTCCTGTGGGATCACCGGGTGCATCCTTCCTCCCTTCTTCCTCGCCTTTTGGACCTAATGAGGTTGCACATCTCTCTCATTACTGCACCCCCACATTTTTCTTTGCAGCTGGTCGGGTCTAGAGTGCCGATTTTCTTTTCCCTCAATGTGCGGTACCCCCCTTTTTCATGGCATTGATCCCCCCATGCCTCGATCCAGATTCCTTCCTTTTTTTTCTCCGGAGGACGCGCGTCCCCAGGTTTTTTCCCCTCCACCCGTGGTCCCCCCCCTCACACAGCGGACTCCCCGCTGGAAGAACATTTGGTTGCCCAAAAACCCTCCGTGTCTCAGGATTACGATCGTTAGGCGGGGTCCCTTGTCTGGCCAGCAGACGTGACGGCCCTCCCTCATTTATTTACCTTATTTCATCACCCTTTCAATGTTGAACCCCTTGAGAAGGACGGCCTGTATCTCTCTGTATCCGAGGTAATTTATTGGCCCGGACGGGTGCGTGGAGGCCAGTTGTTACGTCTTTCCCCGTCAGTCCCCATTTTCTCCTCTCCGGTCCAGAGATGCCCCCCTTAGAACGAAAAGACTTCTCTGTTTCACCACGGGGTCAAGGGTTGCGTTCCGCGACGGCTTTTCCATCAGCCCGCGGTAATCTTTACCCCCTTCTTCTCATAATCTTTGTTACAAACATTTTCACGAGTTGGGCCTTTGAAATATTCTAGGGGGCAGCTGCTTGCCGGAGGCAATTCCTACAGCCTCGTCGGGGCCTTTTCTACCTTGAAAGGCCCTCCTCTTCGTCGTCTGAAACCTTATTCCCCCAATCTTGGGAGTGTTCCTTCTTTTTTTTCTCGTTGATGTATCCTATGTTTCCAGGAACAACTAGATTTTCCCCCCCCCCCTTTTACCAACTGTGCGCACCTGTTATCAGCTCTACCTAGTCCCCCCCCTTTTTTTCCATGGAGCCTCCTCTTCACGATCGCAAACGGTAGCTTCAGGATTGTCACCTTCTGGATGTTCACTTTTCCTCCCCTCTAAGTTAAGCTTTTTTTTCTTTTTGTTTTAGTCGCGCTGCGACGACTCTGCTTAATTCTTTTCACTGCGCCGTATTTCTAAATTAGTTAGGCTTTCCTTTACAATTTCCCGCCCCCCCCTTGCCCAACGAGGTTTTTCTTTAGTGGCATGAGCCTCTTTTGGATCCTACGGGTCCCTCCGGCGGTCGTACGTATAGATTGGTCAGTTTTATTTTTTCCCACCCGAGACTCATTTCCTGAATCGTTTACTCCTCCTCTTTTGAGCCAGTTTTTTTGAACTCTTTTCTCTTTTTTCCTCCCCCCCCCTTTTTTTTTGGATGAACACAGCCCCCTGGCCGTCGTCCCGGTGTTTTTATTTTTAATGTCATTTTCTTCCTTGTGGAATCATTCCCGGCCATCGATTTTCCCGACGCCCGTCTACCCCTTTTTGTCCTTCTTTGTCGCACTGTAGCAGTCACTAAAACCTTCCCGGTTCCAGTGTGCTTTGTAGTTCCTTTTCATCGCACCCCGTTCCTGCAGAGAGCGGTTTTTTTTGTCGTTTTTACGAAGCGGTCCCGCCTAGACCTACACCTCCCCATAGGTGCGCTGCCGACTTTCCTCTTCCGATGACATCTTTCTCTTTCCCCTCCCTTGCTCAGGTCTTTGTTGACCTTGCCCCCTTTTTACGTCGACGGTTTCCGCGTGACACCTTCCCTTGGACGTGCTCTGCTGGTTTTGCGTTTGCCCGTTCTTCCATTTGTCTTCCTCCCTAGACTACCCCCCCCCCTCTTTACCCAAGCACCCCCTTTGTCATTTGTGGTCTCCGGACAATATTTCCCTTCGTGCCTTTTGCGAATGTCAACGACAGATCAAGAAAAAGCGCGCCACCAAACCCTCCCACAGTGGGAGAGTTTTTCCTTCCTGCTTTTTCCCCCTTATATTCGGCCCGTAGACCCCTTCTCGTCACCCGTTCAGTCTTTTTCGGAAAGATGTCTAGCCCCCCTTTTGTCTTTTCCTCCCTGTTCCTGTCGTGTTCGGTCAGCCTTGCCCCCTTTTTTCACTATTTTATGTTTACCCGCCTTCTGATGGACCCTTTGGCTTTGAGGTCACCCCTTTCAGAGGTCTCTCCTTTATTACGAATTATCCTCCAGAATCGTCACTTTCCTCCTACATCCGGAAAGCCAACCCCGATACCTCTCTTCTCTTTCTTAAGATGCTCTTTCTCTCCCGTCTATGTTCCCTTTTGTCTTTCCACTAGGCGGAGTTTCCTTAAATTCCATTTGGGCCTCCTCTCCCTTTATATTTAGTATAAACTGCGAACGGGTGGTTTTTTTCTTCCCATCGGACAGTTCGCTTTAGTTGTTTTTTCTCTACTTGTTGTAGTCCCCTTTTTTCAGAATCTTTTTCTCTCTACGTCTACCTGGCCTGCAGTCTCCGCTTCCCTCCTTGGGTAGTCGGCCGTGTGGAAAGCCCATGGCCAGCAAATTCTTACCTTCCCCTACCACTCTTACCCCAGAGGTCGATACCCCTTTGCGGTATTGGCCGGCGTCTTGTTCCCCAGTCGTCAGAAGCGCTGTTGACGGGACTGCGGTATTTTTCTCCCCAGGTCGCCTTCGTGTTTTCCGCGTGCACTGAAGTTGATTTCCTTTCCTCTAGGCGTGTTTTGGCGGAGGCGCCCCCCGCGCGCCGGAGGATACCCTCCCCCCCCCTCGCTGCTGATGCTCCCCCTCCCCTTCCCCCATGAGGCATCCTGGTCCGTAGCCCTCTAACCCGGAATTTTCCCCTGTTTTTGCTTTTGTGGTTACATGAATGGAGACCTTTTATTCCCAGCCTAACTTTTTCCTCCGTAGTGGAGCCGGCCCCCCCCCATTGAACCACCTCCCTTTAAAACGTGGGGTCGTAGTCGTCACTCAAGATAAACTTTGTTTTTATTTCTCTTTTCCTTTTTTTACATGTTTAATAGTTCTTTACTTATGCCCCCTAGTACAGGCACAGTTGGTTTGTCCCGTGTCAACCCTGCCCTGTTCCTCTGCTAGAGATAACCCCTTTTTCAGGCCTGACTCTTTTCGGAGTTCGCGGTGCTAGTTTCCTTTGAATTCGGCTATCCCGCACATTTTCTTCGTTGCCACGTATACGCGCTGAAGTGCCTTCCTCGGTTAGTGACCTCCGTAATTTGCAATACAAGAGACCCTCTTTGATTTCATTCGGCAGTCCTGGCTCTTTGTGTGTGTCTTGCAGCCCCTCATCGACCGAGTCGCCGATCAAGATATTGAAAGACGAGTTTCCCCCTCTACCCTCTTTTTTAATCCCGCCCCCTTTCCCTTTTTTTCTGCCGCATTTTTAGTTGCCAGTCCTCTGTCAAGTTAGACGTTTGGTTCCAAACACAAAGTTACCCTCCTCCTTTCCTCTTAGTCTATGCGTCTTCTCGCGTTCCCCGACTTGCAGTCGATGTGTGGCCTGAGGGGATTTTACCGCCTCCCCGTTCTTTTCGCATCATCCCTCCAATATCTCCCCGATTCTTTCGGTGCCCCTTTTATTGAACAAAGCGCTTGTTTCCCCATTCGCAGTTGTCACTCCCTGAGACGCTATCTGATCGATTTTTCCCCCGGAATCCCTCTTCGTCTTCTAGCTGTGACCCCAAAGATCGGACTTTTTCGGCCATTCCCCCTTTTTTCCAAGTAAACGGTCACCACAGAGGCGGCGCCCGAAAGTCACGCCCCTCTTCCAGATCTTTCTCCTTTGTTCTTTTTCCTTTTATGCTTTTTTGAATTCAGCCCACTTCGTTACAATGGTGTTCTCAGCATGGTCGGGTCCAACACCGCCAAGAAGCCCGTCCCGATCTTCTTCTAGGAAAAGACCCCAATGTTCTGTCTCCTATACTCGAAATCCTTCCTCCCCGGTCTTTTTTCCCCCAACAGTCGAGCGCTACGGGATCATCATTGAACTGAATTCCTCCCAACACTCCTGTTTACTTCCCCCCCCTTCCCCCCCTAATATGAACTAAGGTCGGTTCGGTTAGACATTAAAAGCATGAACTCCTACCCTCCCCTTATCCCTGCTGCACGCCCAAAGAAATGGGTGCCCCCCCCTACCTAATGCTTTTTCCTGTTTTTTTTAGAATCAAAATTACTTTTACTTGCTCTGGTCTTTTTTTTCCTGGGCCCTTCCCCCATTTTCTTTTACGTGGCCTGTGTATTTCTATCTATTTTCTCCGATTGTTGTGTTGATATACTCCTCCACTGAAAAGAACCGGCCCCCCCGTACACTGTGAGAAAGCTGAGGCTGAAGAGATGTCACTGTTTTTTAACCACTGCTTTCCGGTGAGCGGCGGGCTTTTGGCCCACCGTCTTTCTTCTTAATCCCGACTTTCTATTTCTTTCAGTTTTATTTGAATTTCCCCTCCAGTACCACCGCGACCGTCTTTTGAGGACGGGATGGGCGACCTTTCTTCTTTTTTTTGAGTCATGTAGCCAATGCCCTTTTTCCAGTTCCTTTGGTTTTTTTTGGACTTTTCTTTGGTTCCCTTGCCGGTGCGTATGCCTTTCTGCCGCAACATGTCTGGTTAATTACGGGTTCGTCGGTTTGCTCATTTTTTCCCTGCCTTTGATGTCTCCTAACCCTTTTTCCTTTTTTCCTCCTCATCACTCATCGAGCACAACGCCAACGATATTGGCGGGTAGTCGATTTGGCGTTCCTCCTTCCCCTCTTTTGTTGTGACCGTTAATTGCAGTCCTTTTAAGTGTTTCCCCGAAACTCTGCTGTCAAGTCTCGCTCGGCATCAACAGCTCTTTACGGGTACATCGTCCCGTCTTCCCCTCCCCTCGTTCCCCCTCATTTTGCCCCAAATTTTTCAGGCTTGTCACAGCTTGTGCAATAGTACCGCCTTAGCAGAATGAATTGATTTGTCTTCTCTCTCTAACCTCCCGTTGTTTCCCCCCGGTTAACGGCCCCCTCTTCCACGATGACGCAAAGTAGGTGTCACTCTCTCATCCTGCATCTCTCCCTCCTTTTCCCCCTTATCCTTTTTAGGAGTGGGTGTTTTTCCTGGTCCACAGACTGTGGAATCTCCTCTCAGGGCTTCTGCGCTCACGACGGAACAGCTGTGGAACCTGCTTTTTTCTTCTTGAACATTTTTTCTTTTTTGTTCGATCTCCGACCCCCCCCGGTGTTCATTCTGCACGGTAACCCCCCCTTTCTCGCCCAGGTCCCGCTGCCCAACACTCTATCGCTAGTTAAAAATGATTACCGAGTCCCCTCCCTGTTTTTTTCTTGCAACATAAGAGACTTTCTATTCGTGGACCCTACTACTTCCTGTTCGCCTTGTCTTCCAGAATGTCTGGCGAACCCGATCTCCCTTTTTCCCGAGTTTTCCATCTTCTTCTTTCCTTACCTTTTTTATGATTTTCTCTACCAGCTGTTCCTTTTGCTCGGTGTGCCCTTCGCCGTCGGGGGTCGTCCTAGTTCCCTCCCTTGACGTCTCTCCCCTTTAACCAGGTACTTTTCCCGAATCCCCAACCCCTTTCCTGAACTTAAACTACGCCCACCTCGGCCTTTTTTTCTTTTTTTTTTTTCGGGCGTGTTGCCCTTTGATGCTTCTCCACCTCCCCTCTTCACCACAACGGATAGTTTGTCGGACATCGGGCCCAGCCTTTCTTGTTAAAATTCCACTTAACTCCCATCTTCTTGCGAGCCGGTCGCTGGTGACTGCCTCCTACGGCTGCCGTATCTTCCTTTTCCGCATTATCCCCGCTAGGATCTGTCTTTATAGGCCCAGTGCCTGAGGGTGCTTGCTTCCGCCTATGCGAACGCCTGCCTCGATTCTCCAACTTCCCCCTTTCCTTTCTGCTCTTTTATCGACAACCTGATCAAGCCTTGGATCACCCTTTTCCCCTGCTCTCCGACGCGCGACTGTCCCCTGGGCGCAAAGTTGCTCACCCCATCCCCTCCCCCAAAGGGTCCTTTCCCTTTTTTAAACGCTTTTTCGCGCGGCTCCAGCTTTTCTTGTCTGGCCATCCCTGATACCCCCTGTTCTTTCCGTACGTCCCCCTGATTTCCCCTCTCCTCTGCTGAGGTGTCTTTTTTCGCTTCCTTGGGCTACCGGTGTCTTCACCTACCCCTGGCGACCCCCTTTCTTCCCGTAACAGCGAATACTAAATGCGACAAGTTGGGCTTTTCCCACTCGCTGATTTCCTTTTTTGTAGTCCTTCCGGGCCCGTGCCGCAATTTGCCGTTCTACGAAGTTTCTGGCCCCCCCTTTCGCAGAAAGGATTTTCCTCACCGCGCAGTCCGGCCAGGATTCTCTGGCTTTATCTCCTTTCTTTTCCTTTGGACGTCGTTCCCTTTTGCAGGCCAAGTTGGCCTTGGCCCGGAGACCGGTTTTCATCTTTTTTCCCCTTGCCTCCTTTTTCTTTTGATCAACCCCTCCCCCATCACTCCGCCTCGAGTTTCACAAACAGGGTCACCCTTGCGGTCGCCGAAGGGGTCCATTCCTACTCTCAACCCTGTAATAATTTCCCCTCGGCCTACAGAATCTTTCTCCCCACCGGCTCTCCCTATTTTCTGACGCTTTGCATCTCTGTCCTTAAGTTCTCTTCTTCGTGACTGCCACGGAGGTTTACGTGATCACGGCGGGGACCCTTTCGCCGCGATGTATATGTTGCCTTCCCCCGGTCCCCCAACTAATTTCCCTTTTTTTTTCTGTGGCCCTTGGCTTTTCCTCTCTTCCCTCTTCCCGCCCCAAATTCTGAGCCCACCACCCCAAATCACCGTCGAAACTGTACGACGTTCCCCAAGCGCGGACTTCCACTGGGAGAAGGGAACCTGTTGACCTGCTTCAACTTTAGTTTCTTTCCCCTTCCCTTTTCTTATCACCAATAGGCCCAGCCAGCGCGAACCTCCTTTCTTTGACGGGGATTCTTCCCTCCCGAAAGCTTCCTTTCTCTTTCCTCCCTTTGCAACGAATATGCGCAAACGTTGGATTCCTCTGGACCTACAAGCCCCCCCCTTTCCCATTGAGGAGGTCATTCTTCTTTTTTGTTTTAGGTCTTGAGTTCTCTTAGAATCCCTCCCCCCCAGTGTTTTTTTCTTTCTCCCCTCTGTAGGCGACGGCATGGCAGTGATTAGGGTCCAAACTCTATTTCGGAATCATGAAAGACCTCCCGTTTTTCCGTAAGAGATGCATCATTTTTTCCCCCGAATCTCCGAGTATCTTTTGAGCCTCCCCACTGGGTTTTTCTTATTGTCCGGACAAGAAAGTGAGCAGATCGGCGTTACATTTATCTTTTTCCTTTAACTCCAAGGGAGCCTGTTGGACATCATAACTGGAATTCTCCCCTTCCTCTATTCCTTCTGCGCCCAGTTTTGCGCTTCTCGGCTCGCACGGTCCCCAAAACACGCCGGGCACGATGTTTTACTTGTTTTTTTACTTTCCCCAAATAAGTACCCCTTCCCTGCACCTTTTTTTCGAAGTCTCGGGAACTTTTTTTTCTCCCCTCTTAGGGTCGTTCTTTTCTACTACGTTACCAGTACGGGAGCAGTTCTGGATTGAGATTGACAAATAAGGAAGTTTCTTTTTCCGTGCCTTAACTTTTCTGGTATCTCCTTTGAAATTCTCCTTGTGGCGCATGCCCCTTTCCTTTTTCCCTTTTTACGGTGATATTTTTTTTTTTTTTTCTCCTTCTTTCAGGTTTTCGTACCTGACGCCTCCCCGACGGGCGCACCACTATTTTCACTGATTTTCCCGGTGGTAAATCAATTCCCCTTTCCCCTTTGGATTTTGCAGCCGATACGTCCAACCTCTTATTGCCTTCCTCGCCCACGCCTGCATGCCCAGTACCCCAGCTTCCCTGGTTTCCCCAATATTAGAAGAATTCTAGTAAGTTCTTTTCTTGTAGGGCGCCTCCTTTTTCCCCCCTGATGACCTCTTTTTTCTTTTCTTGACCTTCGTCCTCCCCCCCACGTGCATGGGACCAGTTGGAAACGTGGGCATTGTGGCCTTTTCTGTTGTGATACTCTTCCTTCTTTTCCTTCTAAGCCTTCTCCTGGTCCGCCGCCCCTGGCCTCCCTCCATCCCACTCTTCCCTTCCCCACCCTTTAAGATAAGACCCTGATATTTGCGCTTTCCTCCTGTTAGCATACGTTCCCTGTTCTCCCCTTTTTATCAATGAGTTTTTCAGTCTCTTTTTCCCAGTCACGCCGGTTCCCGCTTGCATACCACTAAGGGTCGGGAAACTCCTTTCTTTCTGGTTGTGATTCCCACTTCCCTGACAGTTCTTTCGATGGTTTCTCTAAGTTTTTTTTTCTTGTCCTGTGTGCCTGTTCCAGATCACGTTCCTCGGCCGCAGCCTGATGATTTTCTTTTCGATTTGTGAACCCCCTTCTTTTTCTTTAACTTCAAAGGGCTTTCCCTTTCAAAAGAGACAACCCCTGCCTTCCTGCTCCTCCCTCCCCCTTTGGGCACGATCACCGTTTTCTGTGATGTCTATTTTTCCCCGGCTTCTTCCCCTTTCTGCTGATTCCCTCTGCCCTGTCCAGCTTTTCCTCAGTTGGATAACACTGTTTTCTTCTTAGTGGTCTCTCTCTCCCTCCTTTCTGAGTCTATAGCCTATGTCTTGTTCGGGCTAGTCTTGTTTGTGCTCAGGCCCCCTTCCTCCCTCCTGATTCAAATCCGTCGCAATTGTTAGAGTCCCTTTACCTTAATCTCTCTCATCCTCTCGGGCGACTACAAAGCGAACCGCTCTCCCGGCAGATTGATTTCCTCCTATCGTTTTACCCCAGAGGTTTCCCTCCCCGACGACCTCTTTTGGTTAATCTCCTCTTTTACGCATATCCTTGGGGTGGGGCCACCCCCGGGACACCGTGGGTAGTTTCTTTCTTCCATGATTTTCCCCTGTTTGGGTGTCTCTTTTCTGTGGGACTTTTTCCCTTCCCCTCGTCCAAGTATGCCCTGTCACCCGGCGGCGGCAGGACAGACCCCTTCCCCTGTTCCTTTTGCTGACTTCATCGGTCACGGCATGAAGCCTTTTCCCTTTTTGGCTTCTCTGTTATTGTCGTCCCCAATTGCTAGCCGTCCCGACCAGTTGCCACGGCTGCCCTCTTGAATTTTTTCCCGGAGGGTTACCTGACAGAACCCGTTCCATTTTGCGTTCCCCTTCCATTCTTTCTTTAGGGCTCCAGTTCGAGTGTGGCGTGAATATGACACCGTGACCCCTTCCTTTTCCGCGATAAAGATATGGCCCTGGATTTTTCAGTTTTATTCTTTCTTTCCCCCAGCTTTTTTTTTCTAGTGAGGCGCCTTCCCCGCCCGCGATGAATAGCCCGCAAGTGTTCCTGATTCCACACAAACTTTTCTGTTTCCCCTTTTCTGGAGTAGTCTTAGAGTAGGTTGAACAGTAACTTTTTCAGTCCCGTTTTTCGGGTTGTCCAGACGTCCTTTCCCAGTGCAATTTTCATCGAAGATAGTCCAACTTTTTTCTTTTCTTCTCCCAGGACGGGAATACTGACACCCTGTTTCAAGCCGTCCTTTCCTTCCTACTCCGTCTCCTTTCCTCTCTGATAGATTTCGGACTGCCAGTTGCGGCCGGCGATTATTTCCTTTCCCGCTTTTTTAGCTTTTTTTTTTCTAGGGACGTCCCGTAAGTGGCCCCCCCTTCCCTTTCAACACAACCAATCTGCCGCTGCGCCTCCAGTCGCACGCTAAGATTCTCTTTGGCGTGTTGTGATAACTTTAGTGCTGATGCGAACCAACGTTCCCCCCCTTTATAGTCCTCACTGTTCTGGGGCACACTCCCAGGCAGAACGAGGACTTAAGACATACCTGTGGTTTTTTTCCTCTTTTTCGTCATCCTAACCCTTTAATCAGACCCCGTAATTGTCCCCCCCCCCCCGGCTCTCTCCTACTGGGGTGCGCATTTGAGGAAGAAAACAAAGACGTCGGCCATGACCACTGCCTCCTTCGTTTCAGACGGACAAAAACACCCCATGACCATCCTGAATCCTTCTACCAGAGGCCCTTCCTTCCAAGCAGGGGTCCCCAAGAACAGCGCCCGGACGACGTGTGGTCGCCGCACCACTTTCAGCATCTTCCTCTCTAGGACTTTTCTTTTTTTCCAGTGTTTTGCGGCCTGTACTTTGACGTGTATTCTCTTTTTCCTCTCAATCGTTTTTGGGTTTTAGCTTTTTCTCGAGATTCCGCCTGCCCCCCCCCACGTTTTTAACATGACAAATTTGTCCAGTACCCTTTCTACTCAGCGCTGAGCGAGATGAGATTGTTTGCGGACGCCGCCACCCCCTGAGGGTTCGGACTGGACCGGGGATGGTCCCCCCCTTTTTCCTTGCCGTTCCCTTTCTTTCTTTTTTTGTTGGCATTCGTGTTAGGGCGCACCCGCCCCGAAGGTAGGTTATTCTTTTATGTTTGCTACCTTTACGGCGTGTTTCTCCCTTTCCCCACACTAACTGCCTTCCTTTCTTTTTTTAGGGTTTTTGCCCATCCGCGATGACGGTGTCGATGCTCGACGGCCGGTTAGTAACCTCCGGCTCTTCTTCGTATGGGAATTTGGTTTTCTTTCCCTTTTTGGGACTCTACCTGGACCCAGTCAAGCACTCCCCTGCACACACGCAACTAGGATCTCGTCTTCGTTGTTCAGATTCTTTGGCCCTTCCTCTTGGGGTTTTCCCCCCCCTTTCCGGTTTGCCAGTAATGTCATCATAACATATCCGACTTGGTCAAGCCATGCTTTCTCCTTGACCCCCTAGAAACTACATAGAAACTTTAGAGAAGATATTCCCTCCTCATTCTTCTCTCCCCCTTTCGGTTGCAATAGAGGTTCAAACCACGACTGGTGCTTACGCTAATGCTTTGGCTCTATGTTCATTTTTTCGCACAAGCCCCAGTGATGCGTACCGGACCCTTCCTTTCCCCCCGATTCCTTTCCCTTCGGTCCCTCGATCAAGCCATCGAATAAAACGCCCGCCTCTGTTCAGTTTTTGTTTGTTACTCTGTCACCATTGCCTCTCCTTTTAATTTCATGCCGGCCTGCGCCTACTCAATTATTTAACCGCTTGTGAACCCCTATTCGGCAATCTAGTCTTTCCACTAATCTTACGTCTACTCCTTGTCCCCCCATCGTTTCATATGCCCACTCCCACTCTACCCATTTCAGCCCCTTCCTCTAACAGTGCCAAACTTACTAATAAGTGGTAGTTTCCCAATGACGGTACTTTCCCTCTCCCCGAATGCATCCCCCTGCGATAATCCGTGTCCTGACTCTGTCTGCGGTTAATTCTTTTTACCTCACAGTCCCTAGCGTCCCCTCTCATAGGCTTCCCTCTTTATAATAGTCCTCTTTCCTAGGGACTTTTTTTCCTTTTTCATGGCCGGGTCCTTGACGATTGCACTGACGTCGATTACATTTACAACAGGTCCCTCTTTCCTGAATCCCGCCCACGGTTGATTTATTTTGACGACGGACACACCCCCCTCTTTTTTTCCTTTTGGGGCCATTCCTAGCACTCCCGCGACTTCCCACCGTGATCGTTCTTTTCGGATAGGATTTTGGTAAAACCCGTATACGTTTTTCCCCCCTCCATTAAACTACCCCCTTTTCCTTTTCGAGAATGTTTTTTTCTTTTTTAGCCGCCCTTACGTTGTTGCAGCATCTGGGCTCTAATCATATAGCTTTCCCTCTTGTATTTTTTTATCGCGGTATCTGAGGGTTGCTGTTTTCCCCCCCTCCTTTCTTCCAGCCCACTCCAGACGACGCAATCACAGTCGAGATCTCGACCCATACTGATACAATCCCTTGTTTCCTACACCGTTCTTAAAGGAACTTTCCCACTCCTCTCCCCTTCATACTTGCTGTGACGGCTTCGTAACCACTCAAAACCGCACCCCTGGTTTTCGGAACCTTCGTGATCTGGTCCCCCTTAATGTTTCTTCTTTTCTGGCAGCAATGGCTTACTACAAATGGCTGTCCACGTCACGATTTTTCCTTTTTTTCAACTCTCGTTTAGGGCCTTAATTCCCTGAGTAATTTTTCTCTTCTTTTTCCTTTATCCATCCCCCCTGGACAACCCTTTCAAAACAAACGCGACGCTAAATGGCCGAAACGTTTTTTCCCCCAAGTCCGTATGAAGGTTTAGTTCTACGACTGCTTGTGGTAGTCCCTTGGTTGAACGTCTTTCCCTATCCCTCTCCGTGACTGCTCTCCGAAGGGATTGCTCATCGACGGAGCACCGGCGGAAGGCATGGCCTTTCCTTTCTCTGTTAATTATTTGCCCTTCCCTTTTTTTTTTTGTTTGTTTTAGGCCAGTTTTCCGAAGGGAATGTGCCAGGCGGAGCATTCTTTGATTTATTGCCTTCCTTGCCGAAGCCCCTCCTCCTCGTTTTTCCCTTTTTCCCCAATTGACCTTTCCCGGTTCTCGAGGGTTCATCGACGAAACGCGGTCCCCTTGCCCCCCTTCTTGATCAAGAAAGATTTCGCAACCATCTCCTCCTAGTTGGAAGTTCCCTTTTCTTTTCTTCATGTTCCCTCTTTCTCTATTGGCGTATTACTGAGTAACTTAACGAGTTTCCCCCGTGATAGGCGGGGCCATTACCGACCCCAGTTCTTCTTTCTCTTTCCTTTGCATTTCACCCCGTGGAACCATCGTTGGTTCTTTCTCGTTTTATTCGTCGATGGTCCTTCCTAAATCAATGTTTCAACTCTATTTACCAACCCCAAACTCCCCCCCGTGTTCGAAATACTCTTTTCACTGCGTCCCCCCCCCCCCCCCCCATTGATTTGACTTATCCTAAGTTTACCTGATCGACAAACTTGCTTCGCAATTGATTCTTTCATAGGAATTTGTTTTCCTTCTACTTTTCTGGAGCATCCTCCTTCCCTACTGTTTACGTTATAGATCGCGACGACCTGCTGGCACTTCATTCCACCTTTGATCATGAGAAACGTGTGAGGATTCCCTCTTTCCTTCCCAAAGCCCCTTTCACAAGGGCTTGAGCTGCTGTCGTTTAAGGTGGTTTTCAATCGCTCCTACTACGCCACCCGTGTTTTTCCACTCTCCTTTTTGATGAGCAGATGCGTGAGTTCAACGCTACTTTCGGAATTACCCCGCATCCCGGTACACAGACTCCTCTCTCGCACCTGATTGTTACGAATATTATTTCCCCCCTCCTCACCTTTGTTGTTGTTGCCCTTCCTCCTCCTTACACCCCCCCCTGTAGTGCTTTCTCGTCGCGTTACACGGAGTTTGGTCATGCTTAATTCATTTTAGCGGTTGTCAAAAGATCAACGGCATCCCTTCGCAGACCTGCGGCTGAGCCCTTTTTCTTCTTACTCCCCCCTTTTCCCTTTTCCGAATGCAATAAAAGAACAAAGCGAACCAGATGGTTTAACTTTGGGTTTTTCCGTTCCGGCTTACATTTACATGAACACGGCTCAGACCACTGGCGTGATTAATGACCGCCCGCCTCTTAGCGATTCCCTTTTACCTCCTCCTGTGCGCCGGCGTTGCCTTCCGCTTTCATCCTGATGAAGTTGCATCTGTACCCTACTTTCTGTCGCTTTTTGTCCGCTCTCCATTTTTGATTAGCCGGTTGGCTGCATTGAACTCGTACAGGGCGACATGTGATATTTGTGCTCTATTTTCTTGTTAAGATTTTTACGACATCGACCTCCCCCTTTTTCCCCCCGCCACCCTCTTTTTTCCTTTCTTTTCCTTTTTCGGTGAATGGGGATCTACATCGTTTCGGCTCATAGGACACGCCCCCCTCTTGTCCCAAATTTAGTACTTATCGACACTCGCGTCCTGCGTCCCCGTAGAACTTCCCTTGCCAACTCCCTTTTCTTTCCCCCTCCCTTTGTGCGGTGACAGTCGGTGGCTCCTGTGGCAAGGTGGCCAGTTTCTTTTTTCGGTCGGAAATAAGTAGAGACAAGCACTGGGTTCCGGGACCCTTTACTTCCGAGTGGCTTTTTATTTTGTTTTTTTTGCGTGATCTATCGGATGCCGAACTTCTCGATTGTTTGGGGCGACTTCCAATTTCTCCCTACAACTAGTCCCGTCAATCCAACTTCTCCCGATCAGTCTTTTCCTGCATGGTCCCTTTTTTTCCTCCCCTTAGATGAGCAATTTTTTATTAGGAGGGGCTCCTGCCACGCGTGCCAGGCCAGCTTCCACGCCCTCACGATTCAGGTTCTTACACTCATGCTCCGGATTTGTCCCACTTTTTCCTCGGGTTTTAAGATTTTGTTCCTCAGGGTGTCTACGTGTTCGGTGAGGACGCCGGTCCGCCATCAAGTCTCGCACCATAGCAGTGCTCAGCACCGGGGTCGTTTTTTCCCCCATTTTGTTTTTTCCCTTCCCCCTTGCGTTGCCTTTTCACAAACGAGCATAAGGACCGTATCCCCGGTGCCCCGATAAACTTGGTGTGCAGGTCCTTTGCAGCCCTTCTTTTGAAGAAAGCCATTTTCCGCATGCGCTCCTTTTCCTTTAAGATGCACTTTCCTCGGGGACAACGTTCGCAGGTAGTGGTCGTCCTCCGTTTTGATTTCTCCCTCTTGGCGTTTTCTTTTAGGCATAGTCATTGTGGACCGCACCTCGCGCCTCTTAAAATCAATCGCTTCCTCGAGTAATTTCCCTATCATTCTCGTATCCTTTTCTTTCTTCCCCTACAGTGAGCACCGTACCGTCTCCTGACCGTTTGAGATTGGATTGGTTGTTCAGCGGCATCGGGGCCCCCGCTCTGCACCCCTTCTTTTTCCTCCGATTTATTGTTTCCTTTCGCTCCCCTTTGAAACCTCCTTTGAAAAGCGTGTCTCTTAGGCGTTCAAGCTCAACCGTTTCGGGTAGCCCGGTTATCGGACCTTTTTTTGCCCCCCCTTCTACCTTTACAGTATGCCCCTTCTGAACGCCCCGGCTTACAGGCAACCGGCCGATTCCTGATAGAGATTTTCAGGCCCTGAGATTTTCTTCGTCCCCCCTTCTTTCGCCCTGATTCCTCGTCGTGAATTCGGCTAGGGCGACTTTTCGTCACCTGATAAACGCGGAAGGTTGCTGCAGGACTGTCCCCTGGGCACCCCTCCTTTCCCTTTTTTGGACCCTTCCGCTGATCGGTGAGTTGCCCGGCCGATTCGAATGGCGCGTGGGGTTTTCTTGACCACCGTCCCTACGGCTTCTTTTTCCGATCCATAGCCCCTCCGAGACCCTGTGGAAGTAGGTGTTCAATTGAGACTGTTCCGTCTGTGAGGTTTTTCCCCCCTCTTGCCCGATTGGTCCTCTTCTCACTCTTTTCCGATTTCCACCCCCCATTTTTGACCTCACGGTGCGACTGTCGTCGATATGGGTGCTCCGTGCCTATTCTCTATATTTTCCTCTTGGTCGCTTCCCCTAGGCCCTTCGGGTTTCCACGAACAGATGAAAGTCATTTGGGACACAATGAGTTGGACCTTGCCCTTTTCCCTCCCTTCCACCTTTTTTTTCTCCCTCCTGAGGCTCCTTTTACACTTGAGCCTATTTGCATCCCTTGGCCGTTGAGCGTTGACTGACATCCCTTCTCTTTGATCTTTTGACATTCACGGAGGATACCGTGACGGTTCAAACAAGTTCCTGGAGGCCCTTTACGTCCTAGAATCTATTCTTTGCGTTTGTGTCATGGTGTTTTTGCTCAACCGGTTACCTGGTCTTTGTTCTCCCGTTCCCTTGCGGGCACACCCTCAAGCCGCCCGCCGCGGCCGTCGGTTCCCATACTGGGCTGTCGCGCCTCGACAGTTCCTTTCACAAGCCAGGCACAAACCCCCTTCGCAGAGCTACGTTTTTTTTTGCGACTTCCCGCAGGACGAACCCCCCTCGTAATTCCCCCCTCTCCCCCCCTTTTTTTCCTTCCGTCTTTCGGACCATCCCCGGACAACATGCCTGACCGCTACAATAGTATGAAGAGCACGACGGGTGCACCCTTCCGCTCCCGGAAACGTTTGTGTTCTCCTACAAACCTTCTCTTTGACGCTCGACGTCTTGTTTTTCGTGTGCCCTGTAGGTGCCGGGCAGTGTAG
>Ga0179593_1476461_pt1 | contig 17772 bp, 42 predicted proteins | sample CZODoug2_1_08_16_FD_185931 | JGI IMG/M metagenome (GOLD analysis project Ga0179593, IMG submission 185931) | Vadose zone soil fungal communities from Angelo Coast Range Reserve, California, USA - CZODoug2_1_08_16fungal (PacBio error correction) | ecosystem: Environmental > Terrestrial > Soil >... | reverse complement strand
CCAAAACTCGGTTTCCATTTGACCGTCGTGCGGTTGACTTCTCCTGTCCCCACGACCCCATTTGTCCTCCCAGGGTTTTTCCCCCCCACGCTTTTCTTTCCTTTTCTTAAGCTTCAAACGTGAATCTGTTTTGGAGCCTTCCTGCCGAGTTTGGCACTAGCGCCTCTGGCCCTTCCCGATTGCTGTCACGGTGCTTCTCCTCATTCCCCCATGCACCCTTTTTGTGATGGTTGCCAACCCAGTCCAACCTTCCTTTTTTTGCTTGGCCCTGTGTTTAGATGTCCTTTATTGCTTCATCCCACTGTTTTTTTCCCCCCACATGGTGTTTTTCCTCACTGTCTTTTTGTTTCAGATTTTTTTTTTCCCCTTCACAGGGGCACCGAGGCCATTTTAAATTACTCCCCAAGGGTCCCACGCGTTGTACCCCCCCCCTTCCCAGTCGAGCCATTGACTCGACAACTCTTTTCCCTGCCGATTCTTCCCCTTTTTTTTTGGGCCGTCCTTTTGCCCCAACTTTTTTTTTTCCCCTCCGACGCTCCCCACTATTTCCCACGCTTTTCCCTTTTCTTTTCCTTTCTTCGTTTTCTCTTTTGCCAGTTGAAGCCTTCCTCTCCCGTTTCCCCAACCACGCCCCTGCCCAGTTTGTGCGCGTTGTCATCGCCCCCAGTCCTCAGTGTTTTTTTTTTTCATCTTCTTTTTTTCCCTCCCTTTTGTTTTTGTTGTACTTTGGCGCACACTGCGTTCACGCTGGTCCCGTCTTCCCCTGCGACCTGTGACAAAACGTGTGCTTCCCCTTTTGTCGTTTGGTTGTTTGTTCTTCTCTTCGTTCACGACTTTTTTTTGCCGTGAAGCTTCCACCGTCCCGGACTGATTTCCCCCTCATCTTTCCCTTGCTTTTTCTTTTTGGTTTCGCGTAGTTTTTCCGTTTGTTTTTTTTTTTCCAACCAGGCCCCTCTGTTTTTTTTCAGTGCACCCCCTTTTTTTTCACCTTCTTTTTTTTTTTTTCCTGGCTTGAATTGTGGGCTTTTTTTTTTGGCTTTCTGTACTCCGTTTGTCCCCCCTTTCGTGGTATGTTTTTTTTGGGTCTTTTTTCCCGGTGGTTCCCCTTCCTTTCCCCTTTTTCCTCGGACCAACCCCTCCCCCACAGGGGATTGGAACCCCCCTTTTCCCTTTTTTTCCCCCCCCCTTGGGACAAACCCCAACCCCACTTTGGTCGCCCCCAATGGATGATTTATATTTTTTTTTTTATCGCCCACCCCCAAAGGGTCCACCTGCCCCCCCCTTTCTTTGTTTGTTACTTTTTTCGTTTCACGCATGCAAACTGTGCGATTTGCAGCTTATGTTTGTCGTTCTCCCTCTTCGGAACTTGGCCGCCCCGCATTTGGGACGGTCTTTGTCCCTACTCGTACCTCCCTCTGGTTCCCCCCGTTCCCTTACCCCTTTTTTGGTCACGCCAGTACTTATCCCCCGCTTTTACCTCCTTTTTCCTTTTCTCCTTGACCTTTGCCCAGTTTTTTTCCCACACTCGGTTTTTCTTTTTTTTAAAATCTTCTCTTCCCCGGTTTCCCCGTTTTTCATGTGTTCACATTTGGGACTTTTTCCCCAAGCGTCCGATCTTTTTGTACAACAACGTTTCCCCCCTCCTCCTGGTTTGTTTTAGCTTGCTTTTTTGTTTCTTTTTATTTTTGGTTTGAGTTCATCAGTTTCGCCCCCCTTTTTTCCCCCCATTTTCCCCAGTTTTTTCCTTTTTCTCCTTTTTCTCCATTGCGATTGTTTGTTTTTTTTGCAGGTTTCTTTTTTTTCTCCCTGAGGAACCTTTTTCCCATTTTTTTTTTTTTTTTCATTCACTCTTCTCCATCCTTTTTTCACCCCCCGGAGTTGGTCCTTCGTGGTGCCCCCCGTTTTCCTTTTTGCGCTTTCTTACCGCCCCTTTGCCATTCTTCCCCTCTCCCCAATTACCCCCATTTCGGTTTGTCGTTTGCGTCCTTCTTTATAAGCCATCTTTAAGTTCGGTTTTGTCACGGACTTTCTCTTTTCCTTAGTGCTGTCCTTTTTTTTCCTTCTCCCGAGCAACTCCACAATATGGGGGCGTGGCAACCCGTGCGGAAACCCAGGTTTCTTTCTGCGTTCCCCTACTGTTGCGGCAATGGTTCTTGCTTTTATGGTTTTTTCCCTTTTTTTGAGACCCACTTCTTTCCCCTCCTTTGTTTTGTTTGTTGATCTTCACCCAATTTTCCCCCCTCCCTTTCCCACCGTAATTCCCCGCGATTGTCTCGCTGTTTTGTCCTTCCTTTTCCGCTGTTTCCCTTCTTCCCCCCCATTTGTTTTTCGTTGGTCAACCCCTTCTGGAGTCCTTCCCTCGCTTGGAACTTCCCGTGTCCGTGTTTCCCTTGACAAACACCCCCCCCTTCTGATCGGACTACTTCTTTTCCCCGCCCCCCTCCCCCCCCCTTTTTTTCTTTTTCTCGTGTTTCAAGCTGGAAAATTTTTCTCACTTCTCGGCGGAGATGTTCCCTGTACCCCGATTTGGGGCGGTGCGCTGCTCTGTTTAGCATTTTTTTCTGAATTTTTTCTTTTCCCCGTTTCCTCTAACCCCCAAAAAACCTGTTCCTTCAAACCCCAAAAACCCAACTTCTCCCTGGAGCCCCACTGTAGACTTCTTTACCTTTTTTTTTACATGGGGTTGGCCTTAAGTCCTCACCCCCTCCCCAGTCCCCCTTCCTCCCCTTCGCCTTTTTTCCCCCCCTTCCTGCTTTTGGTTTAAAACTTAGTAAATTTTTTTTCTCTTTCGGTGATTCGTTCCCGACCCCCTGGTTTTTCTTTTTTTTCCCCCCCCCAAATTGATCCGCCTTCTAAGCTTGTCTATCACCCGACTTGATCCCCCCTTTTCGCTTGTTTTTTACTTACCTGGATTGTCCGGCGATCTTTGGGGCGCTTTTTTCTTGTCGCCCCACGGTGATTTTCCCTCTTTCCCTCAGCGCTTCCCATTCTCGTGTGCATTGTCTGTGCTTAAATCCCCAACGCCTGCCCCCTTTTTTGCCCCCCCTTTTCTCTGCCCTTATCCCCATGGTGGGCCCCCTCTGGTTTTTTTACCTGTGTCTCCCCCCCCTTTTTTTTCTCTGTGTTTTTCGATTTTTTTTCCTTCTAGACTGGTGTCCCTTTCCCCCTTGTTGCAATTAAAAACCTTTTTCCTCCCCTCCACGGGTCCCCTTTTTCCCAGATCAGTCGTCCACTCCTGCCCAGAAAAGTTCCTGAAAGTGTGTTGTCGTCTGCCCCTCCCCGGGCCTTCCACCAAAAACTTTTTCCGTCCCGCCCTCCTATTTTCCTCCTCCCTTAGGCTCGTCCACCTCTTTTCGTTACCTTCTCTCATTACCAGGGTTGATCGTCCGTCCCCCACCCCACCTTGTCCAGAGTGCCCCCTTTGTTGAGCCTTTTGATCGCTTTTTTTCCCGTTTCCCCTGTTTTTTATCTCTTTCTTTCCTCCCCCCCCTCTTCCGGTTTTTGTTTTTTGCGTTGAGTTTATTCTTCCCCCTTCCTGCGTTAATTTCCGCCCCAATTTTCCCCTCTCCCCAAACCAAGGTTCTTTGTGGTTTTTTTTTCTTTGTTTGGTTTCTTTTGAGGCTTGCCCTCCCGGTCTATTTGTACCTTTCTCTGGAGCCTCTTTTCTTCCCTCACTGTTCCGACTCCCCCCCTCCCTCCTTCAGGCCCCCCAAAAATTTTTTTTTTGTTTGCAGGGTCCCTGCTCATCAATTTTAGTCCCAGTGTTGGGCAATTTCGGTCTTGCTTTCTTCTTCCCTGTACCCCCTTTTCTACCGTTTTTTTTTCCCGTGACCCAAAAGAATTGTGTTTTTTGCTGGCGTTGGCCCGTATGCTTTTTTTTCCCCTATGTGGGCGAGTTGCTTCTTTTTGACCCCAATGTCCATTTTTGTTTTTTTTTTTGCCCCCCCCCTTGTTTGTTCTATCTCCCCAAGCTTTAACCCACCTGGTTCCCCCTCTTAAGCACTTTTTTTTTTTTTTTTTTTTTTTTTGAAAATTTTTCTCCTCGATGATTCCTTTTTCCCTCTAACACACCCTGGGGCCACCTCAACCTTTTCTTGTTTGGAACGGTTTTCTTCAATGTTTGCCCCCCCGGTTTTTATTCCCCTCCTCTTTTTAGCCTCCAAAGTTGCGCAGCTCACTTATGGGGGACCCCGTTTTTGTTTTCCACCCTCCCCCCTCATTGCTTCCTTCCCCCCCACGTTTTTTCAGTGGGAATCATACCCTCCTCATCAAACTTTAAATTTTTCCTTGCTTTGACGCTTTGACCTCCTTTTGGTTCTCCCCCCTCTCTTTTGGCCCAACAAGGTCCGCCCGCAACTTTGTTGGCAAATTTCTAGTTTTCCCAGGTTCCTATTCTTACCCTTCCCCCCCCCATCCTTCCTCTACCGCGTCTTTTCTGTTTTTTTTTTTTTTTGAGTGCAGTTTCCCTTACCCTTTTTCCCCATGTCCTTCATTCTTCCAGTTTTTTTTTTTGGGTTTTATTTTTTTTGTTTTTTTTTTCTTTTAGACATTTTGCAACCCCGGGGCCACTGAGAATTTTTTTCACTTTCTCCCATTTTTTCCGGTCTTTCCCCGCTTCTGTTTCCCCTTTCCCTTTATCCACGTTTCATTTCAGGCCCCTTTTCCCCCAAGCTGAAATACCCCTTTTGCTGGTGGCTTTTTCTTTTTCCCGTCGATCCGCTACTTCGTTTTGCGGGTTTTTTTTTGCCCCCTACCCATGACCTTCCTTCCCTTGCGTGGTTTTTCCCCTCCTCCCCCCCCTTTTTGGAAACCCCTTTTGACCCCGTCATTTCACCAGATTGTTTGCCCTTCCTGGAAGCACTCTCCCGTGTTCCTTTTGCTTTCCCCCCACAAACGTGCACTGCTGGCTCGTGATGTTCTCCGTTGGTTCCTTTTGTTTGTTACACATTCTCTCTTTTCCTCTTTTGTTTGGTTCTTTTTTTTTGAGTTCCCCCTTTTTTTCATTCCCCCTTTCACCCCCCCCTTTTTCCCCCCCCTCCCATTACTCCGCAACCCCTTGTCCATTCGATTTAGGGGGCTTCCCCTTCCCTGTTCTTTTCGTGTTTTTCCCCAGTTTCCCCCTTTTTCTTATCCCCCACCTTTTTTTCTCATGAATTTTCCATTCAGCCTGAGGGGATTATACCCACCCCCCCCCCCCCCCCCCCCTACATTTTCCTTTTCTGATTTCCGACTCCCCCTGGCCTCCTCCACCAAATTTTTTTTTTTTTTTGTAATCCATCCTTCCACTTTGTAAGTCTCTTTCGTTTATGTTTTCGGCACTTTTTTATCTTTGGCGGTTCCTAGTCTTTGATCTAAAGCTGCGCAAGTTCTCTCCCGTTTTTTTTTCAACCCACCCCCCCTTCCCAACAACCCCCCGGCTTTGCAAGAACCTTTCCCCCCTTAGACCCCTGATTCCCTGGAAATTTTGACCTGGGTGAAATGCCTCCCCCCTTTTTTCCCTTTCTCGCCGCTCCTTCTTTCCCTTCTTCCCCCCTCTGGTGAAAAACCCGCCATTTTCCATGAATTTTTTTCCCCCTCTTTTTTTCCTCCCTCCGTTTCTTTTCACACCTTTTGGTCATTTGTTTTTTTTCCTTCCTTTACTGTTTTGGCCCTTTTTTTCTTTTTTTTGCGGCCTGTGAAGTCGTTTTTTTTCCTTATCTCCTCTTTCTAGGGTGCTGCTACCCCCACGGTGATCGCCCTCTTTTTTTTCCAGAATGCACTTTTGTCTTCCCCCTTTTTTTTTGACCCTCCTTTTCCGAATTCCCTTGTTCCCTTCTTCCCCCGTTTCGATCATTGTCTAACATTTTTTTTTCCCGTTGCCTCTCTTTCCCCTGTTGGTTCCCCTCTTTTTTTTTTTCCTCCTTCGCCCTTTTCCCCCCTCTTTTTTTTCCCACTTAAACCCCCCTTTTTTCCCTCCCCGACTTTTTCAACTGTTCCGCTTTCGTCCAAACTTGACTTTCTTTTTTACTTCCTTTTCCGGTTCCCTCCTCCTCCTTTCCCCCCCCCACCTGTGCTCAACACGAATTTTTCCCCCGCCTGAATTTCGTCCTCCTCTCGTGACTCCGGAATTCCTTTCAATATTTACCTTTTGTTTCGTATCCGTTTTTTCCCCCGTCCCCCTCTTCCAGTTTAGACTGATCCATTTTTTCTTTTTTGCTTTTTTTTGTTCTGCGTTAATTTTCTTTTTCTCCTTTCCTACTCTTACTTGTTGTTGTCTTTCACCTTTTTTTGGTTTGGTCTCTGTCCCCCCCGCGCACATTTCTTTACGTCTTGTGGTCTTTTATGCCCACTGTGTCCCAACTGGCTTTTGGGTGCCCTTGTTTTTCGTTTTGTGAATCGGAGTCTTTTCGTTTCCCTCTTTTCCTTTGTCTTTTTTCTTGTCCTCAAATCACCTCTTAGAGTCCTTCAATTCCCCCGGGTTTGCCCTACCCGTCAAATTCTCTTGTTCTTTGTGTGGTTTTGGCTCGGTGTGGAACGTGTTTTCACCCACTTTTCCCGGCTTTTTTGTCCTGGCAACCCCTTTTCCTCCGCTTTCCCCTTCCCTCTTGTTTTGAGTTGCGTTGGCTTTTTCACTCCTTTGTCGCTTGTCCAACGGGGTTTGTCCTCACCTTTTTTGTTTTTGAGTTTCCAATTTTCCTTTTTTTTCTCTTTTTTTTTTTCCCCTTTTGACACAAATGTACCCAGGTCTGAGGTCCACTTTTTTTCCCCAAACCATTTTTTAGCCAACTTCTGCATCGTACCCGACTTCAAACACACCTTGCCAAGTCCTCCTTTGCTGTTGGATTGTTGTTTTTTTCCGGCCCTGACCCCCTTTTTTCCTTTTCTTGTCCCCTTTTTTGATTTTGGTTTTGATTTTGAGACCCCCCATTTTTCACCCGTGGTCTTCCCTTACTTTTTGGAGCGTCTGCCTTTACTTCTTCCCCCCACTCCTTTCCCCCCTCCCTTTTACATTTCAGTTGGACCCTTCAGTCGCTTCCCTAGCTTAACTGCCCCGTGGTCTGAGGTTGACCGTTCGTTTCACAGTTCCTTCCCCCTTTTCGTGAGATTTGGTTTGAATTGTTTTCACCGCCCAAGTCTTTGTTACTTTGTTCCAGTAAGTCGATGTTTTCTTTATTCTTTTCCCCTTCCCCTTTTCCCCTCCTGCGGTTTATTTGCACCCCTCCTACCTCTGCGATTTCCCTGTTGTGTGGTGAACTTTTTTAGTTTTTCCTTTTCCCAGTTCAGTTTTTCCCCTTTTTTCCCCTTTTTGGCTTCAAGTCTCTCGATTTTGTGTTTTTTTTGTTTTTTTCGGTTTTTTTTTTTTTTCAGGTTTTTAGATTAACCCCTCTCACCTTTTTCCTTTCTAAAAATTTTCAGGATTCTCCTCTTAGAGTAACCGCGTTTTTTTTTCAAATCGTTTTCCCCGTTCTGAACTCCCTTCCTGCCAGATCTTATTTACTTGTTTGAATCCCTTCCCTTTTAACCATCCCCCCCCTTTTTGGTCGGTTCCTTTGCTCCCTTTTTCTTCCTTAAGTTGCATGGACACTTTTGGGTTTTTGTCTTTGTTTCCCGTTCCTTTCCACTGTTTGACTTACCCCTTTTTTTCCCCTGTCGCTCCCCGACCCCTTTTTTCCCCAGGTGCCGACTTCCCAACTAACCAATTTCTTGAGCCCCCGTTCCCCCTTTTTTTCCAGTTTCTTCCCCCCCCCAATTTTTTGTTGGTCTTCGGTTGGTTTTTTCGGTTGGTCAGGCCTTTTTTTTCCCCCGTAATCCCCTTTTTCTTTTTCCCCCTCCGTTTTTTTGTTTGTTTCTGGATATTTTTTTTTTTTCCCTGGCCTTCCCCCCTTTTTTTTTACCCTGCTTCCGTTTTGCGCAAACCCCCTTTCCCCGCATTTTTTTTCGTGTATTTTGAGTCGCTGTTTTCCCTTCGGGCCCCGCCGTTTGACCCCATTTTTCTTTGCTTTGGCAGTCACCCTTCCCCCCCCTCTTCACTCCCTCGTTTTTTCCCCCCCCACCACCCCCCCAATGCTCTCTTCCGTTCCCTTCTTTTACCCGTCCAGCAAACATTTTACTCCTTGAGAGCACCTTTGTAATTTCTCCCTGAGTCGGGGGTTTTTGGTCCACTTTGTCTGTTCCTTTCAGGTTACGCTGATCTTTCCTCCAAGCTTGAACCGAAAGGTTTTCCCCTTTTTGAGAGTTCTCCCCGTTTTTCCAGTTTTTCCCCCCCCCACCCTTTTTTTTTTTTCACCTACCCACACCCCCCCCCTCCTCCTCCTCCCTTTGATTTTGGAGGCGGGATTTCTGAACTCACTCGGGCCACCTTTTTTTCTGTGTGGCATTGTTTTTTTTTTCCAACTAATCACCCCTTCCAGTTCCCCTCGTCTCCCTTCTTCTTGAATTCAAGGTGCCGCTGGTCCCAAAACCCCGTTTAAAATTTTCCTTTAACCTCTTCCTGGGAAGATTCTTCCCCCATGCCTTTTTTTTCCCCCCCCCCACTGTGTTTTTTCACCCTTCCCCTGAATTATTTTATGGCATTTTTTTTTTTTTTTATAAACTGTTTTTCCCCCCCTCCCCTGTTTTTTTTTTGTCATCTTTGCTGCGTGTGCAAGATAACCCCCTCCTTTTGTTTCGCTGTTTTTCAAGGTGTTTTTTTTTCCTTCAAGCACCCCAGACTTTCTTCCTTGTGTTTCTTGTGTTTGTCCCTCCACGGTAAAACCCTTTTTTGAATCCTATTTCCCTTTTTGGCTGCTGTTTACTCCTACCCCCTCTACCCCTAATTTTTTCTAACCCCCCCCTTTTTTTCCTCGTTTTATATTGTTTTACTGTGTGTACGTATTTTTTTTATCTGTGCCCCCGATTGACCCCCCCCCCCCTGGACAGGCCAATTTTTGTTTTGAAACACTTACTTTACCAAACAGCGCCTTTACCCATTCTTCCCCCTTGGCCCTCTTCCCCCCGGCCATATTTTACCCTTTGTCCCCCCCCCCGATTCTTAAGTTTTTCCTTGGTTGTTTCCGCCCTTTGCCCCCCCCCCCTTTTTCCCTCCCCCCCCAGTCGACACATTTCCCTTTCCCCCCATTTTGAATTATGTTTCCTTCCCAGTCTTCGTTACTAGCTTTTACACTTTTTTTTCCCCCCCTTTCTTCCTACCAAAACCCCTCCCCCCCTTCTTACCCTTTTTTCGCTGCAGTTTTTGTTCTCTTCCATACGTAGCAGCTTGTTGCCTCTCTTTTTTTCCTTCTCTTCTGTCCCTCTGTTTTTTTTTTTTTTTGAGACGTTTTTCTTGACTCTCCCCAACTGATCTGATGTTTTCCTTCTCCCCCCCCCCCCCCAACTTTTTAAAACACCCCCAATGGAGGTTTTTTCTTTTTTTTTTCGGATCGTCTTTTTTTTCAGAATTTCTATTTCCCCTTTCCTTGTCCCTGTAGGTTTCCACGCAGACTTTTTCAGTCCCTTTTTTTTTTTTCCCCCCTTCTGGTGTACCCCCCTTTTTTTCCTTTGTCTTTTCCTGGTGTTTGCCCCCACCTTCCGGTGTTTTCGTTCCTTGCTTTTGCAGCTCCTGGTTTTTTAAAAAGTTTTTGGGGTGGTTCCCTTTGGGCGCTGTTCTCTTTGTTTCCCCCCCAGTTGCTTTTTTTTTTTTTAGGGAATCTTTCCCCTTTTTTTTCTTTTTCCCCTGTTCTGGAACCTTACACCCCACTTTCGCAACCTTTGGAGTTTTTTGCCCCCCCCCCCCCCCCCATTTTCTCCCCCCCCCCAGGATGTCCGTTTATCCCTTTTCCCCCTCGCCACATGGCTCCCAAACTGCTGTTGGTGTTCTTCCCGTCCCAGCCAGTCACACACCTGTTCAGGCTTTCTGGGCGGCCGCTTTTTTTTTTGTGAATTCCCGTTCAAGTGCCCCCCCTTCCTCCCCCTCGTCCTAGTTTCTTCACACCCTTTCGCTTTTCACTGTTCCAACCCCCTTTTTTCCCCTCCGTATTTCCCCCCCGCCCCCCCTCAAGTTTGTTTAGGTTGACTTTGCCCTTTTGGCCCCCACCAATGTCCCGGCATGTGTCGTTTCCCCCCCCCCTAGTAGTCGTCCCCGCGTCCTTTTTTTTTTTTTAAACATCCTCTCGTTTCCCCCCCTTTTTTTTCTTTGGGAGATTTTAACGATTCAAGACCTTTTTGAGTACTCCCCTTATTTCGGACGGCTTTTTTGTGTTTTTTCCCCTTTTGAGTTTTTTTTTTTTCCCCTTCCCCCCAGTTCCAAAAGTTTCTTTCCCGTTTTTTTTCCCCATTCTCAGTGTTTCGATCATTGGTTTTTTTGGTTTTTGCAGGGTTTTTTTCTGATAGCAATTTTTCCCTTTGAGCCCTTTCTTTTTCTCCCCTTATCCTGGCCCGCCCATTCGGTGTTTCACCTCTCCGCCTCTCTCATTCCCCGTTTCATTTTGTTTTCATTCTTTCCAACCAACCATTTGCTTTTCGGTTTTTCTGGTTTCTCCAGCCTCGTGGTTGGGTTGGTTTCCCTGTTCCCTTTCCCCCCCCTGTTACTTTTTTTTCCCACCATATTTTTGCCCTTGGCTCAACGACATTTTTTCCCCCCAAACTCCACTCCCCTTCAAAAGCTGGTTTGCGCCACCTTTTCCGCCAGCTGCCAACAGGCCCGGGCGGCCACTCCCCCGTTTTCTGTCCCCCTTTTTTTTCTGTAGCTTTTTTTAGTGGTACTTGTTTACGGTTTTCCCTTCTGGTTCTGATCCCCTCTAATTTTCCTCATCCCTCCTTTTTTGTGTTTTTCTCCGAGCATAATGGTTCATCCCATTTTTCTGAAAAACCTTAAACCCTCCCCCCTTCCCCCTTTGACCCCCCCTTTGACGCTTTTTTTTTGTCGTTGGTCCCCCTCTTTCCACCTTGATTTTATTTTGTTTAATCGGAACCCTTTTTTTGCCTTTTTCTTTTCCCCCCCTAGTGTCCCTCCCCCCTTGAAGACTATTTTCCCACCTCATTTTTTTTTTTGATGGCTGTGAAAACCCCCCCAACTTTTTGCTGATTCCTCCTCCCTCCTGACCCGCCCCCCCACGCCCCCCCCTTTTATTTCTTTGTTTTTACCCCTGCCTTGGCAATTTTTTTTTTTCAAAGAAGTCCTTCGGTCTTCTTTTTCACCCCTCTGTGCCGGTGGTTTTTTTTTCTCTGGCGTTGAAAGGCCTTTTTTCAAAACTGCCCCCATTCTCAGCCGGTTTCCCTCCCCCTTCCCCCGCAACCCCCCCCCCCCCTAACCACCCCAAAACCCCCCCCTTTCCCCGACACCTCGTGAGTCCATTGAACTTATCCCCTTGGGAATTGGTCAACTTTTTCCCCCTTCGTCCCCCACCCCTCCACCCTCCCCTTCTCTGCTTTTTTCTCTTCCGTTACCATTCCCATGAGCCTTTTTTTTACCCAAACTCTTCCTTTCCCCTTGAAACGCGTGTTTTCCCTGTCTTTTTCCTTTTTTTCCCGACCCCCCCCCTCGTCTTTCACCCCCAGTTTCCCGGTTCCCCCCGCTTTTTCTTATTTCCTTTCCAGTTCCTTTTTTGCTTCTGTCCCTGCTTTCATCCCCGTTTCTCCGTGTTCTTTTTGAGTTTTGTTTCCTAGCTTTTTTTACTTTCCGTCTGGTTGTTCTGTCCCAACGTTTTTCTTTTGCAATTCTTGCTCCGCAATGTGCATCGGGGGCTTTTGCTTAGACCACGTTCCCCCAGGCCGAATTTTTTTAATGTGTTCGATGCAAAAAGTATCCCCCTGATCACTCCTTGCCCCATTTGTTTTCCATGTTCTCTTCCCTTTCTTGTTTTCTTTGTGAAGACCCTTTTTCCCCTTTTTTTTCTGCCCAAGGGTCACAGACCTTTGTGCCCGGGCACCTACCATCACCCCTCCCTTCTGCCCCCTCTTTTACCGACCCGCTTTTCCCCCCCCCCCCCCCTCCCTTTAAAATATTTTTACGCTTGCTAAAGGTAAGTTTTTACGTACTTATTTGAACCCCAAGCCAGTCCCTCTTTCCGCCTTATTCCTTTTCCCTTTCTCGTTTCCAACCTCGGCCCGCTTTTTCTGTTAAATGCAAGTTAGCTACCTATTTTTTTCCCCCACTCTGCCCCCCTTTTTTTTTTCTTACTCTATTTGTTTTTATCGACGCTGCGTTTGCGCGTGCATCTTCTTTCTCCCCCTCGGTTGGGTTGTTTTTCTTCAGATCCCCCGTTCCCAAATGTTTTTTGGAGCTGTGCCCCAGGTGTGACCCCAAAACCCTGTTATCGGGGGCTTAGTTTTTTTTTCGTGAGGATCTTTTGCTTTGGCTTTTCCCGTTCATATTTTCTTTCTTCCCTACGGAGACATTCCTCAAATATTGCTTCTCTCCCTTTCCTTCTTTTTTTGGGAGCGTTTATTTTTTTCCCACATTCTTCCGTTTCCCCTGTTCCTGTTCCTTTAGGACGTGTTTTTCCACAGGTGCGGTTCTTTTTTCCTGGTTTTGGGGTCCCCCTTTTCCCTGCTTTGCGGGCTAAAAGAGTGACTTTTTTTTTTGGCCTCGGCGGTTTTGAAATCGGGGTTTTTTTTTTGTTTTACCCCCTTTCGTGTTTGCGTTCCTTTTTCCCTTTGTTTCCCTTTCCCCCCCCTGTTTTCCCATGATGTTCCCCCACCTATTCGTTTTTGAGAAGCGTTAGTCTTTTGTAAACCGCTTATTTTTGCCCCCTTTTATTTTTAATTTGTTTTCGGCTAAACCCTTTTCCCCCCCGCCAATTTTTTCTGGTTGGGACGGTTTCTTACGTTTTGCCCTCGTCTCTTTTTTTTGTCTTCTCTTTCCTTTTCATCTTGTTTGTCTACTTTGCTTTTGTTCGCTAGTTTCACCCACCTGGTTTTTCCACGCGTTGCCCCCCCTTTTGATTCACGTTTTTTTGTTTCACTTTCCTTTCTATCTCAAGCTTACCCTCCCGTGCTGACGCCTGACTCCGTTTTTTTGTTAACCCCCGACGGGTTTGGACCGTCCCGATCCTTTTCTTTGTCCCCCTTCTTTCCATTTTTCCCCCATCCTGAGATTTTTCCTTTTCTTTGAGATTGTACTTTCCAAGACGCTGAGACAAGCTTTTCTTTGACCCTGTGGGGGGAGTTTTGCGCTCCCCCTAGGTGTTTGTTCAGTGAGTTGCCTTTTTTTTTTTTCCCTCGCAGATTTTTTTGTTTTTTTTGTCCTTTGGTTTTTTTTCTTCTCAACTGCGCAACGGAGGAAGAGTCCTTGTTCCATCTTTCCGTTTTCCCCCCCCCGTTTCCCCCCTGCCTTTTTTTTTGTTTTTTTGCTCGACTCTCCTCCCGCTTATATTCTTTCCACCCGGCATTGCTTTTTTCCCTTCTTACATACCCCATTTTTTTCCTTTGTGGCGGTCGCCTTCGTCCCTGGCTTTTTCCTCATCCTTTTGCTGTTGTTGTTTCCTCTCGGCACTTTCCATCTTTTTCCTGTCATGGCCTTTTTTTTTTTTCCCCCCCAAAGTTTTAATTTCAACCTGTTTTTTTTTGGTTTGTAAGGGTCACTCCCCTCGGACCAGGTTCCCAGTTTAGCAAACTATCTTTTGATGTCCCCATTTCTTTTTCCGCTTCTTTTTGTTTCTTTTCCTTTCGGTTGAGTGAAACCTCCTTACCTTCTTTACCTTCCTCCTCAATGTGTGTGATTGACCTTCTGTTTACACACCCCTCCATTTCCCTGCGTCCCTTCCTCGATGTCTTTGCCTTTTTTTAATTCCTGGGATCTTTCCCCCCCCTTTTTTTTTTTCCCTTTTTTTTCTTTTTTTGGCAAAAATGCGTGGAGCCATGGCACTTGCCGCCATGGACTTTCCGTCCGATTGGGCCTGACACGCACTTTTCCTTTCTTCTCTTTTCCTCCCCGACCCGTCCCCTCTTGTTATTTTCCCTTTTCCCTCCCCTTTTTTCCTTTCCCTGTCGAGAGCGCGGTTTTTGGTAGTGGTGCCCCTTTCCGTGGGCCTTTTTTTCCCGCTTGCTCTTTTTTTATAACTTTCCCACCCACAAATTTTTTTTCCCCCCTCCTGGTTCTTCCCCGTTTCCTCAAACCCTGCCCCCCCCTAACACCCCCCAAATCCCCTTCCATGTTGTACTGCTCCCTTTCTCCCTGGGACTTGTTCAATGACCCTGGGAACCCTCCTCATTTCTCCCCCCGCCACGTCCATGCTTCTTCTTGAAACTTCCTCTCGCGTTTTTTTTTTCAACTCTAATTTCCCCTCTCCCCCCTTGCGTTTTTTGGTTTTTGGTTGTTTTCCCCCTTTTTTTCGTCACCATTGTCCCCCTGTCCTAACAAAACGTGGTCATTCCACGCGGTTCATCCCCTTCTTTTTACTTTTCCCTTATTTTTTTAGCCCCTTTTTCTTTTGTGAGCCCACTTTTTCCTTGACCCTTCTTCCTCTTTGTGTCCCACCTTCGGCGACTTGCGTGGTCGTTGCCCCAATTTTGATCGCATTTTATTTTTTGCTTGAGCTCCTTTCTTTTCCTTTTTTTTTTTTTCTTTTTTGACCTTCAATTTTTTACCAGTGCCCCCTCCTTTTTTTTCTTTTTTCCCCTTGTCTTGAAACGTATACCCCTTTGTGGGCTCAAATGGTTTAATGTGATGTGTCTCCTTGTTCACACCCCTCCTTTTTTTTTTTTCCTTTTCTCCAGGTTGCACCCTCAGCCCTTGGCCCTTACCTTCAAACCTTTTTTTTCCCCCTCCGCAATTTTGTACCCGAGTTTTCGAGCCGCCCCACCCACTTTCCTTTTTCCTCCTTTTTTTCTTTTTTTTTCTGACTTCACCAACTTTTTTTACCCCTCTCCACGATTTTCCCCTTTGACGGATCGTAAAGCCTTTGTTTCCTTCCCCCCTGCCTAGACCCCCCCTTCCCTCGCTCTCCTCCCCCACCACCCCTCTCTTTTTGTTTTGTTCGTTCCCCTGTACCCCCCCCCTTCTTCCTCCAGTTTTTCGCTGTTCCCCTATTATATTTAATCTCCCTTGTTTTGACGTTTTCATTGACCTTTTCCCAAACATCCCTTTTTTTGCTGGTTCTTTCAACTAGCTTTCCACACCTTTGGTCTCTTTTCGTCTTTTTGTTTGGTGTTTTCCTTGCCCCCTCCGACCCTGACTATTCCGTATGATTCTAGTTTCACCGACCAGTCTAGCCTCTCAGGGGCTGTTTCCCACTTTTGACTTCTGGCCTTCTTTTTGGTTGGCGGTTTCGGTTTTTGGTCAGTGTTTTCCCCCCCCCCTTCCTGCCTTTTTCTTCCCCTGGCTTTCACAGCGAGGGGCGGTAAAGATTTTTTGTTTGGTTGGGGACTCGGGCTTTTTCTTTTTCCTCTTTTGGACCGTCGTTGTGAGTTTTCGTTTTGGTTTCTCCCCTTGTTTCCTTCGTTTTTGTCCCCCCCCCTTGTGTTCTTTTAGAGAAAAAAATTTCCACCCAGGAGAAAAGGAGCCACAGTTCCCCATTGGTGGACCCCTGGTTCTGTCCTTTTTTCCTCTGGTTTTGACCCCCCCCAAGGTGGCAACCCCCCTTTCCTGTCTGGTTGGTCGTGTCGTGGCCCGCATGACACCCGATCCCCTGTTTTTTCTTCTTCGTGATATTGCTCCTCCACCTTTTTTTCGAGAACGGTGGTTCCGGCGCTCGGAGATAGCACCTTCCCCCCTTCTACCTTTCACCGGAGCAAACCGCCCCCCCCACCCATTGTCCCTTTCTTACCCTCTCTATTTCCCGGTGCTTTCACCTTCAAGTTGCTTTCTTGACCTTTCTTTTGCCACCCCCCAAACATGTTTTCCTCTTTCCTTTTTTGGTCACGTTCTCTTTACCCGTGGTTCTCCGTTCTTGGAAACCCCCAGAGGATTTGCTCGATTTTTTCCCTTTTTACCCAGCAGCGATTGCCTCGGTGGACTGAAATGGTGGCGAGTATTTTTCTCCATTTCCCCCTCCCCTCTCCCAGTTCTCAGTTTTTCCCCTTCTCGTATTTTGGTTGTGTTTCTTTTTTCACGTTTTTTTTCTTGGGAGAACCCCTTGGAAAACCTTACTTGGAGAAACAACCAATTTTCCTTTTTCCCCGTCTTTTTTCTGCCCTCAGTTTTGAGTTCCGCCCCAACCACATCATCGGGGTTTGGCCGGAACTTCTTCTTTCTTCATCCCCGCATTTTCTTCAATCCCGACCCCTTTTGCAGGGGTGTGCCCGTCGTGTCCCCTTCTTTCAGGTTGCGGGTTGGGTTTTGGTTCAGGCCGGACTGATCCCTAGCATAGTGCGTCCGAGTCCTTTTTGTCCTCTTTGCACCACCAACCCCCCCCTGCCCTCAATTTCCAAAACTTTTGACGGGTCCCTCCCCCCCCCTCTTGTCACCGGGTTCCATGGGGCGGGTTTTCAATACATCCGATGGTCAACTTTTGTTCGTTGATGTTCGTGACTTTGCTGGTGTCCTTGCCTCTCTATCTTTCCCCTCTTCTCTTTTTTTTTCTGAGAGCTCACTGGTTTTCCCCTTGTTTTGGGGAAAACCGTCCGCCCGTTTGAGCAAACAGTCCTCCTCGCTCTGCTGACCTTTTGTTTCCTTCGCCCTTTTAAATTCGGTCTGCCCCGTAGCCAACCCCTTCCCCCCCCCTCCTCCTTGAACTTTCAGTCCGTAGTGGTTCTGAAACACCAACCCGTAACTTAATGGATCCCCTATCTTCAAACCCGCCCCCCCCCTAATTTTCTTTTCCCTGTCTTTCCTGCCATTTTTTGCCACCTTTTTTGGCTGAAGTCCTTGGTTGTGAGCTTTTGCCAAGAGGCGGTTTGTGGACGGCTGTGGATGATAATGCGTCTCCCAAATCTCCCTTTTTTTTTTTCAGTTCTTCAGCCCACCCCCCCTTGTCAACCCCCCCCCCCCCCCCACCCCCCCCCCCCCCCCCCCCCCCCAAATCGCGCCAGCAATGGGAACCGAGACTGATTACTTTGGGACACTGTGTTCATGGTTGAACTGAAGCAACTAACTCCCAGCCAGTCCCCTTTCCCCTCCCCCTTTTCCTCTTTTGCGTTGTCCCCTTACTTTTTCTTTTGGTAAAAAACTCTCGACATTTCATGCCAAAACGTGTGTCCCCGGGACGACAATGTTTTTCCGACTGGCCTTTTCCCCCTGGTGCGTTGTCCCATTGTCCTTCAGCATTTTCCCCTTTCCCTTTGATAGCCACTTGGCTCTCCTCCAATTTTGGTGCCTCCGTCCAACGTGCAGAGTGTGAAGCTGTCTTCGCGATGATGGTTGCTCACAGGTTTTCTCTTCCCCCCCAGTCCCTTTATCTTTTCTCGTGTGCCTGGTGTCCCCCTTCCCCAACAGTCCTGAATTGGTTTTTTTTTCTTTCCCTTGTGTTTTCGTTTTTCAACGTATACATCCTTTTTCCCCCCTTTTTTGCCTCTTTGTCCCCTTGGTTCCCGTTCCCACTTTTTCTCTACCTGCAGTCTTCCCCCCCCCCCCCCCTTCACTACCTCCCCCCGACTCCAGGGGACTTGTACCCCCCTCGTCCCAGCGCCGAGCCACCCGTTCCACCACCACCCTCTTTCAATGCCTGAAAGGTACGGGACCGCTTTTTTTGCCACCAATTTTTACCGCGTGTCCCCCCTTTTAGACTGCTCAGTTTTTATTTTTTTCCCCCTTTTTTCTTGACTTCCGGCGATCCATTGAAATTTTACCGTATTTTTGCCGATCCGAACCCCCCCCCTTGCCCAGTGGTTCTCTCCCCAGTTTTGCTTTCTGTGTACCCCTGTTCCCTCCCGTTTCTT
>Ga0179593_1659758_pt1 | contig 17773 bp, 13 predicted proteins | sample CZODoug2_1_08_16_FD_185931 | JGI IMG/M metagenome (GOLD analysis project Ga0179593, IMG submission 185931) | Vadose zone soil fungal communities from Angelo Coast Range Reserve, California, USA - CZODoug2_1_08_16fungal (PacBio error correction) | ecosystem: Environmental > Terrestrial > Soil >... | reverse complement strand
TTAACTTTGGCGCAACCCCCCACCCAGACAGTTCCCTCGACCCCTGCGGCACAAGAGACCACGACGCAGTAGTTTTCCATTGACACCACCCCCCCCCCCCTCTCGCCCCCCCTCCCTTAGAACTTTTTTTTTTCCCTCCCCGCACATCCATGGTGGTGTCGCACTGCCCCAGGTGTCCCCCTTTTTTTTTTGTTTTTTTTTCCCAGCGAGTCACCTTCAAGTGCACACCCCCCCCTAGCACACAGACCTGCACGCCTCCGCGCCCACCCTTTCCCCCCCCCCATCCCTTTTTTTTTTTTTTTTTGGCCCCCCCCCCTACTTTTTCTTTTCTTCTGCACCCGAGTTGGTGCAGCACCAGCCCCCCCCCCACACGTCAGTCTCTCCTTTCTCCCCGCTATCCCCCCGTATCCGAGGCTAGGCCCCCCCCCAATCTCTCCTAGTTTCTTCCACTTCTGTGAATTCCCCTTTTTGAGTGATATACCATTCATGCTCCCATCTTCTTCCTTAAACGACCGTCTCTGATAAAACTGCCAGCGGCATTACCTGAGACCCCCCCCCCCCAGCCTCATGCCACTCTAGATGTCCCCCAGACGTGATCTCAGCGTTCGGGGGTACATACACCACCGAAGCAGTGACGCTTCTCTCCCTTGCCTACCTCCTAGCCCCCCGAAGTCCCCCTCCATTAAAGAGACGCCTGTCTAGATCCCGAAGGCCGTACTAGTCCTAGGAAAACCCTGTCTTTTTTCCAATGACTGCGATCCTACTGCGACGTCGGTGGGCAACTTGTGTAAACAAATCTCAGAGTGCTACACTTAAGGGTAGACTTTTTTCCCCCCCAACCCAATGAGTATCCCCCACCCTTATTTCTCTTTCCCTGTATAACTAAAGCGAGACAAGCACCTAAATGTCCCATAGCCTTTCAGAGGCTGATTTCCACGCCTGAGAATCCCACATCCTTCTCGGCTCTCGTCCCGCTCTGTGGAAAGATCGCTTTTCACAAGATGCCGCAACTGGCAGACTGCTGGCCTCCTTTCTTCCCGACCCTTCTGTTTTGAAATTAGCAGCTAGCGAGTTTTCCCGAGTTTCCCTCAACTTCTTTAGACGTCTTCTTTTGTCGTCCTGGAAGCTGATGCCCAATCGACTTCCCACTTCTCACTTGGCTACACTCCTTTACCCCGTGCCCGACTTTTACGAAGTTTAGACGGGGCAGATTTGTCTTCCACGGATCAGTGCAATTTAGTAACGAGAGCACCCTTACGCTCCTTTTAAGAGACGGAATTTTTACACTAACCGACAGGTAATTGGAGTATTATGATGTTTTATTTTCTAGGGAACCACACTTTTCGGTAATGTTTTCCTAGAGAAGAAGATTTTATTCGAGTGTTCCTTTTGCGTCAATCCTCGAATCGCTGCAGCCGCGGCCCTTTTCTTCTACCATTCTGCTGGTCCCCACAGCCAATTCCTGCAAACCCCCCCCGACCCCAACTTGAACTAGACCCTTTTTCCAAGAAAAAGATGACTTGAAACCCGGCCTCGCGCCAGGCCTTCGTGTTCCCCTCTTAGGGTCTCTCCCTTATCACAACGTTTCTCGAAGGTTTAAGGTCCCTTTTCCCGTGGCGCAGCGAGACGCTCGGCAGGACTCCATGCGTTCCGTTTAGTTTTTCTTCCTTTGGAGAATCACCCATAGAGCTCGCCCCAGGGTTTGAGGAGTTTCCGAGCTTTACTCTAAGTTAGGTCACCCATGGTTTTCTGTTCTTCCCTTGGAGCTCCCTTTTCCATTGAGGCAGAGTCTTTCGAGTCTCCCCCATACCACATTCTTCTCTTTGCACTTGGCTACTGTGAGCGTCTCTTCTGCCCTGGCACTTGCTTCTTTTCCTTGTGGTTGACCTCGCCTGCTTAACACTACTGAACCGGCGCTTCCCCGGTTTCCAGGCTTTTTCGATTATTGCTGAAACACCCCCAACAGACCACTTTTTGAGCGAAAATTCACCTTCCTCGGGTCTTTTTTTGTAAGGTGAAGTATTTTGATTAATGATGATTACAATCCCCCCGCCCCTTTTTTGATCAAATTCCATATACTCTTCCCTTATAGTTTTTTTACACAGTTTTAGACCGGTGCAGTTACTTTTCCCATATTTCGACACAGTTTTTTTTCTTTGGCATTGCAGATAACAACCTGAAGCCCCCCCTCCTGTGCTACCCCTTCTTTTCTCTCCCCCCCCGAAAGGGTTTTCAACGTCTGTCTAGTTGACTACTGCGACTGTCCAATCTGCTTCCCCTTTTTCCTTCGTTGGTTCCCCGAGACCAACCCCTGGCTTCAAGCCCCATTTTTCATGCATCTTTTTTCCCAAGGGATCGTACCCCTCTTTCCTACAGTGCTTATTCCAAAGTTTAACACGATATTTTCCCCTTTAGTCTAGTATGGCGATTTCAACATGGTCCAATTCAGTACTCTCTCGCCCCGTGCATCTCCCGGGCAATGGCCTTCCTTTGTAGGCCTTTTTTGCAACAAACCCTTTTTCCTACTTGCGCTTCCCTGCTTGGCAACCGGGTTGCGCAATTCTCGTAGTTACACCCGACTCCTTCACCACCCGTTAATTAATCTTTTTATACCACTGAAAACTTTCTACTTTGTTGTTGACGTCGGTGATTGGTTCCTTGGTCCGACCACACCCCCTTTAACTTCCTCCGGAGTCTTTTTCATTGCATGAACTCTTCTCCACTAGTTCCCCTCGGTGTTATTCCCCCCCTTGTTTTGCGTAGTTCCTTTTATTTTAATTCTAATCCTTTGTTTGGTTGCGATAGATATTCCCCTTCCAAAAAAACCTCAGGACCCAAAACGACCCCCCTTCTAATCATCTTTTTTCTTTAGTCTTTATGGCAATGACTGCCCTATTGGCCGCCGTCCCGTCTTTCCCCCCGTGTCTTGTTTGCTTTACAATCCCCCCCGCATACCCCAACCTACTTTAAGCCTTGTCAGCCTTGTCTCTCGGCAAGCCTCTTATCAAATCACTGGTGTTGGACGGTAGTCGGCATTAGGGATGCATCTTACCTAGATCAAATTTGATAACCCCCACCCTCAAGGGCCTTCCCTTTCCAAGTAGTGCAAATTGTTGTGAGCTCACAAACCATTGTTTCCCCTCCCCGCAAGTGCTCCTAAGGATATCTCCACAGATAGATCCTCCTTTCTACTTCCTACCCCAGTTAGACGACCCTAAGAATCTCTCTCTAACCCCCTAGGGAAAAACAATCCCCTCCTGCGCCCCCTTTGGTCTTTCCCTTTGGGTGAAGCTTACCAGTGGTCCCCCGCTTCTTTCTTCTTGTCTCGGGACCCCTGCAGATTTCTTCTTACCCCTCTTTCGTTTGACTCCTCGAACATGCTCAGTCGTTTCCCCTGGGATTTGAGTGTGAACGCATCAAATAGGTTTTATCTTCCTTCTTAAAGTGTGACTGCAGACCCCCCCCCCTCACGGCTGGTTTCCCGTGTCAGGGCCCACATCCCCAACTGCTCCACTCGAATTCCCCCTCCTCCACAACCGAACGTTATTTCTTCAACTCGATTTCAAAACCACAGCTGTTAGTCAGTCGTGACGTCCGATCTGTTTTTCCCATACAGAAAATTTTTCCCAACTAGACTCTTTGTTTTGATTGAGCGGATGCCGCCCCCAAGTTTGTACTTTCCTTTGGTTGTCTTACAGCCCCAGACCGTTTTTCAGAAGCCCCTTTAAATGGTTGTCTGCCTTTTTTTCTCGTGTCCCGGGCACTTCCCGCCTGAATTCTCCACATTCTGCCATTTCCGAAATAGTCCCCTCCCCAGTAAAATCTGCTCAACGGGACTCCCCCCCTCTTTTGGGGACGGTTTTTCCCTTAAATCTCGGCACCTTTTCCCGTTCCCTTACTGAGCAACGCATAGAACCATTTTAAGACTCCCCTGATTCAGCAGAGATTTTTTGTCTTACTACCGCTCGGGGGGATCTATATATGTGGTATAGGCTTTTTCAAATAAAATTCTTCACACCCTGAGAGTGATAGACTACTTTTCTCGATGTGCCCCCCTTTTTTTTCCCAGGTGCCTTGACTTTAGTTGGGGACGCTTGTCCTCTAGCTCCCCCCCTGTAAACGCGAAAGCATTCAGTCCGTTCCGCTCTGAAAACTTTCTTGGCGGATCCTCGTCCACACGCCTCGTAGAAAAGATTGTTTAGAGGCAATTTGAGTTTTTGAAACAGCTTCTTATATATTGAATCAGTTATTCTGGACGTCTCTTCTATCTTTATCTTTCCTGATAACGTCCCCTGGCCTCTCCCCCCTCCTCCCCCCTTAGTATTGTTTGCTTACTTGCTTGTCTCACCCGCGAGACTGAAGGATTGTTCCTATCCCCTTTTCCCCCCGCGCCCACATTTCCCTCAAAAGCCATCCTTCTCTGTGGTCACAGTTAAGGTCTCGCCTGTTTGAGGGAAGTTAGCGGTTTCCGGGTAGGTGGGTTCCCCCCCTTGAGACGGCACCCCCAGAGGCCCAACCCTTCCAATGGGTCTCCCTCCTTTTGGTTTCGTGGGGTCGGTTCCCCCTCCCAAAATAGTGCTATTGTGGTGAAGGCAACTATAGAAGGTCCGATCCCCCCTGAGGACCTGCCAATAAAGTGTTGGCCTCGCACTCCCCTTTTCATATTCTTGCTTTCCGTACCTCTGAGCACTTTTGGGAGCGGCTTCCACCCCCCAGTGCATATGCTGCCTTACATTACTCGTTCCTTTCTGCACTCCTATAAGCTGTTTTTTTTTCCCGACCGCTATCGTCTTTTTTGTTCTCTCGAGCCGTTATACTGTCCTAGAGAGAGCCCTACGGTTCCCTGTTGTGCGGTGAGCCTTCCGGAGAAGGACTTTTCCCTCGCATATCGTTTGGTTTTTAAGCGACCAGAACTCCAGTGGGCCTTTCTTCTCACCAGAGGTCGATTCCTTCTGGTTTTTTTTTAGACTCAGCCTGTCCGACCACCCCTTTCCCCCTCCCGCTTTAGATTTCGCAGTCACACTCCAAAAGTTTGAATTTACTGGTTCATGACCTTTTCTCAGCGGCCAGGATTTCTCAGTACTTTTTTTTTTCGAGATGGGGCCTTATCTTTGAGAGTCCGGAGAACTAACCCCCTTTTTCTCACGTCTTTTTGTGATATTGCCAATCCTTCTTTCACGATTCGGCTCACTGAGGCTGCATATATTTTCCTGTTAGTCCCTTTTCCTTTTCTGTAGCGGTCTTCCAACTGTTTATTTCCCTTCCCTTCGTTTGGACGTTGGATGACCCCCATCGCTGGGGCATGTTTCATACTAATTTTCCGCCCTTTCCTACCTTTTCCAACGCCCATTCAATCTAGATGATATTTTTTCCGTGCTTCTCATTGGTTGGTTCAAGAGTGTGAAAATACCCTCCTTCTTATAGCTCCCTTGGATGCCAGGATTCTCCTAGTCTGCGAGGCTTTCCAGAATCGGCCCCAAAGAGGCCACATCTCAGCAGGCAGGACCTTCCTTCTTAGTAGATTCCTTTTATATGAACATTCTTTTTTTTTATGAGCTTTTTTCCCCAGGGGTATGATCGCCGGCTGACTCCCCGTACACTTTTAATACCCCCCCCCAGTTGTTGGTGTTGAGATAGCAGGATTCCCCTTAAGGTTACCCCCTTCCCAGGCAACTTATGTGCGCCACACAAGTGTAGGCATGCATCTCCCTAATAGTTCAAGTCTGGGTTCCTCCCTGGTTTAATAGTTGGGTTGAGTCCATCTAAGGCGCTACTTAGCTCTTTGATGCCTCCCCCCTTCTTTATCTTTACGAGTGACCAACTACCCCCCCCCTATCATTAGTAAGCTTCAAAACCCAAAAAAATCTCATCTCAGTTAAGATGGCTAGTGAACTAGGTACCCTTCTCCTCGTACTTTCCCCTCTTATAAAAAGACTGTTCTTCAAGGCCATACCTAGCGATGCTGTCAATGAACGGCCACTTCCCCCTCGGACACCTCCCTCTTAGAAGAGTTGCCCCTGCCCCTTTTCCTTGATAGCCCCCTATTGGATAGCCCCAATCTAACCCAAAGCTCAGCTTTCTAATATCCGTCTTTTTCCCTTCTTTCCTATACCCAGCCTCCCCCCCCACGAGAAACCTTAAGAGTTTTTTCCATCATGATAGAAGGGCACGGGTCAGGCCCGTCAACCTAGTTAAAAATGGTTTGCCATACCCCTCTACTTCCGGTGTTGCTACTGTTTTGTGATCTTCAACCGGCAGTCGCGCTCCCAACAAGTCGCTGTTCAATGCCTGGCTCCCCCCCTTCTTTCCTTTCTAGGCCAACAGAATTTCGGCAGTTCACAGTGGCGCAGAAGTATGCCCGTCCCCCCCAGTAGGCCCCTTCCTTCTTGTTGGGCTACGAGTATACAAGACTTTTTTAATCCGCTGTTTATTATCCAGCCCTTAGCATTGAAGACCTCCAGAGTTTTTAAGATTAATAAGTCGATGCTCGGTCCCCCCTCTTTCCTTTTAAGAATCCCTTACCCGTCGCTGTGCGTCTCTATTCTCGAGAGTCAAGTATGCCCCGTTTCCCTCGGCCATAAACGGTCTTGTCTGCTGTGCTATCTTCTGTTGGCACAGTTTGCCCCCGCACTGAGCCTTGACGATTAATCTCCTAAACCAAGTTTGCCCCCGCCCAGTCAGGACTTATCGGAGGTCTGCAGATTTTTTCCGGGATCCTGTGTTGACAACCCCAATACCGGAATCCTGAAACATTCGCCTTTTCCCGAGACTTCCCTTTTTTCAAAGAACTCCGTAGTATTGACTGGTAGATTATGGTTTCTTTAGGAACCCCCCCCAATCACCTCCTTTGGCGACCCCGCCTGTTGAACCTTAGGACCTCATCAGGAATTCTTCGATTCCCCCTGAGGGCCCCAGATGTTCTACTATTCCCCCCTTCACCCCCCTCCTCCTATTCCACTCTCCCTCCCCCTCCACTCCCCCTTCCCTTCTCCGTCTCCACCATGCCTCTTTTTCCCTCTCTCTTTCTCCCCTCTTCTCTTCCTTAGTGTCACCGGTGAGAAGCCCTTCTTTCCACCCGCTTCATATCTGACATTCTGCTGTTTCGCGCCGACTTTTTTAATAACTTCCAGCTCCTCTAACCCGTCCCGAGTTTTAAAATGTCGCTTTTTTTCGCTTTTTTCTTGTTTTTTGAAGCTACTCTAATCCCCCCCCGGCTCGCCCTTTTCCTTAAAAGGTTCGCAGTCTGCTCGCTCGGAGTCGCTCGTTTTGCTTTTCACGGGAAGGGAGCCTCCCCACCAGATCTAGCGGCACCCAGGTGATGAGTGGCGGCAATCTTTTTTTCTTTTGCTGCCCATGGGGAGGCTAAACGGCGTCTTAGTCGGTTTCTAAGTTGTTTTCGCACGTTTTCACACTTTGTCCTATACGAGTTCCCACCCGCCACCCTCCGTCGTAAGTTTGTTATCTTTTCTTTTTTCTGTTCGTTTGCGATTTTTGCATTATTGAGTCTCCGTCGTGCCGGTTGTTCGTACCCCCATATGACGAACACACCCCAAGGAGTTTTTTCTGGTGACCCTGTCGTTGGCCCTTGTTTCCAACGAAACAAAGAAGGCATAGGAGCTCCGAGAAGCCCGAACCCCCTTTCCAAAAAGCCCCGTTTTCCTTTTTTCGGGTTTTTTCATTCTGATTACGAGCCTGCGGAGTATCACTGCTCAATGTTTGGATTTCCCTAGAAGAAGTCTTTCCCGTTTTTTTGACATCTGGTCTTGACAGTTGCTTTGTTAGTTTTCGACCAAGCAGTGACTTTTGTGGCTTTTGCCCCTGTCCACATAGCCGCGCCTGAATTGTTTTCTGCTTTTTCCCACGGTTTCTAGCGGAAGGCACTCCCCCCCTCTGCGTTACGCCTAGTTCGTGTTCCTAAAACCTATTCCTTGCAGCTTCTCCAACTTTTTCAGAGGTCTCTGTGATCGTCGCTTCGACTTTTTCCTGCTTTTTCGACTATTTGTGATATTTTTTTCTCCCATTTTTATGGTCTCTCCCCCCCCCAGTAGATAAAGTCATCCGTAGAGCTTCCCCCCATGTGAGATAGCCGGATCCAATTTCCCTTGGGTCAAGTGGTTTCTCTCACCATTTTCAGAATTGCAGGAGTTGGTGGTGGTCCCCACATGTTTGAGGTCATTCGATGAGCAGCCTCCCTCCCGGCCCCCCTCCCTTTGGCTTAATAGTTCGCCGCGACCAGGACTTCCCTTCCTACTTGTTCGTTGTTTTTCCCCTTACCCATTAGTCCCCCCTCGCGCGTAACGATTCGCCATTTGCGGAAAATCTGCGAAGTTCGTTCGTTTAAGGTTGGGTTTGATTCTTTTTTCCCGGACCCTCCCCTTTTCCTCCCTCACCGTTTTTATCGAGAATGTACCCGTTAAAAACTCCTTTTCTGAACACTCGTTCCCTGCTGCCAGCTTTTCGTAGATTGCCTCCGTCGAAAACCAAAACTCTTTAGAACGCTTGCATATTCCCTTTTTTGGTTACCCAACCCCCTCCCTCCCGCCAAGTATCTGTCCCATCCGCGACATGCATTGTTTCGCGTACTCAGTTCTCCCCTCCCCCCACCTGGTTCTTTTTTCCGTTGGCATCCTTGACCCTCGCTATTAAGAACTTTGATTTTTGCCATTTTACCCTTCAGGGCCCCTCTCCTTTTTTCTTGCAACGTCGATGAGCTCAACCACGCTGGTTTTGCCCCTAATTCCTTTTGGCTTGCCCACAGCTTGCATCCCCTTCCTTTTTCCCTTTGTGCCAGTTGTGTTACAATCCTTATCCTCCGAACCCTCTACGTTTTCCCCCATATTCACTGTGACGCACCCTCTTTGAAGAGGGATGAACCTCGGGGGGAAGATGGATCCTCTGGTCCCCCCCCCTCTATGGTTTGTCGTTACCCCCTGATGTGCACTGAATTCGTCACCTGCTCGGCATCCCCTTTTTCCCCAGAAATCAATTACTGTTAGCCCCCCCCGGCCTCCTCTTCCCCCGTTGTTTAATGTTACAAACCATCCCTAAAGATGCTCTTCCTTCTGGGCCCTACAAGGAGTTCTCCCGCACGCCACCACCACTCACGTTTTTTCCTCTTCTTTTGGCTGTGACAACCAGATTGAGTGATATGGTCGTGTTTTACGACAAGTGCTTAGTATCCAGCAACGACGACGACTTTCGGATGATTTGGCTTCGCTCTTTTCAGGCAGATGTCTGGTTGCTTTTTTGGAGTTTTCACCTTACAAAGACGATGTCACCCCCCTTTTTCTTCTGTCTCTTGTGTTGTCTGTTTGACAGTCCCCAGAACAGACTAGACTCTCTCCTCACATCGAAACCCTCCTTTCGACCCCCCCTTCTCAAAGATTCAACCGATCAGTACTAGAGAGGTTGGGGGTTCTTCGGAGACTCTAACCCCTGACCACTTCTATGTGAACCGTGAGACCCCCCGGGGATCCACAGAGACTGCCCTTTTTAGAACTACCCCTTGAGCTATTTGCCGGCTCTCGGGCATTTTTTTTTGACTCCACTTCCGTTCCATCCCTGCGGGAGTGCTAAGTCTCGCGCTCGCTTTGCTGGTGCTGGCTTTCTCTTTTCCTTTTGGGTGCGCTTGTAGGTCCTCCCGACCCGCTACCCATTGAGACGTTCTTCGTTTTTTTTTTGTGTGGTCCTTTCATCATTCCACCAGAGGTTGTGATTCATGTTTTCAGAGTCAATTTGGTTTTGTGGAGGAATTGGTCTGAGAAAGAGCCTTCCGTCTTGCTGCGATTGATGTCGACTTGAGACCATCAAAAGATGTTTCCCCAGGGAACCCCTCTATCAACCTCTGTCGCGTTCCCTTAGCGACTTTGTTGCGCCGCCTTTTTTCTGCTGGACCGAACCCTTAAACATCCTGCCCCTTCATCTCCCCCATCAGATGCGAATTTTTGTTTCCCCTTTCATGCTCGTTCCACCCCCGTGCTCCGGAATGTGGCGAGGATTGAAGCTTGATCCCGCCCCCAAAGTGAGTTCCACAAAATCTAGCCCCCCAAGCGCCATCGCGCCCCTGCGTTTGAATTGGGTACCTGTTTTGTGCCATAGACACGGTGGGGGGGTGTGTTTTGTTTCAGTGTGGTGGGCCCCCAGGCGCGGCCCTTTTGACAAGAGTCCATTTCCCCATTTCTTTCCATGACGATTCCCCAATGGGCTATCTATCTTCTTCCCTACTCCTTCTTTCTTTCCTTGGCTCCCCGTCTGCCGGCTCCGGCATGTCGACCAGATCGGTATTCACCCCTACTTCCGGAGAGAGACCCCCTTCTGTTTTTTGTTTCCTTTGTTTTGCCGTCAAACCCAGCGTTATCCCTCCGGGGAAATGACGCATGTTCCCCCCCCTGATCGGAGACGGCCTGCGAATCTCTGGTGGTTCCGAGCACGCTATGGGCGTTTTAAAGCTTTGACCGGAGGCTTTTTTTTGTTAGGAAGCTAGCCCTCTACCCATGTTTTTCCCGATCCCCAAAGGGCGCCGGATTTACGCCGCAGTCCCCCGTTTACCTGCACAGTGGGTTTCCTGCCCGTGCCTTCGAATAGGCGGCGTTCTCTCTTTAAGTGGTGGAGAGTTCTGGGGCTCTCCTTCCGGGGCAGACGGTTTTGGCATTCTTTTTTTCATTTTGCTTTATTTTAAACACTCTCTGCATTCTAAAGGCCGGTCGGACATATATCTCCGCTTTTGGGTCGGACCCTCTGCTGTTGACCTCATTAACTCCGGTATGGGATACCACCTACTGAAGCAGAGATCCCCTTTCTACCTTGTCTGAGTTCATGCATGTAAATCCCTTATATGTTGTTGTTTAGGCGTTCGTGCGTCCCGCTTTGAGAAGGCAAGATACCGCGATCCCTGAGAGATTTGAAAAGTTTTTTTTTCAGAGTTGCTTCCCCTTTTTCGATTCGGTAAAGCACACCCGTGGACCCCCCAGAGTCAACGAGCCCGGGATGGAGTGTTTTTCATTCGAGGTGTGGATTAACCCCCCTCCTTTTTCCGGGGGTAGATTTAGGACTGTATAGTTACATACTCTTTCATTTCCTCACTACTCCTTTTTAGAGAGGTACTGAGGATCCTCCCAACTTAGGAACCCTACCTTTCTTTGAAAACCCGTACTGCCTGACTCGAATCCTCATCAAGTAGAATTATGACATAGTTGGTATTCTTTTTCCCTCCCTCCATAGCACTCGCCCAGTTCTGGCTAGCTCCCTGATATCCCTTTTCCCGCGTGCCCATTGATGATAAAAACTGAGCCTTCCTTGCCCCGCCGGCAACCCAAGCTCCCTCAGAGTTCACACGTGCCTGTTCCCTCGACCTTATTTTCTAAAAGGAAGATAGATTTTTTTTAGAGCCTCCCCAACTTTACTACCCCTGGTACTTGATACGTCCCCCAATCAGACATTCACGATTCGCCCCCCGTCCCCCTGACTATCGGCGATCAAGAACCGCCGGAAGGTGAAGAATACGTCCTTTGACTCTTCCAGCAGTACCACTTGCGCCCCCCGTAACCCACGCACGAAAGGGAAAGGAAGAGTCCTTTTTCGTAACCCCGTTGCTTTTCCCCTGGTGATGCGCAAAATATGTCGAGTTGGCCCCGTGGTTCGAACCCGGTACCCTTTTTTTCCGATAGTCGCGCGGTTCTACCCCTTCTCCCGCCCTTCCTTCGTGAGAGGAAACTAGGCCAGTAAGTCTCCCTTTGACTTTGTACGTCACTTAATTCCAAACAGTCACTACAGGATCAGGGACTTCTGAGACGACCCGCCGCTAGTGTCCTCGTCCTTCCCCGATGAAAGTGGAAAGCGTCTCCGAGTAGATGCTAGTTCGAAAGCCTTACCAGAACATTTCTCCTTTCGCATGATAGAAGAGAGATCCAACAGGCTTGTCCCGATTCCCCCCCCCAAACCTTTGCTGTTCTTTTGTTGTTATGACACGCTGCTCTTTGCACTTTCACCCACCCCACAATGGGCTATTACCTCCGCCCACCCCACACGATTACCCATGTCGCTGATGTTGTCCCCCCCTATTTTCATCCGGTGGTTGATCTTTTCCTTTTCACCGATCCCTCCCCAACATTACGCATTGTTGCACGTTAGCAGGCTGGATAGACTCACTGTGGATCTAGGTTATTAGCTGTTTGTTCCAACCTCTGCTTAATTAGCGCGCCTCCAGACGCGAATCAATCGTGTTGGGACGAGGGAACATGCCTTCCTGTGACCCCCCCCCTTCAGCCTCCCTCCCCTCCTTCCCCCCCTCCCCTCTCCCCCCCCCCGCCACGATGACCCCTCCGAGAAAGACCCGGAATCCTTAACCGCAAATTAGGCTTTTTGTCAGCGCCCTTAATGTCCCAAAAACCCTTGAAAGATTCTTTACTGTAATCCAAATTGTTGAGATGCCCACCATGAAAGCCCTAGTCGGTACGACCTCTTTCGGTTACACCACAACTGCCGGCCCCCGAAGTCCATGATGAGCAGCTCCGATCGCGATCCTTTTTAGTGTCCCTTTTCCTAGTCTGCGGGGGAACGGGATGGGACCTCCCACTCGAAGATAGTTCCCCCCCCCCCTTAGGAGTTAATGATAGCGAGAACCGTCCGGTCAAAGGGTATAGTTGAGGTGGGCTGTAGATCTTTTTTGAGCGGTCAACCGTTTCTGCTAGTTCATCCCCCCCCTACCCTCGAGACGTACCTTGAGCGGCTTGTCAATGTGGCGTGAGATTTGCCTGGAAAGATGCTTCCCATTTTAGTATTTCTTGCCGCACTAGCCTAAAACAAAAGGTTCTAAAGTAAGGGTGGAAAGGCTCTAGACCGGCGGCGGTCTACGTGCTGACCCCAACCAACCGAAAGCTGAGCTCCGAAACAGCCGTTTTGTTGGGCAGGGTTCGCCTCGACTGCTGGCCCGACTGACTAAACCATTGTTTTTGCAAATTCGGCCTTGTCCTAGGTCGTATAGTTGTTAAATCGGCGTCAACTGGAAAGTTTCCTTTCTCCGGGCCAGAATGACCCCAGCAGTTAGATGTCGATTGCAAAAAAGGGTCTAAGAACATACAACAGGGGTCTACACATAGAAAAGCGTCCAACGACCACTTCTCCCTTCTACCCCCTTCATCCACCTCCCCTTACCTTTTTCCTTCCCTCTTCTTGCGTGCCGTCGGGACTTTCACCCTCTTTGTTTTCCGAAGTTTAGAGTTGTACCGAGACAAACCAGACGATAAGAGGACACCTTTACGTGCTAATGATCGTCGTTGCAGGGCTGTGCTATAACCGTAGTTTTTCGGCTATATCTTCTGTCGCCCCACGTGCGCCCAACTGCCGCGCCGCAAGCGGTCTTCCGGACACTTTTTATTTCCCCTTGGTTTTTCTCTCCGAGCGTTTGCACCGATCCGGTCCTTCGTGTTTTTTTGGAATGGTGATTCCGAGTTCCAAAAGAATTCCCCCCCACAGACTGTTATGTAAGTAAGGATCGAAGATGCTTCCAAGTAAAATGATATTAAAGGACGCGGGGTCTTATCCGAAAATTGTAGCCCCTTTACGTACAGAGTTTATCCTATTGTGAAAGCTGTGTCTCGTTCTTGTTCAGTGAGTTTTGCCGCGTTCTTTTATTTAATCCCTTTGAGAGAGATGTAAAGAAGTTCCCCCCATGCCATGAAACAACTTTCGACCTCTTTCCAGCTTTGCAAGCTGGCTGCATGTGTTCTTTCCGAGTAAGCTTTTTTTATTGTCCCCAGACCCCCCGCACCGTCCCTTTTTTACAAACGTGACTAAGTCATTGTCCGGAATCCCTTAAACGCCCTATGTGTGCCTGCTTTAAGTCGGTGTTTTACAGCTCCCATCAAACCTTTTTGCCCATGCCCCCCCCCAATTAAGGTTCCTTCGAAAATTTGCATAGTCTTGTGATCCCAAACCTGGCCGCCCAACCGTTGGTATTCTATTTCCCCGCAGACTTGAGAAAGGATTCCGTTGAGCCCCCATAGAGCGTTCCCCTCCGAATGCATACTTCTCACAAATATACTTTTTATAAAAGACATGCAAGGGTCCGATAAAGTCCCTCATCGGGAAATCCCTCGCTGTTGAGTTAGTTAATGTTTGGTGAAAAGAAGCTGTTTCTCCCGATGTGACCAGTGCTCCTTTCCCTCTCTTTTTCCAGTAGTCCCCCCGGCCGTACTTTCCATCCGGTGTTAGACTCTGCCCCCATTTTGCGTGGAATAGACACCCCTATGAAAGTGTTTCTAGGTTTGGCACGTACACTCCCATGCTCCCGTTCGTTTTTTTCACTCCGCAGTCCCCAACCGGTGAGGATGGCCCACTTTACAAAAAGATTGGGAGCATTTTCCCGGGGACCCAGCCCCCCCCATTTGCATTACACCCCTCTCCAGCGAAGCTTATTTTTTCTTTTAGATCTCATTACCGCTGGGGCGTTGTTTGGTTTCCTCCAGGTACCTGCCATTCACTTTTCTGCTTTGCGTGGATCCTCTATAATCACGCCCCAGAAGCAATCCCCTCACTTGAAGTTTTCCCCCATCATCCCCTAGCCAGTAGCCCCAATTTTCTGGATTCCGTGTTATTTTTCTCTGAACTAGGCCATCACGGATGCAATTGCGCTTTCCCCCCCCCCTGAAGACCCTCCACGACCATGAACTATGTGGGAACTCCCCGCACAACGACGGAAAGTATGAGAGAGGACGCCCCACTCCCCGTCGGTTGGTAAGATCCTTACGTGTGAGTCTACCCCCCTTGACAGGTGCCACCTGCGACGCTGCCGGTCGTGCCCGTCGTGATTTTTGTTTTTTCCTTCGTTTTTCCAGGGACACAGTCCCCCTTTATGGCATGGGACTTTTGTTGTACAGAGCTGCGTCCCCTGTCCCCCTCGAAAGCCTTAGCGCGACCGCGAAGAATCCCTCTGGTTTTTCGGGAACCCTCTCCTTCTTTTTCCGACGTCACATTTTGTTTGTTGCCTGTGAATTTCCTTTTGTCTCCAACAGCCTCCAATATTGCGCAGGATCTCTTCTTTTTTGTCGGATTCCTCCCTCTAAGATGCAAGTTACAGCGACTCGATCGATTCTGTCTATTCCTTCGTCATCGCTCCTTCTTTTTCAATGAACGAACCCCGCCAAATAATTTACGCTCCCATCAGACACTCTCGTTAGTTCGTGTACCTTTCCTTCTCTGCAACCCTTTTTCGGATGTTGCTCTTCCTCCTGTTAGAGTGCCTCCCGCCTTCACCCCCCCTGACTTAAAACAAATCCCCCCTAGCGACTCGTCGTTCCGGCGTTACTTGTCGGAAGTGAGCTGTCCTTCCCACTAGCAAAGTGCTGACCTCTTGTTGAGCTTTTTTCGCCGTCTGCTAAGAGCCACTTGGCTCCCTCCGTTGAGGGAATCTCGGGTCCCTTTCGTCGATTTTTCCCTTTTTTTTTTCCTCGCGAAACTAGTGACTTTATTTGACGGCTTTGCGACCCCCGCAGTATTCCTCTGAGGATTGGCCCCGTTTCCCATAGATCTTTCTCCGGCCCGGAAGACACGCTTTTATCTTGTTCAGTCTTTTTCCTCACGGATCCCAACCCTAGGAGAAGAGTTCTGAGTGGAGACTGCTTTGCTCCCCCTGTAGAGGAGACGGCATTTCGTTGTTTCCTCGCTTAACTTAGCACGGAGCAGTGTCTGGTCTGACATATCGCTTCCCGGGGATGTTTTTCAGAAGCTTCGAGCTCCTGTCAGTGTTACGCAAGGGAGAGCCCCCTCTTGACATTAGTTGATAGCCGTTGCCCAAGTCCTGCAACACAGGGTTGAAGGGTACCCGCGTCAGGTGCAATCCTCCTTTAACGGCTGGTCGCGGTAGTCGCGGTTTACGAGTCTGTTCCCGTAAGATTGGCGGGAGACGTCTTCTTCGTCTCTTGGCTTCGGCAATGCGCCCGTCATTTGCGCCTCCCCCCTTCGGTGACTTTTCCCAAGTCGATCGTGCCCACTTCGTGGGACTTCAGCTCTGATGACCAGTGTGCTTTTAATCTAATTAGTTTGTCCGGTAGCGACCCGTCCCTGGCTTCCCTTTGTCTCCCTATCCAGGTTAACTGAGGCGCTCCCCTATCTTCCTGCGTGTGTTTCCTGCGTTCGACGAGTATTTTTTGGATAGCGTTGGATCTCAATTCAGCAGCCGCTTAGAGCTCGGTTCCGTATTTAGGCGAATGATTAGCTTCCCTTTTTTGCCCCCAAGAGCCCCCAACGAGGCCAGACCTCGTCTGCTATTCTGTCGTTCTCATGAGGGCTGCTGAAGGTTTTGGCGAGCATCCCCTGCTTTTTTTTTCAGTACTCCTTATAGTTTTCGCCAACGTAATATCCTCCGTTTGTTTTTTTCTGAGTTACGTTGCGTCTCACCGACGAACCTCCCTTATGTCACGAATGGGAGATAAAACAAAACCCGTATTCGTCTAAGCCGCCCTCCTTAGCACTTTCCTTTTCTTTACTAGTTTTTTTCCTAGACTCCCTAGACTCGCTCCCTCCTCAATCTGATGGAATCATACGGCCCTTTGAGACTTCTAACGCTGATCCCACGAGCATTTCCCCTCCGATCCCTTCAACCAAACCCTTTTTCTCTCTCCGATTGTCATCCCGTGTCCATTGACAGAGAACTTCTTTTTCACATGGCATGCTCCCGCTTTCGAGCTTCCAACGGAAGCTTTCCGGGGTTTAACACAGGCATCGTCTTTTGAGAGTGACCCACTCCCTCGAGCGATTTCCCGCCAGGACCACAGTATCCCATGCGAGAGTGGAAAGCCACCAAAGACGCCCTTCTTTCCGAATACCTTTTTTCTGAATAACTGCCGCCGCAAAAAGCAGTCTAGCCCGTTAAAAGAGCCGTCCTTCTTCGAAGTTGGCACGGCAGAGTACTTCCCTTCCCCATTTTTGCCCCCCCTTCAAACATGTTTTTTCTGCTCCCTAATTACTGAATGGAAGATTTTTGAAAAGATCGCTCTCGGCAACGCCCTTTTTGCCCTCTGGCGCCCGGGCGTTCGCTACACCCGGGTAGATGCCCCTTTTCTCGATGAGTTGTTCTCCCCCTGCAAGTCCTCTTTCCAAATAGTACGGCTCCGTTCTACCGCTCGAGACACCGCCAGATGTGTTCGCCGAGATGTGAATTGACGCACGATATTTACTCACCTTTCACTTGCGCAGCGTATACTCCAGATCCAGAACCGTAGATTGCGCAACTGTAGTTCGATGTACCTGGTCTAGGAATCACTTATAGTGACCTTCTGATCGCTCCGCCGCGATGATTTAACTAAAAACCACCTTTTTTTTCATTGGGTTATTTCCAGCAAGCAGGTACCCCCCACACCAACAGCGAAACGCCCCCGCGAAAATGTCAGGGGTTGATCTTGGTGGCAGGTATACCCGGTCTTGTTGAAAAGCACTAAACGATCCAATCGTCCAAATTGACCGGCATTTACTGGTACACCAACCCGGACTGCTTGGAGCTACGCTGTTTCGTCGAGCCACAAACCTTTTAATGACCGCCGCGAGGCGCAGACGCTTGAATCGTTAGTTGACTTTTTCGAGGCATCTTGATTCTAACGCACGCCATTCGTAGCCGCGATTCTCCATTCTGAGACGACTACAATTCCCCAACGAACTTCCTTTATCTCAGGAGTGATTTAGCACTGCTATTAAACGGCTGAGGGAGAGCGTTAATTTACAAGATTTTCCACCCTTCCCCACTCTCTGTGTCGGTTGTTGTCAAAACGACCCGGGCGCC
>Ga0179593_1353447_pt1 | contig 17773 bp, 28 predicted proteins | sample CZODoug2_1_08_16_FD_185931 | JGI IMG/M metagenome (GOLD analysis project Ga0179593, IMG submission 185931) | Vadose zone soil fungal communities from Angelo Coast Range Reserve, California, USA - CZODoug2_1_08_16fungal (PacBio error correction) | ecosystem: Environmental > Terrestrial > Soil >... | reverse complement strand
TCCTTGTTTTCTGATTGTACTTCCTTGTCACGTGAACCCTAATCCCATCTATCTCGCAGGCGATTTTGAAACCTTAAAGACCCCCTACAACCAATGTGGCCTCCCCCCCCCGTTTATTTCCCCCTGTCCTCCCCCTCGTACTGTTCGCGATCCGGAGGACTTTTCGTTTTTTATTCTGAGGCAGTCTTTTTTTTTTTTTGTCCTCCCTCTCGGGCGTTTTCTCTTCCCCCTGTTCTTTTTTGACTTCCAGGCATAAGGCCTTGAATCTTCTCTACCTGTGCGCGCTCTTTTGTCCTTCTTCTTATCTTCTCTATTAGTTCGGATCCTGGCCCAATTTTACGCCCTCCGTTGCGTTATCTCACCCTAAAGTGACATGGTCCCGTTTACCCCCCCACACTCACGCCTTGTTCTCGCCCCTTCTGTTCTTTTTTCTCAGGTCGTAAGATTACGTTCGTAGTTTTTCCGTCTTTTACTCCTACCTCTAAGCTTTCACTGAAATCCTCTCCCCCCACCTTTTCAGGCGCTTTTTGCTCTTTTTCTCCTCCCCTATTCCCCTTCCTCCTTGAGACCCCCAGGAAAATGGGACCCTTTTTTGCGGGGCGCGTCTCGACCCTTCTTCGCCCCTGTCTTTTGCATCGCGTTCCCAAATTTTCACCTGTTTGTCCCATGGTATCGTCTCCTTCTTCTTCAAAGGAGGCACTTGCTTGCCAATTTTTTGTCCTTCTTCCCCCTGGGTTGTCTCCCCTCCCGTCGAACTCGTCTTGAACCATCTCACTTCGCTCCGCTCGGATCACTCTGTCCCTTTTGTTACAGAAACAGGAGTCCCCATATTTTTTGCGTTGGGTTTTGCCCCCACGCCTTTGCAGGCCTCTCTTTCCTGGTTGTAGCAAGTTCTTTACCTCTTTTTTGTTTTTTTTTCTATGATCGTGTGCAGTTCCCATTCGCCCCCCCCCTAGTTTCATTACTGATTTCCCTCAAGGGTGTTCCAGCAGACCCCCCCAGCGTTTTGGTGTCGTTGTTTGGCGGGCTTAGGTTTTGCTTGGTAACTTCTTTCATTTTTGGGTTTTTTGAGAAGCTCTGGGAATTCTTCCTTTTTCAATTTCGTTGCCCTTGCAGCGGACGGTAGCCTTCATTATTTTTAGGGCCTTGGCCAGTCCAAGTTTTTTCTTTTCCCCCGCAGATTTTGGTTTTTTTTCCACCCGTCTTTAAGGCGATTACTGACCTTTATGATGCTTGCCTTTTCGTCTCGCGCCCCCAACGAACGTGGTGTCTCCCGTATGTGCGCGGCGGTGGGACGGGAGCCCTTGCGCGACTTTTTAACGGAGCAGACACCAATTCTTTGCTGATTTTTGTTCGTCCAGTGAGTTTTTTATGACTGTTTTCGGAAGTGATGTTTTTTTTTCCCCCTGTGTTTTTTTTTGCGCTCTTTTTTGATGCCTTTCGGCTGGTACCCTCGCGCCCTTTTCGATCGCTTTGTGCATTATGCCCGGATCCCCCCTTTTGCTTTTTCCCCCTGCGGAAAAATGGCAATGGTCACCATTTTCACTCGGTCGCTTTTCGTGGCGTCCGGGCACTTTTTCCTGCACAGCTGTTGGTCACAGGGCAGGGGTGAAAACTTTTCCATGCTGCGTTTTTTATGTTTTTTATCGCACAACCGACCAGACTTTCCACGGACTGCCGGTTGGCTGGACTTATCGCCCTTACCTGTTCCCAGGATGGGTGGCCGTTTCTCTCTTCCCCCTTACCGTCCCGCTGTGCTTTAAGGTCCTGCGCCGGTGCCATTTCTTTAAATCCGTGGTGAATCTTTCTTCCCACACATGACCCCAGTTTGGATCCGAACCCTTTTTGGTCTAGTTTTGGGAGATGGTTTGGGTGTTGTTTTTCCCTCTACGGGTCGGTTTGCTGATCAGACTCTTGTTTCTTTGGCCCCCCCCCCACACAAAACGGTTTTTCTCTTCCAGTTAGTCCTTGGTGGCTTTCATTGCTTCAGGGACCTTCTTTCTTCCGAACACACACCTACACGTTTTTTTGACGCCCCCCCTGCACCAAGCCTGCTTTTTTTCCGGCCACCCAAGCTGTGGGTATGTGTCTTTGTTTGCCTTTTTGTGACGTGAGGGTCATGTTCACAGGGCGCCGTTCTCCTGTCCGCAAATTGTCACCCCCCCGCCGTTCTGGACCTGCCTGTCTTGCTGTTAGGCTTGAAGTCCACTTTCATTTGGGTTTCCGATCGGCTGGGTTTGGCTGGGGTCAGTGCTTTTCCGGGTGGGGCAGTTTTTGTGTAGCCCTTTTTGTTCTGCTTTCGCCCCGGGGGTGGCGCATTTGCCCTTCGCGCTCGCGGCGTTCCCAAGCTGCGGCCGGTCCCGTTCTCTTTCTCCGTTTCCACCAGGCATTGTCAACAACATTTTCCCAATACTGGGCTATAAAACCCCCACATTTTTTCTTGCAACCATCGAATTCGAAACCTTCCCTTGTCGATTTGTTGGCAGCTTTCGCTTTGTTGACTCCATCGGAACGCGGGGGACACAAGTTTGACTCTTTCCCCAAGCTTGGGGGGTCTACTTTTTGGTCCCCTTCTCAATTTTCGAGGCTTTGAGGTCTTCCCCCCAAAACCTCCACGCTTGTGCATCGCATCTACGGTTTTTTTCCCTGCCCTCTCGTCCCTTTTCGAGACTCGTTTGCTTCCGGGCGATGCCTCGAATTCTCCCCCTCAACTTGAGCTTCCTTCTGATACCTACCCAGACAGGTCTCCCCCTAACGATCCGAAACCCCCCAAGTAGAGTTCCAAACACTTGCCCCCCTCCGATCGCAACATTTTCTCAGGACTTTTAGTTTCCCTCCCCGGCCTCTTTCGTGAAGAGCACCGATCTTCTTTCTTTCTGTCGGAGTGCCCCTCGCTCCGGACGAAAACCTTTCACACTTTTGTGCTCCGTTCAGTAAGACTAGGTATTCTCTATCTTTTTCCTTTTTTTTGTTTTTTTTTCGAGAGATTACCCTAGTCTCCTGTTGTCCACCCTTTTTAAGTCTTTTTTTTTTTTTCAGTGCGCTTCGCCTTTTTACGTCTCATTGTTACCTTCGTTTTCTTTAGGAAGCAGTCTCCACGATCAGTTTTTGAGTTTGGGCGGACAGTGTGGCTACTTTTTCCTTTTCTTCGACATGTGACGCTCTGTTTTGATTCCTTCGCCTCTTGGGGTCTTTCTTTGGCTTCAAGTTTTTGCGTTTCGCTTTTCGTTTTCTTCTCCCTTTTTGCCGAGGGGGAATCGTCTCCCCCAGAGGAATCTTCAGGCACTTTTTTTCTTCAGGATGCACAGAGTTGGTTGTGGGTGTGGAAATCATTCAGCCTTCGCCGCAAGTGGCCATGTCGGAGTCCTTTCTTTTTTGTAGCTCCTGGTTAGTAGTTTTCTCCTTTGACGCTGCAGTTTCTTTCCCTGTCTCCTCACCCAGGCTTTTCGACCGTTATGTTCTCGGGCAGTGTTTTGTGCAACTTTTTGGTCCCGTGATCTTGTCTCCTTTTTTTTTCCCCATCCTCTCACCCTCTGCACTATTGAGTTTTAAGATTGACGCCTGGCTTCTGGGGCTGGGCTCCCGTGTGCGCACCCGTTTGTCGACTCTCTGCTAACAATTTCGTTCGACAGACATAGTTCCTTTTCATCGTGTTTCCAGGCCCGTTTCTGTTAACTTCCGAACGCCAGGCTTCTTTCCCGCGACCTTGATTTGTCCCTTGGCGGCCCTTTTTCTGCCTTTTTGCATTCGGGGTTTCGTCACCCCCTTTTCCCCCCCACCAAGGGGCCCCATCGCTTGGGGTTCCCAACTGCTTGGGGTCGTTTCCCACAAAAGTCGGTTTTCGACAGTGAATTTCGTGCAGCATCTTTCTTTCTTTCCACACTTTCGTCTGTGCTGGTGGAGCAGGTGGTTTGTGGTTTTTGAACTACAACCGCTTCTTCTCAGCACCGAGCAGCTTTTCTTTTCTGGGCAGGTCACCCCTCCAGTCCATTTTTTTGCCAATGTTTGTTGCTCCCGGTCTTCATCCGGATTGGGTCTTTTTTCCCTCTATCGACGGTTTACAACGTGTCTGCCTCCCTTTTCGCCCTGGCGCGCCTTTAAGCTGCCGGCGGACGGCGGGAGCTTCGCCCGACCACTCCTTGATTAACGTGTAACGGCATAGGCACCGGTCAGGCTTTCCCTTGTGTGCTTGTCTTTTTGTCCCCAGGAGCCCAAGCCTGGGCAGTTGGTCTTTTGCCCCCCGTGGTCTGCCTTATTTTTTGCCCTGTCCCTTTCCGGACCGATTTTTTTTTAATCTTCTGGGAAAGTCTTTTATTCGCTGTGACAGTCCCTCGATTTTCCAGGTGTTTTGCGGTTCCATCTCCGGCATCCCCTTTGCACACCTTCGCCTCCTTTCCCTGTACTCCCCACGACATTTGTTCCATCCCAACATGGGCAGCAGCGGATTGTTGTCTGGCGGCGTGGATCCCCTGCTCCGGGCGCCGTACCCTTCTTCCCTTGTTGATTCCACGTTTCCGTGCCAACGGCCATCCCTCCAATCAGGTTGCCGTGTGTTTGTGAAGTAATTCGCCTAGCGGGTTTTGCCACGACATTTGATTTGCCCCCTCCACCTTCCTGTTCCAAGCCATCATTCTTATCTCCCAATGACCGTCTCTTCGGTCCGAACCTGCCAGAATGTCCATCCAGTTTCCCGCCCCCAACGGAATCTTCATTCCAGTCCCACCGAAACCCAAAGAGGCTTATTGCCCCACCTTATGACTCCTTTTTTCTTGACCCTATCTGTGGTCCGTTTCTTGCTTTGATTTCCCCCCTTTCTTCCTCACCCCATTGTGCCAAGTTTTCCTGCGGATATATCTGAGAGTTTTTTGCACACATTCGTGGGCACCCCCACCCTTCTATGAAACTTGTTTTTTCGGTTTCCCCTCCTCCTGTTTGATACGAATAGCTCGCGGGCTTTCATGTAATTCGCCCAACGATGACTGTTATTTTGACCCCGGATGACTTTCCCCCCCCCCCCCCGCCCTTTCAAGTCCCCCTTTTCTATGGTGAGGGCTCTCCTTCCCCCCGTGGATTTTCACAAATTTTTTTGACCATTTGTTTTCTTGGACGAGATGGACTGAAGGGTTTTTCTGGCGCCACCTCGGGCGCATGAACGACGCCCTTTCCACGTCCATCCTTTGCTTTGTGGTTTCCTATTTGACATTGGGCCCCCTCGGGCTAAGTGTGCAAAACCGGCCGCGTCGGCTTGTTCGAGTTTATTTCGTTCCCTTTGTCTTTCTCTTGGTAGGGCTACACCCTCCCACCTATTTCCCATCGATGTCCTATTGGATCGTTCCTCGATCCGCGGTCGCTTCCCCTGAGTGGATTTGGGGTTTCCTTTTAACTGGTCGATCTCCTCTCTGCTTGAGGAGATTCGGCTGCTTCGAAACCTTTATGTCCTTTGGTGCCTCTCGAGCCCAATTCGCGTTATACGTCACGCGGCTTTGTTTATTCCCAAAGAAAGTGGTCTTCTTGATCGTCTGTGAGGTCTTTTCCCCCAAAACCAAGTGTCCTAGTCTCCCCCGGCCAGTGTTTCCCGTCCCCCCTTGATCTTCATCCGATCTTGGTTTGATGACCTTTGTGGCTCTTTCGCTTTTGGTGCTTTCCTGTTCGCGAGTCCTCGATCTCATGGATTAGGTCTTCCGTTGCACGGCCTCCACTTCGCAAGTGGCCACTCTCTCTTTTCCTCCCCCTACCTTTGTTTTTTTCTGTTTTTTCCCGGTGAGAAGAGGCCAGGTTCGCTTTTCTTGCCTTGAAAACGACTCAATGACAAGTCGCCCCTTTCTGTTCGCTCCTACTCCAGTTGTAAAGCTCAATAAAGTTCCTTTTCTAAAGAATTTCCCCAGATTCCCTCTTTGCCGATCCGGAACGGACGTTTTCTTGTGATCTGAGGACAGGTGTGGCCGCCTTTTTCAGGGTTGCTCTTCCCTCGGCCACTTTCTTTTTGGTCTCGCGAAATAAGGCCTGATTTCTTTCCCCGTATCCCCGATCTTCAATTTTTTTGTTGTTTTTCCCCTTCAATTTCTATAGTTACGCGTCACTCTACATATAAGTAAGACCTCTACGGCGTTTGCTCGACCCCCACAGAAAGTGACCACCTTTCCCCCGCCCAAGCGTGGCGCGGTGTTTTTTTTTTTTGGGACCGTTGATCTGCCATCGTTTTCATTCCGTTACTTTTCCTTTTTTTTACGAATACTGGGGGTGTTCCCCCTCTTTTCCCTTCATACCTCCTGACCTCTTTCCTAAGGCACGTCAAAATTCGCGCAAAACGGATTTTTTGGATTATATATTTTTTTCGTTTATCACCTGTCCATTCCAATTAGACCCACATTTCACTTAATGGTTTGCGGGGGTCAGCTTTCGCACTCTTTTGTCGGACCAGCCACAGTCTATCCCATAGTCACCAGCACCCTGGTCTTGCCTTTTGGTACTTTTTTCATAGGGAAGAGCTCGTTTTGGGCGCCCCCCTCAAAGTCGGTTCCCCCTTGCTGTGAATTTGTGGTTCCCCTTAATTCATGGGGTTAGCCAGCCCTATCTAATTTCGTCCCTCCCATCCCCTTACTGCGAATTTCGAATTTAGTTGGTCTTCCCCGCGCCCCTTTTTTTTTTGAAAACGAGTTTGAACAGTGTCGCGTTGGACCCGTTGGTCATTTTGCGAATCTAGTCCGTTCCTTCCCGCTTCCGCCCTTTTTCCAATTGGTTTTTTTCTTTTAGCCTCTTGATTTCTTCCATTATCTTCTTTTCTTTTCCTAGTTTTCCGACCATGGTGAGTCCTCCGGTCCATCTTTTTGGGGTGTTTTTTGTTGCTCGCTGTGAGTTCTTTTTTGGGTACCCACAATCTTTCTCCCTTTTTCCTTGAGATGGTCTCCCTCAATGGTATTGTGCTCTTCAGGTCAGTTTTTACGGCCCCAATGGTCTTTTTTTCTCGTCTTTTCTAAGATGTCCGTGATAGTTCTTGTCCGCGTGCTTATTTGTTCCAGGGCCTCTTTGTCAACCCTGATGATCTATCACTTTTTTCACCGGGTTGTCCCCCTTCCTCTCATGATTGCTGGCAAAGTCTTTGGTTAGGCCTTATTTTCGACTGTTGACCAGGGAATGACCCCTCGGCGGCTTTTCACGGTGGCCTATCCCCACGACCCCCCCCACTTTTTCCTTCTTGCAATTTGTAGGGACCCCCGGCCTTTTCTCGTGGTTATTCTGATGAAGGTTGCTGTCGGTCCGGTTTTTCTCTGACTTGCTTTGATGTCGGTTTTTTCTGGACCGCTTCCTGGCCCTGATCGTAGGTGGGGGCCTGGATACCTCCCCTCCCCAAACGTTTTTTCCGAGGCCAATTTTTTCCCCGTACCCTTCGGTTTTGTTTCGTTTGGGGTTGCCCCTGTCCTCCCTCTTGTTTTTTTTCAGCTGGGACCTCCCGGGCACCCCCTGCCCCCGGCTTGTCCTTTTATCGTTCTCGTTGTGATTTCGCCACCCCCTTCGAGGCCAGGATGACGGTGCTCTTTATCTACCTGCAGCAGGCAGGGGTTTTTTTTTTTTTGGTTTTTTTTTTTTAACTCGCCTGACCGTCCTGCTTGCGGCTGAGGCGTCGCAAGGCCCTCCCCTTCCCTGCCCCAGAGGGAGATCGTTCCCAGGACCAAGCCGTGTGGTCGCTCTCCAATTTGATCCTGTTTTCGTCTTTTTCCTTTGTCTGTGTTTTCCGTTTTCAGCGCGGTGATTTTTTTTTTTTTTCTTTTTTCTCGGGAAAGATTTTTTTTTATGTGTTTTCCACCCACCCACACCAACATTGTCCGCAACGGGCAAGATCCGACCTGACCTTGGTGGCTGATTGATTTGTTGCCTGTTGCCCCGTCGAAAACACATCTAATTTTTGCGGCGGAACCAACGGTTCGGTTGTTGCCCCCAAACGATCTTGGGTTTGGTTTTCTCTTCCGTTTCTTTGCTGAACCGGCAGCTTTTCTCAGGGTAGCCCCCCTTTCCAACAAAAGCCTTCATCGGTCACGCGATTTGGCCTTTCTGTCCTTCAGACTCACCCGGGCCTTGTCCTTTTTCCAGATCGTTGAGTTTTGCTTTTTCCAGTTTTGTTTCCCTTTCCTTCAAGCTTTGCTTCTCCGGGTTTCTGCGGTTGGTTCTCGCTTCTCGGCGGAATTCTTGAGGGTTGTCCGAAGAGGTGGCCTTTTGTCTCCGAATTTTCCCAACCCCCCAAAGGCGAACAAGGCTCCCTACCCCCTAACTGGGCTTCCCCCCCCCACTTCCCCTTTTTCCCATCGCATTTTCCCTTCCTGGTCGATTCGGCCACCCGTTTTTTAGCTTGCTCCCATCGGCCCCCTTCGACTTTACCAGTTCTTCTCCCGAGGTGTCTTCTTTTTTTGACACTTCGAAGGTGGTCGAGTTTGTTGGCTTTTCTCTTTTGCACACCCCCACACTGCAAAACTGTCATCTCCCACGCCTCAGGGATTCACCTGCCATTTCCGAAAATTGGCCCTGGCCGATTTCCCCCCTCTTACCGACGCGTTTTTCCTGTCCCCGCTGGCTCCCGCAAATGAGTGACCCCAAGATGCATCCCGTTCTTTGGGATTGTCGCCTGCCGATTCCTTTGAACCGCGCGTCACCTTTTCCTACTCTCTCGCCAACATTGTGCCTTTTCCCGTCTCCCCTTTCTGTTCCCTTTTGCTTCGTCGAAGAGCCTGACTGATGTACTGCTGCGCGCTCACCCTCAGATCCGCGAACAAATACTCCACCCTTTGTGAAGCCTTAATCTTCTTCCTTTCTTCCTCTCCTACTTTGTTGTTTTTGACTCTCTCCCTAGTTTTTTTCCGTGGCGTTTTCCCAAGTTGACCCAGTCTCTTGTGAGAGTGTTCGTTTTTTGCTTTTTTTGCGCTTGCAGGTTCCAATCTCTTTCCTCTTGGCACTTTTTTGTAGCGCGTTCCGATCATGTTCTTCCTGTGTTTGAGTTGATCGATCGTCCATGTGGCCTTTTTTTCCTTTCGGCGGCGCCTATGGTTTGTACCTTTCCCTCCCCTTCTTGAAAGCTCAAGTTTTGTTGGATGCCATGCGGTCTGACCTTCTTGCCGCGGGGGGCCTCTTTTCCTTTTTTTTCCCGTTTTAGTTAGATCAGTCCCTTCGTCGTTGCTTTCTCCCCCTTTTGGCTTGGTGGTGGAAGCTCTTTACCCCCCTCCTCGAAACGAAGTGCCATGCTATCTCCTGATTGTTGCTCCTGGTCTTCGCCTTTCTCTTGACGCGCAGTGCTTTTGTGCAATCACTTTTTTCTCCCCCCCTTGTTCGAAGGCGCCTTTTCTTTTTTAAGTTTGGAAGTTTATTATTTGGTTTCTCCTTTTCTGCTTTTTCCCCACTCGCTCCCCAGTCTCCCCTTTTTGGTTTCCCGTGCAAAGGCTTTATCCTCTCTTGGGTTCTCTGCGCACCTGCAAACCCTGGCCTAAAAGTCGTTTACGTCACAACTCGTGTCTTTCCATGCCCTTTTCCTCCCTTCCGTCTTTTCTTTGTGAGTCATTGCCCTTTTTCCCTGTCCTCCTTGAACGCCAGCTGGATTTCAAGATCCCCCCTGCTTGTGTTTGTGCTCCTGTTCTGCGTTCCGTCGGGGCAGGAGTCCCCCCTCCACTACCCTCGCTTTGGGGCCAACGGCCTTTTTTTGTGTTTTCCCACACGGAGGTGTTCGTTTTTCAAAGCAATCAGGGCAAGCATAGCTCATTTTCCAATTTCTGTTGTCTTCTTTGCGCAGTTGGTGTGGTTTCCCCCTCACCCTCTCTTTTTGCCTGCCCCCCCTTTTCCCGCCCCCCTCTTTTTTTTGCGGCAGGAACCCTCCCCCTGTCCACAGGGCCCACCGTGTTCCCCAGTTTCCCTTCTCTCCCGGCTTGTTCTTTTTCCTGCTAATCTTCTTCGGTTTGCCATTTGCGTTCCTTTTCTTTTTTTGCGCGCCCAGGCCTTTTTCCTTCCCCGTTAGTCAGAGTCTCCTGCCACCACTTTCTTCCTGTAAGGCTCTTCCTCCCCCCCCTCTGTGTTTTCCTTTTTGCGGTTTGGCGCCTCTTCACAAACGACCCTACCTGCCGCTTTCATTTGTCCCTCTTTCAGCTGTCCCCTTTCATTGCCGCCGGCCGCCTCCCCTTGAGTTTATTGCCTTCTTTTATGTTACCCTCCGGGTGTCGTCTTCGACAGTGCCTCGAGCGGGTTCCCCATGGCCCTCCCTTTTTTCCATCCGCCACGGCAGCACACTTTCCTGCCACCTTCATTCACCCTTTTTCGTTTTTCCCCACGAAAGGGCCCCCCCTTTTTCAACCAATTGTTTTTGTTTTTTTCTTTGGTGATTCTTAGTTCTTTCCGCCACCTTGCTTCCCGTCACACCCCCCTCCCTGGCTCAAACAGTGTTTCTGCGTCGGTTTTTATTTGCCGCATCTACCCTTTTCCCATTCTTTCGCGCAGCGTGTTCCCCCTCCTTTGAGTGGGCCCTGCTCCCCCCTTGGCCACCGCCCACCCCTCAACCGTATCTTCCAACGTCGTCCGTTCCTTGGCCTTCCGACTTGCCGTCTCCCTTTTCCCATGTACTTTTTCCAGCCCAAATGCCTCTCACCCCCTTCCCCCTTTCCCCCTTCCATTTCATCCACCGACCCCCCCCCACTTCGGTTTTTTCTCCTTCCCTTCTTATGACCCTTCAGTAAGGTCCCCTCTTGTCTGGCGACGTTTTTTTCAACATAAACCCTCTCCAAATCCCCCCCCTTTTCCCCAAAGCTGGTGAAGTCTTCCTCCCCACTATTCGAAGTTGAGTTCGCCAAAATTTTTTTTTGCCCCCCCAAAAACGATCCCCTATGCCCCACTTTTCGTTTGGTGTTTTGGTCACCCCCCTAAATTCCTTTGGGATTTTTTTCCCATCCTTGTCGCGGTCTTTCCGTGTTCCCTTCCGTGGGTAACGTTTTCCCTGTCGTTTCTTGGGGCTACCCCCCCTGCTGAAAATTGAACCCCCAAAAATTTTTTTACGTCAAGTGCCACTTTAGGCGGTCCCTTTGTACCCTCCTTCTTCCCCCCCTTGAACACTGTTCTTTTTGTACGATCTTTTGGCATCCCGTTTGTTTTTTCCTTCCCGAGGGCGTTTGAACTGACGATTGGGCCTTCCTTTTCAGTCCCCTTTTTCCCTTTTTCTTAGGAGGTACGGGACATTTTTTCCCGAGGGCCCACAGTCTTTTTTTCTTTGTGGGCGGATGCAGTTTTCGTCGGCTCGCAGTTACGTTAGGAATCCCCTACTTGCCAAACTTTTTTCCGATCCCTTTTTTAGGACTGTACCTTTATCTATTTATGTTCTTAGATCCTTGGGTTTTTTTATTTGTTTCCCTTGCTCCCATGGGTAGATTCAATGCCGATTCTTCTTCTGAGCTTTTCTTTCTTGACCCCTGAGAACCTCTAGCAGTAAGGCAGGTCCTCCCTTTCAGTTCCCCCCCTGACCCTTGAGTCTAGTATCCCCCCCTTCCGGTCCTTTTACCTCCTCCTAAAAAACCCCCCAGTGTTGTCCGTTTAGTATCGTCTTCGCGGTTTCCCCCCCCACAAAGTGTAATTCTTCCCCACCTTTTCCTCGGCTCTTCACCAGTATTTTCTTTTTCTGCTTCGGGAGACTGCTCGTTGTTCTTTCTCTTTTCCTGTTCTTTTTTCGAGAGCCCAGCTGGATTAGTTTTTTTTCGTTGACCCACACTTATAAATCCGCCCACTTGCATATATCTATTTCTCCCTCCTCCTTTTGGTGTTTTGTTGAGATCTATCCAAATCTTTTCTTTCTTTCCCCCCTTTTTGCAACGACCACTCCCTATCCCCCTCGACTTCCCCTTTTTTCTTCGCGTTCACAGGTCAATTCTCCCCCCTTTCCCCCCCCGTCCTCTTTTCTCCCGCCATCCACCCCTATACCCGTGATGCTTTTTTTCCCTCGCCAGGACTCCCCTTTTTGATTTTCGCTTGGCCCCTGCTTGTTTTCCCCCTTTCCCCCCGGCGGTCCCTCCCGGCCCCCTTTTTTTTTTTTTTTTTTTTTTTGGGGATCGCTTGACCCCAAGGCCCTGTCCCTTTAAATTTTCACTCTTCTGTCCTGATCTCTTGGTCTTCGGAGGGACCCCCCCCTTCTCTTTTTCTCTCCCCTCTAATCTCCGACCGTTTTTTTTTCCCTATCGGATTTGGTCATCGTGTTTTGACCCCTTTTTAAATTCTCAAATTTCTTCCCCTTTTTCCCCCCAAATCCCCCTCTTTGCCCCTCGTTTAACGCGCGATCGTGCCGATATGTTTTTTCCTCCTTTCCTTTTGTCTCTTTTCCGTATTGGATCTTCCCCCCCTCTTCTTCCGACCCTCCCTGACTGACCCCATTTTTTTCCTTTCCCCCCCTCTCAGCGGGCGTTTGCTTCGTCTAGTCCTCCCCTGTCTTCAACAGCAAGGGTTCCTTCCTTTTCCGGTTTCCCGTCTTTCGCCCTCTGGCGCACATCCTTTCCTTTCTTCAGCACCTGGTAATTTTTCTTTTTTGTGTCTTTTCCTCCCGAGGCGCCCTCTCAGTTCACCTTTCTTGACTTTTTTGGTTTCACCCCTTCCGGGTTTTAGCCCACCCACAACCAGCCTTTGAGCGAATCGTCGCCTTCCCTTAACTTTTTTTTGATTTCGTTCTTCCCCCTCCTTATAACTAGGTTCCGACTCTTTTTCTTCTGGTTTCGCGGTTGGCACCTCTTTTTGCGCCTCTTTCCTATTTGGTGAGCCGCTTTTTTTCCGCTTTGTCACTTTTTTTGCTTTTTCTCATTGTTCGATTGCCATCGCCCCTCCTTTTCTTTTCTTTATACGGAGTCAGACCGGTTGATTTTCTCCGGCAAGCGGTTTTTGTTTTGTTTTTTGTTCTCCCTCTCTTTCGGTTTTAGTTTTGGCTTTTTTTTTTTTCCAACCGCTAATTTTGGGGGATTTCTTCTTTCTTTTTTTCCAAGGGTTTCGGGGCCTTTTTGTCAGCGGTAAGGGTTTTCTTTTCCTCTCTTTCCTTTTTTCGGGCTTTACCTATTCTTTCTTTTTCCCCCCCCCCGCCGATTTTTGCTCACCCCACAGCTCCTTCTTCACTGCACCGGTTTTTTTTTCCTGTTGAGACTCTTCAAAGGCAGAGTGGTGGAGTGGTCGTATTTTTCTTGCTTTTTTTTTTGAGTGACGGCCCCTTCCCCCCGGCGAGGACTTCCCCTCTGCCAGACACCAACCCTCGATTTGCCCTTTGCCTTTTGTTTCGGGCCAGGCTTTTGGTCTGCCCGTCCTTGGGACCTTGAACCCGTGTTGCTGTGTCTTTTGAAGTTGTCCGAATGATGGTTTTGCTGAAGTCCAGTGACCTTTTCCCGTTCAAATGTTTTGTTTTTCCACGCTCTGGCCCCCCCTATCTCTGTTCTTTTTGCTCCTATCGACACCGGCTTTCACTCCCAGACTTTGTCAAAGCATTTTTTCGGTCTTTTTTGGCCGCGGGCCCTCTTCGTTCCCCTTGGGAAATGCAGGACAACTTTTGACCGGCCTGGCGTTTCTCTGTTTTCGATCACCCCCCTCGCCAGTTGCAAGACATGGGCTGTTTGTGTTTCTCCTCCTTTCTTACCTGCCGACAGTATTATTTGGGTGCTCCCCCAAAATAGTCCCTATTCCCTCCTTAGTCTCGGAGCAAACCCCCGGTCCTTTCAACGTTCTTCCCCCCTTGCCCGCTTTTTTTTTTTTTTCTTTGATTTCGTTTTCCTCCTCCCCCCCCACAAAGCAGGTGACTATCGCCCCCTGGCGTGGCCTGTTCTTCCTTTTTTCCTGTTGAGGTGGTTTTTCCATCCGTTCCCGGCCGGCGGTTTTTTTTTTTTTTCTGCTCGCCTTTTATTGTCCCACCCACACCAAACCTGCGCCTCCATCAGGCGCACTTGGTGTCGTTTTGACGTTCTTTGTTTCGAAACACCTCCCGGTTTTGGTCTTGCCCCCTGCCCCAAGCCGTTTTCTTTCCCACCCTCCTTCTTGTTTCTGGTCTCTGACGGGGCTGTTTTGGCCCGTAACGTCCTCCGGACGCGGGCCTCACCAAGCCGTTCTCTTGTTTCCAGTAATCTGTCTTTTCTGCCTTGCCGAAACGTTTTTTTGACCCACCTTTCTTCATTTTTTTTTTTTTTTTTTTTTCGGCTTTCCTGAGAGGGCAGTTTTTTGAACCCGTGCTTTGTTACTGATTTTAGTCCCCCTGGGGCGTATTGGCGGCCGATCTGCTTACGGGTGCATTTTTGCTTGGCACCCTCATCTGGCTCTTGTACCGCTTGGCCCCCTCGACCCCCTGATGGTCCCCACATTATGGCTCTCACCAACTGCCACTCACAATTTTCTCCTCTACTCCTTGGTCGATTACCTGGCATCTGCTATTTTCCTTTTCTAATTGTCCCCTACCTTCGCCTCAAGCAGTTTTTTGATATGACTAATTTTCACCTCGATGGTACTATTGATGGAGCGGATTCCCAACCACTCCCCATCTTGTTTTCTTTTCGCAATCCCCTACTTTTTCTCTCGTTCTACTAAACTCGGACGCCGTGTTGTCCCTCCCCTTATTTTGTTTCTCCCCTTTGGCAGTTCCGATGCTTTCCCCGCCCTCGGTCTCCTCTCTCCCAGTGACTCTATTTTCAGGTCCTTACTAGAATCGTCCCACATGTCTCCTCGGTTTTCCTTGTTCGTTCGGCTCTACTGCCGAAGCAACGTTATGTTGTTTCGAGAGCCTTGCGTAACCTCCCTCCTTTCCCCCCTTTTTTTTTTTTTTTTTTTTTTTTGACGCACTACCTCTTCCCTAGGTATTCTTTTACTCCTTTGTGTGTTTGGATATCTGACACCTCTTTTTCTTACTGCCGTCCCCACACCGTTTGACTTCCAGCTGCTTTTTCCTTAGAGCAGCCGGCAGGGGTTTCCCACATCGAGGTTTGTACTCTTCTTCCCGAGGTGCGCGTCCCTTCCTTGGCTTCCCTCTCTTTTTTTTTTTTTTTGTGGTTCCTCTCGAGTTATTTTTTTTTTTTTTATCTTTTCCTTATCGGAGGGGAGCCTCTTGTGTCGGGTAATCCCAGTTTTGTGCCTTCTTCCAGTTTGTTTTTTGTTTAGCACCTTTCTTGCACTTTTTGATGCGAGGGGGGACGTCTCCCCTTCCTGCAGATTCATTTGACGTCGTTTTTTTTTTTTGCTGCCTGATTGCCACACAGCGTGGCGTGGTTTTTTTTTCTTTTTGAAGGCCTCTCCCCTTCTCCGCCCCTAGAAGTTTCCCCCCCCTTTCGCTCCCTTGCCCCCCTTTTCAGCTCTGGTCTTTCGTTCTCTTTGCGCCAGCTTTTTGCTTTTTGCCCTCTAGAAACGGGCTTTTCGATATGGGCGATTTTCGGCATTTTTCCTTCCCCAGTCTGTGGTCCCGTTCTTCCCCTTTTTTGGCCCCCTCCCTGATCAAGAGTCCCCAATATTTCCTTTCCCCTCATGTCTTTTCCCCCTTTCCCCCGCGATCGTTCGTTCGTCAAGGCTGCACCCGGTCTCATTTTTTTTCACTGAAAAGGTTTAAACTTCCCACGGTCCGCCAGGCCGGATTTCGTTTTGCTCACGGTCCAAACACCCCAGTTTCGTTTTGCACTCCGGCATCCCAGCTGCCCTTGTCAGTTTTATTCCTTGGGCTTGTGCTTGTTCGTTGCCTTCCCCCCCCCTTCTTCCTGGTGTAGTCTGACAGCCGTCCTCTTCCCCAGAACAATAGGGATTGTGGTATTCCCACTTTTATTTTTCCCGTTGTCCCTCCCCCCCTTGGATTGTTTCTTTACATAATCAGGCCCTCAGAAAGATAAGCCCCACCGGGCGCCTTCTTTCTGTCTTTCTTAGGTTGTTCCTTTTTTTTTTCCCGAACCCAAGCGGTACTAGTTATCCCGAGCCCGAGCGTTGCCTTAACCCCCTCCCCACCTTCCACAGCGCCCCTGTACCGTGCGCTCTCGGTTTTGGTGAACGAAGATCCCTCTGGTTTTTCCTGTGGCTTCCTTCGAAGGGCGATCCCTTCTCCGCGTGTACAGGCATTCTCGTAGACCTGCACACTTCCCCTTTTCCCCCTTTCCCGGTAAAGGTTGTGAGTGAGCACCCGGCATGGCTTTGGGCCTTCCCGGTTGTTCGTCGACAAATCGACCCGCCCCTTCCTGGCACAGTTTTTTTCCCTTCCCCTTTTGCCCAAAGCTGTACTCCCTATTGCCCCGGCGCACCTCGACGTATTTAGTGCCCTTCTTCGGAAACTTCCGTTTTTTATTAGATTTTCCTTGCCTCGATTTGTCCAGGGTGTTTGTCGGGTCCTCGACGTGCATGCAAATCCTTTCCCACCCAAATTACGACAAGCCCCTTTCTTCTTTTTTCATAACCCCAACGAAGTTTTCGCCCCCCCTTCCCCAGTTTTCCTCACCTCTTTTTTGTGCCTGCTCTTTTCGTTCCGCCCTGTGCCTTCCCAAACGTGACCGCACCGGCTTCAACGATCTTGTTTCGCGTCAGGCCTGAAGCCTTTTCCTGCCCCAACCCCGGGCATTTTTCCCCTTTCAGAAGAGGGTTTGACCCCGCTTCTTGGTTGTTTTTTTTTGCCCGATTCCCTCTGGCCAAGCCTCCACGTTCCCTATCTTACAACATCCCTTCCTTCGTCATGCCTGTTCGAAACCTGACTGATCCTTTCCCCCCATTCTTTTTCCCCAGCCCCCCCATGCCTCTTTTACCAGCAATACCTCTTTGCCCCCCCCGGTCCCCAACCAGCTGCCTTTGTACCCCCTACACCTTTTCTGCTCAGTACGGTCACTAGTCGATGGCGTCTTTTTTGCTCCCCCTCCCCTAAAAGCAACTTCCCAGCGGCACGCTGTGCTCACAGATCGGCATGGCTCCCCACTTTTTTTTTTGGCCAAACCTCGACTGACTCCTTTTCGGGACTTCTTTTTTTCCATCTGTCTTCAGTCGTCGGAGTTCTTTTTGACCACGATATTTTCTTGTGGCTTAACCCCGGTCTTACTGACCCCCATTCACGCCCAGTTTCCCCCTTTTTTTCTTTTGGGCTTAGTACTTTCTCCAATTGGCCCCCGGTGTTGTTTTTTTTCCCCCCCCGAGATTTGGGAATGCCATTGGTGCTTTGGTGCGCCCCCATAGGGGCGAAGACGGCTCCCCCCCCTCACGGCAGTCCCCCCCTTTTTTTTTTTCTCAGGAGGACTTTTTTTTTTTGCCGAGCAACGCCGCTTCTTTCTGTTTTTAGCTGAATTTTCCGTCGGTTGTTTGCTTCGATTGTGGATCCAAACGGCCCACCTCTTCAGAGAATTTTTTTTTCCGACTTTTTTGAATCCCCCCGGATCGGCTTCCCTGTTTATTTTTTTTTCATTTTTTGTGGGGAGTTACATGCTCACTTTCTTGGTCGCTCTCTCTCTCTGACGTTGGCGGAGATTCTTGCTTCGTCGACCTCTCGGATTTAATGGCACCTTCCTTTGCCCATCGACTTGTTTCTCTTTTTCCATTCCCCGGCCTTTCCCGTCTCCTCCCCCCAACCCCGAAACGGTTTTGGCCGTATGATCGTCGCTGTCATTTACCTTTTTTCTTGACCCCCCCCAGATTGTATCCGACCCCCCGACGTCAGTTCAGTTCCTGCCTTCCCGATCTGGTTTGTGTCTTTCTCTGTTTCTGGATTTTATGTTTCCTCTTTTTTTGAGATTGATTGGACCCCTTTTTAGTGTTTTATTAGTTGGAAACTTCATCACTCCGCCACCTGGCC
>Ga0179593_1674771_pt1 | contig 17775 bp, 24 predicted proteins | sample CZODoug2_1_08_16_FD_185931 | JGI IMG/M metagenome (GOLD analysis project Ga0179593, IMG submission 185931) | Vadose zone soil fungal communities from Angelo Coast Range Reserve, California, USA - CZODoug2_1_08_16fungal (PacBio error correction) | ecosystem: Environmental > Terrestrial > Soil >... | reverse complement strand
GTAGGCTTCTTTTCCTGACGGTTGGCCTGGCGGATCTTTTTTTTTTCCTTTTCATTTTTCACAGTTTTGATTGCGTAGCCCTTTTTTTTTTTGTGTTCTTACACGTGCTCAGCCGTCTGGAGATAGTTTTTTTTTTTGTCTTTTGGGACTCTACTGTGAATCAGATTTGTATTTTGAGGGTCCAATCTCCCTCTTGTATACCTGTCCCCAACCCAGAATGTGACGTTTGCAACGAATACCTTCGGAGACTCTCGTTAGCCCCCCCGAAGCCCTCCAAGCAGTCCCAGTCGATTCTATCCGGTCCCCCTCCCTCCCCGGCCATTTTTTTCACTCTTCACCCTTCCTGTAGGCCTCGGTCCTTCCCTCTACGGCCCCTAGCTTGTCTTTTTTCTTTTTCGTACCCTTTTCCCTCGTCCCCCCCCCCTGTCCGTGGGTTTACGCCTGATTTCTTGCGGTTGACTTTTTCCCTCGATTGGCCAATCAACCTTGTGTGACAACGGAACCCCCCCCCCCAAGTCCTACCCTCCAATTTTTTTTTTGCCAAGTGCCCCCACCCCTTCCGGTTGCCCTATTAGTTTCCCTTTGAGTTCGCTTCCCCAGTTTAACCTTCCTTTTTCTTTCCCCATTCCAATTCCACCAGGTTCCTTCTCTTTGGATTTCTTTTTTTGCGTACTCTTGATCACTTTGTCGGTTTGATTGACCAATGTAACCCCCCACCACAGCCCCGTCTGTCCATGCCTTTTGGTTTTTCCCGGTGTATTTGGTTTTTTTCTTTTTTTTGGACCATGAAATCTCCCCCTTTGCAGATTTTTTCGTTTCCTTTTAAAAACCCCAAAATTCTTTCTCGGAAACGCCTTTTTCATCCTCTTCGTTGGCTTGTTCGTGATCTCTTTCCCCACCTTTCAGGTTCCCCGGCCCTTGGATTTTCGTGTAGATGTTATTCACCTTTCCGCGGACCTCCACACGTGATCTTTTTTTCTTCCCCATGTCCATCCCCTGCTTCTGATGCGAACCCTCTTTGAGCGTCCATGTGTTTTCCCCCCCACTCCACCTACCAAAGTCCTTGACTCCACCCTTGAGGGTTCGTGGCCCTCGCTTACAGCGTCCCCTTTTGCTTTTTTGTGCTGAGGTCACATGACTCCTTCCAACGCTTTGACTGTCCGCCCTCTTCCCTTTCCCCTTTTGTATGTCGTGCGCCCAAATCCGGGAGTTTTTCCCCCCCACCCTGTCGGGCCGATATTTGCCCTTTTGTCCCACCGGGTCATTCGGAGTTGTTTTCTCGATTTTTTTCCAGTTGGGACCGTTCGGCCCCCCCTGAGAAATTCCCCTTCCCAAAATTTTACCCCCCAAATTTGATCCCATGGACGTGTAGTAACCCCACCCTCCCCAATTAGTTCGGACCCCGACGAATTGGCACCTGACCCGAGGGATTGTTAACACCCCAAATTGTTTTTAACCCCCTTGTCCTTCCAAATCCTTTTGTTTGGACAGTACTGACCCCCCCTCCCCGTGCTTCCCCATGTGATACCCTCCACATTTACCCCCTTTATCACCTATTTGTTTCTGATACTCCCCCCCAAGTGACCATCCCCCCATGTGTCGGGGTTTTTTTCCTTTGGGCCACGCCTTTAATAGTACTTACGCGACACCCCTACAAATTTTTTTCTTAATGATGCCCCCCCCCCCCCCCCTTATCGGGTTTCAGAAGTCCCCCCGCCTTTTTCCAGTTCCTTCGTTTCAATTCCTTTTCCGGTTACGGTTGACCCCCCTCAAGTTTTTTTTTTTGTTTCCCGGTTTTCCTCCCAACCCCTTTGCCATTTTCTGTGGACCCTTTTTGTGGTGTTTGTTCTGTTCCACTTGTATCCCACGTTGCTTCCGGTTTTTTTTTAACAGGATTTTTCTGGTTGGAAGTCGTTGTTCAGCCCTAACCCACCCCTTCTCTTTCTTCTTTCCTCCTGGTTTTTTTTTTTTTGTCTGTTCTTTTTTAGTTACTTTTTTGTTGTCTCCACCATTTGAGCCCCTTGTCCCGGATTTGATGCCCCTTTTTTTGCCTTTTACCCCCCCTCTTTTTTTATTTCGTCCCAGTCCCCCCCCCCCCAGGCCCAGAAACCAACCCATCAGTCCGATTCCCGTTTGCTGTTTTAAACCCCGGTGGCTTTTTTTGTCAAACACGTCAATTTTTTTAGGACCGTCCACCATTGAAATTCAGCGACTAGAAAAAAGTCTGCCCCCCCCCCCCCCCCCTTCCTGGGACTGGGTGTGGGTTTACTCCCCCCCCTTTTTTCAATGTCCCCCATGCGGTTGATTGAGGCTCGGCGATGACCCTTTTCCTCTTCCCGCTTGCCCGTTTTCCCTTTATTGACCACCTTTTATGCTTGAGGAGCTCGTTCTTAATACTTTTGTGTCAGAGCTTTTTTATTATTAAAACGGTTTCTGCTCCTTCGGTACCTCCCCCGCTGTTGTCACCCCTTTTTTCAACACTGCGCATGGTTTGGTTTGTCCTGCCTTCATCACGCACCTTCTGTTTCCTTATCCCCGTCACGCCGCTTTTTTTTAAAACCCCAACGTTTTTGGCTTTCTCCATCCGGGGCCCTTTTTTTAATTTTTTTTTTCCCCCCCCCCCCTTCCCAAAAAAATGGGACAAAACAACTCGCAAGTCATGCCATTCGCCCTGTTTTCAGTCGTTCATTTTTCCTTGGTGACCGGTGTTTTTTCTCCAAATTACGTGTTCTTTTTTTTTTCGGGCCGTTTTCCGTGGTACCGCCCCCCGGAACGCCTTTTACTGAAGCCGAGTTCTTTCTTTCCTTTCCTCGCCCTCTTCGAATTGAGACTTTGACAGAAGACCTTTCTCTTCCCTTTTTTTTTTGAGTTTTTCATTGCTCTCCTCCCGTCGGTTAGACCACCTACATGTTAACTCTTTAGCCCCCCCAACCCAAACTCTTTTCCCCCCCCTTTGATTTTCTTTGATTTTTCCCGGGAGTGACCGGGTCCGTTTTGCCCCGTTCCCTTGGAAACCTTATTGGTCTAATATTAAATTTTTCCTTTTTCTGAACCCCTTGTAGTTCCCGGAGTGAAAAGGATTTTTTACCTCTTCTTTGCTTGTCAGCCCGACTCCCATTATAAGGTTTTGATACGAGTTCCCCCCCAGCCCCGGTCCCCCCCACCCCCCCACATGTCATCCTGAATTTTGGCCCCTCTGTGGGATTAGGTCCATTTTTTCTCCCCGATCATCCCCCAATAGTTGTTTTGATTCCCCCCCGTTTGACCACGAAAATTTTTGACGGTCGATCTGTCCCCCCATGTTTCATGGAAGGCCGCATTTCCCCGTTGCATGGCAAAGAAAAAGAGGTTGTTTCCCCTCCTACTTCCCGGCCTTCCCCGTTTGGGTTGCTTTTTCCCCACACTTTTGGCAAAACCCTTTTTGGCCGCCTTTGACCAATTGTTGGTGGTTTGGCCTTGATCCTGGGTTTTTTACCACTCTTATTTTTTTTACGCCTTTTTTCCACCCGCCGTCAAACATTCTCCTCACCCCCCCCCCCCCTTCATGTTTTTTTCCCCCCGATACCCCCTGTAGAAGAACCCACCACTCGTTCTCTCCCGCGTCTTTCTGTCATAGTTAGCCTTCTTTCCTTGACTTTTTTTTTTTGGCCTTTGGACTGGACCCCTTCTTTCCATTTTTTTTAACCCCTTCTTTTCCTGTTTGAGTTTTTCGTTTCCCCCTGGCGGGTTGGCTTCGCGTCTTGGTACCCTTTTTTGGGTTTCCCCCTCTGACCCTTGAGGTTTGTTGCCCTTTTTAGATTTTGCTTGGGAAGAGCTCTGTTGGCTCAACCCCCCTTTTTTTTCTTTCCATCGCATGCCTGCAGCCACCCCCTCCCATGGTTGCTCAGGTTTCCTGTTGTGTTGGTTTTAACAAAACCGCTTTTCTCCATAGATGAGCGATGGGTTCCCAACCCCCCCCCAAAGTTAAATGTTTCTCCCTCCGTTAATACCCGCCACAGTCCCCCTCCCCCATCTGATTGTAATAATAATACTTTGTGTTTTTTTCTGACGCTTCTTTTTAGATTCTTGATCTTCCTCCCTCCTCCCCTTTTTTTTTCTTTTTCCCTCCTCCCTTTTTTTTTTGTCCCTCTCCGGACCCTTGGGTTTTCTCCCCCCCGGAGAAGAAAGTAGGTGTGCTGGTGTGTTTATGACCTCCCGTGATGTCCTTTTGGTCTTACATCCCCCCCCTTCTTGGTCGCACGGACCCCCCTCCCCCCTAGGTCAGCTTTGCCCAGGGGTTACTTTTTTCTTTCTTGTCTGGAAGCCCCATGGACCTTCCCCGCCGGCACCAAAGTCCCCTTCCTTCTTTTGACTTTTTCAGGGCATACTCCTCAGCCGCCTGTTCCCCCCCCCGAAAGGAAAGTCCCGGTCGCACTCCACCTTTGCAGCTGCTTCTTATTGTCTTGTAATCCTTTATTATTTTTGGGTGGTTGTCTAATTTCTTGCGGCTAGGCCTGATTTCCCTACCGGATACAGGTCAACAAACTTTTTCTGCCGCGCAATTGCAAATTACATACCAAAGCCCCGTGTTTCGAGACCAGATTTTTCAGTCCTTCCCTCTTGCCCTTTTCCCCATTCCCCCCTCATGTTATCGTGGGTACGCCGTTGTTTGTGGAGCTTCCTTGTATTATTTTTGTCTTGTTCCATGTTCAATCCCCTCGACCTGGGCCTGACTTGGTTTCGTTCCCCTGGGGCGTCGGTCTTCTGAACTTCGTCCCCCTTTTTTTTCATTTTGGTGTTTTTTTTTCTTTTCCTTTTTTTTTCCCAACCTTTTTCTCGGTTCGATGGAACTCCTCCCTCCGTTAGGACGTTCTAATTTTTTTTCCAGTTTTTCCGTCTCCCCATTTGACTCCTCCTTTCCCCCTCCTCTTTATTCGCCGCGCCCTAAGTGCCTCTTTTGCTTTCAAGGTCTTCATGTCTCTAAAATTAACCCCTTTAGTCTTTCTAGCCTCATCCCCCCCAAACGACCCCCCCCCCCCCTTTTTCTTTTATCCCCCCCCGGGCGTGAGAGTTTCGGACATTCCCCTTCCCCCTCCGCTATGAAATTACCCTATCACCCGTCGCCAACGATTTGTTTAGGAGTTTCCCCTTTTTTCAACCGGCGTTGACCCCCTTTTTTGTATCTTCCCCCGCGCAGAGTGTCCAAAGTTAGCTTGTTTCATTTCGGGCTGTATGAAGATTTTTTTTTTTTCCCCTCTTTAGTTTCCGCCAACGGTTTTTAAAAAAAAATAGGTCCCCCTGTATTTGAAGGGAGAGTCCCGGGACCTTTTGGCTTTGCTTCCCCGTTTTGACTCTCCCCCCTTTTCACTCGCTGGTATTTTTTTCCAAAAACATTGGCCTTTTTTACCCCCAATACCGCTTTTTACATTGGGTGAACCCCTTTCCCCTACTCCCCAGGTGCCGTGCTGCAAGTTATTCTCCAAACCGAAAAAAGAGCCTCCCCCCCAGTTTTATTTTCCCCCACTTGAATATGTTTTCGCGTTTTTGTCCCCTCGCAATTGGCATCCTACAGACTTCGACCCCAACCCTTTTGGGTTTTTTTTTTTTTGGTGAACGGTTTCTTTTTCACCCCCCCAAACTTGCGCCCTGAACGACAGTGCAATCTCTGAACAACAGAATGTCCCACGATATCTGATCTTCTTGGGGTTTTTAAAGCTTGAGGCCCGCGTCTTCGATTTGTACCAAAGCTCCACCGGGGTTCCCCCCCTTCAAGAAACCTGACTTCCCGATTTGTTGTTTTTTTCTTTTTATGTTTAGCCTCCCCCTTTGAGTCAACCGTTTTCGTGCTCCTTAGACTTTGTTTACCGGTTCTCCTGTTAAACTCCCCCCAAATAGAGAGGGTACCTCTTTTGTTTTTGTTGATGAGAGTTTCCCCTGATTATTTTTTTCTTTCCCCTGATTTCCCTCTTCCCCCCATTTAGGGAGAGTGTTAGCCTTTTCCATGCCTATTTTTACCATTCCCAGCCAGCCCCCCTTTTCCAATGATCCCACACCACACACTTGTCAATTCCTGTATGGGACTGATTTTTTCACGGTGGAGAGGTTTTTCCCAAGGCCTGTTCAGCTTGTTCCACCCCCTTCCAGAGTCGACTTCTCGGGGTTTTTTTTTTTAGGAATCATTCCCAGCCCCAGTTGACCTTCTTTGTTTTCTCGTATGAGTTTTTGAAATAGAGGGTAGTGCCCCCCGCAACCCGTCTCCCTGGATGAAACCGTGATTACCCTCAGGCACTTTTCCTCCTCACATGGCCCTTCACTGCTGTACCCCAGTTAAGGCCCTGTCCAAAACGGGGCTGCGCAATCTTGTTTGTTGTCCTTTTTTCCCCCCCTTTTTTTTTCCACATTCCCCATCTCTTCTTTTTCTTTTCTTTGGGGCTTTTTCATGCAGGTGCCGTTTGGCGATCCCACGTAAATTGTCGAACCCCTTTTCCCCTGTGTTTCCACGCCCCTTTGGCCGATCCCCCCACTCTTCGGGGTTTGGCCTTAAACCCTTTCCAAACCCATCGACAAATCACTATCTTTAAGTTTATTCCTCTTCTTATCTCTCCTTGGAACAGTTTCTTCCAACTGAAGTTCGTTTTTGTTTTGCGACCCTTCCCACCTAGTACGGATGATTGACTATCAGGCCTTACTTGAACCCCAGTCCTGAACCCTGATTTTTCCCTTTTCGCGCCTGTTTTTGGCTTTCCCCGTACTTTTGTCTTGTCTTTCCCCTTTGAATAATTAGAGTCAGTCGACTCCCCCAAATTCTTCTCATTTCATGATCCCCCCCCACCCCCACTTTAGGTTTTTTTGTTTCTTTCGTCTCGCATGCAAGCCTTGGACAATTTTCCGGGACCTGTCCTTTTTATACCCTTCTCCCAGGACTGATTCCCCCCCCTTGTTTCAGATTCACCCCACTTTCACGTATCTGGTTTTGCACGTCAAGTTGGTTTGTTAGACCATCAAATCTTTTTCCCTTTTCGCTTCTCTCCCCTCCTCAGAAAACAAACCGGGCTTGACTCACATTCTCTTGTCCTTTGATCCTTTACCCAACGTATTTTGCGGGCCCAAAAGCCTTTTTCGTGCTCTTCATTCTATTGCCTGCCACTTACCAATTAGCCCCCTTCGTGGATTCCTCTCCTATCTTCCGTCCGGTCGGATTTCACAATACCCTGGAAACGTTTTCCTTTTCTCTGGTGATCCAGTTCCTTTTTCCTACGAACTTGAACCTTTAAAGTCACCATTTATGTAAGGCGGAAGTACAGCCCCACCTCTGGAATCCTCAGCCATCTTCCCGACCTAGGTGTCTTCACTCAGGTCCTTTTTTTGTTTCCACGCTTACCACCTCACCTTTTTCCGATTTTTACGCGTTTTTTTCCCCTTGCGGCTTGGTCGATTCCTTAACCTTTGACTAATTTCTGGATTAAGTTTTCTCTTCTTTTCCTTTGGAGTCCTTTCTTTGTAAGTGACCATAGGATCCCTTGTATTTTAAACCTGGTCCTTTCCTCCCCCTGGATGCTCGTTTACTGTACACCGCTTTTCGCTCCCTAATTTATCTGATGTCCCCTGAAACACTTTCTCGCCTCCCCCTCGAAATTCCCCTTTTTTGTCCTCCCCCCTCCTTTCCTTTTTTTTTTTTTTTCTCTCTCTGTAGGCCATTTTTCACCTTCCTGCCCTTTTTTCCTTCCATCCATCTTTGGTCTGCTCCTTGTGTTTTCCTTCTTTCTGACATCACATTTTTCTTTTTTCTTTGACTGCGGACTTTTTCTGAAGAGTACGTTTGGGGGTTGGGTTTTTCTGCCCCCCATTGATATGCCCCGCTTTTTTTAAGGCCCCGTTTTTTTTTTTTCCCTTTTTTTTCAGACATCCCCTTTGCAATGTAGTATTTTCATAGCCCTAGGACCTGTAACCCCCAAACTCATCTCGTATGGCCCCCTTCGCTTTTTTTTCCTCCCGGCATTTCTGGTCCCCCAGTACTGAAATGCCTAGTATAAACGCCCCCCCCCCCCCCCCCCACGGTCTTATTATTTTCGGTTTCTCACCTCGGTAATTTTCGTTGGTAGCAGACTTTTTTTGCTATCTCCCGAGAATTTTTCAAAAGCTCACCTTAACCAATTTGCCCCCTCTGCCCCGCCCTTTTTTTATACAATCCCGTTCTTGGATAATGCAGAACCCCTTTCCTGAACGATGTCCATGTCATTTAATCTCCCAGCCAACTGCTTTTTTTTTTGTGTTCTCGAAATGGTTGTTCTGCGCCCTGTTCCCCTCCCATCACTTCGGCCCATGCTTGTGTTTGGTTGGATATTAGTGGTTGGAAATTTTTCCTTGCCTTCTGGGTTTTTAAACCCATCCTTTGCTTCGGTTCCACCTCCCCATGGTTGCACCTACAGCACATTCGCCTGTAATATTCTTCCATTTTTTTGACCTTCCCTTACGTATCTTCCTTTTCTCCCCCCCTTTCCACCCCCACCCCCCCACTTAGTTTTTGTGCTATGAGCTCCATGACTTTCTTCAGCATCCCTTCCACCTCACCGGGCCCCACGCATTTTTCACTTCGTTTTTCCGTCTCTTCGGAAGGCCCCTTTTTCCTTCCCCCCTCCACGCCGCAGGAGCCAGTTCTAGGCTCGGGTTAGCCGTCGCACGTTGGTTCCCACGGTTCGTCCATCTCCTCTTTTGTTGGAAACCCAACAGTGCGTTCCTTTGACTTGTTTTTCCCCAGTCCGAAGCCGAGGCTCCACCCGTAACCGGTGCCGTTTCTCAATTGGGGACTTTTCGTTTTCAACACCAGGTTCTTTTTCTTCACGTCCTTCCAAATGGGCCCTTATTTTAAACCAAATGTTATTACACCCTCGCCGTCCTCTGCGCATTGACCCCTTTTTCCTTTTTTTTTCTCCCCCTTTTTCCTTTTTTGCCCATTTTTTGAAAACCCGCCCATCGTCCTCTCCCCTTTCTCCCCCCCCCCTGTATCCTGTGTTTTTTTTTTTGGAGGGGCCATACTACCCCTTTTTTTAATCCTCATCCTGATGACCAATTGTCTGTTTTTTTTTTTTCATTTTTACCCACCACACTTTCTTCTCGTTGACTGGACTGGACGTTCGAAGCAGTAATATTTTCTTAGCTCCTTCTAACATTCGATGTTCACCCCAAGATACGTTTTTTTTAACGTCTTCAACCCTTAATAAGATGTGTTGTTTGTTATGTGCTACGTCCGAATACACGTGTTTTTTTCTTTTTTCCAGGTGCACATATTGCTATATAATATGTTTTCGGTGTGTTACAAAAAAACCTTTTCTCTCTTCCTACCTCCCCCCCTCCGATTTTTGTTTCTCTTCTTAATACCCCCTTCTACTTTCCCCCAAGAGTATGCGCATTTCTTGTACCGTGGACTGGGTTTGGTCAATCCCCCTTTTTCCCCCTGTTATCCCTTTATCCCCTCAAATCTGATTTGAACCCCTTCTGAGCCCACCCCCCAAAACACGACACAGACCTGTTTTTTGGTTGCTTTTCCCAGTGCTGCCCCCCCCCGTTCTGAGATCCGTTTTTTTACCCATTAGCCTTGTTGTAAATGATGACCCGATCTTCTTATATTACATGCATCTCACGTTTGTTTCAACTTTCCCCTTTTCCCCCAAGCCCCCTTTTTTGAAGTGTCCGCATCTGAGATTTCCCCATTTCAGTGATCCCATACCGCAATTCTTTTTTGCAAAAAATGTTGCTTGATCGACCTTTTTTTCTTCTCCCACAGGCCCCTTCTCAATGCGCGGTTATACCCCTCGAATTTTGTTTCCCGGCGTGGAGGGTTGGCTGGAGCCGGTCAGGGTCCCAGTGGGGGGCCCCAGCTTTCCCCAGGTGCAGTGTTTGTTGACCTCCGCCCAGTTCGTTTTTTGTGGTTTTTCTGTTTGCCCTCAATTGCGCCGATTTTTAAAAACGTTTTCCGGTGCCCAACTCTCTTTGGACTTGACAATCTTGAACCAATTTCAAGTCCCCCCTCCCCCGCGAATTTCCTTTTTTTGCAGGCACGTCTGTTTCCGCCGACCCAGTTTTTTTGAATACTTCGCTATCTGGCTCTCCTCAATGCTTTCTTGTGTTTATTCCGGTTGAGTACAATGTGCCTCCAGCGGGCTTGCCGAGGCCTTAGGGACCTCCCTTCTTTCTTCCCAAGGACTTGTCTGTTTTTTTCCCTGGCGATCTCTTATGTTTTTCGCCGATCACATGGACTTCCTTTCATAACTCCCCCAAACCCACGACTACTTTTTTTCTTGTGCGGCTGGTGGCGGCCCGTATTCTAGAAGTAATAGGCCACGGCCGGCTTTTTCCCCCTTGGTCCGTACTGTTTTTCCCTTCTTTACGGCTTTTGATTGGCATTCCCGCTTTTTTTCGACCATGGTGCTTCCCGCGAGTGTTTTTCTGAAAAAACGGGCTTGCTTTCTTGGTTCAAGGTTTAAGACCCCCCTCCCCCTGGACCACCCCCACAAATGGGCAGGACATAATGGAGCTGGTCCCATTCTTCCCCAGATACCCCCCGGATTCGCGTTTACGAACACCCCCGACACTTGCTCTCTGACATTTTTTCATGCAATGCTTCACCCAAGAAGTCCGAAGAGGTTGTCTTTCGAGCTATCTGTATTTTCAAGACGTTGTTTGCGTGTATTTTTGCCCCAAATTGCCCTTTCATTGTTTTGTTTTAAGGTGTTCCCCCCCAATTCTCGATTTGACCGCCCGAAAATCTTTTTTCCCTGGCCCCCAGGATGGTGGAGCCCGCTTTACCCCATTCCTCTCAATTCGTTTCCTTACTCCGCCCGGTGCGGCGACGTTTTTTCCCCCTTGGCCTGGTTTGAGGTTTTTCTTGCTGTTCTCACTTTGCACCCCTCATATGATTAAAAGGCTCTGGCGGCCTTTTTTTGGTCGTTGGCTTGTGTTTTTTTTTTTCCTATGTTTACCCGTGCCGGGTGCTGGCACTTATTTCGGGATTTTTTTTCCCCCCTCATGGTGGCTCTGATCATTTCGGGGTCAGTTTACCTTCCACGGTTTCTCCCCTAACGGTTTTTGAACTGGCTGGTTTTTCCCCGGGAATAAAACCCGCTCGTTTTTTTGGCCCTGTTTGATTTTTTGCAAAAAGTCCAAAAACTTATCCCTTTTGCCCTGCCTGCGAACCGCCCCCAATGTCTCCTCCTTTCCTATCCTCTTTTGTGTTTTTGGGTTGTTTTGATTTCGATTTCTTTTTTTTTCTGCGGCCGTGCCGCTGATCATTTCTTTTTCCCATCCTGGCGATTTCAGTTTTTTCGGGTTCTTTTTTTTTTCTTTCAAGGTCTGCTGCCCACCCTTCCTTGAGAGTACTTAGCACGTGATTTTCTAGACAGGCCCCAGTGCCGTGTGTCCCAGCTCAGTGTTTTTAATCGTGCACGTCTTTCAGAAATTCACCTGTTTTCAGCACGTGCCTTGGCCGCCCCTTATTCGGAGTGGTGGTTTTCATCTCTAGTCCCCTTTTGGAGGAATTTCGATCCCCCGCACGTCCGATTTCTTTCGCATTGTGAATCTTTTATGTTGTCCATTGCCCTGGGGGGACTGCCTTCTTGCTTTTCTAGTATCGATTGGAATCACCATTTTTTTCCCGGCAACAAATGTTTTGAATTTTGCATTGAAGACAAACGTCATTTTTTTTTTTTTGTGATACAGCCTCGCACGTCCCCCCAAGCCCCTGAAACACATTAAACTTTCCCTTCGTTAGGGGCGTTCTGCCCCTTCTTGGTCTATTTTTCGATGCCACTGTCCCACCCCCCCCATCATCCCATTTCCCTTTGGTTTCCCGGTGGTTCGGTAGTCTGTTGAAAGCTCCCACTTTTTGAAGATTTCTTTCGCCCCCCCACCCATCCTTTTGTTGGGTGTTTTGCCACGGTCCCCCATGGCCTGAGCCCGAACATTCCCCTTCTCCATTTGTTTCCCCCATTTGACCTTCTATTGCCCAGTCCGCCACTCAAGTGTCGTTGGCTATGAAATGCACTCGATATTTTCCCCCTCGACCCTTCGAGGACTTCCCCCCCCGTTTTTTTTTTTTTTTCCAACTCCAACTCCCCCCCCCCCCTCCGGCCTCACCCGGCGGCTGTCTCCTTGGCCCTTCCTGCAAGGCGATCTTATCTTTCTACCCCCCCGCACGCGAGGCGACACCCCCTCTTTTGTCCCGGAGCACCTCCGTTCCACGGATGCCCCCGGTCGGCGAGATTTTGGCAAGCGCTGAAAACACTCCTATTCTGGACTTGCGAGTTGTTGGCCTCTTTTCCGCCTAGTCGTTACCCTGCCCACCGCTTTTTTAAAACCTTCAGCATTTGACGTGTAGTTCCCCCCCAAACCCGGCCTTTTTCGTGCTTTTACGCTCGTCCATTGCCTCTTTTTCGGAAAACCCCCACCCCGGGGAAACCCTCAATATGCGCTGCCCGTTCCTGCCCCCATTTCTTCTGGGTGCCTTTCTGGATCCCCCCCCTGAGCGCGCGATTAGTTTTTTCATCACTGAGGGGGCGGGTACTCTCGAATTTTTATCTTACCCCCCCCTTCCCCCATCAACTGGGGCTGGAAGGATCCCCCCCCCCCCCCCCCTCGCGGGCCACGCCCCTTCCTCTCGACTTCCTTCTTTTTTTTCCCCTGAGTCGACCCCTTTTGACGTTGCCAACCCAACCCAAGGTCACTTGCTGTTTTTTTCCCCCCCCCTGGAATTCCGGGACCCCCCGTTGTTTGTGATGGCTTTTTTTTTTGGCCGAAAAATTCTTTTTGCAATGCTCAGTCTTTAGTTCTAAGGTTCCCCCTCAAAATCTCTCTTCTCTCGTTGTTGTTGTTGTTTTTTATCGATTCGTTTCCCCTTCACCAGGAGGAGACGCCTCACTTTCCCTTCCCTTGGATCTCTTTCTTTCCACACACAACCATCGGCAACTGATTCTTTTTCTTCTTCTTGCCTTTGAACCCAAAGTTCTTAGTTTTTTTTGTTAAACGTCACGGAATTGTTTTTTCCTTGGACTTTGACCTTTAGTAATATGTCTGCACAACTTCTTTTTTACATTGAGTTTTGGGTTTTTCCAGGCCAGCCACCAAACTTTTCTTGTCTTCGTAGGCGATCCTTCCGCTTCCCAGGCCCCCGATCATTGATGTCCCTTTTGATGATTTTCCTTCCGCTTTGGCTTTTGTTTTCTTTTTTTCCCTGGCCACCACGTCCGGGTTTATATACCTTTTTTTTATTGCATATTGACGGTTTTGTTAATTCCCATTTTTCATTCCAGTCCTTTTTTTTTGTCCGCCTGGGTGTTTTTTGCGGCCCCCCCATCCCTCGTTTCCTGACAGTTCAATGCGTACAAAAAAAAATTAAAACGTGGCTCCTTAAAAAACAGCTATTTATCTTTCAAATGTTCACATATAATTCTTTCTATTACCGTTTTTCAGTCGCGCGGGAGTTTTTCCGCCCTCTTTGTTTGGACCGACCGGCTCTGGGCAGCGTACAGATTTTGTTCCCTTCGCTTTTTCCTTGCCCCGGAGCTTCGCGCCTATTTCCCTCCACCGTCCGCGGGCTGATAAGTTTTTTCCTGTGTCTTTGTTTTCCAGGGCTCGTGATATCGATTTTTTCCACACTCTCTACATGGCTTTAACTTTCCCCCAAGCACCCCAACACCTCCACGGTTGCTCGCTGCCTTTTTTTTTTTTTCTTCCACGGATTTTCTTCAGGACCCTGCATTTCCCCTTCCTCGGCGGCTCCTGTTGGCCTCCCAAACAGGACTTTTTTCCTCCGCGGAAAGTTTTCCCCGGTCCCTTTTTTTTTCTTGCAAGTCGCTTTCCTCTACTCCGCACCGTTTACACAACCCAAACGTGGCTTGCCCCGCCGGGGAGTGTTGTGTCTTAAGGATTTCCTTGCGTCCCGGCCGGACCCCCCCTTTTTTTTTTTTTTTCGCCCTCCTTTTTTTCCCACGGCGTATTCATGTCCCTTCTTGCAGGAAGTCATTTGTCCTGAGCTCCTATTTTGCCCGCCGTGTGGTCCTGCAAACTTTTTCCCCGGTCCAATTTGTTGGTTGCCGGTGCCTTTCCTTTTTCAAAAATATAGACTCAATCAGACCCAATCGATGACCATTTCTCCCACAAACTTTGGACATGACAAAGATCCTTTTTCCGATAAAAGATTAAAATATTCGGTACTCAACAGGTCTCTTAGAAGCTTCCTTTGACTCTCAATTTGGGGAAGAGTCTGGATTTTCTCTAAGCATCGGGATTTGTTATTTCCCGGCAGGCGTGAATGGGAGGTAATTTTAGGATTCACCCTTCTTTTTGGGCCGTTCCTCGTGGGCGATGAATTATGGTGTCTTTTTGTTAGTAGCTTTTCGCTCACTGGGGACTCCCCCTTGAAGCGCTACAACTTTTTTTTTTTTCTTTCCCGGCATTGAACAACCCCAGAGTGGCCCGCGGCCTCTTTATCCCCTGATGCCTTGCCACTTTTCCCCCCCAATCTTCCGCCGAACCTGCCTAACGGACCCCAACCTTCTCTCTTTTTTTCCTCCCTCCTTTTTTTGGGGAGTTTATTTTTTTTAGGGCGGTTTTTTCGACCTCTTTTTTTTCACCCCCCGGGCCGTTCGCCCTCCCTCTTTTTTTTTTTCTTGGACCGGATCCCTCCCGGATTGATGCCCAGGTTCGTATCCTCTCACGTCGTCAGCGATGCTCGACAGCCAGTAGTTTCGTGCCCGCCCACTGAAGAAGCTTTTTTCCTCGGGTCCTCTTCCCCACGGAGTCTTTCCCGACGACTTCTTCACAGCTGACCGGGTCCCCACGCATCTGGATGCGCTTTTCCATCCTAGTTTTCGGTTTTCCGTTCCCGAAAGGCTGGAAGCGAACTGCGATTGTTGCCGAATTTTTTCTCTTCTTTTTAATTTGAATCCCCTGTCAGTTGGGTCTTTCCCTCTTCGGAGATCTGCCGATTGCTTCCCCCCCAAGTATTCACCCGGCACCCCTTTTTTTGCCCAGTGAGTCCATTTCCCCATTGGAATACCCATCCCGTTTTTTTTCGCAGAGGCCTCCTCTCCCTCTCTTTCTAGGAAAAACCATGCTTCTGGAATCGTGTGGTTTGTGGCGACTTCATTTTCCCCCCTTCAGCTCTCCAACTTGTTAAACCCTCCGCCTTTTTTTTTTGCCCGTGTTGTTGGTCTTGTGGTTTTCTCTTTTTTCAGGAGCAAACCTCTTTTTCTTTCGTTAACCCAATTTAGTTTCATTTTCCCCTTCCCCCATTTGGGAACCCCGCCGGAGCTCCCCCCAGGAAGGTCCCCCCCTTTCCAACTCCCTTGTCACTGCCTTCTTCTCGAACTCCCCTCAGCTCCCCCAAGTTGAGGACTTTGGCTCTTTTCCCCAGGCCTTAGATATTTCTTCCCAGTACTCAGGATCTCCAGTCCCACCCTTTAAAAATTGAAGTGCGTCAATTCCATGCGGTGTTTGGTGTGTTTCCTTTTTCTGAAGACGGGCCCCGATTTTGCGATTAGGAATCCTCAGACCTTACTACCCACGTCTCCTCCTTCTTCGTATTGGACCGCTACATCCCCACAGGTCGTTCTCGCCGGCGCTGCTCCAACAACGTAGTCTCTTTTTTGTCCTTGGATGTTTCATGCTCCCTCCCGCTAGTTTTTCCTAAGCAACAAGTCCCCACAAAATCTTCTTCTTGACCGGTGTCACACTGCCCCCCCCCCCCGGTTGTTTCCCGCGCCCCGCGTCTTTTTTTAAAGCCTCCTTTCTTTAAAAAATTCTTACACCCTTCGCCTGTCCTTCTTCTCGCCCCTTTTCCCTTTTCTTACCCAAATTATTTGATTTAAGCCCCCTGGAGGCTCCATCATCATCATCATGTCCCCCCCGGTGGCCCCTTTACCCCCGATTTCATCGCCGCTCAACATGGTTTGGTATCAATCACCCCCAAAACCGTTCAGGAAGTTCGTATACTTCCCATTGGTCCCCCCCTTTACGGGACCCCGCTTTCCGTTTCTTTCACCAACCGGTTCACGCCGGACAATGTGTCCCCCGGTATTTTTTTCTGGCGTTCCCCTTGGTCACGGGGGGTTTTTCCCTTTCCCCAGCCCTCTGGTTCTTTTCGCAGTTTTTTTCACTAATCCTTTTCCTCCCCCCTCCCCGTTGTTGTGCTCCTTCACCCTGCGGGACTTTTTCAAACCCGCTAGGCATTTGCCCTCCCTGGATTTCGTCCTTAAGCCCCCACCCACCCCCCATGGTCACCTCTTTTCCCCTTTTTTTTTTTTTGTTGCCGTGCCACCCGGTTTCTGTTTGTCCTTTCAAACCCAAAGGTTTTATCCTGTTGGGAGTCAGAATTTTCCCTTGGAAATATTTCCCTCGATTAACTTTTTTCCCGACGTCGGTGTTTGGGGGGTTGTTCAATCCTACCCCAGCCCCAATTTTGTAGGTGGGTCATTCTTCCCAGACCCCGATACATGGATGTCCCCCCCACTGTTGATGATCCTTCCCTGTTTTATCAGGGACGGTTCCCCACTGACTGTGTGTCCAGGACTTCCCTGTTCTATTGATCGTTTTTTACTGGTGTAGTTTTTTGTTTTTTCCCCCACTGGTTTACCAGCCAGTGCTGCCCGTTGGCGGGGTGCGTTCATTTCGTTGGTTGTTCGAGACCCCCTTAGGATGTGTTTATCCCCTTTTTTTTTTTAAACGCTGTTTGGTTATCCTTTTTTTTTTTTAATCCAACTCTCTCGTGGAATCTTCAATTTCCCATTCGTCCCCTTACTCCCATGCTTCAGGTGTGTACCCCCCCTTTGGCGTCGGATAGATCCCTTTTTTTTATACCCCCTTAGTCGTTGGGGTTTTTACAGACTTTCTTGCGGCCCTTGGTTGTTGCGTAATGCCTATCTTCGCTTCCGTATACACGCACCACGTTGCCGGATCCGTGCTGTCTTGCTTTTTTGGACCCCCGGAGGAATCTGAGTATTGTTCGTCCTCACTCCCTTTCTTCCCTTTTCCCTGAAAGGCCCCCCAATTTTTCACTGATTTTTGTCTTTGGCCAGATATTTTTTATTATTTTTAGTCCTCCTCCCACGCGGAAAAATTTCCGTCCCCCCCCCCCCTTCTCTTTTGCATCTTCTACGGCGTGCGTCCCATTTGGCCTCGCACCGGCTTTTTTTTACGTCGGTGTGTCATTTTGCTTTTTCCCCATGAGATACCTCGCCCCCCCCGGACCAACCCCCCCTTTACCGGAAGTGTCAAGGTGTGGGATTTCCTGATTCCGACACCCTTGGACTCGCTCCCGACCACCGACTTTCTTTTTCTAATACATGCTTTTTTTCATGCGGCAAAGTAGAGGTGTTTCTGACGCTGCCCCCATTTTTCTCTTTTCCAGCCTTTCGGCGTTTCTTTCCACACTTGCGATTTTGGCATTGTGGTCCCTGTTTTGGTGTGCGGTGATCCACCTCGATTTCTACTTTTAAGACCACCTTCCGACCCCCCCGTTTGTTTGATACAAATACCCTATTCCCAACGTTCAGACAATATGCATGATACACCTGTCTTTCTAGAAGTTCCCTTGTACGTGTTTGGCCCCGTCCTGCTGGCCTAACTGCATCCCCCGATAAGGCTGTGCCGGCGTGTTTTCTTGTGGCGGATTCTGACTACTTGCCGGTGCTTGCTTTTTTTGCTCCCCCAAACACCACCCCCCCCCCCAACCCCATCACCCCACCCCCCATCGCGGCGAGGAGGGTGGCTTGGCTCCGCACACGGCTCCCCACTCTCCGCCCC
>Ga0179593_1577319_pt1 | contig 17775 bp, 34 predicted proteins | sample CZODoug2_1_08_16_FD_185931 | JGI IMG/M metagenome (GOLD analysis project Ga0179593, IMG submission 185931) | Vadose zone soil fungal communities from Angelo Coast Range Reserve, California, USA - CZODoug2_1_08_16fungal (PacBio error correction) | ecosystem: Environmental > Terrestrial > Soil >... | reverse complement strand
TTCCCCTTTTCCCGTTTAAAGTGGCTTTTTTTTTTTTTTTGCAAGATTTATCAGCTTTCTTTAAAGAAAAGACGATTCTCCCCCTTCGGTGAGAAAGTTCCAAGAGGCCTTTTCCCCCCCCCCCTTTTTTTCGATGGCCCAGACGCAGCCGAAGTCCCTCCCTTGCCCAATCCTCTTTTGTGGCGTTACAGAGAGGCTTCTTTTTTCCCTTTACGGAGCGGATGTTTTTGTTCAGCGCGGACGACGAGTTTTCCCTTTACTTTTTTTCTCTCCGACCTCCTCAACTTCTCCCACATCCTTTCCTCTTTTCTTCTCCGAGAACGAGGGTGAAGGCATGCGAGAAGCCACCACATGGACCTGCGGACTACACATGGCCATCCCTTTTTTCCCTCCCCCCCCCATGCCTTAGCGGGCCACTCAAATTTGCTTTCTTGTCTCCCAGAAGCAGCAAACTTTCCAGAAGGCTTTTTTCCCCTTTTTTTTTTGAGGGCGGGGAACTCGGGGGCTTGCCCCCTCCTTTTGTCAAGATTTACGTCTTCTGGTGGCCGTTTCGAAGGGGAGGCCTCCCCCCCCCCCCCTTTTTTCTCTTTTTCTTTGATGAAAAAGGAGAACGTGATGTTGAACTCTTGTGGCATTTTTCCTTTTTTTCCCCCTACCTGAACGCATAAACTACTTTAGGGTCGTGGCGCCGTTGCTCTTTAACTGCCGTTTCTTTGAGTTCTCTTACCTTTTGATAGCTCAGTCCGACTCCCCTTCACTACCATTTGCCACCTGCATCTCGCTACTCCTCTGTCGCCACTCTTCCCTTTCTCGTATCCCTCACCTCTTCGCTTCCACCCCCCTTCCCTTCTGTTCTTTCCTCTCCTCCTCCACCTTCTAACTCTTAGTAGTTTCGGCTTTTTTACGATTGTTTTTTTTTTTCCTTCCGTAAAGAGATCCCCCCCCATGGCGAACCTCCCCCCTCTTCCCTCCCCCGGTATCTTTGAGATCTTTTCCCCCCCCAAAGTAACAGGGGAGCCTTTTTGCTAAAGAGATTTTCGGTGATTTCTTTTTTCTTCTCTGGGGTACATGGGGAGAGATGTGGTTTTCTTTTTGGCCTTGTGGTCTTCATTTGAGAGGAGTTCCCCCCCTCTTGTGGGGACCCCCCAGCCGGCTCTGTTTTCCCGTTTCATCTTTTTCAGGCGGGGACAGGGGGGCTTTCTTTCCTTTTCTTTTTTTTCCGTCCGGGATGCGTGCGATGGCACAATTCAGAATCTTTTCCCCCCTTGGCCGATGCCCAAACCCTCCGACGGAGGACCACTAAAGCCGACTGTGTCCCCTCCCTCTTTTTCCCCCGAGAGGCGGGTAGTGTCGGATGGGCTTTAAGTGTCCTGAAAGCCCCCCCTCCTTTCTACTTCCTGGCGCTATTTTCGTTCGCGAAGCCCCTTTTTCCCTTTTCCCTTTCTTTCCCTGGATGGCCGAGCACCCACTAAAGGCTTTTCATTGGGAGCGTCCCTTCTCTCTTCCCTTTGTCTTAAATCCGAATCGCCGAGAGTCAGGTCAGGGCCTTTCCTTTCCCCTCCTTTTCTCACAAGAATTACGAATACCGAAGTTCATCAACGGCGATTTCTCTTCCTTTTGCGGCGTTTTGCATTGTCAGCCGGCAATAACCCTTTCCCCCCCCCCCCTTTCCTGGTGGAATACAAACCAGGTCATGTTCTTCGCGGTTTTTTTTTTTTTTTTTTTTTTGTCTCCCTTTTCTCCGTTGACAGGCAGGGCGCGTCCACTTTTATTTTTTTTTTTTTTTTTTCCTTCTCTTCCTCTCTCCTGCGCTAGATCGGCGAGATAGCCTTTTTCCATTTGCTGTCTTCCACCTTTTTTCTTCCCCGTTTTTGCTGCGGCCCAGGCTTCTGAAGGCGAGCTTCTTTTCTTCCTTACACGAGTTTAGAGCTTCTAACACTGTCAAAGTCATTTCATTCCCCCCTTTTCTCTTTTTCGCGCCCGCTATAGTTGAAATCGGGCCCAATTATCTTTTTTTTTCCAAGCCATTCCTTACTTCTTTCCTTCCTGCCCGTTGACTACGGAAACGATAACCTTTTCCCTTTTTGCTTTTTTTTTGCTGGAGGCATATTGGCGGGAGCGTGGGCCTTCTTCGATCCCCCTCTTTTATTTTTCGTTCCATATGCGGCATTCCCCCCCCCCTAATGGTTTGAACGACCCGCCCACCTCCTTATGTTTTTTTTCTTCTCCTTGATGAAGTTTCCCCCCCCTCTTTTTCGTGGCCGGAACATACTTTTTTTCCTTTTCCCCATTTTGCCCGGGAAAAAAGGGCCGGATCCCCTTTTTTTTTTTTTCCCATTGCAGAAGTGGCATGGGGCAGCTTCTTTCTGTGCGTAACTCCTTTTTTTTTCTTGGTCATTACGGGCTTTGAAGGTTGATCCTTCCCCTTTTTTTTCCCTTCGGATGGACAAGGGGACATGAGGCGGCCTCTTCCTTCCTATTTTGAGGTTCCCCCATCACCATCGGACGTCGGCAGGCGGTGCGGGATGCCCGGTCTTTTTTTTCTTTTTCGCAGCGGGATAGAACGGCGGCTGGGATTCTGTGTCTTTTCCTTCCCTTGTCCATCCTGACTCCCTCTTTTCTGCACGATTGAGGCGATTCGTGAGGTCTTCCCTTCCTTCCATTACTACGAGGACGTGGTTCCAGCCCCCCTTGGCTTTTTTTTTCGAGCTTGCGACAATTTCATTGTTGCCCTTTTTCTTTCTTTTTTTTCTCCTGGGCGCCGATAAGGGGCCCGGGATGTCCCCCTTTTCCTTTGTAGGCGTAGTTCTTTGGGGGGAGAGGGCGGGCGGCCTTTTCCCCCTTTTTTTTTTTCCCCCCCGATGTTTACCGGGAACTGACGCAGCCCCCAGATTTTCCCCATGGTTTTTTTTCCCTTGTTTTTCCATCCGCGGGGTGCTTGTCTTTTCCTTTTTGGGCATTTAATACTGGGAGTTGCCGGGGCCATTCAATTTCTTTTTTTTTTTTTTGCTAAAAATTGCTTTTCCTGTTGTCTCTTGGTGTTTCTTTTTTTTCTTTTTTTTTCCTTTGCGAAGGAAGGATTGCGGTCGCAGCGGCTACTGTTTTATGGGTGTCCTCCTCCCTTTTCTTCAGATTGGAGAGTGAGGCGTTCCTTTTTCCTTCTTTTTTTTCTTTTCTAAGGTTAGAGGACCGCCTTTTTGATTTTCTTCTGCTTTCGGATATTTGGAGCTTTTCTTCCCCAATAACGATTCCTCCAGGCCCCTGTGGCCAAGGCCACCGGCATTTTTCCCCCCCCTTTTTTTTTAGCAGAAAAGTCGTCAAAAGAAAGACCCAGGGTTTTCCCTGTGGAAAGAATCCCGTCCGGTGGGCTGGAAGGTAAATGGGCGGTTCCCTCTCCCCCCCCCCCCCTTAGCCGGCTGCACGACCGGCATTTCCTTTTTCTCCCCAATTCAATACCCCTCCCTTTTTTCCTTCCCCCCCCCCCCAAAAAATGTAAGGAATATGGGATTCCCTCCCACTAACTTCAATCCCTCCCCTCCGTAATGCCAAGGGCAACGGTCCCCCCCCTTCCTCCTTTTGAAAACCGTGAACGCCGCAACGAATTTTTCCCCCCCCCAGCAATCTTGGGGAACATTCGTTTGTTTTTTTTCCTTTTTTTCCCCTTTCCGGGCCCGAGCACCCAACTTCGCTCCGTAAGTGGACTTCCTAGGGCGCCCCTTCTCTTTTTCCTTTTTCCCATGATTGGTCGCAGATTCTCCCACCACCTCTTTTTCGTAATTCCCTTTTTCCCACTTCCGCCCGTAGAAAGTCGACCCCTTTCCTTCCCTTTTTTTCCCGGACGAATAGACTCACGTGAATCGCGTTCTGCTCCCCCTCTCGATGACCCCCCCCCCCTCCTCCCCCCCAGGGCCGAGTATATCCCTGTCTTCCCTCCCCTTTTTGCAAAACACCGGCGGGGGCCTCCTTTCCACCAGTCCCTTCGCCTGTTAGTGTCAGCCCCCTTCCCAAAATCTGATCCGGCGCGCTACCCCTCCCCGATCGTGATAGTCCCATGCTCAACTTCAACGCCGTAATTTTTTTCCCAGCCTGCTCCTCCCCCCAGGTGGTCCCTTCGCTTGACCTGTCCCCCTTTTTTTTCAGGACAAGCACCGCCGGGCTTCCCCCGCCTTTTTTTTACGGATTTCTCCTTTGTCACGACATATGTGTACTTCCCCCCGCCGATTCAATCGGAGCTGGGGACCCCAACTTCCCTCTCCCCCCGCGGTCCCCCCAACTCTCCTCCCCCCCCCCTTTCTTTTTTTGTGCAAACATTCCATGGACCGCCTCGAGGGTGTTTTCTGGCGGCATATTGCCGTTCCCCCCCTCTTTTTCCTAATCCCGTCAAGCCCCGGCCAAATCTTCCCCCTCACCCCCTCTTTTCCACCCGACCGGTTATTCGTCCGTATTCCCCCCCCTTTCCCGAATTTTGCGTTAAAAACCATCGCCATAATTTTTTTTCCCCCGATCCTTTTTTCACCTCTAGCGGGCGGCGACAAAAAGCCGTTCCACACCCCCCCCTTTTCCCAAATGAATTTGACAGTGTTCCCTGCTCCCCTCCCCCTCGTGGTAACCATTTTTTCGTTTTTAAGATTTCAACATTGACTTTTTCTCCTTCTCCCCTTTTCCCGGCCACGGGAAGCGCGCCAGGATGGACTCCCCCCTTGGTTGGAAGACGCCATGACCGGCTTCTAGGCAGAGATAGAAAATAACCCTTTTCCTTTTTTTCCCCGCGCTACCCCCTCCTTTTTTCAACGCGCCCTGGCCTTTCCCCTTTTTTTTCCCCCTGTTTTCTTCAGCTCAGGAAAAAAAACCACAAAAAACCCCCCCCCCCCCGCCCGCGAGACATGACCCCGGGTTGTTCCCCTTTTTTTTTTTCATCCATTTATGGGAGAAAATTTTGGTGATTTTATTGCTTTCTCGCTTTCGTGATGAACTTTCTTCTTCCTTCCCCCCATCCCAACATAGGTCCATCTGCGCCCTTCCATTTTCCCCCCCTCTCGGAAGCTCGGTACTTTTTTTTCTCGCTACGCTCCCATGAAAAATCCTTTTTTTTTTTTTTCTCATGGGGCGGCCGCAATCCTTTTTTGTTATCTCTCACCCTCAAAATTAGCGGCTGCGTAGCACTTTTTTTTTTTTTTTTTTCTTCCCGTTAGCAATACGACAACGACCCCGCCTTCCCTTTTTTTTTTCTTTTTTTTCGGCCCTTCCCTGTCCGTGTTTTTTTCTGTGGTCCTCCTCTTCTTCTTTTCTTTTTGGCATAGTCTTCTCAATGTGTGCCATCATCCCTACACTGCATAAAGGGAGGTTTTTTCCCCTCCTCTTCACGCTGTTCCCCCCCCCCTCCCTACCGCTTAGGACAACTCCCCCCCCCTCTAGTTTCCTTGGCCTCCCCCCCGCGGGCACACCTTTTTCCCCACTACCATAGTATCCCCATTTCCCCCCCCCCCCTGCTCAGACCTGTTCCATGCCTAGGCGAGCTTCCCCTCTTTCCTCCCGAGGACCTAAAGGCTCTATTTCTCCTGTCCCCTTTTCCTTATTCCCTCTCCTGTTTTCCCCTCCTTTTCTTCCAGAACGCCACACGGTCTTTTTTCTCTCCCTTTTTTTTCGACGGAAAACGCCATCTCCTCACCTTTCGCCTCATGTACGGGCTCCCCCTCTTCCGTACTCGATGCTCTTATCGGCGCAGAACCTTCGTCCTTTTTTCCTCCTTTTCTTTTTTTTTCTCAGTCAGTTACGTGGGCGCGAAGGCATGGGGTTCGGCCCCTTTTCCAAATGTTGCACTTTTTCCCCTTGTGGCTCTTCTCTTTCCTGAAAAATCATTATCGGCACCTTTTCTCCCTTTTTCCCTTTTTTCTGATCATCGCTCTCAAGAAATTTTTTTTTTTTTTTTAAAACGAAGACTCGCGGAACGCTTTCCCGCCGCGTGCGTGCTTAGCGAGACTGGAAAAATTCGCCCCCCCTCCCCCCCCTTTTCCTTTTTTTTTTAAAGGTGTTCTTTCGGGCATTTTTTTCCGCTGCTCGCCGTGTCTTTTTCTTTTTTTTTTTTCTTTTTCCTGCACCCCACGCGCGCTTTTCGCGAAACCCCCTTCGCGGAGAAAGAGAGGAGAGATCCTTTTTTTTTTCTTCCCCCCCTCCCCCCTTTTTTTTTTCAGTTCTCGAGGTGAGACTTTTTTTTTTTCCTTTTCCCCCGTTCTTCTTTTTTCAAGATTTAATCAGCGGCCCCCTCTGAACCCTCCCACTCCCTACGGCGGAGGTGGGTCCCCTCCCCCCCCCCCTTTCTTTTCTTTCCTTGGTAATGGATGGAGCATGGCCCAGGCGCAGGCTCCCTCTACCTTGAAACTTTTTCTTTTTTGCAGCGATTCCGCGACTTCGTTCGTTAGGGAGAGGCTATGATCAGTTTCTTCCCCCCCCTCCTGTCCCCGGATCCAAGGTGCGCAGAAGGATGGTCAGGTCACCCCCCTTCCTTTTTCCTTCAAGAAGGCGCATACAAATGGCCCATCATTTTTACCGTTTCTGCCGAACCCCCCCCCCCCTCCCCTTCCTTTTATACAAAAGCGGGCGCGCCCCAGAGCCAATTCCCCTCCCCTCCCTTTTCGAGAAGAGAATAGAGTACGGCCGAGGGGCGGACTCTTTCTTTTCCCTATGTCGCACCGTTGAGGGAGGATGCTTTTCCGCCGGGAGGAAGAACCAGGCAAAAATCAGCCGGCGCTGCACCCCCTTTCCCTTTTCTGGGTCCTTTTCCTTCCTCTCCCGGTCGGTTTGATTTTTTCCTCCCTTTCTCAGGAAGGAAAGAACCACTTCCTTTCTTCGGGCGGACTTTTGAGGGCCAAAGCTTTCGGTAGTTGGCCGGGTTTTTTTTCTCCCTTGTTCGCTCGATGAAGCGTTTCCCCTTTTTTTCTGGGGAGTTTTGGCATTTTCGGCCCCTTTTTTTTTTTCCCGCCATAGCCAGACGAGGATGGGTACGTTCCTTTTTTTTTCTGCGGGGACAGAGTGAAAGCGGGCGAACACGGATTTCTAGGACTCTTTTCTTCCCCCCCCCTTCCCTGAAGCTGCCAATGACGATGCCAACCCCCCTTTTTGAGGACCAACTACGTCCTGTGTGCCATTATTTCCCCAACCGTCTAGGGCGGGTCGTGTTCGGATGGGCTAACCCTTCCTTCCCTCCTTTTTAAAAGAAAGTGGCTTAGCAGCGCTATTTTCGTTCTCTCCTCAGCGATGCCCCTCTTTTTTTGGCCCGGCGCCCCCCCCTTGCAGGCTGCCGACACCACTAAAGGCTTTCCTTTTTCTTCCCTTCAAACTGGGAATAAATCGAATCGGGCCGAAGTTCCTTTCTCGGCAGATGTCCCGTTTTTTCCTTACTTGCGCAAGATTCGCCTCCCGAAGTTCCTTCCCTCTTTTTTTTTTTTTTGGCATTGTCAGCGGCAATAAAAATCCAAGTTTTCTCCCCCCTCTCTCTTGTTGGAATACAAACCGGTTCCCTTTTCTTTTTTTTTTTTTTTTTTCTTTTTTCGCTGAAGAAAAACATTTCGCCGTCGACCGTTCCCCCCGGGGGCGTTTCCTCCTCTTCCCATTTATTTCTAGCCGCGGCTAGATCGGGTCTCTCTTTTTTCCCACCAGGTCATTCTGGGCCGCGCGGCCCTGGCGGCGTTCCCTTTTTTCTGAAGGCGTTCCTTTTTTCCCCTTTCCCCCCCCTAGTTTAAGAGGCTTCAGAGAACCCCCTTTTTTCCCCCCCTCCCAACTGGCGTTGCGACGGATGTTTGTCGCGCCTCTCCTCTTTTTGAAATCTTCTTTCTTCCCCCCCTCCCCCCCATTCTGGAGGTATGAGGCATAGACGGTGGACTCCTTTCCCTCTTTTCCCCTTCCCTACTGGGGGACTGGAGGCATATGTTCGGTGGAGCGGCTGCCCCTTCTAATTTCGAATGCCGAGGGATATTTCCTGCCCCTTTTTTTTTTTCCCCCATCGAGAGAGTCATGAATGGTTGGTCCCCCCCCCACTACCTCTGCTTTTTTCTCGTGGGACCCGAGCGTCTCCCTTTTCCAGGCTCTGATTGAATCGCGCGTGGCTTCAAACTTGTGTCTCTTTTTCCGGGGAAAAAAAGTTTTCCTTTTTTTCTTTTGGCCGAAAGGAATGCGAAGTGGCCTTTTCCGAGGCCTCCCCTCCCTTTCATCCAGGCGATGGGAAGTACGTTCCCTTTTCCCTTTTATCACGAGGAGCGGCGGATGGCCCCCTTGTGTCACCTTTTCTTTCCATCTTTTTGCGGGGCCAACATTGGGCTGACACTCCCTTTCCCCCTTTTTCTTTTTTTGGGCGGTTGCAGGATGCCCGGCTTTTTTTTGCGATTTTTTCTTTCTCCCGTGCTGGGGATTCATGGGGAACGATTCACCTTATTCGGATTCATTTTCCCCCCGATCTGGGCGATTAGTTGGGGCTTTTTTCTCTCCCTTTTTACTAATGAGGAAGTGGTCAGCAGGGGTATTTACGCACAAACCCCCCCCCCCCCCCCCCCCCCCCCACCCCCCCCCCCCCCCCCCCCCCTTTTTTTGAGGAGATTGCGACATCCTTTTTGACGGTGGGTTTAGTTTCTTCCCCCTCTTTTTTTTTCCCCCCTTCCCCGGATGCATTAGTGGATTCCCTTTTTCCCTTAATTGCTTTTTAAATGGTGTACGGCAAATCCTCTCCCCCCAACTTTTCCTCCTTCCCTCTGCTGGAAATCGTTGCGCGGCACGGTTTCCCCCCTCCCTTTTTTTTTTCGTGGCGGGCATTACTCGCTTTTGACGTTGGCGGCACCATCCTCTTCTCTTTTTTTTCGCCGAGGATGGTTTTCTTTTTTCTTTTTTTTTTTCCCTTTTGAATGCAGGTCGCAGTCTTTACTGGGAGGGGTTTGATCCCCCTCCCTTTTTTTTTTTTTTTTTTTTTTTTTTTTTTGGTTTTTTTTTTTTTTTTTTCCCCCCCCTTTTTTCCCCCTTTTTTTAGCGGGAGGTATTATTCTGTAATGGGTATTCTTGACGATTTCGCGCCCGTTTTTCGCGGAACGGCCGGATCCTTTTCCCTGGATGAGCCAATATCACGAGCTCGGCCACGGACCCCCCTCCCCGGACGTTTTCGTTTCCCCCTTCAATCCCCAGGGACAGAAGAAGACTCCTCTTCCCCTCTTTTCTTTCCCCAATGGGCGCTGAAAGCATCCCATGCCCCTTAGCCTCCTGCAGCCCCCCTTCCCCCCTTCCAATACAATACCCCATCTCCCTTTTTTTTTCTTTCAATGTCAGCATATGGTATCCCGCCAAATCACCACCTGCGTTTTCCCCCCCCCCCCTGAGTATGCCCGCACGACCAGGTGCTCCCCGCCCCCCCCTTTTCGCCGCAAAAACGATTCCAGCATCTGTTCTGTTCACCCCGTTCTTTTCTCGTATTTTTTGCCGTTACACCAATCTTTTCCTCCCACCCCCCCCTTCGACTCCACCAGTAAGGCATCGGGCTGAATCCCCCCCTCCCCCTCATCCACCGTAGATGATGTCGCAAGCTCTCCCCCCCCCCCCTTTTCCCCCCTTTCCCCCATGGGCTGACCACCGTCACGTACCCCTTCTGTTCGTAGTAGTGAAAGTCGCATATTTTTTTTTTTCGCCCGGGCCGCCCCTTCCTTTTTCCGCCTCCCATTTTTCTTTTTTTCTCCCGATCGATGAACGATGCTCGCCCCCCCTGAAGGCCATTTCTTTCCCCCCTTCTTCTCCGCCAGCGCAAACCCCCGCTTTTTTCTACTGCATGAGGGGTCTAGGGGGGCCCAATTTTTCCCCTCCCCCCCCCCTCTTGATCCGCGGTCCCTTTTTTTCTTTTTCCGCTCGTGATACGGCAAGGGTTAATGCCGTTTCGACGACTTCCTTTTTTTTTTTTTGGCGAAAGTGCGTGCCAACAGAATTTTTTTTCCCCCCCTTCCATTCCAAGTTAGGCCTTCCCCCCTCCCCTTTTCCTTTTTGCCCGGGAAAAATCTGGATTTTCACCTCCCATTATTTTTAAGGCCACGGTCCCCCCCTATTCCCCTTTTTTTTTTTTTGGGGAAAACGTACAAGCACATTCTCCCTCTGGAAATCCCGTTCCTTAGTACGTTTGCAAACCATTTTTTCCCCCTTTTCCCTGTGATTTGAGCATATTGACCGCAAATCTTCCCGGAGGTCCCTTTCCTCTTCCCCGCCAAATATGTCCCCCTCTTCACCCCGCCGGTTAATCGTTGCCTAATTTCCACCCCTCTTCCCCTTACTTTTGGTTTCCCCCAAACATAATGGCCGGATTTCACCCCTCTAAGCCTTTGGCTGCCAAACCATCCGGCGCCTCCCCCTTCCCTCCCCCTTTGACAGTGTTACTGGAAGCATTTTCCCTACCAATCGTTAATTCCCCCCCCCTTGGGGAAAAACTCGAAGGGATTCGCCTCTTTTTTTTTTCCTCCTTTTTTTTTTTTTCCCCCCGGGACGAGAGGCCCAGATGATTCCCGCCCGTCGGAAAAAAAACAAACACCCCCCCCAGTCCTCGAAGCTCGCCGATTTTTTTATTTTTTTTTTTTTTTTTTTTCTAGCGCAAGGCTACTGGAAAATCCAACTTTCTTCCCTCCCCCCGAAATAAAAAGTTCTGCCCTCCCCCTTCCCCTTTTCCCCGGCGAAAATGTTTGTATTCAGCTCCCGTCCCCAAAAACCCCCCCCCCCCCACAAAAAAAACGCGCCTCTCCCCCCCCTGGACGCAGTCTTGATCTGGGAGGAAAAGAACCATTTGGGATTTTTCCTTTTCCCCCCCCCCCCCCCCCTCTCAGATGCTTCGTTTGATGAACCACCCTTCCTCCTTTTCTTTCTAAGTCCTTCCACATCCCCAATCGTGTCATCTGCGAACCCCGACTTTTTTCCCTCTTTTTTTTCTCTTTCTTCCTTCCCCCTTCCTCTTTCTTCTTACGCTCCAACTGGACAAAGCCCTTTTCTTTTTTCCCTTGTGCGGCCGGCAATCCTTTTTTTTCTTTTCCGCGGAAACGGAACATATCCGCTGCTAGCCACTTCCTTTTTCTTATTTGGCTTTTCCCTTTTCCCCCCCCCCGCCTCTCGTTTATTGAGGCCCCCCTGCTTGTACTATCCCCTTTTTTTTTTTTTCCTCCTCTTATTCTTTCTTTTGGTTCCCCTCTCCTTCTGCTTCCGAAGGTTGTGCATCGCACGCATCCACGTTCCCGTCCCTCTCCCCTCTTCCCCCCCCCTCTTTTTCCCCCCCCCGCTGCCTGAAAGCCACATCAAATTCCTTCCCCCCCCAATCCCTAGGCTGGATATGGCTCCGCGGCCCCCCTCCTCCAAACTTCCCTTCCCCCTCTCATTGAAGCTAAATCACCCCCCTTGCCTTTTTCTGAGCTTGGACATGCATCACTCCCCCGCACTGACTTTTCTTCCTTCTTTCGACTGAAATTTCCTTTCCCTTACCATTCACCGAACCTTTTTTCCGACATTTCTTCCCGACAGCCCTTTCAACTCTCTGCTGCCTGATTTTTTTTTTTTTCCCCCGGGGAGGCAACGCCATCCTTCCTCAATTTTCTTTTTCTTCCCCCCGGGCGCAAACGCCCCTCGTTCCCCCTTCCGTAAACTCCTCTGCCTCTTCGGTTTTTCTGTCTTCGGGAAGTTTGTTTTTCTTTTTCTTTTTTTTTTGTTTATAAAGTCGTTCGTAGGTGGCTCCTCCCCAACATTGGGGTTCGGCTTTAGTACATTTTTTTCTTCCCCTCTTCTTGGGATTTGGGAGCGGCTTCCTTCCCCTTTTTCCCCCCCTTCTCGGCAGCGTACTCGGCGTCGCCTCTGATAATTCTTTCTCCTTTTTTCCACCCGCGCCTCGCGGAAACGCGCCAGCCGCCCTTTTCCCCCAGTCGGATTAGCTGCGATGGTGCCATTAGCCCCCCCTTTTTTCCCCCCACCTTGCCGCTTGGAAAAACGTTTTTTTCTCCTTCTCGCTTTTCGGAACGGGGTGGTCAGTCTTTTTTTCTCTCTCCGCTGAATAAATCCCTGTTTTTTCCCCCCTCCTTCCCCTTCTCATCTCACTAGATAGTATTAGATTTTCCTCCTCCCCTTCCCCCCTGAAAGATCGCGGGATGCCTTTTTTTTCTTCCTCTCCCGTGGGGCAAAAAAAGCTTTTCTTCATCCCTTCCTCTTTTCCTCTTTTCCTTTTCGAGCGCGCCAATGCGAGGGAAAACGTTTTCCCCCGGGCGGCAGGTGAGTTGAGTACTGGGATGGCTCCTTCCCTTTTCCCTTCCAAGGCACGGCGGCTGCGCGTTTTCCGACTTTCCCGTTTCCAGCCCTTTTTTTTCTCTAGCGACTCCGAGGAAGGCTGCCGTCTCCCATGGTGACCTTTTTTCCCTTTGGTAAGGGAGAAGAGCCCTCCCCCAGGTACCTTTCCCTCATTTTTACGTCGGCCGACCCCCCCCCCTTGGCCTTCTCTTTCCTCTTCTCCCCCCCCACCCGCGGGCGGAGCCCAAGGGATCCCCATCCCCCCCCTCCCGGGGCGTAGGAGAGCATCGGTACGCCGAGGAGCGGTCCTGTGCGCCGTGGGCCTCTTTTTTTTTTTTTTCGGTTTGCCGTCGCCTCTTTTTCCAACGAACCAGGCCCCCCCTGACCCCGGGGACCCGTTGAGATTTTTTTTTCCTTAAGGAAGGCTGCCTCTTTCCGGTTTCTGGTTTCCTCTTTTTTTTTCTTGGCCGGAGAAAAGAGCCACTTGAGGTTTTTTCTTTTTTTCGGTAGAGGCTACGAAGAGCAGGCCGGTGATTCTCTCGTGAGCGTCCTTTTTTCTCCTTGAGTTTTGTTCCCTCCTTCTCCCCCCCATCGCAGAGAGGTGGGGTAAGTTTTTCCTCCTTCTTTTTTTTTTCCCCTGGGGACAGGCGTGAAGCTTGTCTAAACGATGGATCCTCTTTTTTCTATGCACACATTCAGGAAGCTTCCCTTTTTCCTTCCCAGAAAAGGAGGAGGACCACTAAGGCGTCCTGTTGCCATAGTCGTCCCCCTCCCCTTCAAAAGAGGCGGGGTCGTGTACGGATGTCCTCTTTTTTCACTTTTTCCTTTCCCCCCCCCCTTCGGAAAGGAAGTGGGCTAGCGCGCTATTTTTTCGGTTCTTTTTTCCCCTCCCCCCCCCCTCGGATTTGCGGCGCCCATGAAGGATTTTTTCCCCTCTTCTTCCCTTGGGAGGGCGTAAGACGGAATTCAACATTCTCCTTCTTTCCCTCGGGTTCAGGTCAGGGCGGCAGATTGCCCCCTTGGTCTGGGGGAAGGAGGAGACGAATCGGAGATTTCTCCCCCTCCCGCCGATTCTGCGGCCGTCGGTGGCTTTCCCACCAAATAAAAGCCCCCTTTTCCTCCCCCCCCCCCCTGCGTAAGGGTTGGAATACAAACCCGGTGACATTTCTTCGGCTTGCGGTTTTGGTCTTTTCCTCCCAACATTTTAGAAGTCCCGACCCCCCGTCCCCCCCTTTTTTCTTTCGTTCGTAGAGCGAGTCAAGGTATTTTTTCTGCCTGAGTTTTCCCCCTTTTCTCCCCCTTTCCTTTCCGTCATTCCACCAGGGTCATATGGGCGTCTTTGCCCCTTTTCTGGTCTTTCCCCTTCCTTTTCCCATGGTGTGAAAGCTTAACGACCATGTACACGAGTTTAGAGATTGCTCAAGTTACCCCCCCTTTTTCCTTTTTCCTAACTGCGTTTGGGCGCGGATGTTGGAGCTCTTTCCCCCCTTTCTTTCCGATGGTTTGAACACGCCCCCCTTTTTTTATGAGCAGTCGGCCGGTTGGAACTTACGGGCGATCCCCCGGGCGGGTGAAGCCCGACCCCTTAAAGTGGGGGCTTTTTTTTTTGGAAAGCGGGAACGGATCGAACGCGTTTTTTTCTTTCCCCACCCCATCTGAGACGGATTCATCCTCCTCCCGCCGCAGGGATTTTCCGTTTTTTTCTTCTTGCTGACGTTACCAGCTCGATTGAATCCCCGGGGCGTTTCTTTTTTCTTTTTTCCCCCTTTTTTCCCCACGCGCAGATTTTTAGGGCCACCCCGTTTCTTCTTTTTTTTTTTTGGTCCTGCCGACGGGAATGCGAAAGTGGTCATGTTCGCCCTTTTCTCAATTTCTGGCTGGGAATTAACGGAGTGACGTGTTCTCTGGTCCCGTATCGATTCTTTTTTGCCCCAAGGGACATGATTCTCTTTTTGCCCAACATTGGGGCTGACACTACCGCGAAGTCGTGGGTTTTTTTTTTTTTCTCGGCTGGGCTGGAGCATTTCCTTTCTCTTTTGGGGGAACGAGGCATAGGTTCCTCGATCGCCCCCCCCCTCCTTTCTTGCACGATGAGGGCGATTCCCTTTCCTTTTCCCTTATTTCGAATTACTACGCGACGTGGTTCCCCTCCCTTTATGACGACACATTTAATGTGTTGTTCCTTTTCCCCCTCCTTTTTACTGTGGGGGATGAGTGGCGGGATTACTGGGGTCCCCCTCGATCCAGTCCCCTTTTTTCTCCCTCTTTTTTTGGGGCGGGCCGGAATTGCTTCCTTTTTTGTTTCCCCTTTTTTTTTCTTTCACAACGATGTTACCGGACCACTTTGGGACTTCCAGTTTCCTTTCCCTCCCTGCCTTTTTTCCCAAATCACGGCGGCGTGCTGGAGTCTGTTCGTGGCGGGCATTACTCGATGGAGTTGGGCCCCTTAGTTCTTGTGGGCTTTTACCCCCTCTGCTGGAATTTTTCGAAGGTCTCCCGTGGTTGATGCGGGGATTTGCGAAAAGGAATTTGCTTCCCCTGGGGGGATTTGGGACGTGGTTCTTTTTTTCCCCCTCTTTTTTCCTTAGCGGCGGTTCTCTTCTGTCCAGTGGGTATTTTTTCCCTCTTTTTCCTTTTTTTGTTTCTGGCCGAGGTCTCGGATATTGCGAGGATCGCCCCCTATCGAGGCTCGCCCCCTAATTTTCCACGGTCCGGCTCCCTTTTTTTTCCCAAGGACAGAAAAAGAAGACCGCCGCTTTCCACTCTCCAAGCTGAACGACCCCTCCTCTCCCCCCCCCCCCTTCCCAGAGTAGAAGCTTCCTCCCCCCCCCCTCCTCAATACCCCTCCCAGGTGCTTGCCGGCGACCCCAATTTCTCCTCCCCTCCCTGCATGGCCAGAAAACTCCAAGCGTCGTCTTGTTCCTCTCACCCGCGGAATTGAAACCGTGCCGCCGCAACATTTCCCATTTTTTTTTTTTTCCCCCCTCTTTGGATCGTTATTATTTGCCTTCCCTTCTTTTTTTTCCCCAAACTTTCCGCTCCACGTAAGGCCTCTTGCTGTTTTCCCCTCCCCCCTCTCCACAGTAACATGATGTCGAAAAGCCCTCTTTTTTTTCCCCCCCCCCCTGTTGTGACGACCACGTCAAGTAAAGTAAGTCGAATAATTCCAAAAAACCTTTTTTCCCCCCCCTCCTTTCGGAATCATAGGTTGCATCCCTCTTTCTTCTTTTCAAACCGATGCTACGTCCCAGAATCCCCGCCGCGTCTCTTTCACTGCTTGCTAAACCCCAGTTTTTCCCCCCCCCCCCCTCGGGCTTTCTGCAAAAGCCTTCCCGTTCCCTTTTTTTCAATGTTGGGGACACGCAAATCTGATCTTGCCGATACTGTCTTTTCCCCTTTTTCCGTGATACGGACCCTTCAACGCCGGTAATCCCCTGGCCGTGGCTGGACCTTCCCCCCCCCCCTTTTCACACTCGAATTCAAGTTCGGCGGTCCCCCCCTCCCCTTTTTCCCGGGAAAAATCTGCGGCTTCTTCCCCCCCCCCTCTCTTTCCCCAATTCAGATGGGACACCTTTTCCCTCCCCGCTCGACAAAAATGTCTTCCCTTTCTTTTTTTTTCGTTGCAAAAACATTCATCCTCTTCCTTTTCATATTGCCGCAAATATTCCCGCGTTCCTTTCCCCCTCCTTTCCCCTCCCCCAATATTGATAAAGGGTAACCCCCTTCCTCTGCCCGCCGGTTATCGTCAGTAGTCCACCGGAGTTTCCTTCCTTTTTTTTCCGTTTCAAAAAAACCCTTTCCCTCCCTCCGATTTAAAAAAGTATAAGCGGGCGCGACACCTCCTCCTTTTCCCTTCAAAATGACTTTGAAAGTGTGCCTGAACGCCCTTTTCTTTTTCCGTTTTAAGCTTTCACCTGAAACTCGAATGCCGCCTTCGACTTTTTCCCTTTCCCCCGCGCAGCCAAGATGAATGGTGGTCCGCCCCCTCCCCCTCTTTTTCGCCGATTTTTTTTCTTTTCTAGCGCCCAGGTTTAATTTTCCCTTCCCTTTTCCCCCTTCCAATTAACCCCCTTGCTTTTTCTGCCGGCCGTACACATTTTTTTCTTCATCACCCTCTCCCCCCCCCCCCCCTCCCCGCGAGAAAAATGACCGGGTTTGTTCTTTTCCCCTTAGAGTTCTTGATGCTCCCTTTGGGATTTTATTGAACGATTGACCCTTCCCCCCTTTTTTCGCTTCGTTGGATGGACCTTCGGGGAGGCCCCCCCCTTCCCCCCCCCCCCCCCACACAGTCGGAATAATGATCCCCTTTTTTCCCCCCTCTCGGCCGACGACGATTCGCTTTATTCGTTTCCCCGAGTCTTTTTCTTTCCTTCCTTCTCCCAATGGAAAAGGACTTTTTTCGTTTTGTTTTTCCCTTGGGCCGCCCGCAATCCTCGTGTGATTGCAGCTCTTCTTTTTTTTTTTTCCTTCCCCCTTCTTTTCTCAGCACTTCTTTCAGACCCTTTCCCGTTAGGCCATACTTTTTTCTGACACGAACGCCTCTTTTTCGTTCTTTTTTTCTCCCTCCTCTTGGGAACAGTAGCTAGTGGGGTAATCCTTCTCTTTTTTTTCTTTTTCATTGGCCAGGCTTTTCCTGAATGTGTTTGCATCGCCCGGCATTCCGGATTCCTTTTCCTTCCCCCCTCTGTCACGCTGACTGAAGCCTTCCACCTCCTTATAACAACCTTCCCCCATCCTCGGGCTTTTGGCCTTTTTCCCTCCGGCCAATGCAAACGCCAAATACTCCTTCCCTTTTCCCCCCTCTTTTTCCTTCCTCTTTCGTAGCCTGCTACATGCGATTGGCCTCACTCCCGAGGTACCTTCAAAGTGATCTTTCTTTTTTCTTCCTTCCCTTTCCCCTCCCTCGCTGTTACTCTCTTCCCCCCCGATCAACGGTCCCGGCGTTCCCGCCTGGGCAATTCTTTTTCTTTTCTTTTTTCCTTTGCCCCGCCATCCTACTCAAAAAAGTTGCTCCCTCTTTTTTTTTTTTTTCCTGGTCCTCGGAGTACTCGATGCTCTTATCGGCGCCTCAAGCTCTCCTCTTTCCCCCTCCCCCCTCCCCTTGTTGTATAAGTAGTTCGTGTGGTGTCCCTCTTCCTGGGGTTCGGCGACGTAAAAAATGATGGCCCATTTAGGTGCGCCTATCCGGGATTTTTTTTTTTTTCCCCCCTTCTTTTTCCTTGCCCCCTTTGCTCGGCAGCGTTCATACGGCCCCTCCCTTGATCAAATAGCTCTCTACGCCATTGGCGGGAAAAAACTCCGCCTCTTGGTTTTTTTTCCCCCCCCCCCCCTTCCCTTTCTGTGGGACTGGAAATCCTTCTCCTTCTCCATGCCAGTACCAACTGCCTGCTGTGGAACGTTTCTCGGGGCCGTTTTTCCCCCTTTTTTTTTCCTTTTCTTTTTCTCTCTCGCCGCTGATTAAATCTTGCCCCCCCCCTTTCCCCCCTCTCTCTCCATCTGTGG
>Ga0179593_1288345_pt1 | contig 17775 bp, 25 predicted proteins | sample CZODoug2_1_08_16_FD_185931 | JGI IMG/M metagenome (GOLD analysis project Ga0179593, IMG submission 185931) | Vadose zone soil fungal communities from Angelo Coast Range Reserve, California, USA - CZODoug2_1_08_16fungal (PacBio error correction) | ecosystem: Environmental > Terrestrial > Soil >... | reverse complement strand
TTGCCTGGGTAGCCCGAATTGATGGTCCTGCAGTATTGAATGTTGTGTCGGCACCACCCCTCCCCCTTGAATGGCCTTCTCTTCCCCCTTTTTATCTCCGGCGATTTAGTTCCCGTTGGTCCTACCTCCCCATTTAACCCCTCTGACCTCCGACCCCTGATCCGGTCGGCGGCGCGATATTACCCCTAGGAAATGGTCAATCACCAAGCCTCTCGATTTCCGATTCCTTTTCCACAAAATCTCCCTGTCGGTGTCCCGTCGATGAGGATTTCCCTGCAAGGATCGTGCGTGTTGTAGTTTGGGTGCCGCCGATTTGCGCCTGAACCTCCCTCCGCCCCCGTTTTTCCCCATAAACCTCGGGTACTCCCCCCTCTTTTCAGCATAAGATTCCCCACGCTCTCTTTGAGTTCTTTAGTAATTTCTTCCCTCGCATAAGGGGCCCGAGTCACGTGACTTCCTCGCAGACGCGTTTTCTGCCGCCAAAGGATCAATAAATGCTTCGCGGCCCTTTTCTTCCTTGAACGAAAGTTCCCCGTTACAGTGCAGTCCCCCCCGGGCTGACATGGTTTTCCCTTTTCTTTTTTGTTTCCCCTTAGAAAAATTCCAAGCTTTCCGGGACCTTGGGCTCGCTTCTATTGGCGCCAATTGCAGGGCCGCTGTTTCTCCCTCTTCCCCACTTTAGAGCCTGTTTTTTTGGTTTTCGGCCTTTTTTTTTATCAGAAATATGATTCTCCCACCTCCCCGACTCTGACCGCGTTTCTTCGTTTTCACCACTTGCGTTAACCCCCCCGGAGCAATTTTTTCCACGCGACTGACTCCGACCCGCTTCGATTTTTTTTGGTAACCGCTGTTGTCCCTTTTTCCCTGCTCACCTTCGTTTTTGGCGTCCCCCCTCGACCTGTTGAAGTTTTTTCGTTTGCAAAAGTTTTTTTTTTTTACTCATTGTTGTCTTTTTTTCATCCGAGCGTTTTCTTTGAATTGATAGTAGGACTAATTTTCTTTCTCCCCCTTTTGAGTTCCCGGTTTTGCGCCTCAACCCATCCTACTCATCCCGGCATTCCCTTTACTCAGGGTTCCCTGTCGCGCCCATCTTTTCCGACTTTTTCGTAAGAGGAGAGCAGTCTAAATCATCCTTCCCCTTTCCCGGTTCTTTTTTGCCCAAGCGCCGAGAACCATCCGGTTTAGTCCCACATGCCCCCCAAGCTTTGGGCCCCTCCCTTTGAAGTCCGAATGCTGATTTTTTCCCTCTCGCCCCTCCCTATTGTCCCTCCCCTCACCTCCGCCCCTGCGACAGTGCCAGCTCCTTCTGCGAACTTTTGCCAGGGGTCTCCTTTGCAGCTCTTTGCGATTTGGTCGCGTGTTATGTTTTGAAGTTGTAGGCGGTCCCTTTTTTTTCCCCCTTTCCTGGTTTTTGTCGTTCGCGTGTCGGCTTTGAAATTCTGAATACGTCTTCCAATTTCTTCTCTACAACTTCCGTTCCGGTGTCCGCCCCCCAACACCCTGGACTCCCCACATGAATTTTGATCCGTAGGTATTCCTTTTTTCCCTCCCCACCCCCTCGCCCTGCTCCTAATCGCCATAGATCTGCAGCCGTCCATGTTTTAACGCAGCTTTCCACATCGATAGCACCCAAGATTCCAGGCCGTTTCCCCCCCCAATCAAGTCCCTCCCAGTTTTTTTTTTTTTCTTTTTTGCCCCTCCGTGCCGCCGTCCCCACTGACCCCCTTCGCCGGGGTTGCTGAGGAATTAGTGACATGCCCGGTCGGGCGGCTTAGAGGCCACGACCCCCCCCCCAGAACTCTTATTCCCCCTGGGCCGCCTTTCCCGAGGGTGGTTTGTCTGGGCATTCTGTTTTTTGGCCTTTCCTTGACTCCCGTGCTGCTTTTCGATGCTTTTGACTGAACGGCGCATCTCGGTTCCCCCTTCGTTCCCAAGTCCCCCATTTTCTTCCCACAGCCTATCGGTCGTTCGGCACACGCCGGGACGGAAGTTACCCCCTCCAAAGAACCGGCAGCGTCCCTCTCCTGATCTGGCTCGCTTGCTGGCCTTCATATCTGCTTGGAAATCTCTTTCTTCGGCCGTTTTCTTTCCCTGCTTTTGCGCACCGCTCATGAAATCTCCCCGTTTTTGTTTTGAGAGTTTAATTTTCCTTGCGTTCCGCCCCCCCCCCCCGCTCGTCTTCCCCTTTTCGCCCCCTTGTTGCTTCCTTTTTTCTTTGCCTTTCTGTTTCTTGGTCCGCATTCCGATCAGCGGATTGATCCTTTCCGGCTTTTTTTATTTTTTGCGACTTCTTCTTTTGCGTCCCCACTGCGCGAGTGTTTTTCTCCCCGGCTAGTTTGACAACCTGGAGGAGTTTGACGAGGTAGGATTCTGCTTTTTGGACGCGGGCGTCGCAGGTGGATGTTGCTGGTATGTTAGCTACCCTAATGCGGTGCGCCTTTTTTGCCCCCCCTCCCCCTTCGGTGTGAAGGGGTTTTTTGATCACATTCTCAGTGAGGTTGGGTTAATCTTTTAAACACTCTCCTTTTATTTTCCTTCCATTGCTTCCCGTCGCCTGGCTGCTTTTTTCGGCCGAGTCTTGTGCCATTTTCTTCTTTTTACGAGGGTTTGAATTTTGAGGATGGGCTTTCTCCCCGTCTCCTGGATTTCTGGGGTTCTTTTATAGTCGGCTGGCTTGGGATGGATGAGCAAATGGATGTATTCTGAGCATTATCGGGGCGTCTTTCGTTTATCCTTTTTTTGCGATTGCAACCCAAGAAGTTATTTTTTTTTTTTTCATCACAATGGATGAAGCGGATGGCTTGGTCCCCCCCTTGTTGGGCGTTCCCCCTCCCGCTTTGACCTGTGCCTTGCTATTCTCTGCATTCGGACAAGGGGTTCCTCCGACCTTTTTTGTACTCACCCTTTCAATTTATGAGGATGAGTCCCTGAGACGTCTTCCATTTTTTTTTTTCGCGTTCAACTGGCGTTGCTTCGAACTTTCTAAGTGACATTTGGTTTTTTCACCGTGCGTTGGGATGGTCCTGGTCGTTCCGACCAGGCTCTCTTTGTATGCGTTTCGGCCCCTGTTCTCTTCTTTGGCGATTTTTCCAACAAAAATGGGGCACAACAAAGCAGCCTCATTCAGGGTTTTTCTGGGAACCACCGTGACCCCAGGGCTTGTTGTCCCCACCTGATCACTCATCTCCGGGTCTGTGTGTGCGTACCTGATTCCGGTCAGAGACCCCCCCTCACCCTGCCTGCCCCATCTTTCTCTTCTTTTCTCTCTTATACACAACTTTTTTGCGTAGCGTTTTTTTTTCCCTGCGTTGCATTCTTTTTAAAATCTTTGTTTTTTTTTGATGGATTTTGGCGGATTTTTTTTTCCTGTTGTCGCGTGTTAGTCCGCGGGACCGACTCTGTTTCGTTAAAGAATTTCGGCCCTTTTCCCTTTTTTCGCTTGCAGTTCTGGCTTTTTGGCCCCTTCCGTCCATGTCTGCGAATCCGGATTCGTGGTCTTTGTCGAACTGACCCCGTCCCATTAGTCCGGAGGCCGCTTTTCCCTCGGTCCAAACGCTTTTCCGTCTTTGAGATGTACCGTGCACGTTCCCAGCTTTTTCAAGTGCAGTGTACTCCTTTCCCCGACCGGAGGCAAGTCTATCGTAAGGGCCCGGCTAGTTTTCTTTTTTTCTCCCCAAATTGGTGGCGTACAGGTCTTTCTTGTTTAGGTGATAATCCTTTTCTTAAGTCACTTGCCCGTCAAGGTTAACCCAAGATGTGTCGAGTGCGGGTATTGTTTTACCGCTTCTTTTTTTTTTTGTTTTGTTTACCTCTGAAGAGCGGTTCTTCGGTGCCCCTTGGCCTGCTAATTTTCGGCAAACTGAAAACCTTTTTCCCCACATTTTTTGGCGTTGGACCTGCTGGGTATTACCTGCTTCTTTTAAAGTGCCTCATCATGAGACCCTTTGAACCCTTTCTCCCCGTGTTTCATTTATCTGAAGGACGTTTTTCCCATCGCCCCCTGCCTTTTCGATGCGCTGGCTACTAAGGGTCCTTTTCATCCAGTGGATGTCTTCGGTTTATAATGCCTCCAATCTTTCGCCGAGATGGGGTATTGGTTTTTTCCGGCGGTCATGTGTCAGTTTAAGGAGATAGGTCGTCCCTTCTCTCCATCCCGTTCACGCCAGGCTCTTACTTTTACACGCTGTGAAGCACGTCGTTACAATACTGTTGTGTTTATGTGACGTATCCGGCTACTGACTTGGGCGTCCCTTTATAGGGATTTTTATTCGCAGCTTTCGACTCCTTCTTTTTGATTGATGTTCGTGGAGGATGTTTTTTTCGTTTTTTGCCCCCCGAAATCGCTCTCCTGTTGTGTGTCGCCATCTTCCCCCCAGGTCGACCGTTTTCCTGGCCCAACCTTTTCCACCCTCACGCTCCGCTCTTGCTGCACTCTCTTCCGTGCATCGCTTTTTTTGGTCTTTTCCCGGACAGCCGGGGGCCCTCCATATTCTGTTCCTGTCGGGCACAGTCGGTGAAATGTTTTTATGTTCCTCCCCCCCCACGGGCCGCCGTTTGCACGGGCCTCCAGGCGACTGCGGCCACACTTTGATGGTCTTTTTTTTTCACTGCCCCGGACGTTCGGTTTTTTTAAAGCTTTTTTTTTTTTTTTTTTCCTTTAGTCCGGAGTCGTCGTTTGCACCCCCCACTCGACACGATTTTTGGTGTAATGTTCCCTGAGATGGTTTTTGGTTATGCATTTTCCCCCCATGCATCCGTCGTCAAGCGGGGGACTGGATCCGGTTTTTTTTTTGTTTCCGTTTTCTTTTAGGTCATAAGAAGGGATTCGCGATTTCCTTTGCTCTCGTCTCTGTACTTCTTTCCCTACTATCTCCTCGGTTACGCGTGGCCTTTCAAGAACCTTTTCCACTTTTTTTTTTTCCACCCCCTCAATTGTGGTATCTCCCCCTCCCCCCCCCCGTTCTGTTTTTTTTTATTGAGTATCGTTAAAAAAGTTACCTTGTCAGTGTTTGTGGGGTGTGGTGGTGACTAGGTGAGTTTTTCTTGCGGTGATTCTTTTCTGCTTTGGGGTTTTTTTTTGTTTTTTTTTTTGACGAGACGCCTTCCCCCCTTTTTTCCTCCTGGTTTTTGCCTTCTTCATCCCTGTGCGAGGCCAACTTACGCCACGTGCCGCTCTCTGAATTAGGTGAGTGGTGCGCCTGCCCTTTCTGTTAAGTTCATGAGTTGCGGAATAGACGCCCCCGATCTTTTTTCTGTTGAGCATCCTGTCCCATTCCTTCCGCTCGCACACACCTCTCGAATGATCTTCTTTTATATCTTCTCTATTTTTTTGTTGTTTTCTTCAATCAAATCTCCCACGATTTGTATAGGGAAGGGGTCCTCTGATCTGTCCTTGCCTATTACCCCGTCACATCTTTTTCGAATTCTTAAAGGGCCCGCTGATCCCATGTTTTTTCTTTTTTCTCCTAACAGTCTTGCCGTCGGAGGGGTTCCTTGAGATAGGGGCAATGTCTTTTCCCCCAGTGCGTAACCCTTTCATTCCTACTTTTGATAGGAAGCGCCATCCCCTTTTTTGCAACTTAATGATCGTTGCCCCCCCCCCTCGACATCCATTGTACGTTCGTCGGATTTCGTCCCAGGTAGATAACCGTTTTTTCGTCGTGATCCCCACCCATCTTCTGGTTTTTTTCGCCTTCAGTTTTAGCGGTAGCCCCTGGTTTTCTACTTCAATCCCGGCCCACCGGCCGGCGGCGATCCCGATATGCGGCGCCCTTGTAATCCTCCTGTCCTTCGATTATCCTGCCCCCCCCTTTGTCACAAAAAACTATCCCGTTCGACTTCCCTGACCTCGCGGTTGCCTGGCTCCCATTTCCCGGGCAGTTTTAACCATGTACACTCCTTGTCCGAGTGGGCCTGCCGTCCTTTCGCTTCGGACTCACAGCTTTTACCCCTGACCAATTTGTCCTGCTCTCAATGGCCCAGCCCCTTTCTGCTATGGGACTTTGTTTGAGGCTTGAGGCTTTTTTTGGTTTTGGAGGAGTCCCCACTTTCCTTCTTTTGAGTCTCCCACAAAGCTCATTTTTCTGCTTCCAATCACATCTCCCCAACCGGTTTCCCCTTTTGAAAGTCCCTTCGGGATGGGGACTGATTTTTTTCCCCCGTCCCCCTCTACGCAGATTGTCGACAAGATCACTTTGATTTACCTGTCTGATGGCTTCCGTCCCGTTCGGCCATTTCGTTTCCATTGCGACCCTCACCCCGTCCTGTCTCGTCCAGAGCTGTCGTTTCGCGTCGCGAGTGATGAAAATCCTTGGCCCCCATCACTTTTTTTCCTTCAACTGATAGCACCCTTGTTCAATTTCCCCCTGTTTTCCTTCTATTTCTTTTCCGGAAGGCGTGGTTTTGAGCGAGGCCCCGCCATTTTTTTCTTATGACCCCTACGACCCCTCCCCCTTGTTCAAGAAAACGGTCGACTCCCCGAGTAGCTCCGTCCGCTCATTTTTTTTTTTTTGACATGTTAAGCGAGGCTCCCCTCATTTTTCCCGTATCGAACTTCACCTCCTTGCTGACGGCCGGTTAGGCCTGTTCAATTAGGGTTTATGTCTGTCCACTTAACGGCCTTTCCCCCCGGCCAGTGTACACCGTTCCTTTTTCCCTTTGTTTCTTGCATTTTTTGAGGACAAGCAGTTTACAAGACTGCTTTTTTTATTGTCCCTTACATGCATGTTGAAGAGTTTGATTGATAGACACTGTCCCATTTCATCTGGGTTTCGGCCTTTGCTTTTGGGCCATGTTTTACCCCCCTCCGATTCGCACACTTCCGTGCTTTTTGACGAGTATGTTGGTACGAAACCTTCCTCCATTTCTTTTTCCCCTTTACTGCCTCATCCCTCTTCCCCCCGACCCCCTTTTCTTCTTGTTTGACCTGATCCGGTTTTTCCAGAGAGCCGCTGATTTCTGTTGGTAATCCCAGCTAAGTAGATCTATGGTCGTTTGGTTCTTTCGGACCACGATTTTGGGAGATTCTGACCTTTTGAGGGTTGCTTCCGCGTCCCAGGATATTTAGGAGCTTTTTTTTCCTCGCCATGTTCCCATTCTGGGCGCAAACAAAAGCAATGAACCTTGCACTAAAACTCAGGGGTTTCACCTTTTCCGGCGTGGCCCCTCCCCCTGTCTCGGGTGTTTTTTAAATCACTGGTTTTGACCATCATCCCGGTGTTGTTCGGTCTTCCTTTCTTGACAGTCGCTACGTTCAATCACCTTTATACACCACTCTCGCTCATAACCCGCTCGAAGAGGTCTTAGGGCTGTGGCTCTAAAACCGGTTTGAAGTCACTCAGGGACGGCCCCCCGCACCGCCCCCCCCCCCCCCCACTCCACCACACCAAAACAGCCGTTTTTTTCCCTGCACGTTGAATTCTTTTTTGATTTTTGTCTGTCAGGCTCAGTTTGCTCCCGCATGGAGAGCCCTACCTTCTTTCCCACCCAACCAAGAATTCCGCGTGCCCCCCTCCCGCCCTTCTTTTTTTTCCCCCACTCGCCCCCGCGTGTCGGTTGACAGGTCCCTCTCGTGGTTTCCTCCCTCTTGCCAAATTGTCGTCCCTCCACGAACGCGCTTTAGGATCCTCGCACTTTTTTTTTCAAGCCCTCCGGTCCGTGTTTTGGACAGCCTAGCGGTCGTGATGGTGTTGCTCGAGGGTGCCCCGATATCCCTCCTTTGGGTTTGCAATTGGCATCGTCTCTCCCCCCTTTTTTCTGCTTTTCCCAAAACCCCGTTAATTCGGTGGGCCGTCACCCAGTAGCACTTTTATCCCACTTGCATTTGCCCCGTGTTTTGGAGTGTTTCCTAGCCAGATTTCCATTTATACGCATCTCCGTCCCTTTTTCTCAGGTTCCTGGTAAAGGACACGCCCACCAGGCCACCTCTCTAGTGACCCATATCCAGTGCGGAATCGCGCAGGCTTTGCCCCCCCCCGCTGATCAGACGGCCCCCAGACATCCGCCGCTCCGGGCTTGCTCTCTCAGACGGATGAAGCCCCCCTCTTGGTTTTCGCCCAGATCCACCAAGGAAAAACCGCAACGCTGATTACCACGGACTGTTGCTCCCCCTCTGGTCGGGTCTGGCGCGTGTCCCCCTTTTACTTTTCGTTAACCTGAACCGTCAAGTCAGGCGAACGCAAGGATCCAGGGTCATCGTCCTCCCATTCCGTCAATGTCATGTGTTTCCACTTTCCTATCCTTTGCGTACACTCTCCGCTTGGCCAGTTCCCCGACATCCCAAGGCCGTCGGTCAGACATTCCACCCTTCCCTTGGTGTTCCTCTCGATCGGGTGCTTCGAGGTTCTTCCCCCTTTTCAGTATAGGCGGCATACTAGAATCTGGATTGTTACAGAGCCGTGGGCTGACTCCCCAGCTTTCATATCTTTTTTTTTTCCCCTTCCTTCCGTTGTTGTTTTTTTCTCCTGTCTGTAGCGTTCTACAACAGTAGCACCTGCCGCAGTGATCCTGCAGATGGCTTTTGCTTGTGGGGCCGCCCTCCCGGCTCCTGTAAGATGGTTTTTTGACTCCTGGGATTCTTTGGATTCTTGAACCCTTCCGTAGCCTTGGCCGGTTTTAAGGCGAGTTCCCCCCCCCGAGCTTAGTTTTTCACCCTGCTCTTTCCGTCTTTTTTTTTTAGGCTTATTCTCGATAGTCTTCCTCTCTAGTCAGTGACGGTTTTTCCATTCTGGATTCCAGCACACTCCTGCGACCCTGCACCCCCCCCTTAGTGGGTGAAGGCTGGCTCCATGTATTCAAGTAGACTGAGGTTTCACCTTATTGCTTGACCTATGGGCGGCAGAGCCCATCCTTTGCAGATTCCTTTGTCCCTTTGCGTCTATTGTTTTGCCGTCGATCGCCTGTTTGCTGAGGATGGTCTTTTTCCTATTCCTGCCCGGGATCTTGGCTCGATTTTTGGATGTGGTGGGGTCTGAGGGCTTTTCGCGGAGCATCTTTTCCGATTGTTTAATCAGTTTTTAGGTCCCCAGCGTCGGCCTTTGGTTCTCGGTTTGGTCTCCCTTGCGTTTGTCGATCGGGCTTGTCTTTTTTCTTCCCCGACGATTGGACTTGTGTTTCTTCTCTCCAATTTGATCGATTGAGGGACATAGCCGCCTTGAACTTTACACTCGACCCGGTGACGGTTTTTTCGGGAACGTCCTTGCTTTTTTTCTCCCCGTTCGAGTCCCCCCCCTTTGGGAACCCTGCGGGGTCCTTTGGGACAAGTTTTTCTGGGCGGGTCCGGCAAAGGCGCGGCTGGGTCCTGCCTACCCTCAGCAGAGCGATTTAGAGTTTTTCTTCCGGGTCGGTGTCTGCTTCTTCTTCCAGCTTTTTGTCCCCCTGCAACAAGGGCCGTTTAGGGGATGTTGACTTCCCACATTCACGACCTCGGTGGTTGAGTTCGTTGCCTCCTTTTTTTCAACTCGAAAACCCGAACGAGTCATTCTTCTCTTTTTCGAAACGAAAACATGGGACCAACCTTTTCCGTCGGCCCGTTCCCCCCTGTTTTGGTGGATGTCCGGAGATTTTTCCTTTTGTCGTTTTTGGTGAGACGCTTCCATGGGCGTATGAGGGACCGAGCTCGTCCCCCCTTTTCCGCCCCCATTCGCCCCTCCCCCCTTTTCTGCGGTCCTTCCCCCCCAGTGTCCATGGTGGGTGGACGACAAGTTCCCAGTCTCTGTGGGCGCGAATCGCCCCTTTTCGTGTCACCCTTCGACCTGTTCGCGGCTTTTCCCCGTTCAGCGTCCCCCACAGCCCTACAGCGGGTTTCCGATGTAGCTCAGCTGTTAGGGCAGTTTGTCATGTGAGTGAATCGTTGTTCGAGGGGCCCGGTCATTCTTCCCATCTCGTTTTGTTTATGGCGGACAGGTCCCTGTTCCCACACAAGTCCTGAAAACCCTTTCCTTTTCGAGGTGGCAGGTCCCGTAGCAAGCCCCGCCAGGCTGTGGGTGACCGAGGGGCTTTTTTCCCCCGCCTCCTTTTTTTAGGCCTTTTCTGAACGGACCAAGGGACCATTGCGTGCCTTGTTTTTTTTTGTAACTTTAACTTTTATTCTTCCCCCATTTTCTTTTTTTCAAGTCCGTATCCCTTATCTCCCCCCCTTTTTCATCGCGGCGTTACGAAGGGAAGTTTTTCGATACGTTCGAGAGCTTTCGTAACTTCAGTCCCCCTTCTGAGCGGTGTTTAATTTTCTTTTTAAGCTTTAAATTGATTCCCCCCGTCTTTTCCCCTGGGCGACCCGGGTAGGGAACGCTGATGGGTTCCGTGCCCCACCAGGAACAGTGCGCGGCGTCCTCTACTTCCTCCCCCCCCTCCAAGTCTTTTCCCTTTCCTCTCGAGCGCACCTCTTCCCTTTTTTTAATTTGTTTTGTTTGGGACCCTGACAATCCCCCGTGATTTTCTGCGTGGTCCCTTCTCTGCCGAACCACGGATCTTTCTTTCCGGTCGCCGTGGGTAAGGTCTTGGCCCCCCCCCCCCTCCCCAGCATCGCCCTCTGGGCAGCCATCAGGACCCATTTCCTCCAACCCGGTTAATGTGTACACCAATCTTTTCCCCAAAATTTCTCCCTCAGGTTTCCGCTATTCCTGTTGCCCCCCCCCTCATTGGGAATATGGGTATTCCTTTCCGGCTTTTCTTGCCATCTTTGGTCGGGCTTTATCCCCCAAGTCACTTGTACCCCGTGACCCAATTGGCCCCTGACCCATGCGGCGGCCCTGCACCGTTTGACCTGAGATCGTCTTTTCCAAGGCCTTTTTGAGGTCCTTCGATGCTGCCGAGTGCGTTTTTTAAAGATTTTTTTTTTTTCCCCCTTCGCTTTCGGGGTGCGTGGCAATAGTGACTTCTACATTTTCACCCTCCCCCTCTTTTTTTGGGTTGTGGGCTTGCAGTTCTTCCCCCACCCTCATTGCTCTTCAACGTTTCTCGCTGGTGTTGTTTTGAGTGCAGATGTGATGAGCCTGACCCTTGCTCCCGGTTCGCGCGATCGTGTGGTCCCCTTTTCTTCTGATTCTGTGTTTGTGGGGACGTTCTAAGGTGTCACATCAGAGCCCTTTCCCGTTAGAACCTTCTTCGAAACACCCTAAGTTTGTTTTGTGATTTCCCTACGGGCCACACTTCTCCTCCCCTCTGGGATCGCCTTAAAGAAAAGTACCAACTGGAGGATTTTACTGCTTTTTGGCCGCTGGGCGCCGACCCCTTTGCTGGGCTGCTTGTCTTGCCAGTGAGGCGCTTGCGATCGGTTTGCTTACTCTTTTTGACACATTGTTCGTCTTGGCGCGGGCGCAGTAATTTTTTTACCCCCAGTACTTTCCGACTCCCGGCTGTCTTCTTGTGGTTTCCGGCGGACCCCTCCTTTTCAGTGGTCCTGCCCCTTGGGTTTCCCATTGCGCAAACACTGGCTTTTTTCCTGATCCCCTTCTTAGGAATTCCGCGTTCCCAACGGGCTTCTCCTTCCTTCGATTATTCTTTTCTTTTCCTCCTCCCCCTTTTTTGTTTTCTTCTTGATCCCTCAGTGTCATGTCTCAGCTTTGTTGACTTTTTCGGCGGATGTTCCTCGGCGGTATGCCGCCCCCCCCAGCGTTATAGTTTTGCGAACTTCCACCTCTTTTGGCCCCCTAAAGCGAGCCGGGTCGGCGTTTTGGTCTACGGCTGCTTTTTCCTCGTCACCAGCGGGAACCATTTCCTCCTTTTTTCGCTGGTCTCGGAGTACGTCTCCGTTGTCCCAAGGCGCACCCCCGTTCGCGCAATTGCTTCGTTCCCGCGATCCCCCTCTGTTAGGTTGTTTTATTTCTCCTCCTAATCACCACTTTGGCCTCACGATCTGATTTTATTTTTTTTTGGTTTTCGCCTTCGACGCCTTTAGGGCTTTTTCCTCCTCCTTCCCCTCCCCCCCTCGAAGAGCCGTTGTCCCCTTCAAGTTTTCCGAAAGTCCCTTACCGTCCACCTCTGCCTCCCGAAAGCTTGCACCCCCCGCAACCTCCCCCCCCTGACTTTTTCCGACCTCGCCGAGATTTCCTCGGACTTTCCCCACCCGATTCTTTTTTTTTCCCCTGTACATCAGGGTGCATCTTTATCGAGGTGTGCCTCCCCGCCTTCATAGCTACGAGCCATCCAGCTTTAACGCACCCCGGTCCCCCCCTCCTCTTTTTCCCCCCCTGTGACCTCAAGCCGGTTGCCTTTCCCCTCTTTCTGCGAGAGGGCTGCGGCTTTTTGGCGTCGTTCGGCAATGGGCCAACTTCTTGACTTCTTTCTTCCCCCTCCCGTATTGTCCCCGGTCGTTCCCTCCCTTTACCATCCCATACCAAGAAGATTTTGGTTCCCCCCAGACCGTTGTTGGGATTTCGAGTGTGTCCGCGCGTCTTTTTGTTTAAAGATTGTTGTCGACATCTTTTTTCCCCTGAACAGGTGGAGTGAATTTTTTCCTGTTGCATCCTTTCTCGTTGCAGTCTTGGCGTTTCCCGCCTCCCATCGACCTCCCGACACCCTCCCGTGAAAATAAGGTTGTCTTCGAGTCTGCGCCATATTCGCCCCCCTCGGAATTGGCACCGCCACCACCCCAAGCATCTCGAGTTCCTTCTCGTCCCAACACCATTTGGGTAATGTTCGATAGGAGTGTCCGGCAAGAGGCTGGTCTCCGCAAATTCCCCCCTCGGCTTTGCTGCGTCCTGACCGCCGCCCTCCCCCTGTTACAGTTCCGCACACCGTCGGGGATTACGAGTACTCCCCTATACATCTAGACAGGTAAACCCTCCTTCCTCGTGAATGGCCGTCTGAAGGCCTCCTCTTCTTTTTTCCCCCCGCCGGTTCTCCCCTCTTTTTTTTCCCACGTGATGAGGTCCTTTTTTCCTTTTGAAGCACGCCGTCGGCCGCCCTGTTCCCCTTTTTTTTTTCCTTTGAGGCGAAAACCTTTTTTCCTTTCCCGCCCACGGGTCTCTTATTATGCTCTCTTGCCTGGCTGTGAAACAATCAACTTCTCCACTCTAAGCGTTTCGGCTTCGGGGGTCCTTTCCCCCTTTTTCGTCCCATCTTTAGCACCCCCCCCCCGGCACTCTGAAACTTTACGCTTCGACAACGAGGTTTTCAGACCACGTGCGCAAGCTTTCTCTCTTACCCTCGGCGAACATCCCCCCTCCCCCCCTCCCCTTAGTCGGGAACTGTCAGGCCTGCGAGTTCCTCTTTGGACCCCTTCGCTCCACGCTGCGCCCGAGGTGACTTTCTTTCCTGGCCAACCCCCCCACGATCGATTTCCCTCATTCCCCCCCCCCTGCGGAGTGGGTGCAATCTTCCTCCGAGTTAGAGATGCGGGGGGGGGGGTTTTCCGTCATTTCTCGCACGATCCCGCGCGACGAAACACTTCAATGTAAATCTCGGCCATCCCCCTCCCCCCCCCTCAGGGTTTCCCCCCTTCTCCCTTTCATCCCCCCCAGGTGCCCTTATTGTTCCGTACATCGGCTTGAGTAATTTTTTTCCTGCCGTGCCGTTCGAGTTCGCTGACCGTTCTGGGCCCCTTCCCCTGCGTGAAACCCTCCGGAGATCTCTTTATCTGTTGGACTACCTTTCCCCCCTTTAGACAATTGCGGAAGACCTCCCTGTTTCTTCCGCTACTCGCGCCCCTTCCCAATTTTCTTTCCCCGCTCGCGCCGGTCGTGTACCCATCCCCGCACTTCGGCCTTTACGCCTTCTTTCCCCCCCCAGTTTCCTTGAATGATCGTTTTTTTCCCGACTCCCTAGGTATCCTTTTTTTGCCCGTTGGCGTCGGTTCCGTCCCCTGCCCGTCAGTTTCTTTAGGTTTTGTTCCGAGTGTTGGCGGCTTCTCCCACTCCTGGTCCGAACTTTTTCAGCTCAAGGTTCGTTCAACCCTTTCACGTTAGGGTCCTGCAACCAAAAAGGCCCCCCTCCTCTCTCGTTCTTGCTCACGACGAAGCTCATTAAAACATCTCCCATTTTGATTTCAAGCTGTTTTCTTAATCTGGCCCGTGCAGGCCTCCCTGGTCCACTTCCCCGCCACCGCCACTTCCCCTGATAGGACCCCCAATAAATTTCCTCTGTCTAAAGCCACCACTCCTGTCCCTGTACCTTCCAACTTGTTGTCCCCTGAGGAGATGAGCTAGGACCGTTCCCTTCTTGCTGGTGCTCGCATCGCCCCCCTTTCCACCAATGGACAGCACCATCCCTTTTTTCTTACGACATTTCCTTTCCGTAGTGGTCTGAGCCCCCCCTTTGGTGTCTACCTTTCCCCCCGTGGAGTCACGGCTCACTCCCCCCCCCCCGGTCCGGTAAGATATGATCAAGTCTTTTCCCAGAGCATGGTCAAGCCCCTATTCTCCTCCTCGTCGGCACCCCCCCTGACCTGGTTTTTTAACCCAATCCCTGCACTTCCTTTCGCCCGTTCTGATTTTCCTTTTGATCGAGTTTCGGCCATTCCTTTCCTCCCCCCTTCCCATCTGGCCCCGCAGTTCTACGTTCCTGAGCGCACTATGTTGACATTTTTTCTCTTTTTCTCCTCCTGTGTTTTTTTTTTTTTTTGACTGAGTTTTCCGGGCTCCCTGTAGCGTGCTCCCCACAATGGGCTAGAACGCAAGGCCCCTTCTTCACCCTTTGCCCCCCGCGCTTGATGCCAGTCCCCCCTTTTCGTTTTCAATCCCTGAATACTTCTTCACCCCGCACGTTTCCAATTTCTTGGGGCATCTCGGGACCGGGGGTCCGGAGTCGCCTGGTTTCGTGTTCCGATTAGTCTTTCGCCTTCCTTTCTCTTTTTGACACACTCTTTGACAGGATTTCTCTTTTTTTGTCTGTCGTATTTTGGTCTTCCCTCCTGGTGTATTGGACTATGTAGGGAAACCCCTCCGAATTGCACGACCCCGGACCCCCATCGTTTTCCTGGTGGCTTGGGCCCCATGTAGGTCCCCTTTTCCCTCCCCCTCTATTTTCTTACTATTGCGGGGTCCTCACCTCCCCCTTTCCCCCTTTTTTCATCGTCCATTCTTCCTCCCTTCTTGGCTCGGCGCTTTTTCCCTTGTTTGCCGTAGATCCGTCGTGCTTGTTTCCTCTTTTTCCCCTTCGGTTTTCCGATCGTCCGGGATCGGGTTCGGTCTATCGATTGTGTTCTGGGGAGGGGCTGTGACTCCTTGACCATTTGAGTTACTGCTTTGCATTTGCTTTGCTGTCATGGGCGTATCGGTTTTATGTTTTGTTCTTCCCCTCCCCCGTTCGGATTTTAGTCTTTTAGCAATTTTTTTTCGAGGGAGGGTGTCTTTGTGCTGGCCCCGAGATGTGAAGGGTTTGATGAGAGGTCTTGAAGAGGATGTATCAATTTCGCACCCTATTTTGATTTCATCTTTGCCCCCCCCTTTCCCCCCTGTAACTCGCGTGCCCTTTTGATCCTACCTGCAAAGGTCTCAATCTCGACCGGTTTCCACGCGTCTCGCCAAGAATTTGCACTTCTTGAACCCTTTTTTCCTTCTCCCCGTCATGGCGAAGCTGTGTTCCTTTTTTTCGCTTTTGCCCTGTTCCGCATGGAGATCTTTCCGGTGAGGGTTCCGGCCTCTTGCTTCCCCCCCCCCCCCTAAGGAGGGTGCAAATCTCCCTCCACTGGGTTCGGACCCGGACCCTCTTTCCCCTTCCCCACGTCGACATGAATTCTGCGGTTTGCGCTCCGAGTTCCCCTCCGTTTTTCCGTGAAAACGACGCTTTTTTTGCACTTTTTGATTATTTCCTTTTCCTTCTCCATGAAACCCGGCTGCTTTGTTTTCAACCGATGGGCAGGTTCCCCCTTTTGAGTTTTTTTGATGTGTACTTGGTTTTTTTAGATTTCAGGTGGCGTTTTTCCCGGTTCCGACCATGGCTGTTTTATTATTGGGCGCCTTGCGTACCTTCAGGTCTGCTCCCTCAGCAATGGTCTCTCCTCCCCAGTACCTGTTGACCCCACCCACCTTCGAGGTAACTTGAGCTAGGGTCAAACCCGACTGGAGGGAGTTTTTTTTTTCAACACGTGAACAGGTCCCCTCCTCAGTGAAAGAGGGGTTTCTTTCAAGGGATGTCCTAACCTAGGCAGGAACCGGTCCAAGTTTGTCCGTTTTAGATCCAACGTGGGTCGATTTCTGTGGTTTCTTTGTTTTTGCGACCTTCCATGTAGGGCGGTAAGTTACACTGGCCCGGCCCACTTTTGGCTTCAACCCGTATTTTTCCTTTTTTTCGGTGGTTGGGTCGGTTTTCTTAGCTGGGTTCCTGTGTGCAGGCAATAGACGCGCGGCCGTCGTTTCGCTTGCCCCTTCCTTGGTCGTCAGGACCTAAACGTCCATTTTTCCCGTCTTTCCCTTGTACCGGCTCGACACGAAAGTTTCCCCTCTTTTCCCCATTTTTTTTTTTGGAGCAGGTGGGAAACTCTTCGAACCCCTTCCTCGCGCCTTGCCGGTCCTTATGATTCCCTTCCCCCCCTCTTCGTTCTTCTTACTCTTTTGCACACTCAAGATGAGCGTTTTCCCCTCCCCTCCACTGTACTCGCCTTACCGACGTTTTTCGTTTTTTGACGCGTGCGGGTCGTCGCAGGCGCCGCGCCGGAGTCCCCCCCTCCGTTCAGGCACAACTTTTTTTCAGCCTCGTCCTCCCCCCCCCTTTCCATATGCCGCGGCACCTATGCCCCAAATGTTGGTGAATTCTTTTCTTCTGCTTCCGAGATGTTAGTGTTTCCTTTTCCTCCTGAGATTTTCGCGCCCCAACCGTCATCCCTTCTGTCGTTTCCCCGTTCGATTTTTCCTTTGGTATAGGTCGTTGGCCCCCCCATCCAGAGCCAGAGGTGTCTCCCTGACAAGCCACTTTTTCTTTCTCTTGTGTCGACCCCACCCCCCTCCCGTAAAAGTTTGGGGTCTCCCCCCCTTTCTGATCGCCCATCCGTTGCCCCCCTTTTCGGCTTGTGTTTTTTGGCTTTTTCTGGTCGCGTTCCACCCTTTTGTGCGGGGTCCGCGCAAATTTCCCCAGTCCAAGTTGGAACCCATGTTCCGAACCTGAGACGCCTACAATTTCGACTCCTCGATCGCCTTTCCCCCCGTCTTTTGAGTTTGAAGATCTTTTTTTTTTCCAACGTGGTAAAGCTTTCGCGTCTTTTTTTCTTAAGGTCAGTCGAGCTGCACTCGATCAAGCTTGCACCTTTTCCCCCCTCCCCGATTCGGTTTTTGGTGTCCCCTGCCCGGTCCTCTGAGGATCTCTCGTCCCTCCCTCTGAGTCTAGTGGGTTGCCTCTTCTTTGGTTTTTATTTTTTATTCTTGGGGAGTGGCCGTTCTCTTCTTCCTTTTTCCTACGGATCTCGATAGGTGGTTGTTTTCGCTTGAGGCTTTCCCAATCTATCCTATTTTTCCCTTCGTCTTTTGTACCCCCCCCGGGTTGTTGTGTTCCCTTCCACCCCCCGTCCAAAAACGTTGATTTGTCCTCCTCATGTTTTTTTCCCGTCATGGATATCGACGGAGCAATTTTTGCGCTTGACTGTGATGGGGCTTATTGAATTCGTGACGGCTGCTTCTCCGCTTTGTCTTTCTAACCTTCGGTTGGAAAATTGTAGCTGGGTCCTCTGTCTTGGGACGAGCCACAATTACGCCGGCGGACGGGACTCGTTTGCTTCTTCCTTGTTCTTCGGGCGGCCCCTAATGTGTAAGTCAGTTTTTTGTAGATCCTCCCCCCCACCCAGATGTGTGGTGGAGCATCGGCCCTGCCCCACTTCTGGACTGTCGACCCTGAACTCTTCGTTCT
>Ga0179593_1631175_pt1 | contig 17777 bp, 15 predicted proteins | sample CZODoug2_1_08_16_FD_185931 | JGI IMG/M metagenome (GOLD analysis project Ga0179593, IMG submission 185931) | Vadose zone soil fungal communities from Angelo Coast Range Reserve, California, USA - CZODoug2_1_08_16fungal (PacBio error correction) | ecosystem: Environmental > Terrestrial > Soil >... | reverse complement strand
GTTTTCTCGATCAGCCTTCCCGCGCTTGCAGACGTTATTTTAACATTCAGGAATCCCTGAACATCTCCGGTTCACTATTATCGCAGATCATCTCTCCGGATTCCTTTTCGGTCCTCTCTTGATGCTTCCCCCTAGTCTGCCGAACTTTGCGCGAGTCTCTTCCTAGAGACTTTTTCCCCTTTTCTTTAACTTCCAGAAGCCTCCCCCCCGGTCGCCCCCTAGGAGGCACTTCCCCTGGATTCCTTTTCCAGCCTTCTTACACTGAACCTTTCGAGAGACTGGTTTTTTCTCCCCCGACTGTCCTTTGCGGAGGGCTAGGATCCCAATGACTTCTGCCGAGAACCTAGGGTGGAACGGGTCTTTTCCTTTAGCGACTCCGAGGCAGCACAGCGCTCTGTCGATCGGTAGATCGAGCCATACCACGTTTAGTTCTCCCAGAGCTGGACCCCCCAAATTGTGTCTCTGGCTCCCACTAACTTACGCCTGGAGGCAGTTGATGGTACTCCGCAGTCACCCTTCCCGTCGAAGAAAACGTTATGCATTGCGAATAAGGTCTCCCCCTTGTAATCCCTTGAAATAGTGCTAGATTTCTTTTTCGTTGTAGTTAGGTTTACGTTTTTTTTGACTCCTTCCCTTTCCCTTTTGGTTCTCTAGTTGTTTAGGATGGTCGGAATAGGGTTTTTCCCTTAATTTCAGCTATCGTTTCTAGCACCTCCGGACCCTTATAAGGAGCAGTTCATTTTTAGTTCGAATATGACCTAAGCAGATACTTTCATTTCTTTTTTCCGTCCAAAGAACGAGCGTCAAGGCTACGATTCGAGCTTTCTTATGGTCATGAGTAAAGTCCATGGTTCACGACTCACTCGGCCCCCATTCGCTACCTCCCCCTTTACGGAAGTGATAAGTAAGATCGACAAGCTCTGCCTAACACGAATAGGAAGATGCAAACCCATTCCATCCTGCCCAAGTCTGTGGCTCTCTCCTCCAATCCCGACCCTCCACGAACTTCTGTCTTGGTGTACCTTTCTCCCCTGAGCGCATCGGCTGACCTCCCCCTCGGAGACCGCCTTGGCTTTACAACTCAAATTTAGCATATAAGGCCATTCCGTTCTCTTCCTTTCCCCCCCTGTCTCCCTTCTGGTGCAGAAGTACCCTCTTCTCTCTCGTTTCCCCCCTCGCGTATACTAGTGGCGCTACGGACCCCTCCCCTCATGGACATCGCCGTTGCGTTCCGCATTTCCAATCTCTCGAATACCCCTTTTGTTTTTTAGAGCTATGCTCCTTCCTTGCTCCAATGTTAGGAATGTGCTCGTATTCCGAGCCCCACTTAGGCTGGTTGAGAATCGACTTTCTAGTGCGGCGATGTCGTCGCGGTCCACCGCCTTGGACATATTCCGGTCCTTCTTGCCCGGATCCAAAATTTTTTTCTGTGCGACATTTATCTTTTTTTTGGTCGGCTTTTCTCCCTTTCCTACCGTTAGGCTTTTTTTCAGAGGGGGTACCCCACATGACTTCGAATGAGGCGTGAGGGTTCTGGTGATTTTTCTAGAAAAAGGACGTTTTCCCCCTCTGCTCCTCGTGTTGATTGCTCCCACCTTGGACTTCTAGTTCGGTCGGTCTCTTCTGCTCGGATTCGTTTTTGATCTTTACAGGCTTCCTATCCCCTGACGTTGGATTTTGCCCCCCCCCTGACGCGACGCAGGAACCGCTCTCGTTCAGCCGAATCCCTTCAGCTTTCTGGCGCCTCCTGTTTTATGAAAACAAGAGCCTCCATTATCGTGAATTTTTCCCTCAATGGAGGCGTATCTCTCCACCGTTCGCCTGGAGACGCTGCGAACTTTTTCCTAACTCTCGAGCTGGTACGATTCGGACGCCCCTTACTCCCCCCCTTCCTGACGCCCCCTCCGGTGGACCGGAGCGCGTCCCACCCGAACTCCCGCCCTCGAGGGACAGAAGATACGTACCTCGGGAAAGGTTCCGTCCGACTGCCTTGACCCTCCCTTTTTCTGTATCCCCCTTAATTGCACGGCCCTTCCATAGCAGGAGCGAACGTAAGCGGAAGCTTTCAGGCGTATTTCCCCGTGAAAGAGTGGAGCATCCCTCTTGGGTTTCTTTTTCTTTCCATGGAACCATCCGCTAGATTAGCGGGGGTATACGTCACGGATCCTAGGTCTGTCCAAATCGTTTAGGCTTCTCTCTTCCTCCTTTTTCTCAAGAGTCTCGCTGAACCTTTTGAAGCCTCCGGAAGTTCCCTTTCAATGCCCCAGAGTTCTGAGTTCACGACCGATCCCCCCCTGTCTCCCCGTTTCCCTCCTTTCTCTTGTGAAGTACCCGAAACGCAACCCCCTCGGCGCCGTAAGTGCCTACAGTAATCGCTCTGGCTCCCGCCCCCTCAGGATACGTCGCTTTTTCCTATTTCTTCTCTTTCAAATGAGGTAGGCTTTTCCGCCTTCTTCATCGCAAGTGACTATTCTGCGCTTAGAAAGATGATCGGAAGTCCAAAAATCCTTCTTTCTAATAATCCGTGTTGTGAGGTCGATGGTTACTTTGATCAGGGCTTGATACGAGCTTTTCCTACTCTCTTCCACTTTTTTTTTATCTCTTTCCAAAGACCACGCTCCCTTTTCCCTCTTCTCCGACTAGCGCGAACCTGTCAATGGTGGGGGGGTGGGTGTTTTCCCCCCCGTGGACTATTCTCATAGAGGAAAAGATTCTTCGAAGACTCCTAGAGAGGAAGGTGTCTCGGTCTTCCTGGTTTTTACTTCAATAGAGTACTTCCTCCCCCTCGGTATCCTTGATTTCGGTTTTTTCCGCTCGACACTGCATGATTATCCTCTCCTGGTCTTATTTCTTCCCCTTTTCCGTAGTTCTTTAGTTCCCTAGTCTCCAATTCTTTCTACTTCCTCCTGAGTCTAGCCCACTCTGTTCCCTCTACATCCGTCCGATTACACCGTCCCCGCTCCCTCCGAGAGGTCCTTTGATTTAGACCCCATAATCACCCCTCTTTTTTCATTTTAAACGGTCTACGAAGTGACCCCGGCTTCGCGGCGGTGTGCTCCGGTGCAGACGTCCTTACCCTTTGGAGCTATTTCCGTGCTTTCCTTCAGGAGTGCTGTTCACATCCCTCGCACGGATCTTCTTTCCCCCCTTCCTTTCCTCTTTCTGTAGTCCTTTCCCCTCTTCATTCACGCGTTGTTGGCCTTTGCTGGGGCCGGGCTTGGCCTCGGAATCTGTTGCACGCGAGAGATTTTGTTCCTCCCTCAGCGCGACCGTATAGTCGACACTTTTCACGTAGATTTTTCCCCTCTCCCTTGATGGCGCCACCCTCCGTGATAGAGCGTTTTTGGGCAACCCAGTGAGAGGTAGCGCGAAGACGAGTTTGAACTCTCTGCTTTCTGTAGTTCCTTTTTAATCGCCCACGTCCTTCGGAAGTCTTCCCTTCGGACAGCGAACTGCTCAGTCTCTTGCCCCAGCTTCCTTAACGCTTTCTAACTGATTCCTCTGAAGGGGCAGCCAACCTCGTCGTTGGTTTCACACTGTCCTTTTTTTATCCTCGTCATCCCTAGATTAGCTCCTTTGTTCCCCCTTTCCTTATGAGTCTCCAAGTTAGGTTTTCGCCCCCCTTCCTCATCCGGGACTTTCCCCACTTTCTCCCTTCCACCCTCCATTTTCTCTCTCCTCCCTCCCTTCTTCGGTCTCTTCTGGCGCCCCGGTCCCTTCATGCCGCGACCGACTCGGCCTTCGGAACCTTTCTCCCCGAACAGCGACTTCTTTGGGAGATTTGGACCCTCGGCCCAGCACCATTAGGCAATTCGCCGTGCTTCTGTGACCCCTTCTCTTTGAACCCTCCGTTGTTGTTTTTGTTTTTCATGATTTCATGCCCTCCAAATGCATGGAATGGTGATGGTATCGTATTTAAGCCCTACTTTTTTTTTCCGCAGGGCGATTGCGTCCATTGTCGTCCTCGGCAAATGAATTCTCCGCGCAGTAAGCGCCCCTTGGAATTTTTAAATTTCCTTTGTTTTTTTTCGTTTATTTCAAGCCCCCTGGTAGGTGGCGGCGGTCGGCCCTAAATTTCCCCTTCTTCGTAGGGGACCAAATGAGAGAAGGGTTCTTCTGCCGTCCGGGGAGACTTGATTTTTTTTTTTCCCTCGAGAAGGTTGTCTCCTTCCTGCGCGCCAACCTTGCCCTATGCTCGGGTTCCTTCCTGTAGAGTTTCTCTAGGACTGAGACCGTCTGATAAATGCGAGGGGACCAGGTCCCGACCTGGCCGCGTGGCGTCGTTACACCGTCAGTTTTCCCTAGAGGTGCCCTCCTCGGTTGCACTGTCGGCGTCATCTTTGAGCTGTCAGCGGTTTCCCTGCTCACATATACTTATGGGTGCAGCCCCCCCATCATCAAGGGCAGATTTTGAAGATCGTCCTTTCAAGTTTGTCGGTCGCGGCGATGGGCACGATTTCGAAATTCTTTTCCAATATGACCCCCCCCCCCCTCGCAGACGAAAATAGACGATTCCCAAACCAAACCCTTTTTCCTCAGGCTTTCAACTACCCAAATCCCCCTTTTCCTCCGTTCCCATCCTCGTGTCACGGAGCTCAAGTGCCGTCGTCCGCCTGTCCTATTTTTTTCCTTTCTCCGTTTTCAGATTCCTTTCCTCGGAGCGGACCGCGCGGAAGCCTGTCCATTCCCTTTTTTTTTTTTTTTTCTCCACGTGTTTTGTTTTTGCGGGGCCCTCGTGGTCTCTGGCTCTTCAAAGACCCTATTCTTTATGCGCTTTTCTGTTGCGGCCTTTTCGCTCGGGAAGCACTTCTGCCCTTTCGTCGGGGCTAATTATACGAGGCTTTTTTTTCTCCTTTGTGCCCCTTCGAATAGATTCCAAGCAGTCCGATCCGCTTCTCATTCCTCCCGTTCGACGTTCAAGACCGCGGGGTCTTTTCCTGTCGACCGACTTTTCCTCCCGCTCACACGTCCCGAGTAGAGTGATCGCGACAGACTCGATAAGGCGCGAGTGACGATCTTGCCTCTCTTCTCCCTCTCCTGAGAAATTGGACTACCCCAGTCTCCCTCCCTTCGTTGAAACCTCGAGGGAGGAGTTCCGTTTTTTTTCAAAAGTGGCCGCCAAGGTGACTATTTTTGCTCTCTTCGCGCCTCTTCCTACAGGCCAACTCTATCTTCTTTCCTTCGTTTTGTGGACTACTGTTTCCCTTCTCTCAGATGGTCCCCTGACGAGCAGAAGAGTTTCGGGCCTTCTAGCCTTCCCTCTAACTTCCTCCTCCCTAGGAAGGCGTTCCTCAAGGCCGGCTCTTGAGCCGCGGCAGCCTGAGTCGCCCAATCGATCTTCTTGACCAGGTAGTCTCTTCGTTTTTTTTTTTTTTTTTTTGCGTACCGTCGGTAGACACGAGGAGCACCTTTTTGCTTTTTCTCTTTAAAGATTCCGGTTTTTTTGTGTCAATTCCTCGCCGCTCCGCTGCTTGATCTTAGTCCTTTGACGATCCACATAGTGCTCCCACACCTCTAAGATGAGCTAGCACCGTGTTAATTTTTTTTTTTACTGACCTTCTCGACCGCGCCTGCCCCAGTGCGCGTAGTTTTCGAGTTCTTTCCTTAGACCCAACGTCGGTCGGCGCTCCTAGCTTTCCACTGTAGACGTTCTGGCCCACTTTCCGCGGCGACGCTCAGGCGAGGACGCGGAACCCTTCTTTCCCCGAACCCCTTTGAGGTTGTTTTGAGGCGGTCCAAGCGCACCTGTCTCGCGATTTTGTCCCCCTCCTCAGTTTCCTGTAGTGTATTTTCTTTGCCCGCTTCATCCTAATCCTCACGCGTTGAGTCGGCCTCTTTTCTTTTTTTTTCGTAGTTCATAGGGTTTTTAAGTTCCCATTTCGCCTTTCTCCTCATCGCACGCGACTGGCTACACTTTGCCTCGACTTTACCATACGGCCCTTGATGATGGATCCAAGATAGAAGGAGCTTTGGCTGGAACATGCTGCGCGGCTCCCCCCAGACTTTCCCCCCCTTGATCTGAAAGCCTCTTAGTTTTTTTTTTGTGGTCACGACGACCCAAGTCGGCGTCGGCTGCCGTTCAATTTCCCTAGTTTTTTCAAGTATCTCAATCGTAAATTGACCAAGAGCACTGTTAGCTTTTTCCCAGAACCCCCTAGGATTCTCGGGGGCCCACGTCAAGTTGCTCCTCTACGCCCAGACCTCCAATAACGACTTCGCTCATTTTGGTTCCCGAGCGCATTGGCCGGGTACAGCCGCCCCCTCTAACGAGAGGCTTCCTCCTCCCCCAAAAATTTTCCCCCTTTTCGCTATCTGCCACGAGGCCGGACGGTCAGGTAGCCAGGTTTCAATCATTTGGCCTTTCTTCCTCTTTTTTGTCTTCCTAAGTCGTCCAATGAGAATCACTACGTTCGTGGGCGCCGGCCTCGGCCTTTCACTTCCTTGAGTGTTGTGTAAATATAGTCTCCTCCTCCCCCTTTGTGTTGTGAGATATTTACACTTTTCTACCCCCTTCTAATGCAAGGAATTGTTTCTTTCTCTTATCTCCTTTGCTCCATAGCTGGTTGGGCCCTCCCTCTCCGCGATTAAGATGTTTCCACCTTCCTTTGCTGGGGCGACTGACGGCGCCCGGATTCTTTTTTAGTAGAAGGAGGTTTGGTTCGATCAGGAACGTCCCCCCGGGAGTCAGCTTTCTGCATCCCCCTTCCGGGAACTCACGTGTCCCTCGGAGGATTTTTTTTTTTTAAACACCCCTCTACGGGGGGGAGGTTCTTTTTTCGTCGATGAGCCTGAATTTTTAACGAGAGAGACTTTGGAGGCCTTTTCTTGTCCTATTCTGGGCTTAAACTGCTGTTGGACGATCGGTTGATGTCCCTACGTCTGTTCTGGTTCCTCTTTTCCCCCTTCCCCTTTCCTACGGACGCGGTGGCGTTTTTACACTGGATTGCGACCTCTGTAAGAGTCGGCGTTTTCTTCCTCTCACTCCCAGTTGTTTTCCCCCCCACAGGAAAACTTTTCTTACAGTTTCCGCCCTCAAGGGCGGCGACCCTTTGCAATGTGTCGCCGTGTTGCTCTGTGCGATCTGGTTTTCCCCTCGCCCCTCTCCCCCGATCCCCCCTGACGCCAAGCCCTTTTTTAAAATTCCCCTCTTCCCCCTGCACACCCCTCTTTTGTCCATGAAGCGCGGCAATCCTAACGACACCTCGCTGGAGGCATCGGGCTGGTCCCAGGTCGCCTTTAGCGGAGACGAAAGATTGGTCGTTTAGTTCCTCTGAATTTTCCGTATGTAATCTCCGAGCGGACGCGCGGACGGTTTTTTCCGTCTTAGACACTGGGCAAGCGCGATCTACGCATTGGTTCGTGGATGTCCTGGAATTTCTTTTAGATGCCGGAGAGCGGTTTGGGCGCTGAATGCATCGCCCTTAGTTTTCCTTCGTCCAACGTAGGGGATACCTTTTTTGACCTGCGCGGCATGTGTTTGCTCTTCTTTTACCTTCTCAATAGAGTTCTCTTCCTCCCCCCTCCTGCGAAGGCAGGGCAGTTTTTTTGTTAATCCTTTCTTCTCCCAACCCCTTCCTTTATCCTCGTTGAGACACTTTACTGTGACTGCCGTACGCGTCCAGTTTTTTGCCTGGCGACGTCCCAGGCCAGATAGCGTTTCTGCGAAATCGGTGGCGAGAGGCCCCCAAGAGCTCAGCCCTTCAGGACGTCCATTTTTTCTCTCTGGAACTTCTGTTAGTCTTGCCCGATTCCCCAGATTCCGTGACTACGTTCTTCCCCTTTCCGGAAGAAATGAAAAAAAGATTTATTTTCCCCTCCTCTGTTGAGAGAGGTTTTTCCTTTCTGTGATCCTTCTCCTGATACTTTCAATTGGACGGCTCTTGTTAGAGGCCGGCAACTCCCCTATTTCTCGATGCAGTCTCTACGGAGTTCCTCTTTAGAATAGATTTACGGAGACTTTAGCCTCGAGCTGACGGTCGCGGTTTGAAGATTTTCTTTTTCTCGGAAATTAATCTCCCGGGTCGAACGAGGAGCACGTGATGTCGGTATTGACGTATGGAACTACTTTCTTACGACTCCCTCTTAGTTCTCTTTCGCCCCCTTATTTAGAGGCACTCGGACTTTCACTGTCTCCCCTTTTATGGATTAGAAAGACGATGTGCGCCGTTCCTGCCCCGTGAGCGGCTTTTTTCAAGCTTCAGGAATAGATGGTTCCGGGGGCCTCAAGCCCACGAGGGAGGCGCTGAGTGAACCCCTTTCCTCAGCCAGGTTAAAACGGGCTTCTCGGCCCTCCGGAGATGCCGCTAGGCTGCTCCTCCCGTGAGGTCCGTTGGATTCCTCCCTTGAGCCTCCTCGATTCCCTTCGCTGGCATCCGATTCTTGTCGGTATTTCAGCCCTTTCCGTTTTGGACGTTTTCGGCGAGTGTGTAGGGCTTTCGTGCATCGGGTGTCAGCTAGTCCCAAGCTTCTCCCTCGAATCTCCTCTATCCGGTCTTTCCTTTAGTCCTTTGACAGTAGTCGTCAAAGCTTTTTCTGTTGACCCCCCTTCCGGGATAGGAAGGCCGTTGCTTGGGACACAGTCCTTGATCACGCAGACGGAGAGTCTTTGTAAGAGCGGAATGCCTTTCCTCCCTCCGTGACGAGCCCCCGTTTGGAAGTTTTCTTTTCCCCCCTTCCCGGAAAACCTACAAGACGTAGGGCTCAGTCGTCCGCCAGCGCTACCTACCTTTGTCTCTTTTTTCTGGCGTCTTGCCTAAAAACTACTTCCGGTCTTTGGTCTCCCGACGTCATCGCCATCCCAAATTTAGCTTGGTCAACCTTTCCTCCGCATTTCGCGTCCCCGCTCCCAACTCGGCGACGCCCTTGAACAAAAACCCTGTCGCCTCCGCAATCGAGTTTCGCGTCATGGCCCGGCGCAATTCGCCGACGACCGGACTAGTCCTCGACTCCTCCAATGCGCTACCGACTCGTTGTTTTTCTTCTAGTTCCAAGCCATTCCATGCGCCTTCTTTAGCATTTCACTCCCCCCCTCTCCCTCTGTGTTGGTGTTGAGATCATTTCCCCCCCCCTTCTAAAGCAGGACCTGGCAAGGAAGGTTGTTACTTCGAAAATACCTATTTCTGCCTGGTCTGGGCAGAGAGAGACTTTTACTCGTTTCCTTTCCCTGGCTGCCCCGTGCGACATAGCCCGGCATACGTGAGTTTTTCTTCAAATTTGATTGGGTTATCCCAAGCCTTTTTTTTACTCGTTTGTCTCCCCACAGGTCGCTTGTCCGACTGTTGCGCTCGAGTTAGGGGACCCACCCTCTTCGAAGGTTCGATGGATGGCTGATGTTTTGGCAGGGACAACCCGTGGCGTCCCCCAGAGTTCTTTTTTGATTCCCCTGCGCGCCATGCCTGCTCGGTGTTTCCATTCCTCCTTTCCCTGATGGATATAGCCTCCGTCTGTCGAAGTTCAGGATTAAGACGTAGACGGGCGTCAATGAAGTGCGTTTTACTCCTTCAGCCCTCTTTTCTCTCCGGAATCGTAGTGAGCGTTTTTCGCGCGGTTTTTCCCCCTCCACCGCTCATTGCCTGGTTGCAAATCAAAAAGGGGCTATCACGATCCCCCCTATCCTGAGACTAGACTCTCTTTTGCTGCCTCCTCCCTCTTCGCGCGCCACGAGCTGCTCCCTCCAGACCCCCTCCGCCGACGTCATTAACGCTTTTTGATGACTTTCAACGAACCAAGATCCCTAAGGTTTCCCTCTGGTAACGTTCGTCTCCTTTCGTTCGATGAAGGACTCCTTTTTAGAGCAGAATTTGCCTTCCCTTTCGTCTTCCTTTTGAGCTAGCTCCTTCCGCCGACGTGTGCCTCGTTCCGTTGAATCGGATCCGGGGTTTCTTTTTCGGAAGCCCCTCGAGCGCGGATGGACGGGACCCCCGGGACAGCTGATGTCAGGACCGGCTTAACCTTTCTTTATCCGAAGGCCCCGACGAATTGGTTTTCGACCTTGCCACTTCCTCCCCTGTTCATAGACCTCCCTCCCTCAAGTTTTCGGCAAGTATGGCCCCCATAGTTCCCTTTACCTAATTAACCAGCTTTGATCCCTGGGTTCCTACGGGCTTGAAAGTGAAACGCACCGCGTCGCGGCTCTTTTCCCGCATATTTGCGTCGGCCGAAAGTCATACTGAAGCGAGGAAGAGCGGCTTTAAGTCTAGTATCGCTCTTCTCGATATTCCCCTGCCGTAGGCGTTGCCGGCATCGATCCCTAACGCCCCCCCTTTTCTTGTTGATAGCGGGAGCAAGCTTGCTCCGACCCCCATTCTCTTTCTTCTCCTTACGTGGTTGTTGAGCCTTCCCTTCTTTCCGCGAGCCGAGATTCTCCAAACCTTCTTTGGAATTGTTTGCCTGGCCTCCTTAGGTTCCTTTTTCCTTTCTCCGTTCGATCCATCCTTAGTAATGAAGGGCGCGCGCCTCGCGACGTTTGTATAGCCGGTTTTGGACGGACCCATCCTAGTTCGACGCGTTTTAGTTTAGAGGAATTTCACTGTCCCGTCTGTTCCGCACGGGAGCACGCATGTTGATCCGTATTTTATTGAACGCCGTCTCACTGCCTGTCCTTTCTATATGGGACCCTTTCGCTATGCTTCATGTGTTCTCCCGGAAACCCCCCCTCCAGATGACTCTTCTTGCCGCTAGCCAGACGAGGTTTCAGTTCCTTTTCCTGTATCTCGCCGCGGTGCTCTCTGCCTTCCCGGTCTTTTTTCCCCGACCTCTCACCAAGAGGGCTGTCCCCCTTCCCTTTTCCTCCGGCCGCACACGGCTTACGCGGGCTTTTCTTCATTATCCCGCAGCAGGTCCCTTGGCCTCCTCTTCAACTATAGTTCGGCCGGCGGGAGCACTGTCCTCTCCGTCTCATTATGGCTCATCGTTGTCTTCTTTGTTGACCTCTCCTTCCTCACCCGGTTTTCTTCTTCCCCCCCCAGGTGTCGGGCTTGAATCTTGGTCCCGCCGAGATTTTATCCAGCTTCGCATAATCTCCTGCGCTCCTACCCCGTGACGTCGATCGGCACCTCGCCGCTTGCTTTTTTTTTTCAATCGTTCTTAGGAAGGACGTTTTTGAATTTTGCATCCGCTCTTAAGGAGGATCGTTTCGTCGGCCGGCGGTCTTTCGTGTAGCATGTTTTCCCCCGTCCTTCTGCAACTTCGGAGGCCTGTGTTTTTTCCGTTCTTTCAGACGCTGGGCTCAGTCCCGTCGACCTTTTAAACGTGACCAGACTTTCTGGCGCGCAGGTAAGCCCCCCCCCACTCTTGCTATAGGGGCTAGTTTTAATCCTACATCCGCCCTACCCTTCCTTCCTTCTCTTTGTCCCTATCCTCCCACTCTTGCTTTACCGCCGACGTTGCTCCTCCCCGGGCTTTACTTCCTCACACCCCCTTTGTTCTCTCCGGTCTCCTTCAGGTCGTCCTGTCGCCAATCTTAGACGAAACTTCTCGCGGTGTCTTCCTCTTCCTCAGATGTAGTTGGTTTGACTCGGCCCAAGCACTTGCCATTCCCTTTTCTTGTTTTGTCTTTTCTGAGTTCTTTTCCGCATCCCTGTTTCTCAGTGTCCCTGCGCCCGCATCTTCCTCCGGGAGTCTTAATTGGTTCTGTTGGCTGGCGAACCCTACCGGTGGGCTATCCTTTTCTCCGGTCGAAGCGCTCAGATGTTTTTTATGATGGTCGGACTTTTTTCTTTCCTTTCTTTTTCCATTGATGTGTTTAGAATTGTGAACCCCAGGTCTCTCCTCGTTTGGGCTGCGGTCGCCAGACCTTGTGCGCTCGGAGGTACTTTGCCCCCACTGATTTGTTCTTTTGAGTCATACTGACGAGGAGCAAACTTCCCGGTTTTTTGTCGACGGTGCTAATTTTGATCGGGTTCTCCCCCCGCCAGATGGGCGAGAGGCCTTACACCTTGTGTGGGAAAGGCTTCAGCCCTTCCTCCCTGTGGGCGTCTGTTACGGTTCCTTTTTTTTTTTCCCTGATAGGGCCGTCCTCGCCGTTGTCTTGCAGTAGACGAAGAAAGCGGCCCCGCCACCCCGAGTTTTCGCCATAAGTTTTTTTTGACGAGGACGTCAACGTGTCGCTGGCTCTGCACTTTCGGGGTGGTTTGTTTGGTTTGGGAGACTATATTTTGTTCACGAAGTCCGACGCCCAGGAAGAAACCCCCTTCACACCTGTACCCCCAGCGTTTTTGAAGGAGCGCCTCAAGAATAATCGAGGAGTCCGCGGTCACGGCGGAGGAAAGGTTTCTTCCCAGTTTTTTCTCAAGTTTTGTCGTCTAGATGCCGGCCTTACGTCATTCTCCCTTATTCCCCTCGAGTGAGATTTTTCCCTCGGACCGTGCCCAGCCTGGAACGACGACCCCTGGGTTTTTTCTTCTTTCCTTCACTAGACCCTCTTCCTCCGACTAGGGGATTGCCCTTCCCTTTTTCCTAGTACTCCCTTCCGGGTTCTTCGAGGCGCTCTGCTCTTTTTTCAGTTTTTTTTTTTTCCTGGGTCGCGAACGACTTGATGTCGAAGCCTTTATCCGGAAGTCGTCGTTCCTTGTTTGGCGCGAACGGCGTTTCCCCCCGTTTTCCCTCAGCTCCCCCAGGTCTGTGCTTCCTCGGGCGACGACGGGTTTTTTTTTTTACACCCCCTCCACGCAACCCGCTAGTACGCCGTTCTCGAGGCGTCGGCCCCGTTGCATCTGAGTTACTTGTGACCCCTTCGCTCTGTCTCTGCGAGATTATTCTTTCTTCCTGAAGGCTCGTCACCATCGACAATGATTTTTTTGCATTCGGGAGAAAGCTGATCGTTCAGAATTAAAACTTTTTCTACCTCCTTTGTGCTCTAGTTTTTCCTTTCTTCCGACATGAGCCCGCGAGAGACTACTTTCATGGCTTATCGAGCTGCAAACCGCCTCCCGGGTGTTTTTTTTTTTTTTGGGGGGGTTTTTGAGTCTGTGTTTTGTTGGGGATTCCCTTCCCTTTCGACCCTTCTCTGAGGCAGCATCTTGAGCTTCGCTTTTTTCCCCTTTTCCCTTCTTACGCCGCCTCGAGCGGACCGGTAACCTACCGCTTTTTTTTGCGTTTCTTTACCTATTTGACGGGCCAGAAACTCCCTGTTGTGACCCTAAAGCCCGTGGAAATGCCCTCCCCCCCTATAATGCGGCTCCGGATTTCCCTTTCCGTCGTTAGCGGACATATGATCCACCAATTTACTTTCTCCTCGCCCCCCTAAGAGTGGAAGCTTTCCTTTTGATTCTCTTCCCGGAAGAGGTCCCACCCAGAGCTGTCGAGTTAGAACTTCACCCTCCCAACAGGGAGGAGTCCCTCCCGGTCCAGGTGACGACGGCTGTACCTCCTCCCCGCTGAGGCAGATAAGGCTGATGAGGTGTCGCACCGTCGGCCCCAGCCGTTCCTCGGGGGTCAGGAAAGTCTTGTAGAACTAATTAGCCCCCCCCCCTTCTGCATTCCTCGATTCTTGTACTTTAGTTCCCGTACTTAACAGCGGGTTGAGGAGGATGGGTTATCTGTCCTTAAGGGATAGACCTTCTCTATTAGAAAGTTCTCTGAATATTAAAGTACCCGGTAACCCCCGTAAGTAGAACCCCCTTAGCTTTTCAACCAATCCGTCGCGTTGGAATTGTTTTTTCCCCAACAAACCCTTTCCCTTCTCCCCTCGCGATTCTGCGTCAGGTGCGATTCAGGTCGCCCCCTGTCCGGTTCACAGCCATCCAACTGGCATTAGGCATCCGGATAGGAAAGGGCTTTTATGGAGATCGATAATACCTTTTTCCCGAAACGATGCCTAGGTTTTTCTCGAATCCGCAACGGCGCGGGCCACTGTCCGTTGGCTCCTTTTCCCGTCTTCAATGACATCCCTGACATCTTTTCTTTTTTTTTTTTCGGGGAGCGCACCCTTCGGCCTTTTTTCACCTCTCCCCCCCAACTCGGCGTCGGCTTTTTTAACATCAAATTTCGATCCGTTCGTTTTTTTTTTGTTCTCTTTGCTCAATTCCATTTTTCCCCCTTGAGGTCCCGCTTAGAAGTCGGCCAATGCGCCTGCCCCTTTACTTTTTCATCAGCTGAAAAAGACCCATTCCTGGCATTCGAAGTCGGTCCGGTATCTCTACTCTTTCCTTCCTCCCTTTTCTGAGATACACCTGCGGCCCTTCCTACTTGACAGTCATGGTGATGGGTAGTCTTTCCGCCAATACAGTAGCTGCTGACCTTTTGAAGTCGCTCGCGAAGATTTGGTCTCAAATGTGCGCGAGGACGACCAGGATGTTTTTTTTTCTTACGAAGGATTTAGCTCCCAATTTTCGAATTGTCCCCCCGGCGGTCGTCCGATTGGGGCTCTTCCGGGCCGTGACGGTGAGCTCGTCGGTCTTTTTCAAAATTCCCCTTTTTCGGGGTTTCTGGCGGATTCTACGAGGCGCGGGACGAGAGCGATTTTTCTGCCCGGCGCGCCATGCAGTCAGGTGTCTCGGTAAACGTTTCTCTTGGTCGGTGAGCACGACGTCTGTCCCCCCTTTTTCCGTTCCCTTGGAAGCCCGGTGGAGTCGTCCCTGGATTTCTCGTTTCCCGCTTCGGCGTTTTGGAAGACGCTGTCTTCCCCCAGTTTTTCTTTCGACCTGCAGCGGTTTCCCCAAGGTCCCGATCAACCCGGATGTCTGGGGGGTGCCCAACCCCCCCTATCCCTTTTTTTCCTACGACGTCCACTTTTCTCCTTCTTAACTCCCCTTGCTGCGAACGATTGGTCCCTAGTTCCGAGCCACGCTTTAGGACAACCCGCCGACGAAAAGTACCTTTGAAGATCTGCAAAACTACCGAATAGGAGCCATCAGGTCCGAAGGTTCGTAGTAGACTGAATTGAACAGCAACGATTTTCGTCGTCTCCGGCTACGTGTCGGAGGCTAATTTTTGGAAGAATTCTCAGTTTTTCCGTTTAGTAGACCCTTAGGCTAGGGGCCTGAACCTTTTTCTTTCTGCATAGAAAGATTTAGGGGATGGCTGGCCGTACTCTCGATTCCTATGAGGCCCACCTTTTGGGGTTTTCGACGAGGCCGTTTTTTTACTCTCTCAACGGACTGACTAGAAGCAGATACTTCCATTTAATTGAATGGCAGTCCTCCCCTTTCTTTCCTTCCTGGTATCCCAAAGGCTTTCTCCCTTTCCTGTCTGAAGTCCGAGCGAACTCCCCGTCGCTGCCCGGACCGTCCGTCCGCTCTCTTTGCCTTTTCCATATTATTCATCACGTGTTGACCGCGGCCGCTCGTCTCAGGAAGAATTTTCTGATCTTCTCTTTCTAGGAAAATTGAGCGGGTCGGCTTGAAGGCCTCGATCCCCCTTTCTTTTTTTTTCTTCTTTTATTGCTTTATCAAAGTTCCTGCTCTCCTCTGTTCTACTACTACGTTTTTTTTTGTCTCTATTTTTTCCTTTTACGATCATCGTGATCCCGCATCCTCCTCAATTTTCCGTCTCTGGGGATCGAGGCCTTTTCCCATACTTTACTGGAAGGAAGAGAGAGCACTTCGTAAAGGGTTTTGCTGCACCGATGAGCTATTAGGAAGACTCTCCAGATCTCTCTTTTTAGAGTCCTTTTCAGGGTGCTCAGATCATACTCCACGCGGTACGACAAGAGTCAGCCTCTTTCTTGCCTTCCGTAGATTTTACCTTCAGCGGCTTCAGTGATCTGCCTTTCTGAAGTAATTTAGCTCACTCTAAAAACCCGTGCACATTTTCTTTCTTCCTCACCTCCGAGGGCCCCCGTCCTGATGCCTCCGCGGCTAACCTCGTTCATCGAGCGTCGTTCAGACGCCTACTTTACCCTCTGACTCTACCGCTCAACACGCCTTGACATTGGCCTGCTCCGGCGAGTGGCCGCCGGGCGCCCGGAAATCGTGCTTTTTTTTTTTCTCTTGCGACGGACGCCTTTTGTGCACCTACTTCTGGTAATTATTATGTCTTTTTGCCTCGCGTCCTTACCGCGTTTTGCCTTTGCGTTCGTGTCTTGGCTGCTGGCCCGTTCCCCTTCCGCGCGATTACGCCAGCGTTCGGCATTTCCTACCGCTTCTTTCCGGCGACTGCTTCCTTCCACTCATCTTGGTTCCCACCTCATGGATAGGAGCGTCTTGTGTTCAACCCCGCTGCGGTTTGGTGATTACGGCCGAGTCCTCTCTTGTCCTTTGCTTCTCACGTCTTGGTCTTCCACCTTCTTCCCCGTCGACGACGCCGCACGGGACCTATAGGTGATCAGTCCGTCCCCTCGTGCCTTTGCCAGAAAACGAGCTCCCAGGGCAGAACCCCCTATTCGGCGCCAACGTCCGTGGCGTTAATTTTACAGCCACCCCATCCCCTTCGTTTGGATTTCAATACGATTTACACACCTCCCGGCTTTTCGCCCCCTCTTCCCCTCCGGATTTCAACCAGTCCAACAACCCTCAAATTTTTCTCAGTGCCATCCTAACTGCGTCCTGTCGCCCGGCGCAAGCCTGCTCCTCCCCCCTATTCCCCCTTGATAGAAGATCTTTGTCTCCTACTTCTTTGGCGCGGACTCGAGCCCAGTTCCCCCCTGCCCCCGCCGTGAGGGCGGCTTGTCCTCTTTCTCCCCTCCGGTGTTGTTGTTTCTCTCCCTTTCCATCACTCAAAAGCATGGCCAGGGGTGTTTTTCCTCTTCCCCCCTTCCCCCCTACAGTAGCTGGTGACGGCATTGGCCGTTGTGGCGCTCCTGTTTTTTTAAGGAATTTTTGCCCTCCTCCGCCCTTTTCCCCCCTTCCGATTTTAATTCACTTACCTTTGATGTGTTAGGTTCGTGTCAACATTGAGGTCGCGAGTTGGGCGATTGTTTACCATTTTTTTCCCCATACTCTCGGTGAGGGGGAAACCACTTTCTCCTCTTCTGGAGTTATCCGATGGTAGTTAGAGTCCACAACCTAGGTTCTAGTCTTTCAGTTTGAATGGAGCGCCCTTTCCTATTCTTGTTGCGCACGTCTAGCTTCCTCTCGGAATGAGCCTACCTCCCCCCTTGATTTCCCCTTTCTTATTTCCGGTCTTCTTGTCAGGACTTTCTTTTCAGGAAAGACCGGTCCTCGTCGAACGGAATCGGCGCGCTTTGATACGAGAGAGGTTCCACCTTCCAACTTTTCCTACCTCTAACGGAGTTGTGCGCCATTCAAGTGCTTTCGAGTGGACTTCTTTAAGTCACTTCTGACTTGGGCCCCTCTTGATTTAGTTCGACTCTTCCAAGATCCAGCTTCCGTACTGGCCCGACCTCAAAATTTTTCCCTTTTAGCAAGTCCCCCTTTCCCACAAAAGAATGAGGGGACATAAGTTTTCCCACGGGACCACCTTTTCGTAAGATCCGGACAATCCCAAGATTTTTACTTCGTCGCCGTTCGGAGGAATTTCTCCTTAGTGAACTTTTCCAAGCCGGTTTACTGTAGCTAAGGCAAGAGATGACCGCCGCACCCTTTGTACTGTCCTTAACTCTCGATCCTCCGCCGGGGCTGGACGTCCTAACTCCCTAGCCCCAGGAACGTTCTGCGGATAGCAATTCTCTCTCACATGGTTTTTCTATTTTCCAGCCATGTCCTTCTCCACCTCCGGAAGCCGCTTTCTTATAAGTTTCTCTGGACAGAAGGTCCCCCCTTCTAATTCTTCGAAAGCGGGATCTGGAACAACGAAACCCCTTGCTCGAGCGCCCGTCCGTTAAGACTCTATCCTAGGCCTACGATCTCATCAGGGCAGAGAGCCAATGAGCTTCCTTC
>Ga0179593_1421175_pt1 | contig 17779 bp, 21 predicted proteins | sample CZODoug2_1_08_16_FD_185931 | JGI IMG/M metagenome (GOLD analysis project Ga0179593, IMG submission 185931) | Vadose zone soil fungal communities from Angelo Coast Range Reserve, California, USA - CZODoug2_1_08_16fungal (PacBio error correction) | ecosystem: Environmental > Terrestrial > Soil >... | reverse complement strand
TCTTCCCCCCTCCCCCCACTCTTCCTGCCCCAATCTAATACGTTGCCCCCCTGAATGACAAACCTTTTGTTTTAGATTGGCTTCCTCCCCTCCCCAACACCCCCCTGCACCATTCATTTTTCCTCATTTCCTTCCCTTTTCTATCCATAGGATCTAATACCCTGGATATTGGAGATTTGATATAAGACTTTTCCCTCTTCTCTCCCCTCCTAGAGTATGTAGTGTCTAGATTTTCTCATGATCCGTAGACACCTTTTCCATCTTGCTGTAGGTAATTCGTTTCTTTTCCGTTCTTTCTCTTTTTTTTCTTGTAGTAAAACCGCTTCAGTTGATGAGAAGTATGTAAGAGAACTTGAGGGCACCCCCTTCCTCCGTCAGAGTCCGCCTCTCCCCTTGTCTTTGCCTTTTCCTATTTTTACGCGGCCCATCGTAACCTTCCTTGTGGCTGTATTTGTTACGATAGCTTGTGCTGGACTTTCTCGTGTCTCTTTGATTATAGCCTTCTTTTTCCCCTTTTTTTCGTACCCCACCCGGTTCTTATGACTCCATCTGCACCCTCCTCACATCCTTTGGGGTCTGGCCTTCTGTTTTCCACCCTGTATTTCCCTTTTATTTCCAATAGTTCACTGGTAGTTTTGAACCTATCCTTTCCTTTTCTCTCCCCCCCCCCCTGGGCCTGACGGCCTTTCACCCCCCCCCCTCTCATCTGATGCGCATGCAATCCTGTTTCCTCCTTTCCCCAAGATTAACCCTTCGGGTTACTTTCTTAATTCCCTTTTGCTCTCGTATCGATCTCTCCCTTGATTTGACAAAGTCTCCTCCTCCTTTTCGTCCCCCGTCCACCTGGACACTCTCTATTTCTCCCCAGGCTACTTGTATCCTTTCCTCCTCCACCCTATTTGTTTCTCTTTCACACCCTTTCCCCCCCTCTTTCTTTTTTCCTACCCCCCCCCCATCGTTTTTACCCCACCAAACAGGTCAAGGGTTGATGGTCAAGCTCGTGCTCTGGGCCCTCTTCCTTTTTCCCATTGCCTGCTTCTCCTTTTCCCCCCTCATTTCTGCCCTTCTCCCTCCGCGAATGCTTCGATTTTTGACACGGGGCTCTCTCCCCTCCCTCACCCCATTTGAAACTCCCCCTGGCCCACTCCCCAATACTTTTCCCCTCTAGTTTTTTCTGAGTCATCCTGTACTACCTCTGGCAGTTTTGAGGTGCGATACACCCCGCAGCGGCACTTTCCTCTTCTTTCCGGCCTTTTTTGTAGAGCGGAATATCTTCACGACGAGGTTGGTTGTCCGCCACATCTTTCCTCCCAACGCCTAACAGTATAGTCACCCTCTCCCCTCACAGTGATAGTTCCATTTTTGTAATAAAGACCTTCCACGAAAAAACCACATGACTTTTCTCATCAGATACCCCAGGTTGTATTAACCATTTGGAATTCCCCCCCACCCCCCCCCCCCTGTTTTTGAAGAGTTTGCGGGGGTTGATCGTCCAACTCCTTTATGTTTTTCTCCCTTTTTGCCCGATACTGTTTTTCCTTTCGACGCCGTGCATCGGGACTAATAGGGTCTTTTTTCTCGCGTTCAATGTTTCATCCTATCCTCGGCTCCTTTTTTCTTTATGGGGTCGCGAAATGCCCCACTAATCACCCACTGTTGGCAGCTCACTTTTTGGTTTCTTTTTCCTTTGTTATTGGGAGGTTTTCTTTTACTTCTCTTCCCCCTCTTTAAGTAGGGTAAGAACCTGGCTCCCTCGTTTTATTGGAGACGAGACAGTCTCATTCGCTTGCTTTCTATTCTTCAATGTAATTACCCTTTCAAAGAATTGTAATCGGTTTTTTCCTTTGACGTTGTCAAAAACCTGCCATATGAGCATTTCTATTTGAGATAGTGAAGGCCCCAAGTATGTAGGTCGTGAGCTGTCCCGCAATTTTTTTCCCTTCCCTTATTATCGGGACATTCCCCCCGATTCTTAAACAGCCCCCCCCATAATTTTCATCATTCGATAACCTCCCGTTCACTAAGCTGACACTCGGCAACCCCACCTTTAGGCAGGCACGAGTTGCTAGAACAGGTGGAGGATCTGCTCCATTCTCCTATACAACTGACCCCCTTTCTTCTCTTTCTACCCCCCTCTTTTTGTTTCGAGCTATTTGTATGTCTTTTCACTTCTCTTTACTTTTCGAAGTTTTAAATCGCCTTCTTATACCTGGTTCTACTGGGGTTACAGTTTTGATCCCACTTCTTTTATTTCTCTTCCCCAGTAAATTTCCTGGAGTTTTTTTTTTGACCAAAATTTTGAAAGATATTACGTCCCGTTTCATTGAACTCACCCACATCCCTTTTTCTTCTTCCTCTCCCCCCCTTCTCCCTTCCGATCTCCCCCTTTTTGGAAGTCCAACCTAGTAGGAAAAGGCAGTTGTAGCCCAGCCTTTCCTTCTTAAAGTCTGTTTCTCCTGCGCAGAGACCCCCGCTGTTCCCTTTTGCTTTCCCCCCTCCCCCCCCCACAAAACCTATCGTCATCAAAATTTTTTTACCCCCCAATTGTCGTGCAACCCACCTCCTTCTTTCTTTTTCGCATTGTGCGTCGTCCCTATCCTTTTTCCCTTTAACCCCTGCCCACCTTCCCCCCTATGTTTTCTGTAGTTAGACGACTTATCTGGCCCCTTTTTTTGATTGTTCTCGCTTCTTGATCCTCCCATTCATTTTGGAAAAAGGCTTCCTACAACACCTTTCGTTAGTAAAGAGCTTCCTCCACCCCCCCTAGGAGCTTCCTCCCTTGTTTTCAAATGGGGACTTCTCAGAACTATTTTGGTTGTCATTGAGATTCCATCTTTCTCCGCCGCCGCCCCTTTTTGACATAGTGATCTCATGGGAGGAATGTGGTTTTTCTCCTTCCTTTACTTGACCGCCCTCCCCCCTGTTTCCCCTTTTCCCTCTCTCCAATTAGTACCAGCCCGGACCAATCTTGGATTTACTAAAACCTCCACACCTGCGTTTCTGGCCTCAGGATCTTTTCTCCCCTCCTCCCTTTTGAACCCCCTCCTCTGAGGCTTGTTCAGGTTGCGGGTCTAATTGAATATTTGTGAAGTAATCTTTTAGGACCCGAGCTTTTCCGTCCTCGTCTTATTTTCTTTCTCATTCTCCCCTCCGGAATGATGGTCCCGGCTGATTTTTTTTTCCTTGTGCCTTCCTCTCAGTCTCGCCCCTCCCCCTGGACCTTCCCCATTTGCCACACAAGTTTGGGAATGTCTTTCTCAAAACCGACGGGGTCACTTCCTTTCGTTTTACCCTTTTCCCCTTCCACCTAGTTTATGAATGGCTATAAATATGTACAGATTTCTTCCTCTGCTTATCGTTCATGAGATTTTTAACCTGCCATTGTCGGGACTGACAATTCTTTAGGCTGTGACCTCGATATTCGACGGCTTCAGCAACCCAGGGGAAAACCCCCCAAGTGCCTGCTTAAACAGTCCTGCGCGTGGCCCTTTTTTGTCGTCTCCCCTCTCCTCCTTCCCCGCCGAAGCCTGAAGGCCCTTTGGGGACGGTTAGTATTGAAAGGTCTCAACTCTTCTAGGTTCGATGTCCCGAAGCCACCTAAGGGGACAGGTGGAGAGACCTACAAAATAACTTCATTACAGCCCGGTATTGGTCTCTTTTCTCTGACTTTACCCCCCTTGGGGTCCTACACCCTTCCGAAGCACACGTTATTCAATTATCATCTCATCAACCTGGCCCTCACTCCTATTCGATGGCCCCTATTCCCCCGTTCTTCCCTCCCCCTTTCCTAGCCTGGAATATGCAGAGATTTGTTCCCATAACGGCTCAGCTTCACCACCTCCCTTTGCCCAAACGTTTGACTACCCCCCTCCCTTTCTTCCCCCCCCCCTTCCCCCGATTCCACTTTACCTGATGACAAAGACTTTTCGGGATCCCGAGCTATGTCCTTCTACTTCCTCGCACCCCCCTATTTCATGTTTAAGCAGTTTCTCCATAACGTTTCCCTTTTTTCCCCAAAGCACGTTCATGCTCAGCCTGCGTTACTTCTTTGTCTGGTTGAAGTCGTTTTTTTTGGATTGATTTTGCTTACGGAAGGAGTTCATTTCTTTTATGTCTCTTTTATCACCTCAAAATTCTAGCCCCGGTTGGCCGGACTGTTTTAGACCTGATAGCTTGGGATCGGCCTTTCATTGTATCTCTTCTCTCCTTTTTTTTTGTTTCTCTCTCGAATGAGAAACGTCTTGAAAACCAGCTTCCTATGTAAACCACCAGTTACTTTTTCGTTCCTTGTGACCCTTCACCTTTTTACCACACATGCCCCCAGTTGTCATGTCCCCGATTCGTTTCCCGTACCATATAACGCTTACTACTCCGCTGTCTTCAAGATCCCGCCCGGATGTCCCCTCGACCTCTTCTAGTTTTAGGAATTTTTAGAGAACAATTTTTCTCAATCGCAGTCTTTTTCACGCTTGCTCGGTCGCGTGGATGCAACAGTTATCGACTTTTTCATCTTTTCCCCCCACCTTTCCTTCCCTGGAAGATTATTTCCCCAGCGTTGGGCATGAACTAGTCCGGCTTTGGATCACGACACGTTTCTTTTAATGATGGTTCCTCTTTCCCTTTATAATTTAGTGGCCTTTGGGTCTTCTCCCTTAAGGGAGTAGAGTGGGTAGAGGTTTTTCGACCCTGTGTAGTACCCCAAGTGAGTGCCCTTCCGTCTACCCACCTATTCCTCCCTGTGTTGTACCCTCGAGCCTTCTAAATTGTCTGGATTTCTTTTGACGAATTGGTTATCCTTTTCGTACCCTCGTACCATTTCCCCCTAGACATTTCTCTACGAACCCGCTTCCGCAATCTCCGGATTACCATAGTTTCGAGGCATTCTTTTTTTCTTCTCCCCTAAGCTTCGTTTGTCTGATCTCCCCTTTTCTTTTCATTTGCTGGGCGGCTGCGATCCCCTCTACCTTACACACAGCCCCTTTCCAATTCAACATATAGCATTATTATCCTTACTCCTCCTCCTCTTCGTCGTAATGATTTCTCACTCTCCTTCCCCCCCCCCCTTTCGCTTCACACATGCCCTTGAAGAGTGGAGATCAAATTTTTCCCCCCGCCCTTTTTGTTGCTGATCGTTTCTTCTTGCGCTCTCCCCCAAATCCCTGTATGTCCCCATATTGCAGGTAGGAAAGCATAATACAGTAATTTGCCAGCTCCAATTTTTCCAAATTTGGGGAGCATAGCGTAAGCGCCGATTTCCCTTCAAAGCCTCTCGATCGTTTCCCTCAATTGATCTACAATGACTAGCCTTGACTCCTTATTACCATGTGTTGAGTTTTTTTTTGTAGAAATACAGAGACACTTCCGAGGACCGTTTTCCGGTGTCTAGTTATTTCCTTTTGACCCCGTCCCCCCTGATGCGAGGCTGTCCGTCTATTGCCTATAAAAAGGAGCTGCGGAGCCCCCCTCTCCTTGCACTTTTCTTTTCAGGTTCGGATTCCAATTTGTATATTTCCAAAATACCCACAAACCGCATCTGTTCTCCAATTATCACGTTTTAAGGTAATGCCCTTTTCCCCTTTTTCAGGCTTGGACACTCTGTCTTCCTTTGACCACGTGGTCTTTCCACCGGTCGTAGTGTAATTGTTTGGGACCCCCCCCCCCTGATTTATCATGCCTCGAACCTCCTCAGTTCCTCCGGGACTGTCCTGACGTTATTGGGTTGTTCTCTTCGACTGATTTGCCGCCCCTTATACCGAGTCTTAGCGGTTATTGTTTTTTCGTGGGATGAGACCTGATATGACCTTCTTCCCCTTTTCCTGCACCTCCTTTTTATTGTCGGTTTGTCTCAAATGTGGTTCTCTTGGTCGGATAGGCCCCCGAGCCGATGGAAAGTGCCTTGTTTTTCCAACGCGAACCAAGTCTTGGTTGTCTGAGTGAGGCCGCCCCCGCCTTGCTTGTCGATTCGCTGCTGCCTTTCAATGGACCAATCGTCGTCTTGCACCCCCCAAACTTAGAGTTTTCGATTTTTTCTTCCTCTACCCAGATAGTCTTAGTTTTTTGCGCGATTTGTGGAACGTCACTTCGTCTCTTCTTTCTCCGGGTGCGCGCTCCTTCCAAAAATGCCAACAATTGGCCTAGGATTACAGCCTCCCTGCTTGCTCTCGGCCCCACATGGGTTCCCCCGATGCTCTTTCAGAACCTGGCTTCGAGCGTTTTTTCCCCTTTTTATCCCATAGACCGAGTCACCTCTTTTCCTCCTACCATTTTAAGAGATTTCTAGTGTATTTTCTTATTATATCTCCCTGTTTATAGAATTCACAGCCCTCTCGTGTCCCCATCCCCTTTTGGTTCGGCTTTCGGGTCCGCTTGGGTTCAAGTATTTATTACTGCGGCCAACTAATTGTCTGTTTTTCCCTCTCTTCTCTTTTCCAAAATGGAGCAAATAATCTCCCTAATAAACCCCCCACTTCATGGCTGCTCCCATCGCCTTCTCCCTTTTTGGTGCCAACAGTATACCCTTTCCTTTAGACCCTTCACTAAGAATGATTGATTGCCGGTTTTAATCTCCCCAAGCCCTAATTTTTCCACTTTTGCCGCTCTTTTTTTCCCCCATTTTCACAGGCATCCAGAGAAACCTGCTCCCCCCCCCACACCCCCCCCCCCTTGAATCCAAAGACACTTAGCTTTGGGTCCCCCAGACTTTTTTCTTTCCCTTTCAGAATCCCAATCGCAAACCCTTTCGTGCCACCAGGCTCCTCCCATGAAAGACTTGACCTTAATTGCCCCTAAGTCTTTTTCTTTCTCGAGCGTCTCTATGGCACTGTTTCTCCACCTATACTGTTTCTCTTTCCTCGCCTCCCTCGCCTTCCCCCAAAATTCTATAGGCCCCTTTGACCCACTATACTTCTAGAGAACTTCATTTTTTGTCATTGAGATCACAGCTTATTATAAACCTTCACTTTCGTCTTCCTAGAGGAATGTGTTATAAATCTTGCGAATCATACTACCGGTTCCTTTCGCCCTCTTCCCCCTCCCGGTCCTCCTCGTCTCATTGCCTTATGATTTACTTCCCCCCCACCCAAATCCCCTCCTAGTACCCAGAGTCGCATTTCGGGACAACCCCCTTTTCAACCCACCGATTCATAGTTTTTCCTATTTCTGGGTCAGATGGTGGCCGAGATACCTTTGTGCATTCCTTGGAAGCCTGTGACGTCTGAACTCTCTTTTTTAGCGGATTCTCAGTTCCACTCTTTTAAAGGAGGTCTTTTAAATGGTTTTGTGAAGTTCTCTCCCCTTTCTTTCCCCTCTAGCCCACACACGGCTGGCTTCTTTTGATACCCACTGAATTTTACGCTTCATTTCAAGGGCAATAATTTACCATATTGTTAGGACCGGGCTATAAATATGATACAGGCCTTAAGATTGGCGGTCTCCTGAGCTGACTCCTCCTTCTCTCTTTTGATTTTCGTTCAGGAGGATCCAGATCTAGCTCGCACCGGTCTCGCCCCTCCCCCCACTTTTTTGCTCCCAAGTGAAGCTTAAAAGAAGATCTGGAACTTTCTCGCCGTCGAAGTCCCTTTAGAGAAAGGCAGTACACCAGTTCCTTTCCCTACGTCGGTGTCAGGCATCGTCGTGAGAGTGCCAGGAGAAGGGATTATATCACCGGCTGCCCTCCCTCCCAGTTCGCACTCACTTTTGTCCAACCCTCCAGATTCTTGGACATTGACACACGACCCAATTTCAGGGTTCATCGCAGGATTATTTCTTCTTTTTTCTTTTTTTTGTTTATTTAAGAATTATAACGAGTCGAGTCTGACCGACCCCCCCCCTCTTCCCTCTCCAAAGCACTCTAAATCTAGCGTCCACCCATGGCGCCCCTCCATCTCTGGACAGAGGAAACAGTGTTCCCTGGCCGTCACCTCAGGTCTCTTTTCTTTTTCCCCAATCAAGGTTCACAGTTTCTCTCTTCCCCCACAGAGGAATTTGGCCTCCCACCTCCTGGTGCACTCCATACTTCTCAGCCCTCCGTGCCAACGTTTTTCGCAGTTTTGGATCCCCGTTCTTATCCTCTAATCCTTCCCCCCTCCAGATACATGCCTTGGGACAATCTTCCAGCCATTCCATTCTTCCAAAAATCCCCTTGCCAAGTCCAGCGAGTATTTTTTGTACTAGGAGCGGCATCTCTACGAATAACTTTGTGTTTTTTTGATGGATTTCTTGCTGTCTCCCGTTCAACTTGACCCGTTGGTAAACGTGGGGTCCTTCAGGGGAGGATATCTTAATGAATATTGCATTGAATATTTCCTTCTCCCCCTTTTTTTCCCTCCTCGTTTTGTTTCTCGATATGGCAATCCCCCCCTAAGTACCTGCCCACTTTTAATCTTTGAACTTAATGCCAAACCTTCTTCCCCTTTTCTAATTTTTTCTCTCCGCTCTCCACCAAAACCTTTCCCCCCTCCGCTTGTAACTTTTGAGAGATAGTCCGGGTAATCTAAACTTTTCCTCCTTCTGTTCCTTTTCGCTTTTTTTTCTCCTTTTTCCTCCCAGCCTTAGGTCACCAGTGGCAGAGAGGTTTAGAATGTCGATACCTCCCCTCCCTTTGATTAAAGCCCTCTGCGTTTTGAGCTTAGGAACTGAAGTACGTACTATTTTTTTTTCTTCAAAGGTTACCCTTGATGTAGAAGTATTTTATACTTTTCCTCTGGAACCCCGCAGCGTGCATATTGGCGGCTTGCTCCCCGTTGCTGACTCCTTTCTGTAATGTTCAATGGTGGTTATCGGGTTTCACCCGATGTGGTCGTGTGGAGCGTTTCGTCTTCATATTGTGTGGTAGTAACACCACGTTTTTTATACCTAGGCAAAAGCTCACATCCAAGGCTGTTTTTTCCCCCGAGTGGTGTCACCTTCTTTTCGACCCCACGTTTTTTCACTAGTCTGTGGCGTCGGCAATAGTGAACCTAGATAATCGTGTTTCCCTTCCCGCTTCATACCTCTGCTTAGTTCGATGTTCTTTCCTTTCCTCACCTCTCCTCCCTATTGCCATTAACTTTTTCCCCTTTTGCTGGCCGCCGATGCGACGTTTTTATAGTGCGCCTGCCTTCCTCCCTTTTCCTTTTACAAGTACAAATTTTCTTCTTTCCTCCCCTTCCTCATACGTCATCGGAGTTCCCTCCTCCTCTATCCTATTGATGCCCACCCCTAGGTGAGAGGCTGTCCCAGAGTGGTCTTTTTAAAATTTTGATAAATCCTTCCGATGGTGTCTGTATCCGACCTTCAAGCTTTATCTGCGAGCCCTGCACAGCTCCTGATTTGAACAATTTTTATCATAATAATTTTCTTCCCTTTTAGATACAGTTTTGTTTTCCCCATGTTTTTTTTCCAACCTTGGGAGCTTCGCCCCCCGACAGACCGCCCCCACCTTACCCCTTTTTTTCACGATAGGGTAATGAGTTCTAAAACTTTCCTCCTTTCCCCCGTCCGTCCTCCTCCGCTCGTGTTGCTGGGGAAGCGTACCCTGATGACACTGCGTTCGTTGCAGGTGTAGAGCTGGGCGATTGTTTCTTAGGACTCACTCGGCGGGTTCCTTTAAGTCCTTTTCCCTCTCCAAAATTACCCGCCCATTCTATCAACGTCTCAACGGATAGTGACGTCAGTGTACTCAAGTTTTGAACCACCCCCTTATAGTGATAGGATGATTCAAACCTTTCCCTGCCCTATTCCCCCTCAGTTATTTTCCCCGTCTTGATGTCTGGTCACTTAACAGGTTTGTGGTTGTACACGGAGAGAATACTCCTTCGAACTCCCTCTGACCTAAAGCCTGGACCCCTTACTCTTCGCGTTGGTATATTCCCTTGATACGCTGGAATTTTGTGGTTTATGAAGTTCTCTGACGTCCTTCCCTAAGCCCCCCCCCGATTTCTTGTTTGGATGGGTGAGGTTCCTTGTTTTTTGGGTTTCTGTCTCGTGGTGTAGTGCCGATATATGAAAAGTCTGGCGTGTACCAAGATCCCTGACCCATTCTCTTTTTTTTGAGTCTCAGTCAGAAGACTTTCAGACAGTAGCCTATTCTGATAGTGCCTGGTTCCCCCCCCCATTTGAGGTATGACCGTCCAAGGCCCTTCAGTCGGTTCCTCTTTTCTCCGAGCAGACCCCTCCGCTTTGTGGTTCCCGATTTCCCCTTGCACCCCCTTCTAATTCGGTTTTTCTTGTTCCTTGCGTCCGAGTGCTTGAACACAAGGCAACTTTGGCCTCAGAATAAATCGTGAAATCAGGTGTAAAGAATAAACGCCCGAGGATCTTCTCCCTCTCTTGAGATTGACAGTTCTCCACCCCCTTTTTTTCTTAGTCTGCGCGAAAGGAATGAAGAGACAGTTTCACCTTATCATCTTTAATCATTCTGATTCCAGTTTTATTATTAATCTACACCTGTTTTTATGTCCCCCTCTCCCTCCCATACTATGTGCCCTCTTATCTGGATCCTGGTAACTTTTTATCTCCTGATTCCCCCAAGTAATTTCCTTGTTTCCCGCTTCTCCGGACCCCTGGCGCTAGGCATCTAAGCTTTCCATCCCTTACACTATCTCATTTCTGCTTTCTCCAAAATAGATCTCCCATTGACTCCCCTCCTTTCCCTCCGGTACCTGTTTTCTCACGCCCATTTCAGCATCCCTCTCTCTATCTGTCCCCCATGTGCCTGCCCAATCAGCCCCCTCAAGAATTTGAGGAAGTATTAAAAACCCTTCATTTTGAAATCTCTTTCTTTTCATCCCACCCTCTCCAAAGTTCCCTGGAAACCCCACCTGCCATCCCCTCCCCCTTTTCTTCATGCTTGCGGCCGGGCAGTCGTTCCTCCTACTTAATAAACCAATCGCAACGTATTCGTTGCTTCCCACCATGAGCTCCTACCACCTTACCCCCCCGTTTCTTCACTTCCCGGATTTCAAATGTAAGCGGTTCGCTGTCCCTTGATTAGGAAGTTCGCAACGGTCCCCCTTTCGCAATTTTTCGGGGGGCTTTCTTTATCCCCCAGTCTGCCGCCTGCAACTTCTGGTCTACGGGTGACAAACCCTGGAAGAGGAAATTTTTTTTTCCCCCCTTTTAGACTTACCCCTCCCCTTCTCCGTCACCCACGGACGCTTTTCCTATCGTTGCCGTCTGGGCGGGTGGGGCGTTGTTTGTGTGTGGAGGAATGTGGTAGCATCTGAACCTCATCCCCTTCTTTTTTCCCCGTTTCCTCTGCTCCCCTTTTTTCCCAAGATTCTTCCACAGGCCTCCCTGGTCCAGATGACCCTCCGGGTTTACGCACAAAGCTTCTGGCTCTTCTTCGCCCCGTCTGTTTTTAGTGACGAAGTTTATTGTCCAACTGATTTTTTTGGCGGTTTTTAGATTTCCCTTATCCCCCCCCTTTTGCCCTCATGGGGTAAGTCCCCCCCGGAGAGTAGAGGCGGATTATGGCTTTACCCCCAGGTTACAAGAGCAGCTTTTTCCTTGAGCCCCTCCATCCGCCTCTCTTTCCCCCCCTAAGATCCACCCCCCCGTTTTGTTCTTTTTTTGATTTTTCCCACAACCAGAATTGTTTACTCCTTCATTAAGGGGACCTTTTTATCCAATATCTTCTACATCTATCCCGATTTCTCCGTCGTCTTTTCATCTTCTACTTTTCCTTTGTTGCCCCCCCTGAGAGGCTGTTTTTGCCAATCCGCTTCGCACTCCCCTACCAGCACCGGAAAAAGGTGATTTCCCGACACCAGAATTCTTGCACTTTTTGGGAGGCCCTCCTACCTTCGACTCCGGTCCTCGGTCACTCTGGAATCCCAGCGGGTAAGGCCTCGGCTCAGGAAAGGCACTTACGGTGCCTCTTTCCTCCTCCACACTCCCCCTCAGTTGAAATCCCGCCTTCGAGGACTTTCAAAAAACTTCAGTTACCATTATTGGTTGAAGAGTTTACGACCTTTTTTTGTCCTACCCCTCCCACACACTTCCCCTTCTGTGAGCCCGCCCTTCTCCCAACTAGACCGATCTTCAAATGTTCAGCTAAGTAAAACCGGACCCCGATGGAATCGCCTATCTTCAATGACCCTGTTCTCTACGTCATCTTCGACTAGGAGGTCTGGGGTGGTTTTTTCCCCCCACTCATTCTCCTTTGACAGAATTAGGACGGAGGAACCTTTGAAAACGGGACACTCCGATTATTGCCCCCCTCAACCTGTTTCAGTGCTCCCTTCTCTCTTCCTCTCCCGATAATTTAACCAAATAGCTACTTTTTAGCGAGGAGGACGTCATTCAATTCCCACTCCCCTTTCTGCGATCTTTCCCTCTTTTTCCTTCTGCCTCTTCTTCATCTCTCCCCTATTGAAAGGATTGGTTTGTGGTAGGGATGTCCCAATGAACCCCCACTGTTTTCCGGTGGAGGAAGGAAGGGGCCAGATAGTATTTTTCCTGTATTATTTTTTCTTCCCTTCCTTCCCTCTCCCTCTCATACGTTTTTGTTTTTCCAGTGATCCCTTTCAAGGTCAATAAGCTCCCCCCGCTCTTCATCTTTTTTCCTTACCCCCCCCCCTTTTCCCATGCCCACCGTTTCCATAGTACGGTTAGTGAGATCCCGCTTCCCCAACATCGTTTCTCTCCCTCTTTCCTCACTCGTTTCTCTACCCCCTTTCCTTGTAACAGTGGTTTTCTTTCTTGGATTTCCTGTTTTACCCCTAGCCGAGCCTAGCGTATCTACGGTTTAAGAAGATGGTAGTCTACTTTCTGGTTTTCCCTTTTAACCTATGCGTCTTGTGTCCCTCTGTTTCGGAATTCCTTTTTTGATGCCCGTTCTCTGTGGTAAAGTTGGTATTGTTGCTTCATTGGATTTTTTTCACATTTCACTCTTCTTTCACCCCCAGTCCTAGTCCTGTGATACCGTGGACTTGTCAGCGACTTTTTGCTCTCTAATGGACCATTTCGTGGATGTTCCCCTTCCCAATAGCTGCTCGACGTCGGTCGCGTGGTTTGTCTTGTGTATCGTTAGTCTCTCACCCTCATGTCGTAGTACCAATTTTCAGTAGACTCTGAAACCGCGACCAGAATGAGTATGTAACATTAGGGAGTGTGTACTTGTAATTCTCCAGTTTTCTTCTTTTTCCCTTTCGTTTCGTCTTGGTTCTTTTCCCGGTCACAATCCGGACAACTGAGATACAATCGCCTTCCTCTTCTCCTGCTGGAAACATGGACTTTCCTCCGTCCAGCCCTTACTTCTTTTTCTTTTTATCTACAGCTATTTGGGGTCCCCATTCACGTTTCCCCTTCTTTTGAGACCATTGATCTCTCTCCTACCCCCCCCCTCTCCTCCCTCTTGTCCACCTACCAACTTGAATAGGTCTTATCTCCTGACTCCTCTTAGTTTTTCTCTAGCATATTTATACCCCCTATGTTGCGAGGGCCCCACTTTTCCTTGTCAATTCCTTTTCTCAACAAGTCGTTTTTTGACTGCCCAACTCAGTCAACGCCGGGGGTGTCTGGATGTCTCTGTTCAAGCTCTCGTGCGCTCTCTCCATTCTCCGATAATGTTTTTATCTTGCCTGTGTCCTCCTGTTCCCCCCAATATCCAGAACTACCCCCCTTTAGAGCCAGTGGCTGAGGCACACACCTTTTTTTTCTATCGTCGTAACTATCCTCCCGTCCCTCCCCCGGAACACGCTTTCATAGTCCAACCTTCCAAATGATTCTCTGTGAGGCGCGACGAGCCAGATGGCCCTTTTTATTTTTCAAGAGTTTCCTACAAGAGGCCCTTTCTCGCTTCCTCACTTGTTCTCGAAGGGGCTTTCGCTCGGAAATCAACTCTGTATGTAGCCGCTCCGCTCAAAAAAACTCGAAATGGCGTAGCTGTCCGAAAGTGCGCTTCGCATCAAGCTGTAGTCTACCCCTCCCCAACCCCCCCCTCTCTGTTAGAGAATCCCTGTACCGTCTGACCTCCCCCACTGTTCCGGTAGTGTTCGTTCTGAGTACGGACCAAAACCCCCCTTTCTTCGGTTCGAACTGGTTAAAGAGAACGCGCACCTGACAGTTTTTTTTGAGTTGATTCCTTTCCTCTTGTGTTATCTTGATTGCGGGGGTAAATGGTGCCCTATACGTATGCATTTTGATGGGGTTGAAGTATTTTTTTATAATTTGGCTTTACCCCACGCATGGCAGATGTTGCTTTCCTCTCCCCTGTTTTTTGGTTCTTCTGTTCTTTCTTAGTTGACGAGCCTTCCAGTTGATTTTTTCCTGGTTAAGAACCCCCTTCGTGCGGGGATTTATTTGGCAGTGCCGAGACACTGCCTTGCTTATCTATCCTTCTTTTGCTGCAGGTCAGGTTTTATCATTCGTCTTTTGGCAACAAAATAAGAGCGCATGGCTATTGTGCTGCCGCGCAGCCCCTCTTAGTGTAGTGCGGGCGATTTTTGCCCCCCTTGCACCTTCTCCTTCGTCCTTTCAGGGTCTTCAGCGGAGGGAAAACAAGCAATTACTTGTTTCTAGCCCAAATCCCGTGCCTTTTCCCAGCTCCCGGCCCACACAGGAGGTCGAGCACGCGATGCGGCTGTCCCTGTCCTTCCCACCCCCCTTTCTTTCGAGGAGAAAGACTTCCTCGACACAAAATTTCTCTCTTCTCCTTTGTTTTTGAGAGAGCTTTTTCTTTCTATTCTTTTTTCGTTTTTTCCTTCCCGGTCCTCGCCGGCTCCTTTTCCTACCCTCCCTGTTGGCCGAGGAGCTTTATTCATCTGCTTTTTTCCTTGGTTTTTACCTCGATGGAAACACAGTATGTGTTCGCGAATGTTTCCCCACACCTGAGAGCCTCCCCCTTGTACGAAAGCTTCACTCGCCTCATACCCTCCCCTGCTTCTCTCGGCCCTGCGCTTTTGTGCAACGTCATCCACCTTCAGGGACCAAGGTGTAGAACTTTTCTGGCCACTAGAGTTCTACTTATGTAGCAAGTCTGTCTAGGCGTTTTTTCCCCTCATCCCCTACGATCGTGCACACTACCCTCCCTGTCCCCACAGATTTCCTCTCCACTTGAACAAGGAACAATGCCGCCCAGAAATCTTAATGATTGGTGCGTCCATTTGACTTTTCCTCCTTCCCTCTCAACTCGGGTTTTCCACCAAAATTCCCCCTCATCTATAGGTGTGCACAAAGCCTACAGTCAATCCCCAGTCCTTTTACTGAACTTGATCAACTGTCAAGCAGCTTCGGGCATGATGATGCCTTATGTAACCATTGTTACCCATAAGAGTTCGCCTACGACTAGAGGACTCCCGCACATTAACCCCCACTGCGGTTCCTCTTTGACAGAAGCCCCCTTCTAGGGGAATCGCCTCTTCCCGAATTTACCAAGCTCAACCCCCTCTCGTAGCTTCTCCACCCCTCACCGATGCTCGGCCTTTCTTCCCATCTGCTCGATCCCCGTGTATAATCGTTAGGCACTCTCAAGCGGCGCCCTGCCTCCCCGTTCCTTCTCTTCCTCGTATCCCCCCCCCCATACCACCCGTCTCCCCCTTACTTGTTACCCTCTTCTGTCCTGCTCCTGACCATTTCCCGGTGTAATTCCAGGTGGAGACCAGCGATTCCCTTCTATCACCTTTTTGCCTGTTGTCCACCGCGAAACGCAATTCTTGATTGACAAGCCCACCACGTCACACTTCCTCCACCCGTTTACCCGTTTTCGTCCCCAAGTGTACGTGACTAGCGCGAGACATTCTCTTCCATGTCACATCCCTTCTCCCCCCACTTTAGCCGTATTCCCCCGTCGCTGCTCTGTTCCCCCGTCTCTCTACGCCCGGTAGTCGATCCTCTCCCCCTACTCTCTGAGGTTCTCCTTACCCACCCCTCCCCAGCCCCCCCCTACCAGAGACCCTACTCCCATTGCCCCAAACCTCCGCTAACCAGGGTGTTGCAGGGATCCCCCCCCCCCTCCCCCTCCCCCTCCCTCCCCCCCCTCCCCCCCCCCCCCCCCCCCCCCCCCCCCCCCCCCCCCCCCCCTCCCCCACCCCCCCCACCCGCCCCCCCCACGGTCCCCCCCACCCCCCCCACCTCCCCCCCCCCTCTCCCCTACTCACCCCCCCCCGCCCCCCCCCCCCCCCCCCCCCCCCACCCCCCCCCCCCCCCCCCCCCCCCCCCCCCCCACCACCCTCCCCCCCCCGGCCTCTCCCCCCGCCCTCCAACCCCCCCCCCCCCCGCCCCTCCCCCCCCACCAGCCCCCCCACCCCCCCCCCCGTCCCCCCCCCGTCCCCGCCCCACTGCCACCCCCCTGCTCCCCCCCCCCATCCCCGACCCCCCCCCCCCCCCCCCCCCCCCCCCCCCCTCCCACGCCCCCCACCCCCCACCCCCCCCCCCCCCCCCCCCCCCCCCCACCCCCCCCGCCCCCCCCCCCCCCCCCCCCCCCCCCCCCCCCCCACAACACCCACTCCACCACCACCCCCACCCCCCCCCCCCCCCCCCCCACCTCCCCCCCCCCCCCCCCCCTTTGCTTGTCGGCGCCTTCCCTCTTCAGCCTTAGGACACGCCTCATATGGCCAACGAGATTTGTTTTTGGCTTCTCTAGATTTCTGCCGCGCCCCAAATTTGTGCCTGTGGGTGCCCTCCCTGTCGAATTGGCATTAGAGGCTTGGAGATTTGTCAGGTGCCTGCACGGAATGATTTCACCCTTCTCCGGAGCTGCATGTTCTCTCGCATCGTAATCGCTACCATCTACTCCCCAACCCACTTTGATGAGTTTGATCAAAACTCATTGTTACGATCCCTCCCCTTTAACGGTTCGTTTGGCACTATTTTTTCACCCTTGGTTAGGAAGGTCCTATCAATTGATACAGATTCTACGACTCCGATTTGATGAGCAGTCCAGATCTTGATGAAGTTTTGATTTGCCAAGGAGGATCGATTTGAAATTCAGCGGTGATGCATACGGCCAAACCCTTGGCCCTTCCCCTGTCTTCCCCCCATCCTACTGACCTTGGATATGCGTCTATTTGAGAATGCAGTTATAGGAACGAAGGGAACTGGCAGCGGGTCCTTCGGGAGGGAGGCCAGGACGACGTTCCCTTTTCTTTTCTCTCGTTTCAATGCCGGACGGCCCCCAGTCGCTTGGAAAAAAAAACCCCACAACCACACAAAACCTTGGACGAATTCCCTTGCCCAGACCTTCATTTTACCCTCACCGCCAGGCTAGGTACGTGAGTTGCAGCGGTTTCTTGCCCCTTTGGGTTACTCCCCGCCACATTCCCTTTCCGAGCCGTTCACCTTCCCCCCTCGTACACGCTCTTCAATCTCAGAAGATAGGCAAAAATGGACCAGCCACGCCATTATTCCGCCCAACTAGGCCCACTTCTCTTCCCCCGCAAGTTTTTTTCTCCTCTTTCTCTGCTGACCCTGGAGGACTGAACAAATCCCTTAGCAGATTCTCGCCCTCACGCCCACCCTTTTTCTACCCCCCTCGATACCCACGGGCCTCCCACCCTCATCAGCTAACAAACACTTAGCGTGTCGGGCATCACGGGATTATTTACTTCGCTACGCGCCCCACCTTATTCCTTTGCTCGGCTCTGCTCTTCTATTTGAGTATTAATCAAGGAGAAAAAGTCAGCCGCCCTGAGTATTCTCTATAGTGATGAAGATTGGTAGAGCTGGACCGTCTTGCCCCCACTTGATTTCCTTTTTTTTTTTTTCGTCGCCTGGGATGCTCCCACCACGACAGTTCCTAGTGACCCAGGGGGGGGGCAGGACTTGGGCAGAGATTCTAGATGGGCCGACTTCTGTCTTC